>Ga0247803_1001698_pt1 | contig 11396 bp, 7 predicted proteins | sample UWRJL014104B1_FD_180928 | JGI IMG/M metagenome (GOLD analysis project Ga0247803, IMG submission 180928) | Plant litter microbial communities from Arlington Agricultural Research Station in Wisconsin, United States - UWRJ-L014-104B-1 | ecosystem: Environmental > Terrestrial > Plant litter >...
TGGAATTTCCCCGCAGCAATGATAACCCGCAAGATCGGGCCGGCGCTTGCAGCAGGCTGCACAGTAGTCGCCAAATCCCCAGGCGAAACACCTTTCACGGCAGCCGCCATCGCTGAACTCGCACACCGTGCCGGGATCCCCAAGGGCGTTGTGAACTTCGTCACAGCGCTGAAGAACACCCCGGAAGTCGGCGAAACCATCACATCCTCCAAGACGGTCAAAAAGGTCTCCTTCACAGGCTCCACAGGCGTCGGAAAGCTCCTCATGAAGCAGTCTGCAGACACGCTCAAGAAGCTTTCGTTCGAACTCGGCGGAAACGCCCCCTTCATCGTTTTCGACGATGCGGACCTCGACGTCGCCGTCAATGGCGCGATCGCTTCTAAGTTTCGCTCCTCGGGCCAGACCTGTGTCTGCGCGAACAGATTGTACATTCAGGCTGGCATCTACGATGAATTCGCCAACAAGTTCGCAGAGAAAGTGAAGGGCTTCAAGGTAGGCGGCGGCTATGACGAAGGCGTCACCCACGGGCCCCTCATCCACGACCGCGCCGTCTCAAAGGTTCAATCCCACGTCGACGACGCCGTAAAGAAGGGTGGCAAAGTCCTCGTTGGTGGCCAGAAACTTCCAGAGCTTGGCGACAACTTCTTCCAGCCCACAGTCATCCGCGACATGACGGCTGATATGCAGCTCACGGAGGAGGAAACATTCGGCCCGGTCGCCGGTCTGTTCAAGTTCGATACCGAAGCTGAGGTCGTCAAGTTGGCGAACGCGACGGATGTTGGGCTTGCGGGGTACTTCTTTAGCAGGGATGTCCAGCGGTGCTATAGGGTGGCCGAGGCGTTGGAGGTTGGTATGATTGGTGTGAATACGGGTTTGATTTCCGATCCTGCGGCGCCATTTGGCGGCATCAAGGAGAGTGGGTTTGGAAGGGAGGGAAGCTCATTGGGGATTGACGAGTATATGGTGACGAAGATGGTCACTCTGGGTGGGATGGGCCAGGAGCTGCAAGGCTCGTCGTGATGCGATGATAATGTATATAGCATGAAGCAATAATTTGACTGTATTGTGAGCTTTAAAGTCCAGCAAGACTTAGGGTTATGGTCCTCTGCAAAGCTTATTCAGAGGGGTCAAAGTACCCATCATCTCATACTAGCGGACATGTTGTCTGATCTCACGATTTCGACGCTGTTTGTATCCCCATCTCAGGTCACAACGCGCATGTAGAAACACTGTGAACAGCAAGCACCTCGAAATATTGCTACAGATATCTACCAGATATGGTCTCCAGAATCGCAAGGAGGACCACAAGCCCACCGTCAGCTTACGTGCCTGAGAAACAGTTTCAACCAGAACCCGTAAAGTCTCGGAGAGCGATCTGCAACGGCGCCGCATGGAAGTTCTTCCCCGGCTGTGCAACCTCATTCGCCTCCTCCGGCGTGTTCAGCGCAAGTTGCAAGAAGACGTTTGCAATCGAGATCCCGTTGACGCTGTTGACGGGACGCCAGCCCTCTTTAGCAGGGAAGCGCTCCTCCTCTGACAATTATCCTATTAGCACTACTCGAGCATGGCGAATAAGGACTTCCACATACCGAAGAGAACCTTGAGGTACTTAAGCGGCACAGCGTTCTTGGCCGCGTCCATCAGCGTTAGGAAGTAGACGCCTGTCTCGGCATAGGAGGATAAGCGGTCCGCAGCGCTGTATTGGTGTTGCGGATTTGCTTCCTTCGAAGCTTGAATCATTCCCCTGCAGACGTTAGCATCAAGCCCGCTACACATCGCCTCGAACAAGCCCACTCACCACCTAGCCTTCGCCGCCAACCTAACCGAAACCTCCGACTCGCCCTCAAAGTACCCCAAAAAGTCCTTGTAAACCGCCTCGTTCAGCGTCATCTTCTCGCCGCCTGGCAACGCCGTATCCTCACGCGAAAGCGATCCGTCATGCTCAATAATCCCATGTTTGCCCAGATCAGTGAGCGTGAAGGCGCCACTGGCGGGGTCGGAAGACGTCTTGAGTCCGGCGAGGGTGAGTAGGGTGGCTATCTCGGTGCTGACGTTGATGGCGGCGAGGCCTTTGACGGTAGTGGCCACGGTGAGGTTTTTGCCGTCGTGGGGGAGGAAGCCGTGGTTTGCGAGGGCGTTAAGCCCGGGGCAGGGACCGCGAAGATCACCGGTAGTGGGAGGGTGCCAGTTGTCGAACTGGGCGAGGGCAAGGGGGACAAGGCCCAGGAGGGAGAGGAGGGTTGTGAGGAATCTCATGGTTGGGGTTTATGTGAAGTTGGTGGGGTGGGTGTTCGGGCTGTTTGTGAGCAATCTCGTTGAGGGTTGAGGAAGAGCACGCCAAACTACAACGTATGAGAGGAAGGACACGTGGAAAAGTAGGTTTGAGGTTGGTGAGTAATACTATTGCTGCGGAAAAGCTCGAAGCGGGATGAACAGTGACGTCAAATGGGAGAAAGAGGACGAGCAGCTGTGTGTACCACAAAAGTGAGAGAAGATGGCCAATGATGGGGAAGAGAAAGAAGCTCGCGTGAAAGAGCACGCGGATCCAGGAACAAGGTGCGAGAAGTCGCAAGGAGCTCATATACGGAACTGTCAGGAGGGAGTAGTCTATCCCCCACACGCCTCGACCGAGCCCCTACACCTCAGCTCCACACTCTCACATATCGTCCGCTCTGTATGCTACCATCAACGACGCAGATCGCACTCAGAACTCAGGTCGGTGAAGGACCATTGCCTGCATATTCCCAGGGTGGCGGGCGTCCATACCGCCGCAGCTGCGCAGGTGGCATAGAGTCTCAGCTAAGAGAACTCATGTTCGCCTCTGTCAGCACACTACTAAGGCGGTTGTGATCATAGTCTGTGATGTGGGTGTGGGGCGTGGGCTGACGGGATGACAGAGGCAGGTGACCACGCCGTTATTGACGTGTGGCGTTGGAATCCTTATCGGCTGCCACGCAACAAAAGGTGTTGCAAACTGGAAGAGTTTGCGCAATGAGTGGCATGGTTTCTGGAATCGTTGTTCCGAGGCGAAGCTACACCTTTACTTTCGAAGGTTGAGTGATCGTCTTCAGAGCAAGGTGCGTCGAGGTGAATTTACCTAGCCCCTGCAACCTCCACCATAGCGAGCCTCCCTTTCGTACCATGTAGCTCGAAAGAACGGGCAGGACTTGTTTCCTATCATACTGACCCCTTGTTCGTGGATGGAGGGGAGAGCTCCTGGATCGATTATATCGAGATGAGCATGACTCATACCGCTTCTGGTGCGTATTAGTTTGTGATCAAGACGTATGGGGCGCGATCAGCAAGATTATCAGACCCTAGTGGAGGAGGTTTTAGAGAGAAGTATACCTTGAGAAAGACTACTTCTAAGCACACCGCCTGAGGCACGGAAGTCTTGGCTGCTAGGAATCATTCGGCCATGCCGTAGCCGCCGTGTCGGTTCTCACATGGTCTGACTATTACATTGGTGCGCGCTGGGCCGTTCCGACTTTGCTTGCGACGTCGATGTAAGATGGACTCTTGCGAGGTTAGTCGTGAAAATGATCTCCGCGCCTCATCTGGCTCCGAGTGGAGTCGTTAGCATTGTTGGACTTCGATGTTCGCTTTCTGTACTAAGAAACTGGCGGAGAAACCGGTGCCTGTAACCCAGACCTTCGCAATCGGCATCGAGACCAAGTCAGCGCTGAAGCGGAGGTGATACCACCCACATAGAGTATTGCCATGCTGTTTGTAAGCTGATGGCCCATGCGACTGCCATCTGTGCCTAGACTCCTAACCATGCAATCGGTGTTGCCAAATGAAGTGATCATGAACGCTTTGATCGGACGGGAAATTAGGGAAGAGACCGGCGACATAGCAGGCGGGCCGCACCGCACTTCTTAGGCATAGCACGAAGCCCCAAAGGAAGTTGCTAGCTGAAGAGTTGTACGACGTTTGCCAGCTCGCAGCAGACGTAAGCGGACCAGAAAGGGAAGTATGGTACGAAGTGACTTGTTTCGGAGAATGTCCAAACGCACTCTGATTGGTTGTGGCCGAATCTATATGAGGTGGGTCCGAAACACACACAAGTCGTTCCCTTCACCTAGATCGACGAGGAAGAGGGTGGATTGCGGGTCAGTAAGCAGTGGAGACTTGACTGTCAATATTGAGGCTCCTCATGTCAATGTAACATCGTAAGGGATCGCTAGCTTAGTTGAGCGCTGCCCGAGCAACTGCTCTGTTAGCGTTGGATAGGCTCCAGATTGGTTGTTTCAGAGTTTGTTCGCTTGCGAAATTCGGAGGAGTTCTAGAAGGGTTCGGTGCACATACAATATCCACGGCGACGAGCACCGGTGATATCTTGACTTTTAGGGGCCAGGACGGATCTTGGAACGTCAATGCGAAGATCGAGGCTGGAACGCGCACTGTCAGCCTCGGTGGACTGTATGGCCGATCTTACGCCGCCACAAGCCCATTGTACGCATCAGTACCTGCGCCAAGCATGCCCTTTGGCCTGCAGCCAGCTCAACAACTGTTCTCAACGCTTCGTGACTGATTACGAGATGTGTTTGAAGCTGAAACAAAAGTGCTATAACAAAGAGACCTCGAGGCGCAACCTGTTCGCGACCGACACGGTAGGCTTCAAGGTGCTGCAGACGCAAGTCGCCACGGCGAAAAGGACGAGCCTGCATCGGAGAGAATCAATTGGCTCGATTTCGGCGAGTCTCGTAAACTAGGCAAGTTTTTCTCCGGATGCTGATGGCACTCGGCTCCGCCTGACAGGGTAAACGAGTGGACCGGTCAGTGAGGCGGAAAGCTCCGGCTACGTGGCCACGAGGCTGAAGAAGGAAGAATCGGGGAGAAAGATCAAATCCCGCTGACGCTGCACATGAACGTATCATTTGCAGGAGTCGTGATGCTGTCGAGCGACCTTGGAACGCGTTTGGGGTTTCCTGTCGTGGTTTGCTAGGATTAGACGAGGACTAGCGCCCTCGGAATAGAGAAGCATCATAATGACCAAGCGCACCAAAACGCAGCCAGCCCTGAAGACCTAGCGGCATGAAATCCGTGGCATTGTTATTGGCTTCGAGTCGCAATGGCCGGTTTTGGGATGTGTACCGCGAGTGATCCGACGCATGGGTGTGCGGGACGGTGGTTTCTTTTTCATCGTCAAACCGAGCAGCCTTCCAGCTTGTACGCGTCGCCGTTCCTGATTGGCGTCTGCTCAAAGGTTGTTCTTCAGGCTGAGGCTGAAGATCCAATAGGCGGTCAGCCCGCCCCCTTCAGGTGGTGGCTGCAGACACGGCGCCCACTCAGATGGCCAAAGCGAGGCTGACGCGGGCTGGAACTCAGCCTCGAGCCTCGTGCGCAACCACCTAGACCTAGCAACGTTCGGGTATCAGGCAGAAGGGTATTGCTCTGCCTTGTCCCCACGTACCTGATCGACTGCAGAACGCATTGCAAGACCGGACATCTTGCTAGCTTCTTTTGCTTTCTCTGTGCCTTTGGCATCGCTCGCCGCGAGCATCCGCGCATAGTCTTCATAGTCGCCCCACCACAAGAGACAGCGTAATCCGAACCAGTCCGCGCGGAAGCCAGACTGCTCCCATTGCTCCAGCCTTCCGCGAGCATCCAAGGCATATGCCTCCTACAAGACGCAAAGGCAAAATGAAAGAAGAAGCGCGCGCCAGCACCTCTGCGGGGACCCAGACCAGCGACCCGAATGAGGCAGCGCCGCCTAAGGAGACCATCGTGACGGCTCCGCCGGTTGACAGCCCGACTACATCGCCTACGTTTCAGACGCCGGGGAAAACTCCGCCACGAAGGATACTGCGGCTCAAATGCCCGCTCTGCAACGACTATCCCGATGGCTTCGTAAGTACACTCGCGATACAGTTCCCGTGCGTCGCTAGACATCGTCGCCCTACAGCCATCTCCGGAAGGCATGGGGTGCTTCCGGCCAAGCTGAAGATGGGCCTGTTCCTCTTTCAAGAATTGCGCTGATCTTTGACCCCAGCGAAGTGAGCATGAGTTGAGGCGCCATTCCAATAGAATCCACAGGAAGACGCGTAAGGTATGGGTGACCATCGACACGTCTTCCGACAAGTCGTTTCTTGCAAATTGCAAGGCTTGCCAGACCGGCAAAAAGTACAACGAGTGCTACAACGCGGCTAGCCATCTGCGTCGCATGCACTTCCACCCTCATAAACGCGGCGAAAGGAAGATGAGTGCCGCAGAGGCTCGACGAGGCGGCAAGCCGGGCGATCTAGATCCTCCGATGGAAGTGTTGAAGGCGAATTGGCTTCGAGAAGTGGACGAGGTTGTCGCAGAAGGAGACGAGCAATCGGCAAGTGGCGGTTCGCCCGAAGATGAAGGCGACCAGGTCGAGCGATCCGCACACAAGTCGACAGAGGCACCCTCGATCCAGCTACAACCACAGCCGACAGCCAACCATCCCGAAGCAAAGGCGCCGCCCACGCCGACTACGCCCTCTACACGATCAATGGCCATCGATAGCATCGTAGATAAGATGGACACTGCGTGAGGTCGTATCGTTCTGCAAAGGGTATGTTCGGTCTCGGGTCAGAAGCGACATCGACGGGGAAGAGCCAGCACCAAGAAGGAGCGAACAAGGCAGGCTCCGGATAGGCGCTTTCTCCGCTTCGAGCCAGAAGCTTCCTGTCCTAGAGGCAGGGGGTTTGATGAGGGAACTGGAGTGAGTGACGGTGATGGAATGTTGGACACAACCAGAAGCCATGAGAACGTGCCCGTGTTCCTTTGTTTTGAAAAAGCGTTTTGCGTGTTTGGGAATACAGCGGACGGCGTTCAGGGGTATGCTCTTGGAGGCTTCTGAAGACGGCAAACCATGGTAGACAGTAACGCGGAATGACCAAGTGAGTTTGAGACTTTGCGAGTGCTAACAAGAGGTCTTGTTGCCGCAAAGGTGTCCACGGTGCTTCTGTGTGCTGGATCAGATGTGTATAATGTCGTCATCGGGCCGTCGCGTCGAAGCGCGGATGCGATGCCAAGTCTCGTGACATGTTTACTGGTGTTTTGTGGTGCCTTGTGCTGGCGGCACAGAACGTCCATGTCCAGAGCGCACACGAGGAGCGCGCGGGGGTGAGAGTTGCAGCAGAGGAGTTGGCATGGCTTGCGACGACGAGCGAAGTGCAATTAAAGGCGCCACCGTCACTGCTCGACGTGTCGATCCGCTCGCGAGCTTTGGCCTGTGCGCGTGCACACTTTTCTGCACCGTGAATCCTTCGGGGCCACCGACCACGACGCCATCTCCGTCCATCCTGTGAGTCTCGTGCCATGTTGCGCCATGTCTCTCGTCGGCTAATGTGATTGAAGCAATGTGGACTGCCGGTGCCCGTTTCGCCGCCACGTTGGCTATCGCTACGCTTCACCCCCAGAGATCGTCCTAGAATGCGCCCGCTAGTCCTCCGGTGATTTCCCATCCGACCAGACCATATTGCCATGGCGGAATCGGCTTCACGGCCACCACTACCTCTACCACGACCTCGTCGTCTGTCGAAGCGAAAACCATCTCGAGCAGTACTGGCGTCAGGCCCAGCTAGAGACATCGCCTGAGGGGAGCTTGGGGCTGGCAGGCGCAATGGCAGGCTTCGTGCGCATGTCGAAGAATTTCGTCAACCTGGGGAGACTCTACAGTAGCCCCCCGTGGGGAGGTCCCAGGAACGCTGTCAACCTGGGTAACCTTTACACCACATCGAGCCCTAAGCGTCCCATCGGGTTCGCCTACTTCGAGGATGGCTCGGTCTTCATAAAGGCAAGAGCATATGCGGAGCTCGACACATTCGAGGCGGAGATGAATTTGCTCCAGCCTTTTGTGCGCGGGCCGTCCCCGAAGCTGGATCAGATTAGGCAAACAAACGCCGAGCGACAACGGCTCATCGTTATCGCGTAAGCTGTATGGTCCGCGCAATCTACCTCCATGGCTGCTAATTCTTGACCAGTATGCCCAGCAAAATCGGCTTGTCGCATACCATCTTGGCACGAAACGCTCGCGAGGGTGAGAGAATCACCGTAGAGAACTGGCCCTTTGAGCAAATCGACTTCCACCCGGACGCATCCCACTCGCATTTGATATCCGCCACGTTTCATCGCAACCCAATAATACCAATCTACGGGCTCAGGAAGGATCTTGCTAAAGCAATGGTAACATTCAGGGGAACACTGATTGACGGCGTCCTCCAACCTCGCACGCGCCTCGGAAATGGGCTTGAGCTTAGTACTTCAGTTGCATTCCATGCGAAGGCGAAGAAATCAGAACGCGCAAGCTCGATCAAACCCAAGAGCGACGCTCGCGTGGTAGAGATGGCCAATGTTGATACCTCTGAGCCCCCATCCACCCGGCCACATACGGGATCACTAAAGGCTCCGGAGACAACAATATTGGTCGGTCGGCAAGGAAAGGCACGCGAACCATACACCCAGAGAGATAGGTTGAGCAAAAGAGAAGCCGAGCTCGACAGGAGGGAGCAACAACTGTTGCTCCTCCAACAGCAGCTCCAGCAAAGTGGGGCACTCCCGCGCAGGAGATCTACCCTACGAGGGCACTCTGCTTCACATCAAAAGCCGCGACCACTCGATCAGGGCGATGACCGCGCGCGGTACGCTCAGTCGGAGGTAGGACTAACAACTACAGACCCAAGGGAATTTGACTTTGCGACGAGAGAGCGCGAGCTCCATCACAAGGAAGAAGTGCTCAGATGGAAACGCAAGGCATTTGTCTTGGAGCAGAAGCTAGCCGGGGCAAGAAGAAACGATCTTGCAAAGCCACCAGAGAGCGACACCTTGACTACCTCGGCCCCAGCTCCGGAATATGACCCCGTCACCGAACCACCTGATGTCTCTCTAAGTGACTCGGGTTTTGAAGATGGGCAGAACGACCTCTTTGCTGACCTCCATACACAAGCTCCATCGCTACAACGGGGCGAACGGAGGCGCACACGAATCAAACTTCCAAGGAGAAAATAAGCGGCAAGAGGGAGACGCCATCGTGACCTGACTTGCGGGAACAAAGTGCGCCACAAAGCCAAAAGAACGCGGAGTCTGGTCCAAGGTATTACGCGTGCCGACTAGAGATTATGTCTTTATCGTGAGATTTGCGTACCTCGCAGTCGCAGCTAAGTCTAAGAGCACATTTGTGTCAGTGCGACCGCCTCCGACATGGCGCTACGAAACCCAACAGGCTTTACCTGCGTTTTCAACGTCTTGAGCCCACGGATCGAGCAAAAACTGTTCTTCCACCCGAGCCTTGATTGTACCATCACTTTCGGCCTATTTTTGGCCTTGTAACATACATTCCGAGCATTTGTCCACCTTTGCACAGGCACACAGCCATACTCTACTTTATTTTCCGTTAGATTTCACATATACCCCATCTCCACTCTGCATAGCCTAGGCGTTCGGATCCCAATATCATCTCGCTGTACTATTTTCCTCACCCTTTGCATGTCAATTGTGATACATTTATATTCCTCCGTAGGATTGCTCGAATGTCGGCTAATTATCTATTCCTATTGGGTAATACCAAATAGTAGTGGCCGCCGCTCTCGGCATAGCCCATGCCTATATCTCTCCGATGTCCCAACCAAGATATCCAGTATGAAGAGGTAGAAGATCTCCTCGCAGACATGGGCGGTCCAGTAACTCCCGAAGATATTTGTGGTACAGTCGAACATCTCAAACACCCGCTATTTTCGTCGAAAGCCACTGTCGTGAGTAAGAATAGACGGAAACATGGCGCCCACATGACAAACGAAATGCCGTTCAAAGTTACAATGCGAACAAAACCAAAGCCAGCAGCCTCGTCATTTATGGGTACAAGATATAATATTTTTACGTACGGAGCGCTTCGCTACACCGGCGATGCGCCCTGGTGAGTATCATCCCTCGAGTCTACCCGCCCACGCGTAACATCACTCCCACTATCGTGCATCGTCTCGACCTGGATATTCGTCTCCGTCACGATTCCAATGACATTCGACCCCGGTTTCATGATCGAATCCTGGGACCCCGTCGGACTACTTTCGCCGAACGGGCCAGGTCGTTGGCTCTTTGAGCGTTGCAATTTGCTGCGCGAGCGCGGATCCACCAAGCGAGAAATGCGGTTTGCGCCGCCAACGATGGTGACGGTGCGGCCGCCCATTTCTTTGTTGAGGGCAGGCATGTTGATTTCGTCGTCGCCGGGCCGGGCGGCGTTGGTGTTGATCGCTGTGACGGTGCGGTTGTAATGGTGGCCTGAAATGTCGCTGCCGGCGAAGACGCGGCGCGTGAGGGTGTATAGGACGGCATCGATCCAGCCGCATGAGGTCAGGAGGGAGCCGGCGATGCAAAAGAAGGCGTCGGGCATGGCTACGCCGGCCATGGCGACCATGCGGCCGACAGCGATGGGAAGCGTGAGAATCACGTAGACGGCTGGGTACATGATCATGAATTTTGTGGCGCGCGAGAGCTTGCTGGTGTCGTTGTTGATGATGCTGCGGAGGCGGCCGCGCAGGTGGAAGAAGATGTGGCTGTAGATTGCAATGGTGCCGAATTCGACGATGAAGATCCAGAGATAGTGTAGCCAGAGACGTTCGGGCTGGAAGTCGACTGAGACCCAGCACTGTCGGTTTGTTAGTCCACTGCCTCTCATCTCGATGGAATTGGAATGTACTCACCCATCCAGCAGCTCTGGCGAAGAAGCGGTTCCCATGCATAGCCGGACCGACGACGGTCAAGAGCAAAGCCGCCATCCATATAAGTACGATAGAAATAACGAACCACCGATACGGCATCCGATAGCCCTTAACTACACCCATCCACGTATGGACACCGATGGCCAGGACGAAGAACCCACTCGCCACATCCCCAATGTGCAAGAACCACGCCTGAATGAAGCACGCAGGCGTCGGAGCCAGAATCTTGCCCAACCGTAGCCAGTGGAATGATATCGCAAAGGCGATGGCTTGCTGTAAATCGGCGATAAGGAGCATGTATATCAATATTATGTATTGGTTGTAGCCGACGTATTGTTTGTAGTGTTTCCGCCAACTTATGAGCCGCCATGTGATGAATCCTATGAGTGCGGACACGGATATGAGGGACATCATGGCGAAGAGGGCGACCGGGATGAGGCCCACTTTGAAGGTCTCGGTCATTGGGTCCATGCTGTTTGGGTACGGGAAGTAACGCTTGTCGAGTATGTTCCTCGCTTGATTTAAGGCCATATCGTCGGGAGCCATGGTGATGGCTGAGTCGTAGCCTGTATGGTATGTGTAGGTGGAAGGTCCTGGGGATCGAAGTGTATTGTGGGGTCCTCAAGGCATTATGGTACAGCTCGACCAAGTTGTCTCGGTGGGGGCGTTCTCGTGTATCCTCTTCAGACGTTGACTGTATGTAGTATG
>Ga0247803_1001699_pt1 | contig 11394 bp, 6 predicted proteins | sample UWRJL014104B1_FD_180928 | JGI IMG/M metagenome (GOLD analysis project Ga0247803, IMG submission 180928) | Plant litter microbial communities from Arlington Agricultural Research Station in Wisconsin, United States - UWRJ-L014-104B-1 | ecosystem: Environmental > Terrestrial > Plant litter >...
GACCAACAGGGCTTTGTCTTGATCGCCAAATAAAATAGAGTCCAAGAAGTACAACAGGAATACTCAGGATCTGTCCCATATTCAATGCATAATTCGCCTCAAATGCTTCCTGGTTTTCCTTTAAAAACTCGTATAAAAACCTTAATGTAAAAACCCAGACGAAGAATATCCCTACGAGCAATCCCCTTGGTGTTTTTTCTTTAAACCTGTTCCAGAGAGCGAAAAGGATAAAAAACAGGATCATGCAGGTAATAGATTCATAAAGCTGCGCAGGATGTCTTGGTATTTTTTGAAATTCCTCGTTATGCGTAAATACAAAGCCCCAGGGCACATCGGTGGCCTTTCCTACAATTTCCGAGTTCATTAAATTTCCAAAACGAATGAAAGAACCGGCCAAAGCGACAAGAATTACAATTCGATCTGCCACCCAGAAAAATGTTTGCCCTGTAAGTTTTCGTGAACGGGAATAAAGCCAGAGCCCCAGAATAATCCCGATCACTGCTCCGTGACTTGCCAAACCTGCGTAGGGCGGCAAAATTACTTCCAATGGATTTTTGAAGAGAACTTCGGGCTGATAAAATAAAAAGTGTCCGATTCTCGCTCCCAGCACGGTTGAAATGACCATATAAAGCGTAAGAGCATCAATGTCTTCCATTGGCTTCCTCTCTTTTTTGAAAATATGGATCATCACCTGTTGCCCTACTAAAAATCCGGCAGCGAAAAGCAATCCGTACCAGCGAACGGGGAAGGGACCGAAGTTTAGGAATTCGGGAATTGTAAAAATTTCAGGATTGGCATCCCAAATGATATAAGAAATCATGCGTTTATGATGTTAATTAGCAAAAGGGCATTCGGTTTTTATTATTACTTTCACAAAGATGTATTAAAATTCAGTCTAAGGATTCATCTGACAAATAAAACGATCAATTTCGAGCGAAAATATTACTTATTTACAAGAAGAAAGATGAAATTTTTACTCATTGGATTGGTTCGTATCTATCAGGGCGTGCTGTCACCGTACTTGCCGAATTCATGTCGCTATACGCCGACCTGCTCCCAGTATATGATTGAGGCTATTCAAAAATATGGCGTTCTGAAAGGGGGGGTAATGGGGGCAAAACGTGTTGCCAGATGCCACCCATGGGGAGGACACGGTCACGATCCGGTTCCCTGATTATCCAATTGCTACTTTTCTCAGGATCGAATCGATAATGGTAATGGTACGAACGTTGTCGGCCTCTGCTTCGTAATTTAGCAAAATCCGGTGGTTCATAATATCAGGAGCAAGCTCTTTGATATCTTCAGGAAGTACATAATCACGGCCTTCCAGGTATGCCAGGGCCTTTGCTGCCCGGTTTAGAAAAATAGTTGCCCGGGGTGATACGCCAAACTGAATGTACCTGGCCTCGTCACGCAAGCCATAGTCCAATGGTCTTCGCGTCGCAAATACGAGTTCAATGATGTATTTTTCAAGCGTGTCGGAAATATTCACTTTGTTGACATTGTCGCGGATTGCGTAAATATCTTCCTTGTTCAGAATGGGCCTTATCACATATTCGTAATTGATATCCGACATACGCCGCATCACTTCCAGTTCTTCCTGTTTGTTCAGATAATCGACATAGACTTTCATCATAAAACGGTCGATCTGAGCCTCGGGAAGCGGGTAAGTTCCTTCCTGTTCAACCGGGTTTTGAGTAGCCAGCACAATAAAAGGGCGATCAAGCTGATAGGTTTCATCGCCAATGGTAACCTGTTTTTCCTGCATCGCTTCGAGTAAGGCCGACTGTACTTTTGCAGGAGAGCGGTTTACTTCATCGGCTAAGATGATATTGGAAAAAATCGGTCCTTTTTTTACCTCATAATCACCGATTTTTGGCTTGTAGATCATTGTTCCAATCAAATCTGCGGGCAGCAGATCAGGCGTGAACTGTATCCGTTTGAAATCCAGGTGAAGAACTTTTGCCATTACGTTAATGGTCAGGGTTTTGGCAAGTCCGGGCACACCTTCAAGAAGTATGTGACCTCCTGTAAAAAGTCCGATCAAAAGGCGATTGAGCAGTTTGTCCTGCCCAACCACAACTTTACCCATTTCATCGAGTACTTCTTTTATTTTTTCTAGATACATTTCGTTCTGTTTTACTCAGCGTATTCCTGTTGATGATTCAAAAATTTTCAGGACAAAATTATTTATCCCAAATCGCCCTCACAAACCTGTCTTTGCCGTGAATGTCGAGCAAAATTTCGACTTTTTTGTATCCTCTCTCTTCAAAAACGTTTTTTGTCTCTATGCCAAAATGTTCATTAATTTCAACATAACATTTACCAGATGGTTTCAGATGGTGTTTTCCAAAATCGGCGATGGCTTTATAAAATAACAAGGGATCGCTGTCCTCTACAAACAACGCTTCATGTGGCTCAAAACGCAATACGTTGGGTCTCATGTGCTCCTGTTCGGAATAAGTGACGTAAGGCGGATTGCTTACCAGGCAGTCGAACTGGATGATATTTCCCGGCAATGGAAAAGTGACGTTTAGCATATCCTGTTTTGCAAAATGTACGTCTGCAATGAGCTGACGGGCATTTTCCCGGGCAACTTCCAGTGCCTCGTCCGAAACGTCCCAGGCATGCACGGAAACGTGCGGCAGGAATCGGGCCAGTACAATGGCAATACAACCGCTTCCTGTGCCGATATCGAGAATGGAAATATCTTTGTCCGGTTCCGCGTAATCGCGTGTGACCATCTGAACAAGTTCCTCAGTTTCAGGCCTTGGAATCAAAACAGAAGAAGAAACCCGGAATTCCAGGCCGCAAAATTCAGTGGAACCGATGATATGCTGAACGGGCTCATTGTTATTAAGACGGGAAATGATTGAAAGCCAGTCGGGCTGAGCCGTAGTTTCGGCAATGGGCCTGTCTACCAGAACATCAATGTTCCTTAATCTCATGTAATGTTCAAGCAACATGAAGGTGATTGCCTGCGCTTCTTTGTCTGGATATACTTTAATGCCACTTACAATATTCTGATATAGCTGACGTGCCGAAGTCATTTTTTGTTGGATTTTTTAATCTGATGTCGGAAAGTTAACAAATTATAAGAACTCCCGAAACTTGAGTTTAAAAGGACGTTTGTATTTTTACCGCATGAACACAGATATTCAATGGATGCAGCGGGCTTTACAGCTGGCAGAATACGGTCTCGGAAGCGTAAGTCCAAACCCCATGGTTGGCTGTGTCATCGTTCATCATGATCGCATTATTGGTGAAGGCTGGCATCGTCATTACGGCGAACCACACGCTGAAGTCAGGGCAATTGAAGATGCTCAGAAAAGAGGAAATGAGGCATTGTTATCCGAATCGACGGTATATGTCACTTTGGAACCTTGTTCTCACACCGGAAAAACGCCACCTTGCGCAGATCTTCTGGTGCGGAAAAAAGTGAAACGTGTAGTCATCTGCAATGGCGATCCGAATCCGCTTGTATCCGGAAGAGGAATTGAACGTTTAAGAAATTCGGGCATTGAGGTAGCATGTGATGTGCTGCAGGGCCAGGGTACAGAACTGAATAAAAGATTTTTTACCAGTTTTAATAAAAAAAGACCTTATGTGATTTTGAAATGGGCGGAGACTGCTGATGGTTTTCTTGGTGCGGAGGAAGGCAATCCCGTTTCGATCAGCGGTACGCTTTCCAATATGCGCGTTCACAAATGGCGTAGCGAAGAGGATGCCATTATGGTTGGTTTTAAAACAGCTTTAATGGATAATCCAAGATTAAATGTTCGTCATTGGGCGGGAAGAAATCCGGTACGTGTGGTACTGGACAGGAATTTGCTTTTACCTCAAACGCTTCATTTGTTTGACAGAACGCAACCAACAATTGTTGCTAACTATACGATTTCAACTCCGTGCCCAGCCGAACCCGAACGTTATCAGGAAACCAATCCCATTGCTTGTGTTCAGCTAAATCCGGGCGAAGATGAAATTGCCCGATTGTTATCAAAGTTGCACGAACGTAAGATTCAGTCGGTTTTTGTTGAAGGTGGTGCGGCAGTAATTAATTCCTTTTTGCTGGCTGGCTTGTGGGACGAAATACGTCGTTGCCAGGGGACAGGGGCGTTGGGAAAAGGAATTAAAGCACCGTCGCCACCAGGTGTTATGACTGGCTCCGAAAAGGTGCAGGATGATCTTTGGACTTTTTACAGGAAAGCTTAAAAGATTCACTTTCGGCCGCACCGGCGTGGTTTTCACTTAAAAATTAAACACTCCACATATCCTCCTCCGAGGTCCAGATATCCCATGCTTTTTCTGCCTGCAATTCAAGCATTTTCAGTCCATTTTGTAAAACTGCGCCTTTTTCTCCACCGTTTTTAAGAAACATCGTTTCCGCCGGATTGTAGATCAGGTCGTAGAGATAATGTCTTTTTGTGACAAACTGGTAAGGTATCGACGGACAATTTTCTACATCCGGGAACATGCCAAGAGGAGTGGTATTGATAATCAAAAGGTATTGGCCCATGATTTCCTCCGACAGTTCTTCATACAGTAATGTGTCATCATTTTTTTGACGTGAAACGACTTTATATTCCATATTAAGATCCTGCAGGGCAACTTCAACCGCTTTTGCTGCACCGCCATTGCCCAGTACCAATGCCTTGAAATTACTGCAGCTTTCCCCTCGGCGGTCGAGCCATTCTACCAGAGACTGGCGAAAACCATAATAATCTGTATTAAAACCTTTTGTGCTGCCATCAGCAAATATCTTTATGGTATTTACAGCTCCTATTCTTTCCGCAGAAGCGTCGTCAAGATCATCCAAATGCGCAATTACATCTTTTTTGAATGGGATGGTCACATTTAAGCCTCTCAGATTTGGTTCTTTTTTCAGAAGCTCATCCAGATTGCTCAAATCTTTCATTTCAAAAAGTTCGTAATTGCTCTCCTTGATACTCTCTCGTATAAACTTATCCGTGAAATAGCGTTTGGAAAAAGAATGCGTAAGCGGAAAACCAATTAAACCGTATAAATCCATATTGAATTGTGACTTTTAGTCGTGCTGATGTCTTAGCCAAAACCAGTAAACAATTTTTACCGGCCGGTTTGTAACGTTTTCAAAATTAAAACGGCAAGATACTTAGGTAGCAAGGGATTTACAAGTATTTGACTTTCCATCAATAAATACAGCTAGTTTTGATGGATAAACGCGGATAAAAAAATGGTATACGTACCGTCGTTTCCTGGGTTCGGCAATACCTCGCTTCAAATTATTTATTGATAAATATAGTATTACTTCATTTTAGCGATGGAATAATATTACAGTATTTTTTTTATTTCCAATTCGAAAAAGCGTCACTACTCAGAACCGTTTAGTTTAAAAAAGTCGAAATAACCGAAAGTTTTTTTATTGGCAGTGATTAAAAAAGGAATGTTAAAATAGTCTCATAAGCGCTAATGTGGCTTTTTAAGAATTAGGCAAACCAGTCTTTCTGAGTTAAAGTGACATACATTCAGATGTTTAAACCAGAAGTAATTTTCCGATTAGATAATTCGATTACGTCTTTGCGGGATTTCATAAAATTTATCTGATTACAATATTTTGTATAATAATTAAAAAATGTATTAATTACATCTTCATGTATATAGTATTATTTCGACGAACTTTAAAACACACTCTATGAGATTACATTACTTCTGTTTTTATTTTTTTGCAGTTGTTTTGTTTTCACTTCCAGGTGCTGCACAAAATGCTGGTGATTACCAGCTTTCTCTTATCAACGGTTCATTTACACCGGGTAAGAATATTTTCCCGGGTAGTAAAGCGGGGTTAAATCTTCGTCTTGGTCCGGTTCAGGTCAAATCCTTTGTAGTCATTCAGTTTGAAACGATACCTGATGAAGAAGCAAAAGCGCAACTCAAAGCAGAGGGAATAGAGCTGCTCGATTACATTCCTAATTATGCTTATACAGCCACTGTCAACGGTGCGCTGAACGTAACTTCACTTACAAAAAATAAGGCCAGAGCAGTTATCGAATTAACGGCCGCACAAAAAATGCAGCCTGCACTGACAGGAAATGTTCTTCCGGCCCACGCCATAAAAAAAGCAGGAATGATTGACGTCTGGGTCAGTTATCCAAGATCGTTTACCTTCGAAGAAATAAGCACGGAGCTGAAAAATTACGATCTTGAAATGATTTCGGATCTGCATAAAAGTTATCAGGTGGTTTCTTTGAGAGTAGCGATAAGCAGACTGAAAGAATTGGCTATGCTTCCTTTTATCCAGTATGTTCAGGCGGTACCTCAGGAGGATAAGCCGTTTAATCAACGGAGTACAATCAATTCCAGAGCGAATTATCTACGTTCGTCGCTTCCCGGACACGCCAATTTGCAGGGTGAAGGTGTGGTCGTCGGGATCGGGGATAATGCCAATCCTTTACAGCATATCGATTACAGCAACCGTGTTATCAACCGGACGGCAATTGATTCAGGAGCTCATGGTGTACATACGATGGGTTCTATTGTAGGTGGTGGCATTATAAATGAGAGATATACAGGTTATGCCCCAAAAGCCACGATTCTCGCCCAGAATTATTCGAATATCATTTCCTTTGCCGCCGCATATGTGAAGGACTTCGGAATGGTGGTTACCAACAATTCTTACGGCGGGGATGTGAACAGTTGCGATACGTACGGGGCTTACGACATGATTTCAAATATACTGGATCAGCAGGCTTTCCAATTACCGTATTTGCAGCACGTATTTGCGGCAGGCAACAGCGGGGCTTCAACCTGCAGTCCGTTCCCGGCCAGCTTTGGCACGATGTTAAGCGGATACCAAAGCGCTAAAAATGTGATCAGTGTTGGTAATACGAATAATGCCGGCGTCATTTCCGGCACGTCGAGTACAGGACCTGTAAAAGACGGGCGGATTAAGCCGGAGATTGTTGCTCAGGGCATAGGTGTTGCATCAACGGGCCAATTTAATGTGTATGAGGTCAGGACAGGAACCAGTATGGCTGCGCCAGCGGTGTCTGGCGGGCTTGTCTTATTATATCAAAAGTACCGCCAGCTTCACCAGAATAAAGATCCAAAAAATGGATTGATGAAAGCGTTAATTTGTAATGGCGGAATTGACAAAGGGAATGCCGGGCCGGATTACAAGTACGGATTTGGCTGGATGAATCTTTTGCGATCCTTAACAATGATGGAAAGCAATGCTTATATAAACGATTCACTGACAAATCAGGCAACGAAAATCTATTCCATCAACGTGCCTGCCAATACGGCCCAGCTCAAAGTAATGCTTTATTGGAATGACCCGGCAACAACAATCCTTTCCGGAAAAATGCTCGTTAATAATCTGGATTTAAGGGTTGCCAGTCCCAATTCGACGATAACTCTTCCAAAGCTGCTGGACCCGACTCCATCAAATGTAAGTAATCCTGCGACAACCGGGGTTGACAATATCAATAATATCGAGCAGGTGGTTATTGACAAGCCTGTGGAAGGAACTTACACGATTTCCATCAAAGGATCGTCAATTGTTCAAAATCCCAGACAGGAATTTTTTGTCGTTTATGATGCAATTCCGGTTTCTACCACGCTTACCTATCCGATTGGAAAAGAAAATCTGAAAGATGGAGAACCATTGCATATCAGCTGGGATTCCTTTGGCAATGAGAGCAGCACTTTTACAGTTCAATTTTCACAGGATAACGGGGCTAACTGGCAGGGAATCGGTGCGGATAATTTATCGGCCGATTCACGCCTTTTTATCTGGACGGTTCCGGTTGGTACAATTACGGATAAAGCAAAAATAAAAGTGATCCAGAATGAAACGGGACGGGAAAGTGTGAGCCAGGCATTTACCATTCTCGGAGTGCCCGTAATATCACTTTCTCCCACTCAATGCGAAGGTTACATTGCTTTGAACTGGACTGAAGTTGCCGGCGCTACTGATTATGAAGTGATGATACTCAAAGGGAATGAGATGGTTTCCGTCGCTACAACAGTTTCGTTGAACTATACAATTCCCGATTTGTCGGCTGACTCTACCTATTGGGTTTCGGTAAGGGCAAGATTAAATGGCAATGAGGGAAGACGCGGACTAGCGGTATCGCGTAAACCGAATAGCGGCGACTGCGCAGGCCCGATTTCCGACAATGATCTAAAAATTGAATCAATTTTGTCGCCTGTAACATCGGGCAGAAAAAATACCTCTACTGAATTTACCAGTAATACAATTCTGAAAATCAGGATCAAAAATCTTGACAATACCGTTTCTGCCGGCACCTTTACAGTAGGAGGTTCAGTAAATGGATCAGCGATTTCAGAACAGTCGGTTACGCCACAGATTGCGGCTGGAGGTGCTGTTGATGTCGTTCTGGGAACGTTTGATTTCTCGGCCATTAATAATTATGAAGTAAAAGTATTTCTGAATAAAGAAGACGATCCTGTTAAAGGCAACAATACTCTGACCAAAACATTCAGGCATCTGGACAATCCCGTGGTAAGCCTGCCTTTTTCGGATGATCTGGAATCACTTCCGGAACAAACTTTTTCCAGCAACCAAATCGGCCTGACCGGCGGAAACCGATATGATTTTGCCACAGATTCGGATGCGGGAAGAATCAGGACATTTGTTAATTCGGGTTTGGCTTCATCCGGGAACAGGGCCATTACACTTGATGCAAACCGCTTCTATCCGGCTGGCACATCCAGTTTTTTTCTGAGTACTTTCAATCTGTCATCGTATCATGTCGCTGCTGACGACATTCGTCTGACGTTCGAATACAAAAATCACGGGCAGAAAAATAACGTTGACAATAAAGTGTGGATAAGAGGACGGGACACGGATACCTGGATCGTAGCCTATGATTTATACGCAAATCAGAATTTTCCGGAAGAAGGATATAAAGTCTCCGCGAGTCTTGAAATAAGCAAATTGTTAACGGCGAACGGGAAAGAATTTTCTTCCAGTTTTCAGATTCGCTGGGGCCAGTGGGGAGAGACCATTACTGCCGATGAAATCAGTGGTGCCGGGTATACGATTGACAATATAAGCCTGTTTAAAATAGCAAGCGATCTTCAGGCGGTAAGTGTTGGATATCCCTTGTTGCAAAACTGTGGCCTGGGCACTGCTGAGCCTATTTCCGTAATTGTTAAAAATCTTTCTACCGGCAGTGTTTCGGGTATTCCGGTTACCTATAAACTCAGTAACGGTATTAAAGTTACAGAAACGATATCAACTCTTGCATCGGGTAAAAGTGTGAACTACATTTTTACAACTAAGGCGGATTTGTCAGCATTGGGAGCTCAGTCCGTATCGGTTTATGTAGACCATGGAGGCGATAATTATCGGAGTAACGATACCATTAAAGTGGATTATTACAATTCACCCGTGATCAGTACTTTCCCCTATTTGCAAAATTTTGAATCGGGTGACGGGTATTGGTTTGCCGGTGGGAAAAACAGTTCCTGGCAATACGGGACACCTTCGGCTGCTGCAATAAAAACGGCGGCGAGTGGAAGATACGGCTGGAAAACCAACTTGTCGGGGAGTTATAATGATAAGGAAGAATCCTATTTGTATTCCCCATGCTTTACAGTTTCCGGCATGACTGCGCCCACTTTAAGTTTTAGTACGGCCCTGGATCTGGAATTGTGTGAGTCTCAGGCATGCGATATTGCTTACATGGAATATTCGGGTAATGGTGGTGCCTGGACGCGTCTTGGAGCCACAACCAGAGGTACAAACTGGTATAACAAAACTTACGACAACTTGGGCTCCTGGAGTGTTCAGGATTATACCAGATGGCACGTGGCAACCATTCCTCTGCCCACCGGCTTCACAACCCTTAAACTGCGTTTTGTCCTAAAATCCGATTCTTTCACCCGTCGGGAGGGGATCGCTGTTGATGATATCCACATCTATAACCGGGTGAATGGGATTTATGATGAAACCTCTATGACAACACCGGTAAGCCAAAGCGTCGCCGGTGGTACCAACTGGGTTAATTTTACAAGGAATGGAAAGCTGGTGGCCTCTATAAACCCGAACAATCAGAACATTGGCGCAACGGACGTACAGGCGTATATCCACACAGGCTCTGTCCGTAATACCAATAACCAGTTTTACCTGAACAGGAATATTACAATTAAATCGGCAAATCCGGTTTTTACCACTCCGGTTACAATACGTATTTATTTTCTGGAAACAGAGGCGGAGTCACTGATCAGCGCCGTCGGATGCGCAAATTGTTCCACTGCGTCAAGTGCATTTGACCTTGGCGTTTTCAAGTACAGCAATACCGACAAAGTCCTGGAAGACGGTAATTTTGCAAATAATACCGGGGGAGACTGGCTTTTTTATCAGGCAGCCGATGTTGTCAAAGTACCCTTTGATAAAGGTTATTATGCAGAATTGAAAGTAAAAGATTTCTCTGAATTTTGGCTGAGCAAAAACGTTTTGATGTCTTCATCTGCCTTGCCTGTCGAACTGATCAGTTTTAATGCAAAAAAAGTATCACAGGAAAGTTTGTCTACGGATGTGATGCTCGAATGGGTAACTTCTGCGGAAAAAGATTTTGATCATTTCGAAACCGAAGTAGCCATTGGAAATGAAGCATACCGGTCCGGAAACTTTGTGAAATTAGGAGAAACAAAAGGGAAAGGAAATGGTGCCATAAATCAGCAATATTCGTTTACGGACATAGAAGCTGGTAAGTACGGAACGCGTTACTACCGATTAAAAATGCTGGATCTGGATGGCACTTATGCATATTCAAGAGTGCGTTCTGTTGTATTTGAAGATAAAAATGACTGGAATGTGTATCCGAATCCTTCTATCGGGATTTTTAATATCGCATTTAAGTCTGTTTTAAATCAGGAAGTAACCGTCGACGTGTACGACCTGAACGGCAGGCTTTACTTCAAAAATAAAATTTCAGCGACAGGAGCGATGCAAAAGCTTAAAGTCGATTTGTCGGGAGCTGGATTTTCGTCCGGATTGTATTTGGTGGAGGTCAGATCGGGAGAGAGAAAACAATCATTCAGGTTGATTAAAGATTAGATATAGCTTAAATTTTCGTTTTGTTTGCAGCATATCGTTATTAATATACGTAATTTGATAAATAGGATTCAGGTAACTGTTGACCCAAATCCTTTAATTTACTGTTCGTTTAATAACAGATAGTTTAAAACATATGATGCGTAAATTTCTTCTGCTAATTGCCTTAATAACCTCACCCACTTTATACGCACAAACCAGCAGCAACCAATCGGTTTCATTGATTCTCGACACCGATATTGGTCCGGATTATGACGATGTTGGAGCTATGGCCGTTTTGCACGCACTTGCAGATCGTAAAGAGGTTGTACCACTGGCCGTGATTTCGTCCA
>Ga0247803_1001702_pt1 | contig 11393 bp, 12 predicted proteins | sample UWRJL014104B1_FD_180928 | JGI IMG/M metagenome (GOLD analysis project Ga0247803, IMG submission 180928) | Plant litter microbial communities from Arlington Agricultural Research Station in Wisconsin, United States - UWRJ-L014-104B-1 | ecosystem: Environmental > Terrestrial > Plant litter >...
CGATGCTTGCAAGCACGTCATCGAGCTTGTTTGGACGACGTCAATGCGACAATTAATTCGAAGATCATCGTGAAAGGCCGTTGGACACTTCACAAAAAGAAAGGAACATGTTTACGATTCGCCGATACGGGACTCCATTGACTACAGACATCTGGTCCTCCGAGAGAGCTGGGCAAGTCCAGATGCATCCCAATCGGGAAGGAAATAACACCCAAACATGATTCACAGGCGACGTCCGATCTGTGGCAGTCTCTTCGCAAAGTCCGGTCGCTGGGATCATCAGGAGGAAGACTTCCATCCTAATCAAGTTGACGCATCGCGGCTCTTACAAACTGGTGCATTGAAGATCAATGACAAGAAGGCCCTGAGAAGTGTTAGATCCATCCCACTGTGTGCCGAGATAAATACAGCTTACCGAGTTCTTGTTGCCGGAGCAGCACTTGACGTCGTTGTCACCGCACATGCCACCGGTGGTAGTAATCCCGTTCAAGAGAGAAACTGTTCTTCATCAGCAACAACTCGACATACTTTTGAGCAAAGACAGAACCCACTGGCGTTCAGACCAACACCGAGGCAACCATTGGCCAAGATGGGCCCGATAATGGCGCTGATGAGACCGGAGCTGTTCGACTCGCTAGAGCCGTTGCAGCAGGAAACCACGCTGTCACCGCAGGCATCACTGGCTTCCTTGGGGCTCTGAGGCGGAGTGCGAGCATCAAGAACCGGGGAGGCGGCCGCCAGGGCGGCTAGAGAGAGAATGGCAATGAAGCTCTTCATCGTGTTGGTCAAGTGGTGGAGGCTTGTAAAGCGAGGTTGTTTGAGTGTGGTGGTTGTGAGTGAGTTGGAGACGTCCGGATGCTGATGATAGATTCATAGGTGGTGACTGAGGGAGTTTATATAGACACTCCGGAGGTTATATCTGAATACTCCATCATCACCGATCGATGTCGGCATGCTTTTGACATCGTCGATCGCGGCCATGATGTTGTGAGTATCTACCGAGATTCTTCAGGCTCTTTCAGCTTTCCCTTGATATTTCAGCCCCGGATGCGTCACGGTCCAGGCTCCCATCATTATCCCACCGCTCGCAGCGTCGCTCGAAGCGCTTGTGACTTGATTGTGCAGTAATGTCGTTGTGTTGATGTCGGCTGCAGGGAATGCCGCAGTCGGTCTCTGTCGACTGAGTTGGTGGATATTGGATTGAATGTACGCTGGCATCATGGTGCATCGTACCTGGTCTTGCTCGTGGACAACGATGGCTTTTGGGGACTCGTGGTTCGAAGGAATGAAGGCTCGTACTTGGCTCTCCGGATAAGTGTGGGAAGCTGACCATACTCGTCTCGTATTCTTGCATTTTCGTATGTTGCACGGCAGTGTTTGGTACCAAGTATGTTCGTGTCGTCACTGAACTGTGTGATCGACGGGCTAACATGGAGCTGGGAGCTGTCTCGGCGATGATGGGGTGTCACTAATACTGTGACATCTGCTCCTTAACGTCAATGTCGATGCACCTACAATGAGCATCGCAGGAGTGTCAACGCAATTTGCAAGGATAACATGTAAGACGATGCTCCGCGCCGTGCCCAGCTTGGCTACCGCCGATGTTGGCGTAATGTTGGCGCTGCCCCGCAGATGTATCTGCCTCGTAGTGATATTCTTCCAGGGCACTAGTACATTGACACCAATGTACGCAAGTCGAATTTGCTGTTTGATTGGTTGATAGCACACCCTGATACAGAGGCATCGTATGATCCAGTGGGTTCTATTCCTAACTTGTTTCCTAGGGTGATGAAATCGCGCGGAGCTTGAGGGATGACTGGCTCCAGTCAATGGAAGGGATGCGGCTAACGAACAGTACCGGAGATTGTGAAGTAGGCGTAGGGACACGATCCGTTCGGACGTCAAGCTTGAGCTTCTGCGACCGACGCATTGAACGCCGTTGTGACACATACCATACATGGTGGGGATTCAAAGCTCGATATGACCTTGCAAGAACATCGTGCTCTCATTCGCTACCTGTCAGGAACTGGCAGGACCACGCGCGCGCCAGGATCCGGTACCGATGCGAGTATGTAGCAGAGGTTGAACCGAGATCGAATTGTCCCCACAAAGCAGAGATCAGCCGTGAGGCTATTTCTGCCATATCAATCAAGGGCCCTTGGCTGAAGATTCCCCGCATTTGCAAACCCCATGCTGCGGTCCGCAATACCGTATTGCCCAACACAGGAATCGTAATTCTGGTTTCCCCGCATCCTGCACTCGAACGCCCCGTATCGGTCTTTGCCCCCTGGTGCAAAGGCGAAAATCGAGATGATTGGTCCACGCCAAGAGTTATTAATTGTATGCTGCCACACATAAGTACGGCGGTTCAACAGTGACTTGGTACGATCCGTGGCGCTGCCTGACGTCTGCACGCAGATTGCGTTGACCGTGACTATAGGCTTCTCGTGTTGCCTGTTGTGCAACATCAGCATCATCCCGAAAAGTCTTGATCTCAAGAAGGCATGTGGCTGGGGTCCGTGACAGGAATGGATCGTGCCTGGTCTTGAGAGATAGACCCAGTCGTAAGTGGGAAGTGAGAAATCAGGACTCGGCGCAGGCGAAGGTGGATCTCAAGGGTGAGGGGCGATGATTGCGGCGATAGGTCACATTAGGCCTTGGTCCCTCAAGTTGCATAGACGAAGCAACGCGAAGCCGGTTGTCGTTTGGAGGACGGACTATCGAGAATGGGCTTCCGTCGTGCGTTGCACTCTGCGCTTGCCCAAACATGACTGGCTACAGAAGGCATCAGGAAATGGGAAACACGAGGTGGAGCCGACGAGGTGGAGCCGACGAGAATGCGCACGAGACGGTGCGACTACAGGGAATGCACATGGCGACGGTTTTAACCGCAATGCGTGTGAGCTGTTGCCTAGTCTCGCATCTGTCAACACGCAAAACTCTGCTGGGATAGCTCTCTGCCGGCGCCTTTCAATGCACACCTGCCATCGCGAAGCAACTCACGACGCATCCTCAAATGCAGCATCTCCCACAGCCGGCGGGCTCAGCGCCGCCTCCCAGAGTGCAGCCAATCGCAGAATCCAGCATCCATTGTACCAACTTCTTCCTCAAAGTGGCCCACGACTGCGGCTCACATCAATGAAAAAGGAGACAAACAGCTGCGCTGCGGAACGACCAGCAAAAATTCCCCCGCTGAGAGCCCCAAAGGACACTCAAGCCCTGACCGCAGCCCCGCTGTGCAATGGAGGCGATCAAGGCTGAGCTCTGGATCCTTGAGCCCAGAGACTCGCAAGAAGGTAAGTATACAGGTCTTGCTTTGCCCGCGGGCGCGGTATTATTCTCGCGACGGTGGCCTGTGCGCCAACGCGATTATGTCAGTTCATTACATAAGCATCGTGTAAGCTGTACACGTAAGCGAGGCTGGGCTTGGCGCATCGTCGCGGCAGTGAAGGGGAACACCTGCATGCGCTTCGTCAACGTCTTACAACACCCTCGCACGCCCGCACCATGTCACAGCCAGACTATCACACTTCGAAGTTGCCCGAGAAAACTCACTGCCACGTTCATTGGATTGAAATGTCCTGTCCAGCTTTTTGAAGCATTGCGACCCAACCGCAATCAGGCTACGCAATCTACAAATTGAACGACGCATGGAAGAGGGACGCGACAACTTCAAGAGAGGAAACATGAATTCATCGCGTAAAATGAGTCGCTAATTCGACTCCGCCTGCGCATTCGCCGTCGAAGTCAGACTGCCTGCCGCCCGCGGATATTGCGCCTTGCCCCCGTTGACCACCGTGTTCACGTCTCCCGCCTCACCCTCACTCTCAAACCCCCACCCACCTCCACCAGGCGTGTAAATCACGCACCGATCGCCCTCGCTCATACTCACCATGTTCTTCGCCCCCATGTTAACCCATCTCTCCTCGAACCCTTCACCGTCATCCTTCTCAACCCGCTTGACCCAGTAATTGACACCTTTCGCACCACAGTCACCACCCTGCATACCATACGGAGCAACTGCTCTGCGCTCCGTGATGACACTAAAGCGGATAGGTGCCCGACATTCAATATCTCTCACTGCGCCGGCGCCGCCGTTAAATCGACCTTTGCCACCGCTGCCTTTTCGTATCGCGAATTCGCGGAGGATGACGGGGTATCGTCGTTCGAGTGTTTCGGGATCTGTGATGCGCGTGTTCGTCATGTGGGTGTGCACAGCGCTGGCGCCGTGCGCAATGGCGGTGGCGCCAGATCCACCGCATATCGTCTCGCCAAATGCGTAGGAGTGCTCCGCACCATCCGTGTTCTTCACCTCGCCGAAGAAACCGAGGCAGTTCATGCAACCGTGGCTGGCGGCCGCAGCGCCAAATGTCTTGAGTATGACATCAACGACGCGCTGCGAGGTCTGTGTATTGCCTGCGCAGACAGCAGCCCCCGAAGACGGATTCAAGAAGCTGCCTTTGGGAAGAATGGTAGTAATAGGCGAGAGACAGCCCTGGTTGAGTGGGATATCGAGGCCGATTAAAAGACGGAGCGTGTAAATGATGGCGGAGTAGGTGATGGACGGCGGGGCGTTCATATTGGAATACATCTCAGGCGCCGTGCCAGTGAAGTCGAAGATCGCTGAGCCGGATGGGTCAATCGACACGGCAAGATGCATCTCGGAACCGTTGTCCATCTGATCGGCACCGCTGAAGGAAGCGCCCTTCTTCTCGAGGGTTTGGCGGAGGAAGGCTCGCACAGCTATCTCGGCATTCTCTTGGATCGCTCTCATATACAGCTGAACGACATCTTGGCCGTACTCTTCCATGAGAGCTTGAATGAGCGTCATACCCTTGTTGTTGGCTGCCACCTGCGCCTTGAGATCGGACAAGTTATCTTCCAGTCTTCGGCTTGGAGTGCAGCCTGGAAGGTCCCCAGGTGCAGACAGAATCTTCTTTATACCATCCTCATTGAAATGACCATCGCGTATCAAGAAGAAAGACTTGATGGCCGCTCCTTCCTGCCATAATTCAGTAGAATTAGGCGGCATGGAAGTCCCCCCGAGACCGCCAATGTCCGTGTGGTGACCACGCGAACCCACGTAAAACGCAATCTCGTTCCGGCCAGAGAACACCGGTGTGATGACAGTCACGTCCGGCAGATGGGCCCCTCCGGCTTCGGGGTGGTTAGAAACGAGGACGTCTCCCGGCTGCAGCTTACCCTCAAGGAGCTCGTGCTGATATTTCACTGCGTACGACATGGATCCCAAGTGGACGGGTACATGCGGAGCATTAGCCACTAGGCCTCCCTCGGGCCCAAAGACCGCGCATGAGAAGTCGAGACGTTCCTTGATGTTCAATGACATAGATGTCTTCTGCAGAATGCGGCCCATCTGTTCTGCAATGCTCATGAAGCGATGAGCAAAGACGGATAGCTGGATAGGGTCGACCGTTGTCGAGGAGGTGTGAGTGTTGGAGTGCCGTGGGATGTCGATAACAACGTGCGCAGTGAGGATCTTGGCCTCAGCACCCGGTACAACAACAATGCTTTGGGTCTTGTCCAGAATCATGGCCGGTCCAGGTACAGTCGAGCCAGGAAGAAGAGTTTCGAGCAGGTACACGGGAGTCGTGACCAGACCCACCCCAGGGAAGAAGGTCTTGACTTTGCGTTCGACCGCCGTAGCCTTGACTGTGACAAATTTGGTATGCAGCAACTCGTGATGCAAGTTGTCAGCATCCGCAGTGACGTTTCCACTGCCGCCAATGCCTCGCACACGGACATCGTCCACGAGGATCGGTCGGCTATCCGGGAATACAAAGTTGAACTCGCGGAGATGCTGCTCGAGGAACGCCTCTTTGAAGTCGCCGCCGCTAGGTCGGAGTATCATCATGGCGGTTTCTGTCCCTTGATAGCGCATGTTGAGATATTCTTCGTAGTAGATGTCACCCTTTTGGATGTTCTCTTTGAGAAGAGCGTCCTTGACTGTCACTCCCAGACCGTTCAGGCGAGCATCAAGCTCTTTAATTGCCGAGCCAGCATATGCAACGTTGACGGGCTCCTGGGATTCTTGGACGACGTCAGCGAGGGCCATGCCTAGAAAAGGTTAGCCACCGTAGCAACGACGCGAGTAGTATGGGGAAGTATACCATAGGCCGAAAGGATGCTCGAGTATTTGTGGATGATGGCCTTCGATATGCCGAGTTTGGACGCAATATCACATGCATGCTGACCACCGGCCCCGCCAAAGACGGCTAGGTTGTGCTTGCCAATCTCATAGCCTTTTGCCTCTGTCAAGGCCCGTATGGGCCGGCACATGGCTTCGTTTGCCACGTCCAGGAACCCGTACGCAACTTCCTCTGGAGTCATGTTCTTCCCCGTCTCCGCGTTGATGACTTTGGTAAGCTCGACGAATCGAAGTTGCACTGCTTCGGTGTCCAAAGCCTCGTTCTCGTTAGGACCAAAGATCTTCGGAAAGAAATCTGGTACCAATCGCCCGAGAAATAAGTTCGCATCGGTCACTGCAAGCGGACCACCCTTTCGGTAGCAAGTAGGACCGGGGTGTGATGAGGCACTCTCGGGACCAACTGTCAGGAGGCCGTTTCTCCATTGGAGGATGGAGCCACCGCCAGCAGCCACGGTGTTAATGTCGAGCTGGGGGCTCTGGATGGTGACTCCAGCGGTGGTTGTCTCGAAGACGTGCTCAAAGATTCCACCATAACGAGAGACATCGGTAGAAGTGCCGCCCATATCAAGACCAACAATGGGCACACCAGCTTCGGGCACGTAAGACGTCCTCGAAAATCCCACGACACCACCGGCCGGGCCGGATAAGATTCCCTTCAGTCCACTAAAGTTCTTGTGCCCAACGAGGCCGCCGTCCGACTGCATAAAGTCCGTCTTGACATCATCCAAGTGGCCGTCTTCAAAGCCTCTGACGAATCCTTTGAGGTATTTCTTGATCTCCGGTGTAAGGTAGGCATCAGCAGAGGCCGAGCTGCCCCTGGGTACCATCTTGATCATGTTCGCAGCGACTGTAGAAGACAACGACACGTGCGCAAAGCCTTCTTCGACTGCGAGCTCGCCGGCGCGAACTTCGTGGTTTGGGTAGATGTAAGAGTGGGCGAAACATATGGCGACGGTATCAAAACCACGGGAGCGTAAGCTCTGCAATGTTGCACGAACCGCTTCCTCGTCTATGGGTGTTAGGATCCTGATCATGTCGCCGCTTGATCCTTTGATGAGGAGACCCGGAATCTCATGCGTGGCCTTGTGAACGCCAAACACATCTTCATCGAAACCCTCGATTGTGACGCGTTCTTCAACCTCCTGAACCTCAGAGTAGAGCATCTCAGCCTTCACGATGTTGAGGTCGAACAATCGCGGACGTGACTGGTAGCCAATCTCAAGCAGATCACGCAGGCCCTTGGTGACGAGTAAAGCATGTTTGGCGCCTTTTCGTTCGAGTAGAGCGTTTGTAGCGACCGTTGTACCCATTCGGACGTATTCGAGATTGTCCTTTGGTAGCGGAGTTCCTCGAGGTACTTCTTCCCCACGCACAATGGAGAGAACGCGACGAATGCCTTCGGTGGGGGCATCACCATAATTTGAAGGATCCACGGATAGGAGCTTGATCACGATGTCTTCTTGGCCCTCGACACGGGCCCAGATGTCCGTGAAGGTGCCGCCACGATCTGGGGGATCTATCAGCGATGATCAGACGAGATGACGAGAACAACAAACCAATTGCGATCTTGACGCGCTTCCTTAGAGGAGGAGCATTAATCGCCATGGTTGAAACAGAGCAGAGTATCGAGTATCAACAAGGCGGGCGAGATGAAAAGAGTGAAAGGCCTTCGGCTATTTAAACTAGAGTGGTACTAGGTATATATATACGTCCTACACGGACACATATGGTGCTGACTACCCCTCCCGAGAACGGAGAGTGAAGTTAGCATCTTGTCAAATTCGGGTGCACATGCATGGGGTCAAAGCACAGCGGGGAGAGAACGCGCTGTGGGGCAATACGCAGACCACAGCCCAATGTGTCGCCGAGTCGCCGGTTCTGGTAGGCATCCGAACGCATGTTGGATTTCGTTATCCGATAGCGACAAGACTCATGGCTATTGACGAGATAAAAGAGTCGTGGAATAGAAGGTAGATACGACGAGCGATGCCAAGCAGGATTGAAAGTGGATCCGCCAGAAAGCGCAGAAGGTCGACACGACGGCGCCTTCCCTATTACAGAGACTAGTGAATCGCCGCCACTCGTTCGGTACACGCTAAACCCTTAGCCCCAAAACTCCGCTCTCGGTCGTGATGACCTTCCATCCATCTAACTCATTATCAGCCTTCATCCGACATGCCAGTTCGCGCGAGTCAGTGCTGTGGGAAGAGTCTGGGGAAGCATTTCCCCACTTACCGTATCTGGCCTTATCTTTCACTGGCTTGATCCGAAGCCATTTCCGCCTCCGCGTGCTCGATAGCCTCAACACCACGGCAGATACGGATATATAAACTCCTTCCCCAGGCTCGTTTCCTGTCACATATTCTGTGTCTAACTGCAGCTCTCATCTTTTAAGCTGGCAGATCACATCTCTCAGCCACTATCAACAAAGAAAGGCGATATGTCGATCTCCGAAAAAACCGCCAATATGGGCGTTGAACCGGGTTCGAACGAGAAGACCGTCCTCGACAAGCACATGGATAAGGCTGCCAAATTCATGGCAGAGACACAAGAATACCCGCCCTTGTCGTCCGAGGCTGAGAAGAAGCTGATGCGCAAGGTTGACTGGATCATGATTCCCATCGTAAGTCTTTCCGAACCTGGGTGATCAAATTGGAATGCTGACTCCGTTTTGCAGCTTTTCGTCACTGCAACCTTGGGTGCCGTTGACAAAGTTGCCCTCGGGACCGCCGCGATCTATGGACTGCGAACCGACACCAATTTGGTCGGCCAGCAGTACTCATGGCTAGGATCTATCCTCTCTCTGGGTGCTTTAGTGGGCATGTTCCCCTCGTCCTACCTCATTCACCGCCTCCCGTCGGCCAAATATCTTTGCTCATGCAGCGTGGGTTGGTCGTCAATGGCTCTGCTCATGGTTGCTTGCACAAATTGGAGCCATTTGATGGTCGTTCGCTTCTTTATGGGCGTCTTCGAAGCCATCATCGTACCCGGCATCTCGCTCATCATTGCGAGTTGGTACAAGAAATCGGAGCAACCGCCACGCAACGCGCTTGTCTTTGCCGCTGCAAGTTCCGTTGTAAACGGCTTCCTTTCGTGGGCTGTCGGACACATTGACGCTGAGCTCGCCATCTGGCAATACCTATTCTTGATCGTCGGATCGGTCACCTTTGCGTGGTCGCTCTTCGTGTTGTGGTACATGCCAGCAACCCCAATGGATGCGATGTTCCTTAGCCGGGAAGAGAAATACCATATGGTCCGACGTGTCGCGGGAAACAAGACTGGTGTTGCCAACAAGGAATGGAAGTGGTATCAGGTCAGGGAGGCCTTCATCGATCCAAAAACGTGGATTATCTTCTTTTTCAACGTAAGTGATCTCTTGACTCCTGCTTCGAGGTGCCACTAATACGTAGTAAGATCGCCATCAACATTCCGAACGGTGGTCTCATCACCTTTAATGGCATCATCATTTCGAACCTTGGCTTTTCGAGCGTCGACGCATCACTTTTATCTATGCCAACCGGAGTCATGTCAACCATTTCAGCCTTCGTGTTCAGCTACCTCGGGGTCAGATGGAACAACCGCCGCTGCCTTGTCACGGTCGCCGCATGTATAGTTCCTATCATCGGCACTGCCGTTGTATATGCCGTCGATCGCGGGAATGTCGGCGGTCAAATGGCCGGAATTTATCTGCTCTACACATATTTTGGGCCGTACGTCGTGGGCATTGGGCTTGCGCAGGCGAACACTGCTGGAAATACCAAGAAGACGGTGGTGTTCGCGATTCTCTACATTGGCTATGCCGTCGGCAATCTCATCGGACCGCAAACCTTCCGCGCCGACCAGGCGCCCGCGTACACCGGCGGTGTCATTGCTATGATTATATGCTACTGTGTCTGCATCGGCTTAATCTGCCTATACTGGGCTGTTTGTGTCTGGAACAACAAACGCATAGCTGCAGGTGGCGAGCGGAGAGGGTCTGTTGCCGATGTTATGGATGACCTAATGGATCAGACGGATTTCGAGCAAGAAGGGTTCAAGTACACTACATAAGACTTAGGGGCGGGTGAGGTTGTTGGTAACATCGTAATTTGTCGAGAAATCTTGAATACACTGCTATGGTAAAACGAAGTTGCAATTTACGTTCAAGAACAACCCTCGCTTGCGATCTCATCGTCAAGTGATCTCTTTGTTATCGTGATGGTCGGCATAAAGAGCATACTCGGCGTCTGCGATCTACCATGGGCGGGACTTCTTGCCGGTGGAGCTTAGCGCATGACTCGCGCGATCAGCAAGCGACAAGCTTTGCATGAAACCCACGCCATGGGTATGCGCTACTGCATTGCCGCTCGGGGCTGTCGTATCGACCTTCTTATTTCTTGACACATGCAGTCGATTGCAGATGACCGCATTCCGAATTAGCGGACGTAACGCACCGATGATGGGAACACTTTGACACTGATGTAAACCCCCGGGCCCGTTTCTTCAAGCTCTGCAAACACCTCACAATGGCACTTCCCATGGAAACCTCGTTTCTCATCGTCGGCGGTGGCACAATTGGTCTCTCGACGGCGCTTCATCTTTCGGACCGCGGGTACAAGAGGATCACTGTTCTAGATCGCGGAGAGAGCATTCCATCGGCCTTTAGTGCGGGCAATGATGTGAACAAAATTGTGAGGGCTGATTACGAAGATCCATTCTATGCTACCCACGCCTTGGTATGGACTTCCATCACTGTGTTCCTTCGTAATGTCATATGCTAAGAACTACATGCGTAGAACGCTATTCACACATGGCGCACCTCGCCTCTTTTCTCTCCGTACTACCACCACACTGGTTACTTGGTCGCTTCATCTTCTTCGGCGCCATCAAAGGCAGCATCACACATCTCACGCCTTATTGACTCGATATCATCGCACCCAGATCAGCCCAAAGGCTGCCTCACTTCCCTATCCTCATCGATCGACGTGCGCCAAACCGTGCCTCAACTCACTGGTCCGCTCAGCGGCTGGTCGGGTTACTTCAATAGCCACGCAGGCTATGCGCATGCTGCGCCCGCACTTAAAGCTATCTATGGCGAGCTCCGAGCTCGTGGCGTCATCTTCCACCTTGGTACTTCAGGCGAGGCAGTAGCTGTCCTGCCGGACGAAAAGATGGCGAAGTTCTTCCCGGCGCCGAGGCCGTACGTCAAAACTGCGGATAAGAAGGTCTACTGTGCGGACGTTGTCAT
>Ga0247803_1001705_pt1 | contig 11389 bp, 9 predicted proteins | sample UWRJL014104B1_FD_180928 | JGI IMG/M metagenome (GOLD analysis project Ga0247803, IMG submission 180928) | Plant litter microbial communities from Arlington Agricultural Research Station in Wisconsin, United States - UWRJ-L014-104B-1 | ecosystem: Environmental > Terrestrial > Plant litter >...
ACCAAAACAGGAGTATGCGCCGCAGACTCTTTTGGACAATCTTTCCTTAAAATCAAGTCATTTCAGGCATGCCTTGCGGCTCACGCTGGCACTTTTAATCGGATACACGGCTTCTTTGTTTTTTGATTTTGGGCATGGCTACTGGATATTGCTTACCATTGTGACCATCATGAAACCCGCGTTCAGCATTACGAAGCAAAGAAATCTGTATCGGATTGCAGGAACCATCATTGGTGCCATTTCCGGCTTTTTGATACTTTATTTGATTAAAGACAGCACGGCGCATTTTGTTTTTATGATGCTGGCCATGATCTCCGCTTACACATTTCTAAAAGTCAATTATTTTGTAGCTTCGGTAAGCATCACTTTGTACGTCCTTTTGTGGTTTAACTTCCTTAATCCGCAGCATATCACTGCTGTTCTGCAGGACAGGGTGATCGATACGGTGATCGGCTCCGTGATCGCGTATTTTGTGTCATCCTATGTGCTGCCCGTTTGGGAACATTCTCAGATTAATCAATACATCAAAGAAGCTTTACTTGCAAACAGGCGTTATTTTGACATCGTCGCAGCCAGATTTACAGGAAAACAATTGGACATCAATGATTTGAAGGTAAGCAGAAAAGACGCCATCATTGCTTTGGCAAACCTTTCGGACAACTTCCAGAAGATGCTGTCCGAACCCAAAAGACAGCAGTTAAAAATGGAGGAGTATCATCAGTTTGTAGCAACCAGCCACATGATGACTTCCTACATTGCATCTCTTTCTACGTATGCCCAGAACAACGTACAAACGCAGCATTTTACTGAATTTGAAATGATGATCCGGCAGATCGACCGGCAGTTTCAGGCAGCTGATGACATTTTGGATGGAAAACTTCAGGGAAACCTGGAAATCGTACGGGAATCTTTGCCACAAAACCAGAAACTGGTAGAATTGATCGCAAAACGAAAAAAGGAAATAAAGGATTTAGGGATCGAAAAATCGGCTCAATCTCCCTCACGAAAGGCACTATCGGAGCTTAAAACCATTAATGGACTTTTTGAACTGATTAGTACGATTACCATCGATGAGATAAAAATCCTGCAAAAAGTAGCAGTTAAGGTTTAACCGAATTTTTTAGACTTGTTAAATTTTTGAAACCTGGCAAGTCTCGTAAAATCAAACGAATACAAACTATGACAAATGAATTATCCGGTACTGAACGGAGAAATATAACATCGGGATTGGCAGTTTCTATTGTTTTAAAACAAGATCAAAGAACCGGAAAACTGACCAAAGGCATTGTAAAAGACATCTTGACAAGCGCTCCAAAACACACGCATGGAATCAAAGTCAGGTTGCAGACGGGCGAAGTCGGCCGTGTGAAGGTGATTGGCAATTGAAACGAAAGTGTCAGAACATCTATTCGAAATTTAAGAGTTGAATTATTAAACCCACAGGTTCGTTATTTTCAATAAGTCAATCGGTTTTGATTATCAATTATAATTCAATAAAACATCGCAAGAATGTCGTCCCACTTATTTTCTTCACTAACACTCAAAAGTTTAACATTAAAAAATCGCATCGTTGTTTCGCCAATGTGCCAATATTCGTCAATGAATGGCTTTGCGAGTGACTGGCATCTTGTTCACCTGGGCAGCCGGGCTGTTGGCGGTGCAGGACTGGTATTTTCAGAAGCCACCGCAATTTCTCCGGAGGGAAGAATTTCGCCTCAGGATCTGGGAATTTACCTGGATGACCACATTGAAAAGCTGAAACAAATTACCGAATTCGTTGAAACGCAGGGAGCCGTTCCGGGAATACAGCTTGGCCATGCCGGACGTAAGGCCAGCACATATGCACCCTGGAAAGGGAAAAGCCAGGTTTCGCAGGCTGATGGAGGCTGGCAAAACCTTGCTCCCTCTGCGATCCCGTTTGGTGAAAATGAAATTGCGCCAAAGCAAATGGATTCAGGCGATATTCAGAAAGTGTTGGATGATTTTATGGCCGCGACTTCGCGTTCATTAAAAGCAGGATTCAAAATTGTAGAAATTCACGCTGCACACGGATATTTGGTGCATCAGTTTTTGTCTCCACTTAGCAATCATCGCACCGACGAATACGGCGGAAGCTTCGAAAACAGAATCAGGCTTTTACTGCAAATTATTGACGTTGTAAAAATTGTTTGGCCTGAGAATCTTCCTTTGTTCGTTCGTATTTCCGCAACCGATTGGGCAGAAAATGGCTGGGATGCCGACCAGTCTGTAAAACTTGCAGCCATTCTTCTTGAAAAAGGTGTGGATGTGATTGATGTTTCCACAGGCGGATTGGTGTCGTATGCTAAAATTCAGGTTGGCCCGTCATATCAGGTACCGTTTTCTGCAAGAATAAAAAAAGAAACTGGCATAAAAACGGGCGCCGTAGGATTAATTACGGAAACGGCTCAGGCTGACGAAATTCTGAAAAACGAAGAAGCGGACCTGATTTTCATGGCGAGAGAACTTTTGAGAGATCCGTATTTCCCTTTAAATGCAGCGATCCAATTGGACGAAGAAGTAAAATGGCCGGTTCAGTACGAAAGGGCCAGGCGTACAAAGCGTTGACATAAATCTCCAATCCTAAGATCCATTCTGACACAGGTCAATCGCCTGTTTTAGAATGGATTCTATTTTTTTAACAGGCAGATCTTCATTTGGATCAAAAACGATGATCTTCATTCTGGATCGTTTCTCTGAAATCAGATCGGGATGATCGAAATGTTTGCCTTCAACAATGCCGATATAAGGCCGCTGCCTTTTTTTGTCGACCCATAAATAACAAAACCTCTGCTCAACGCCATCGGCTCTTTTGTAACAATAGAACGGCATTTTATATCTCCAAACTTCAACAATATCTGAATTCTGCTGGCGGATCAGGTGCCTCAATGATTCCAGGCAACTTTTGACTGGCTCCTCTTTTCGAATAAAATATTCGTCTATTTCTCTCATATCTTTGCGCTGAAACCCCGAATTTATGATTAATCCCCGTATCAGTCTGATTATTGGCGTGCTAAGTATAAGTATTTTTCCTGTTCTGGTAAAATGGGCGCCTGTTTCAGGTATCAGTTCTGCATTTTACCGCATGTTCATTGGTTTTATTTGCCTGTTACCGTACGTACTTATTTCAAGAAAATTAACCGTTCCAGCGAAATCGTTATGGTTCCCGATCTTTCTGTGCGGAATCATTTTTGGAAGTGATATCGCCGTTTGGAATATGTCAATTCACTATTCCAATGCAACCCAAGCCACATTACTTACCAATCTGTCGCCGGTTTGGGTAGGTATTGCAAGCTTTCTTTTCCTTCATGATAAACCTTCTTTGCGCTTTTGGATTGGCACAATGACCGCCATTGCCGGACTGGTTATTTTAATTGGTGTTGACACTTTTGCACAAATGCGTTTTGACAAAGGCTTTATGCTCGCCGTACTTTCAGGAATACTTTATGCAAGTTACATGCTTATCAGCAAAAGCGTTTTGAGTAAAATAAATATCGTGAGTTTCATGACTTACAGTATGGCGGTGTCAAGCGCTTATCTGCTGATGATTTGCATTCTGATGCGTCAACCGCTGACAAACTTTTCAGCTACTGTCTGGGGTGTACTGAGCATTCAGGGTTTAATTTGCCAGTTGCTAGGCTGGCTGGCTATAAATTATGCAGTAAAAAAAATGGATGCAAAACGTGTGTCTCTGAGTTTGTTAAGCCAGTCTATTGTCACGGGCCTGATGGCCTGGTTTTTTATCAGTGAAAAAATTTCACTGCAAATGATCATCGGCGGACTGATCATTCTTTTGGGAATCGGCATTACTTTCACCAAAGCGCAAAATCAGCCGATTTCATAAAGTATTGAAACGGTAAGTTTATATTTTATCCGCGAAAAAAATGTAGGATGTTACTGTTACCGAAGCGAATACGAAATGCGCCAGAAAAAGTGTCGGCAAGTATTTTTGAAGTTCGACCTGTGGAGGAAAGGGGTATACAGCAAAAAAGGTAAACCAAAAAATAACTGCAAAAATCCCGCTCATCAGTCCGAGTAAAAGTCCATTCCAAAAGCCGGGTTCCCCCACCCCCAAAGTCCAAAGCAAGTGATAACCATAGGCAAATAATATCCCGACGGCGTAATGTGCCAGGACCCCGATAATAATTGCCAGATTACTGTTTGAAAGCTTTCCATCATCAGAAGTCTGGCAGGTGATCATGGTCCCCAATATTTTCGTTACATTCATCACCCGATCGGTAAAGAAGGTCAGCGCATACATAAACAGCGTCATCACGGCTGTACCCGCAACGCCAGATGCCAGAATTACCGCAAGCCATTCGTCAGGTGGCAGAAGTTTATGAATCATGGGCGTTCAGATTTTGGACCGACAAAATTTCTCTTTATTGAATATATTGTTTTACAACCTGATTGACCTCTTCCGGATGCTGTGTTCCAATCAACAGTTTGCCCGATTTCTTATTTTTAATAAACAGTCCCATATTTCCATGCGTATTATACACAATGCCATATTTGAAAGAAAACCGCAGACCATAACCTACAAAACCGTATCTGACGATTTCCAACTCCTTTACATCCTCCCATTTGATGCGTCTATTAGCCAGAATTGAATAATTAATCCTGATTCCGTCGGCGTTAAATTCTGTCTTCAGTTTAAGTGTATAAAAAAATATGAGAACTGGCCCGATGATAAAAAACCCAACAAATAACCCGGCAATATCGGTTGGTTTTAAGCCTAGAATTTGCTGGATCAGATCCCATACCCAGACACCGGCCACGGCAATTAATAATGCCCAAAGCCACCATTGCCTCATTTTTTGTTCTTCTTTAAATTCTTTCATGGTTTAATATTTTAAACAACGACCGTTGCTAATTTATCAAATTTAAAGAACAAAAAAAAGCTCAAACCCATACAACTGTAAGCTGCATACGCAAACAGTACGGCTTATTCCAGAGGTAGATAGATCATAAAAGTGGCCCCTTTTCCAGGTTCGGAAACTGCGTCGATGAAGCCATGATGGTTTTCAACAATTTTCTTGCAAATAGCCAGCCCAATCCCCGTTCCTTCGTAAGCCGTTTTGCTGTGCAGTCGTTGAAAAACCTGAAATATGCGATCCTTAAACTGCGTATCGAAACCGATTCCATTGTCTGAAAATGACAGAAACTGGTACGACCGGTTTTTATCAACTTCTGGAAGGTTTATTTCATTACCGGACACATATCCCGACGATATTTTAATAATGGGCGCGACCCCCGGTACTGTAAATTTCAGCGAATTGGCGATCAGATTGGTAAAAAGCTGTTCAAACTGATACGCGATCACCGTCAGTGCAGGAAGATGATCTGAAATAATGACAGCGTTTTTTTGTTGAATGCTTTCCTGCAACTGCTCTTTTACCAGTATCAGCAAATGGTTTAAATCTGTTTGCTCATAATTTTTTTCGACTGCATTGGCCCTTGAAAACGCCAGGAGATCGACGATCAGCTGCTGCATTCTGGTAGAAGAAGCCTGCATACGGTTAAAATAGTCCTTGCCTTTTGGTGACAAATTTTCGCTTTCCGTTTCCAGTATCCGCGTTGCAAATGTCTGAATTTTCCGAAGAGGCTCCTGTAAATCATGACTGGCCACGTAGGCAAACTGTGCCAGTTCCATATTCGTTTTTACAAGCTCTTCATTGGCGATCAATAATTCTTTTGTCCTGAGCTGAACTTTCGATTCAAGCTCATCTATAAAAATTTTGCTGTCATGAATATCCGTACTGGTACCCACCCACATTTGAATTGTTCCATTGCTATCCTTTTGAGGAATTGCACGGCTCAGCTGCCAGCGGTATTCGCCATTGCTTTTTCTGAAACGGTGTTCAAAAAGAAAGTCTGTCCCCTTTTCGATGGATTCAAACCAAAGTTCTATATTCTCCGATCTATCGTCCGGATGCACAATCTGAATCCAGCCATCCCGTTTCATTTCCTCGGCAGATACCCCGGAATAATCGTAAACGGATTGGTTAAAATAATCGATATTTCCTTTGTTATCGCTTGTCCATACAAACTGAGGCATAGAATCGGCCAGTGTCCGGAATTTTCCTTCGCTGGTCTTTAACGCCAGTTCCGCTTTTTTCCGGTCTGTAATATCCATCATGGTTCCCAGCATACGCAATGGAACATGATCGCTGTCAAACAAAACTTTCCCCTGCGTGCGAATCCAGTGAATAGAATGGTCGGGGTGAATAATGCGCGCTTCGTAATAATAAACACCCGTTTCCAAAGCCGAAGCAAATGCATTTTCTACAATGAAGTGAACATCATCCGGATGGATTCTCTCGCGCATATCCTGATGCGTCATTTTGGAGATTCCCGTATATGCAAAAATTTCGGCCAGCCGGCTGGAATAAATAATGTCTTTTGTCTGGAGGTTAAGATCCCAGGTCGCAAGCTGGGTTCCTTCTGTTGCCAACGAAAGCCGATCAGCAGCATCAGCCATCTTTTGCCGGGATTCCACCTTTTCTGTCACGTCGTTAACCGACACCATAATCGCCGAAACGCTCCCATCTGTTTCGAACATCGGGGAATACTGGTAATCAAGATGGTATTTTTTTATCCCGCCAGGGCCGTCTATGTAGGCTACGGCTTCATTTTCCCGGTAGGTTTTACCAGAATTGTAGACTTCTTTCAGTATAGCCGGAAACTTTTGTCCGGCAAGTTCAGGAAAAACATCCAGCAATTTCTTGCCTTGCACTTCATGTAACTCCCTTCTCCACAATGTTTTTAACAAACTTTCATTGGCGATACTGATCACAAAATCTTCTCCTTTAAAAATTGCTTTTGCAAAGGGGGATTGTGTTACCAAAGAGCGAAACTGGCTCTCGCTACTTTGTAACGCCAGCCTGGTTTCGACTTGTTTGGTTACTTCGGTTGCTACAACGATAATTCCGCTACACTTGCCATCATCTTCAATCTGGGGTTGAAAAACAAAGTTAAAATAGCATGTTTCATTTTTGCCAAACCTGTTGATGACCGCTTTAAATTCATTTCCGTGATACGGCACACCGGTATGCAAAACTTTGGATAAAAAGGGTTCAACTGTAACGTTTATTTCCGGAAGCGAATCGAATAAAGGCATTCCTACCAATTGTTCCTCTTTTCTGTCAACCATTTCAAGATAATAGCGATTGGCCATTTCGACCAAAAAATCTTCCCCTCTCAAAACTGCTATACCAACCGGAGCCTGCATCATCGTGTTACGGAATTTGCTTTCAGTATCGATCGACTGTTTTCGGGCCTGCGCGGCTTCCTCCGTCTGTATTTTGACACGTTTGTTCAGATCCTCGAGAACGGTATTCAATTGCAGTAATTCGTTGTAATTGATATGAAGTTCTTCCGAAAAATCACTTGCAGAATCAGCAATACCCTCCTGCTTTATTTTCTGTTCTACCACTGACAGAAGGCTGGTAAGATCTGAGGCTGTCCTTTCCATTTCCTTCAGACCATCTCTTGCCTCGGCTATCTTGCCGCTTTTGTAAAGAGAAATCAGCGTTTGTGCAGTTTCGTGGATTTCACGGTGTATTTTTTCGAGATCAATCATTTCAGGAATGTGCCCGTATGTTTTGAGCGCATGTCCGTAAATCCACTGGCCAACAGAACACTCATTGTGAGATAAAACGGGTGCTTCATCAATATCAGCACCATAAAGTATTAAACTTAGTCTCGTTTTAAAAAGAAGATGACGGGTTTTAGCCCTTTCAAAGTCAAGTTCAAGTACGTTCATGGACACAGTAAGTTCGAACTTATATTAGAGGGGTTTTCGATGAATGATAAAGTTTAAAACTGCTCAAAAGAAATTCAAATACCCAGGGCAGGGTTCCAGGTATGTTTGCTCCAGTCCATGTCCAGGACCTGGCGGATAGCCTGTTTCAATTTGGGAAACGAACCTGGTTTGCGAATGAAATAGTTTGCTCCCTGCTCATAAACCTTTTGTATCATTTCCTGCTGACCTGTTGTAGAAAATATAACGATTGGGATATCCTTCCACTGCTTCGTCTTTCTGATCAGCTCCAGACATTCGAAGCCATTTTTTCTTGGCATGTTCAAATCAAGAAAGATCACATCGGGCGGTGGCGGAACATTGGTTTTCATCAGATTGATAAGTTCTACCCCATCGTTTGCCGTCGTCAACTCCGTTTGATCACAAACTTCACGCAACGCATCTTCAAACAATATGCAGTCGTCTTCATCGTCGTCAGCCAGGAAGATGGATTTATTCGCCTTGTTAATCATAACTTAAAATTAGAAATTTCTCCTCGAAACGTTGCAAAAACAAAACCGAAACTTCCGGGTCGCTAACCCTACTACCATTTAACGCATTGGCGGATAATCATTTACAAGTTACAAATTAATGAGAATCTTTAAAAAAGAAAAGTCAATTCACTTATAATAATTACTGTAATAAATTTAACAAATCAAATAAATTAACAGAAATTTAATTGCCTGTCTAAAACTCTCCTTCACTTCCTTCTTTGGGTTTCTTCTTCGCCTGGTGCAACCGGTAATTTAAGGTCAGGTTAATTTGCCTCAGTCTTCCCTGCGAGCTGTTTCTCGTATAAAAATTAGCTCCTTCGGTTATTGACCTGAAACGGCGGGAATTAAATACGTCAATTACACTCAGCGTAAGCGTTCCGTTATTTTTCAGGATGTCCCTGCTTGCAGCAAGATCAAGCGTTGCCAAAGCTTTCCTCCGGCCCTGAGGCGTTTGCTGCGGTGCTTCGTAGTTTCCCCTTAACTGGAGGTCAGTGGTTTTCCAGAGCGTAAAACGTGATGTTTCCCTCACAAACCAGCTGTACGTGTCACTTTTAAAGTCAGAGTCGACACTGGTACCATCGGTAATTGCCCTGAAAAAATTAACGCTTCCATCCAGTTTCCACCAGGTATAAGGTACAAAAGAGCTTGTAAATTCTGCACCGTAAGCATCTTCCGTTCCCAGGTTTTCGGGCCTGGTATAAGAATTTCCATCGTCCTGAACCCTTCGTATGCTGATAATCTTTCCATTCGTATGCCGATAATAAACCGACGACGTAATTGATCCTTTTTCCAGATATTTGATATGCCCTACGTCAAAGACATTGGTAAATTCAGGATTCAGATCGGGGTTTCCACTCCAGTAATTCCTGTTGTCGCTGTACGTTGCAAAGGGTGTCAGGTCATTGTATTGCGGTCTTCTTACGCGGCGGCTGAAACTTAACTGGATTGCATTCTGCTTTGCCAGTTCGTACGTCACATGCACACTTGGGAACAAATTGGCATACTTCCGTTCATTCACTTCCCTGGTCGTTTTCAGCTCTGTCGTAACACCCGTCCATTCAGCCCGAACGCCCACCTGATAGGACAGTTTTCGAAATTTGTTGCCCATAATTCCATAAGCCGCATTGATGTTTTCTTCGTACAGAAAGTCATTGGTCAGGTTAGGAAGGGTTGTCCAGCCACCATCGTTATTTTGCTGCGTAACGGTATAATCATTCGTCATGTCTCGCGAACTGCTTCTCACACCAGCTTCCAGTTTGCCATCTTTTCCGAATGGATGCACATAGTCAACCTGAAAAAGGAGTTGTTTTTCAGTCTCGTAATTAAGTGCACGTTGCAGAATAGACGGAGCCGATTCACTTCCATCGGGCCGGTAAATATTTTCATGGTAGTACTGATCCGAGTTTTCCCAATTGTCCAGATACCGTACATCGGCAGTAAGTTCCTGCCCTTTTCTATTGAAAGTCTTTTTGTAAGTCAACGCATATTCCGAATTCGGTTCCGTTTCCGTTTCGTCCTGCGTCCGGTTTGTAAAACCTACCAGATTATTTGTACTGGAAATATAATCACGGTAATTCAGCGTTGAAAACCGTTTGCCTTTACTGGTGCGCCATGTGTAAGCAGCGGTCAGCACATTTTTTGCATTAAAGTAATAATCCAGTCCACCGCGGGCACTGTTATTTTGCCCCTTCAAATTGCTGTGCATGTCACGCTCCATGATGAACGTCGAATCGTTTCGGTACAGCTCCTGATAGAGGAAATTCCTCCCCGGCGTATTTCGGTAAGACATGGTGTAATTGATGAAAAAATTCAGGTTTTTGCGCCTGTAATTGACATTGGCTGCTCCTCCGAAGTTGGCCGGATAACCAGTTATTATATCAAAGGAACCGTTAATACCTTCCTTTCTTTCCTTTTTCAAAACAATATTAATGATCCCTCCCATCCCTTCGGCTTCGTATCTGGCTGATGGATTGGTGATGATTTCAACACGTTCGATCATGCTGCCCTGCAATTGCTGCAAACCGCCACCGCCTTTTATGCTGACCAATCCTGACGGTTTACCGTCTATTAATATACGTACGTTTCCGGTTCCGCGTAAACTGATATTACCTTCTACGTCAACGGCGACCGATGGTACATTGGTCAAAATATCAATGGCCGTCCCTCCGGCGTTAGCCAGGTCCTTTCCGACATTAAAAACCTTTTTATCCAATGACAATTCCATTGTACTTTTCTCAGCCTGAACCGTTACTTCTTCCAGATTTTGAGCGGAAGCTTTGAGCTTGATATTTGCCAGTTTTAAAGGCGAATTTACTGAGGTCAGTTTTACACCGGGCGTAACCTGAGATTTATAACCCATGAATTCCGACAAAGCATAATAGTTACCGGCGATAATATCCAGTACAAATTCCCCTGTTTCATCCGTAATGGCGCCCGCTACAAATGAACTGTCTGCGGATTTGAACAATCGGATACTCGCGTATGCAAGCGGTGTATTTGCTTGATTATCAATAATTTTTCCGGAAACTTTCAATTTTTCATTGTTTTGGGCAAATGCCCCGTTTCGTCCCGTAAAAATAAAAAATACCGTTAAAACGATCAGGCACCGGCATTCCGCCTTCAAACCCATCAACATGCTTGCCTGTACCCCTGGCTTCAATTTCATTATTTTAAAATTTTATCAATAGAATTAGATTTTACATCATTATAGAAACCCTCTCACTACCTTATTTTACTCAATAAAGTTTATGGATAGACGACAGATTCTGATCTTCACCTGAATGCGCCACGCTTAATAAGTCTTCGTTATCTTTTCCAAATCACACCTGCGCTTCCCTCAAAGTTCACTAACTTTGCAGCCCTTTTTAAAAGTAAGATTAGCCATTTTCATGAAGACCGAAGCATCACAAACAATAAAATTAGCACTGCCGATTATCATCGGAGAATTAGCACAAATGGCACTTCACCTCATCGACAGTGCGATGGTTGGCGCAATTAGTTACAAGCAGCTGGCTGCGGCGGCATTGGTGGTAAATGCCATGAATATTCCGTTTGTAATCGGGATCGGGATGACCAT
>Ga0247803_1001706_pt1 | contig 11388 bp, 10 predicted proteins | sample UWRJL014104B1_FD_180928 | JGI IMG/M metagenome (GOLD analysis project Ga0247803, IMG submission 180928) | Plant litter microbial communities from Arlington Agricultural Research Station in Wisconsin, United States - UWRJ-L014-104B-1 | ecosystem: Environmental > Terrestrial > Plant litter >...
TGCTGAATTAATGCCTCGATTTTTACACTGTCTCGTTTGATGATTAAATCGTGCTTGCGAGCATTCTGTGCATTACAAAATTGGGTTAAACTGACTAAAAGAAGCAGGAATAATAAATCGGGGAAAGGATTCAGAAAAGGGACCTTTTTCATAGCGTTATATTATTGAATTGCAAAGGGTTGAAATGATCCCTAAAAGTAGCAATTCTTAAAAAGACATTTGCAATGCAAAACCGCCGGATTTATTGATTGGGTCAAATAAAGGGTTAATTTTAATGCTCAGCGGCTGGTTTCTTCTTTCCAGCTCGGTTTTTACTTTTTCCGCCCTTGTGCGGTTTCTATTGAAGTTGCGATAACAAACCAAACCCAACACGCCGCCAAATACCGGCCCGGCAATGGCCAGTGAATTTCCAATTTTCTTATTGTCGGGGCTTGACCCTGTATTTGCTACAATTATTCCGGAAACCAGAGTCGCAACTGCAAAGGAGGTGAACACAATGCAGCCGTTTTTGCCGTCTATGGATTTGTCTTTATAGTACTGGTATTTGCCCCGAAGTTGGTCAGAATTGGCCATCACCACGCTTTTTTCGAAATCATTGGCGGGCAAATTCGCCGGATCTGCATATTGCCCAATGCTGTCGGGTGGAGTATGGGCAGCCAGGACGGAATCGCGGACATTGATAATTTTACCATTTTTCAGGTAAACCCTCGCCACCTGATCCAGACTGATGTAAGTTTTGGCGCTGTCACGGGTTCCCAGGTCCCGGTAGTTTATCTTTTCATAGCTCATTTGTAAAATAAGCGCCTGAATTCTGGTACTGTCCCGTTTAAGGATTACATCATTTTTACGGGCAGTCTGAGCATGGGTGCTAAGGGCAACAAACAGACTCAGAAGTAAAACGACTTTTATTTTGAGCGGATTGGTTCGCATAATGGTGGCTTTTTAAGTAAAAAATCTGTTTTAGATTTTTTACTTAAAAAGAACTGATCCAGTTTATACGCCGAACTTGTTCAATTGCTTCACAAGTACCTCAAAATCTTTGGGATATGGTGCTTCAATTTTTACAGGCTCGCCGTTGAGCAATGCAAAAGATAGGGAATGTGCATGCAATGCAACCCGCTGAATAAGAGGAAGTTCTTCTGTTTCTTTTTTCAGGTTAAACTTTCTTTTTAAAGACGACAAAAATATAGGTTCACCGCCATACTGTGGATCACAAACAATAGGTGCTTTCAGGCAGGACAGGTGGATACGGATCTGGTGCATACGGCCGGTAATGGGTATACATTCCACCAAAGTGTATCCACGATATGCTTTTAATGTATTAAAAATGGTTTCAGCCACTTTTCCTTCTGCCCGGTCGATTTTTACCGCTGTTCCGTTTTTCAAAGCCAGAATGGGAAGATAAACCGAAATACTGTCCAGGTTGTGAATTCCATTGGCTACTGCATGGTAACGTTTGGTGACTTCGCGGTGCTCAAACTGCATGGCCAGGTGGCGGTATGCAGCTGGATTTTTTGCGAATGCCAGTACGCCGGACGTTTCTTTATCCAAACGATGTGCCGCCTGAAGTTCGGGATTATATTCCTTTGCCAGCCTCAACACGCTTCCTCCTCTGTCTGCCGTTCTTTCATCCAATGTAGCAAGATGCGGCGGTTTGTTAACGAGCAAAAAATCCTCGTCCTCGAATAATATGATTTCTTTAAAATTGATTTTCATAAATGTGTAACTAAAAATAATCCGGATAAATTACTGATGTCAGGTAATTTATCCGGATTTGTATGGCTTTTAAGTCTTTACCTCTGACGGTTTCATACGCAAAGGTAGTTAATCCTATTTATTTCGGTATGCTTCTTTTCGGTATGCAATTTACCATAATCACATTATTGAAGAATTTTTAAACCAATGCACTCACCTTCGTCGGATTAGGATTGATCGTGTCGGATTCTACCAAACCATCTCTCAATCTGACAATCCGGTGTGCATAATGGGCGATATCTTCCTCATGCGTTACCATCACAATGGTATTTCCTTTGGCGTGAAGCTGGTCAAAAAGATCCATAATTTCATAAGAAGTTTTGGAATCAAGATTTCCTGTTGGCTCATCCGCAAGCAAAATACTTGGGTCATTTACCAAAGCTCTTGCAATGGCCACACGCTGCCGCTGCCCACCCGAAAGCTCATTGGGCTTGTGTCCCGCGCGGTTTTCAAGGCCAACATTTTTAAGAGAAAGCATCGCTTGTTCCGTTCTGTCCGATTTGTTCAATCCTGCATAGATCAGTGGAAGTGCCACATTATCGAGTGAGGACATCCGAGGCAACAAGTTGAATGTTTGAAATACGAAGCCAATTTCTTTGTTACGGATTTCGGCCAGTTCGCTTTCCGTCATATCGCTGACGTCCTTGCCGTTCAAAATATACCGACCCGTGGAAGGCGTATCCAAACAACCAATGATATTCATCAGCGTTGATTTACCGGAACCGGAAGGCCCCATAAATGCAACATATTCTCCTTTGTTGACCGAAATGGTCACGGATTTGAGTGCGTCAATGACTTCGCTGCCCATGACGTAACGCTTTGAAATATCAGTGGTTTCTATAATTTTCATAATCAGAATTGTAAAGGCTTAATAGCAAATATGTGTTGTTTAGGAAGCCGCAGCTGTCATTCTCACGAAATAATTTTGAACATATAAAGCAGCCAGAATGATCGGAGCGGGGATGTCTTCATTTTCAATGATTCCCTCATTCTTCCAAAAACCTTGTTTTAGAAATCTCGCTGAATCAGCATTGCCCTTTACGGTCCATTTTTTTCTTGTCCAGGATTCGTAATTCCATTCGTACACGCTTTCCTGGTAGGTGATCAGGGCAGAACTTTTCCACCATTTATATTCTATTTTTCCCAGTTCAGTTTTACCCTCAATATCCAGGATACTGGTTCCTGTTTTCCAAAACCCCAGTGGTTTGAAAACAAGAAGATGGCCATTCAGTTCGCCGTAAGCGCCGCCCAGCATGCCGGTGGTTTTTAATAATCCCACAATAATTTTTCCCCTGAAAATACGACACTCACTTCCGGTCCAGGACGTCTTCCAGGCTAAGGTCATCTAAATTTACTAAGTTGATTGCTTTATATTTTACTAAAATATCAAATCATTGAAACTCCGCGCGTTGTTTTTCGATAAGAGCGCGCATAGGTTGATAGCGATTCATAAATTGCTGATAACCGGCAGGAGTGGCATACTGCTTTACTTTCTCTCCGGCAGAATCTCCCTGTTGCGTAAGTCCTTGTTCCAGACTTAAAAAGGCATATTGTGCCCAGATTTCAGGTGCATATTCATTGTACCGCAATGCTACCAGAATGATTTGATATGCCTTCGAAATCTGCTTTTTTTTACGATACCATTCTGATGCGGAAGAAACAATTTTTGCATCAAAAGGATTTGCTCTGACCGCTGTTTCGAAATTCTTGTCGGATGGCGTTTTTTGAGTTGTTGCGAATAAACTATCCGATTTTGTTTTAGGCCGCACAACAGAAAACAAAGTTTTTTTGAGTTGATCAATGGCGGCAACCGGTTGTTTTTCCTGCATTTTATCCAGGAGAACCACTGCAACCGCCCGATTTCCCGAAAGTGCATTTGCAACAGCCATGCCCAAAGTTCCTTCCACTCCGTCTACAACAGACAAATGCGAAATGGCCTGTTCATATAAACCCAATTGTAAAAACCAGTGTCCCAGTATTTTATGGAAGAAATTCGCTTTGTCGCCTTCTTCTTCTGCCCAGCCCGAAAGCGTTTCAATGGCCTTTAATTTGTTTCCGCTATAAAATTCGGGGTACAGTGCAGCAAATGACAGATCTTGTGATATGACCTGATTTTTGACTGCAAGTTTTGCCAAAACGGCGGAAGGTATACTATCCGTTCTAGCCTGATTCGTGGCATAATTCTGTAAATAAGCAAAAGCAGAGGCACTGAGCAGAGAATCGGCCGGAATGGATTCTGAAAGAAAATCCTTTTTGGAAAAATCCTGCCTTAAATTCTGAACAGCCAGCCAGTTTGATTGCCAGGAAAGGTATTTTTTTTCTTTTATATGAATGGCAAGAGAATCCAGAAGTTTGGCATCTGCACTTTTAGCCACAATGGCAAGCAGATTGGTCGCCGGGATTTCGTATCTTTTTGTATTGGCCTCCGATTTTTCAAGATAATAATAAGCCGAATCCGCTACATTGGTCCTGGAATAAAGCATGCCCAGATTGTTGAGCAATTCGCCGCTTTTCGGGAATTTCCGGATTCCTTCCTGCAAACTATAAACGGCATCGAAAAAGAGATTTTCCTGTACAAGAATATTTCCCAAACCGACATAAGCTTGTGCAGAAGGATTTTTTAATAAAGATTTGCGGAAATAAAAGGCAGCTGCACTGTTGTCTCCCTGCCGCAGAGCCAGCGAAGCCAGCGCGTAATTGGATTTATGATTTTGAAATTCCTGCTGCAATGCCATTTTGTAATATTGCTCTGCCAGGGGAAATTCCTGCGTACTGCTATGTAAATCGCCCAATCCGTTAAAATACCCTGCAATAGATTGATTTACAGGCAAAAGTCTTTGAGAAGAAAACAAAACGACCACGCCTACAAAACCAAATAACCGTGTCGGAGTGAGACCAAAAAGCATTGGTTTGTACAACACTTTGTGAACAGCCAGGCCCTGTTTAAACAGTTGGTAAAAATTGACCAGAATGTAGAAAAGAAAAACAACACTCATACCAAGCTGACCCTGAACGACCACATCTTCAAGCACTTCCATTAAGGGATCATTGGCCGTACCGAAAGTATACGAAGCAAAAGCGAGGGAAACCATGAACAAACCAAGGTATAACCAAAAGCCTGTGGTGCGGAATGGGATCAGTCCTGCTGTGGAATCAGCTCTTTTTCTAAAACCCCACAAGCCTAATAATGCTGCCGCAATGGCAAGAAATACCGGGTTGATCAGCGTCAGATCCCAGTCGATTTGTTTGGTGTTCCGAAGAAACATGAGTGTCAGTAAAAGCAGATACAAAATACTGATCACTAAAAAATTAACCAGTCCCGATCTGCCTTTTCTATCGTCCCCGCTGGTACTTAGCCAAACGAGTCCTGCCAAAATTTCGGTTGAAATAACCAATAGAAACAGAATCGTTAGCAAAAGCCAGAAAGGAAGTGAATAGGAAGCTGCTGCAAGCGCAGGAAACGGAGCTGTTGAAAAAACAGCTACAAGAAGTGCCAGAAGCACAGAAACCCCTAAAACACCCAGGATGCGCATAGTGATCCCTAAATCCGGCCGGAATGCGTGGAAGTAATAGGTTACGCCTCCGTATAAAATGACTGTGATGAGAAAAAATGTCCGGTTTCCGGTTCCAAAAACGCCTAAGGTTTCGAGCCGGGAAAAAGCGAGCAATAAGATAAAAGCGATCATGGCGGCCAGATACCAGAACCGCGGCATGGTGGTGAGTGCAGCTAAAATAAATGAAAGGCCAATCAATGCAAAAATCCAGAAGACCTGAATGGTAAGAGCGTCGGTTTCCATGACGGAAGCGACAAAATTTTCGGTTACAAGCTGTGAGGGTGTCGAAACGCCGTATTGCCATTGATCAAGGCGTAAAAAATCGACGACGGTGCTGACAGTTGACAATTCGCTCAAAACATTCCAGTGAATGACATTGGAAAGCGGGTCGAAGCTTTTTACAACAAAAAATATTAATGCAAGAAAAATAACAGAGAAAGCTGCCATCACGGTGCGGCGTTCGGACGACGACCATACTTTCCAGAAAAAAAGGTCCTTCATAAAGTTTGTTTAAACCGATAGTAGAGAATGTAAAACGTCGGATGGTGCGTTTTAAATGATAATTCCTTTTTATTAATATTTTATCAAATGTAGTTCAATTATATAATACCGCTTACAGCTCCTGGATTTACTTCAAATTCTGGTATTCTTGAATCCTGAATACTCGTCATCGTACTTTTTATGACTTTAATTGAAAAAACAGTCTTTATAAATCTGAGAAAAAATGCGATTTCTGAAAATTTGTATACTGTTTTAACCAAAAAAGGTTCCTTTTCTAAAAAATATCCTATAAATGAGCCATGAGCCTATTGGTACTGACCAAATTATCTCCTACTTTTGCGGTCTGAAAATAAGCTCATCGAAGATAATTTAAATCATATAATGGCAAACGCAACAAATACAGGAAAAATTACCCAGGTAATTGGCCCGGTTGTAGACGTATCGTTTGAAGACAGCGGACGCATCCCTGCTATTCTTGATGCGTTAGAAGTCATCAAAGCAAACGGTCAAAGAGTAATTCTTGAATGTCAGCAACACTTAGGTGAAGACAGAGTTCGTACCATCGCAATGGATAGTACTGAAGGAATGCAACGCGGCATGACAGTAACACCACTTGGATCTCCAATCAGAATCCCGACTGGTGAAGAAATCAAAGGACGGTTATTTAACGTAATCGGAGAACCTATCGACGGTCTGAAAGCGATTGATTCAGAAGGCGACCGTATTTCCATTCACCGTGCTGCTCCGAAATACGAAGATTTGGCAACAGCAACTGAGGTACTTTTTACAGGTATTAAAGTAATCGACTTAATTGCTCCTTATGTAAAAGGCGGTAAAATCGGTTTGTTTGGTGGTGCGGGTGTTGGTAAAACGGTATTGATCCAGGAACTGATCAACAACATCGCGAAAGCTTATGCAGGATTGTCTGTATTTGCAGGTGTTGGAGAGCGTACCCGTGAAGGAAATGACCTGATGCGTGAGATGATCGAAGCTGGTATCATTAAATATGGTGATGCTTTCAAACACAGCATGGAAGAAGGTGGCTGGGATATTTCCAAGGTAGATTATGAAGCTTTGAAAGATTCACAGGCAACTTTTGTTTTCGGGCAAATGAACGAGCCTCCTGGCGCACGTGCCCGTGTTGCTTTGACAGGACTTACCGTTGCTGAATATTTCCGTGACGGAGATGGCGAAGGACAAGGTCGTGATATTCTTTTCTTTATAGATAACATTTTCCGTTTTACACAAGCGGGCTCTGAGGTATCGGCTCTTTTGGGACGTATGCCTTCGGCAGTAGGTTATCAGCCAACACTGGCAACTGAAATGGGCCAGATGCAGGAACGTATCACTTCTACAAAAAGAGGTTCTATTACTTCTGTACAAGCGGTTTACGTACCAGCGGATGATTTAACTGACCCGGCTCCGGCAACAACATTTACCCACTTGGACGCAACCACTACGCTTTCACGTAAAGTTGCTGAAAAAGGTATCTATCCTGCTGTGGATCCATTGGATTCAGTTTCACGTATTTTGAATGCTGAAACATTGGGTGCTGCTCATTACGATTGCGCACAACGTGTAAAAAATATTTTGCAGCGTTACAAAGAATTGCAGGATATCATTGCAATCCTTGGTATGGAAGAGCTCTCCGACGAGGACAAACTGATCGTGTCACGCGCTCGTCGTGTTGAACGTTTCTTGTCACAGCCTTTCTTTGTTGCTGAGCAGTTTACAGGTCTTAAAGGTGTATTGGTAGACATTACCGATACCATCAAAGGATTTAACCAGATCATGGACGGAGGCTATGACCATCTTCCTGAAATGGCTTTCAACCTGGTTGGAACCATTGAAGACGCTCAGGCAAAAGGAGAAAAAATGCTTGCAGAAGCCAGCAATAGATCATAAGTTTAAAGTAAACAGTTGGCAGTAAGCAGTTGGCGGATAGCTGACAGCCAATGGCTAACCGCTAACCGCTAGATAAATATGCATTTAGATATCATAACACCCGACAAAAAGGTATATAACGGAGAAGCTACTTCTGTTACATTACCGGGTACCGACGGACAGTTTCAGGTTTTGAACCGCCATGCTCCATTGGTAAGTACACTTAGCAAAGGTGACGTGGTTGTAGATAACGCAGGCGTGAAGCATACTTATACCATCGACGGCGGAGTTGTTGAGGTTTTAAACAACAAAGTTCTCGTTTTGGCGGAAGCTGTTTTATAGGTAAAAGAAATATTTTGTTGAAAGGCAGAGGCTGTAATAGCTTCTGCCTTTTTTTTGCCAATTTTTAATTTCATCATAAATGATTATTATTGAGTATCTTATGTGAAGCTTATACTAAACGTTAACTATTAACTATCAAATCCTCATCGTTTGTGAAACTCTCTATCAAAAATCTTCAAAAAACGTATCCCAACGGGGTTCAGGCACTGAAAGGAATTAATCTTGAAATTGAAACAGGAATGTTTGGTTTACTTGGCCCGAATGGTGCCGGGAAATCCTCTTTAATGCGAACCATTTCCACTTTACAGGAAGCAGACGCGGGTAGTATTTTCCTTGACGATCTGGATGTTTTGAAAGATAAAGAGCAGGTTCGCAAGATTTTGGGCTATTTACCACAGGAATTTGGTGTTTATCCGAAAATCAGTTCGGAACTCATGCTGGACCACATTGCCCAGTTAAAGGGAATTCTTGATGCAAAGGAACGCAAGCAAACCGTTGCAGCTTTGCTGGACAGGGTGAATTTATACAACGACAGGAAAAAGCATCTTGGTACCTTTTCAGGCGGGATGAAACAGCGATTTGGAATTGCACAGGCACTATTGGCCAATCCCAAACTGATTATAGTGGATGAACCGACTGCGGGTCTGGATCCGGCGGAACGCAATCGCTTTTATAATTTATTGAGCGAACTGGGTGAAAATACCATCGTTATTCTTTCCACACATATTGTTGAAGATGTAAGAACATTATGCAGTGATTTCGCGATTATTTGCAAAGGAGAAGTTTTACGAAACGGAAATCCGGATGAAGCCGTCAATGAGCTCAGTGGTTTTATTTATGGAACAACTATTGAAAAGTCTGATATACAAGAATATAAGGCGAAGTATCAGGTGATTTCCGCACAAATGAAAAGCGGTAAACTGGGGATTAGAATTTACTCGGAAACACATCCGGGAAATGGATTTATGGCAGTGGAGCCCATTCTGGAGGATATTTACTTTCACCAGATTGCCAGCAAAATGGATGTAATAGCCTTATAAGCTGGTGCATTCCTCCTTGCTGTTTTTGTATTAAATCCTTCTATTCAAAAGACTTCCCTATGTTCCGGCAAATATTCTCCTTTGAAATAAAATATCGAATAACGCGCCCTGCTACCTGGATATATCTTTTTATATTCATATTGATCGGGTTCCTTTCCGTAGGGACCGGTTCCACTCCGGCCTCTGAAAAAGTGATGCACAATGCTCCCTGGACCATGGCGGAGGGAAATATCATCTTTAGTTTTGCCATGATCCTCGTCTGTTCTGCTGTAATGGGCGTTCCGCTTTACCGGGATATTGAATACAGCACACGAAATTATTTATACGCAGTTCCCATCACAAAGGCGGGTTATTTTTGGGGACGCTTTTTTGGCTCATTCGTATTTGTACTGCTGATTGGCACCGGTTTTAGCTGGGGCAGCCTTATCGGCGCGTATGTAGGTCCCGTGTTCGGCTGGGTTCCCGCCGAACGGATCGGGTCTTATGGTTTATGGAATTATTTTTATCCCTATTTTGCCTTTTCCATTGGCAATTTACTTTTGTCATCGACTATTTTCTTTGCCCTGGTTTCTTTTACCAGGAATGTCAGAGTCATCTATTCGGCAAGTATTCTGCTGTTTATTGCCTATTTGCTTGGCAATTTTTTGATAAGAGATGTGGAAAATCATAATCTTGTCAAGCTGCTGGATCCCTTTATTGTCAATACATTCGCGCTCGAAACCAGATTTTTGACGCCTTTTGAGAAAAATACTTTGCTTGGTCCGTTGACGAACGTTTATCTGCTGAACCGGCTCATCTGGGTTGGCCTGTCAATTGGTCTGATCCTGCTGACTTACTACAATTTCAGCTTTCAAAAATTTTTACAACCGGAAAGATCCACCGAGAAAAAATCCAAAGACGATGGTGTGAAAGCGCCTCCTTTGCTCAAACATGTGCATCAGCAGTTTGGCAGCTTTTACAAAAAAACCATTCTGTGGAATCTTACTAAAATCGAATTTTTGAATATTGTCAGGGACAATTATTTCCGGGCCATTTTATTAGGTGGACTTATTTTCCTGGTTCTCGACATCTGGATTGGCGATACCATTTATAGCGTGAGTAACAAGCCGCTTACAATATTTATCATGGACTATAAAGGTTATGATTATAACCTGTTCATTTTTATTATCCTGCTGTTTTACACCGGAGAAGCCGTTCACCGGGAAAAATCCACCCGTTATAATATCTTAAATGATGCCTTACCGGTATCAAATACGATCCTTTATTTGTCAAAATTGTTCGGTTTGATCGGGATTGCAGTCATCATGGCGACCATTCCGCTGATCGTCGGTGTCGCAATTCAAACCATTAAGGGGTTTAGGGATTATCGGCTGGATGTGTATCTGGTTGACTTGTATTTGCTTACGCTTCCCGGTTTTATCCAAATGATATTGCTGTCGTTTACCGTTCATGTGATGGTGAACAACAAGTTTTCCGGGCACGGCGTGGCAATGCTGATCTGGGTTTCCCTTTTTCTGCTTCGCGCTTTTGCCGATATGAATTACAACCTGTTCTTTTACTTTTTTACCCCGGAATTTAAATGGTCTGAAATGAACGGTATCGGCCATTTTATCAGGCCATTATTCTGGTTTAATCTTTACTGGCTGCTGTTGGGGGCTTTGCTCGCAACTCTGGCTTATTTGTTTTTTCAGCGAGGGGTTGTGGGTGGATTTAAGGAAAGATGGCGTGTTGCCATGCAGCGTTTTAATGGAATTCCACGATTGCTGATTTCTGTATTTTTTATAGGCTGGCTGGCAAGCGGTGCATACATTTATTACAACGTTAGTTACGTAAACAACTATTACAGTGCTTCTGAGGAGAGAAATAACAAAGCTTTGTACGAAAAAACACTGAAAAAATACGAAAATCTGCCTCAGCCAAAAGTAACAAGCCTGATCATAAAAGCAGATATTTTTCCCGAAGAACGGAAGATTGATATTTATGCAAAAATGATGGTGAAAAATAAATCGGGAAAGCCGATCAGCACCGTGCATTTGATGGATCCCGAGGACCTTAAATACAAGATGCTTTACAATGGCAAAGCCCTTGAATTTTCACAGCCTTTTCATCATCCCTATTCCAAATTTACTTTATTCAAAAAGGGAGACAAGGCATTTAGTTATCGCATTTACAAACTGGATGCGGCATTGCTACCTGGCGATTCGGCACTGATTGAAATTTATTCTGTCAAAAACAACAAAGGATTTGAAAACAGCGGTTTCAGTCGGGATGTTTTATACAACGGGACATTTTATAGCGGCGGCATTCCATCT
>Ga0247803_1001707_pt1 | contig 11386 bp, 9 predicted proteins | sample UWRJL014104B1_FD_180928 | JGI IMG/M metagenome (GOLD analysis project Ga0247803, IMG submission 180928) | Plant litter microbial communities from Arlington Agricultural Research Station in Wisconsin, United States - UWRJ-L014-104B-1 | ecosystem: Environmental > Terrestrial > Plant litter >...
TTGTGTACTGTCCGTTGAAAAGTACCATCGATGTCAGTTTATCCGTAAGCTTTGATTTTACATTTGCTCTAAAATTATAACCCGTTCTGTCGTTGTCTACAACGGTACCCTGCTCTTTATAATAATTGGCCGATACATAGAAAGTCGTTTTTTCAGTTCCTCCTGAGGCAGAAACGTTGTGGTTATTGACAAATGCTGTCCTGAATGCCTCGTTCCACCAATTGGTGTTGGTATTCAATACCGCTTCGTTTCTTGGATAAAAAGTGCTTTGGTAATCATACAATTGCTGAGAATTCATCAGCTTAAATTTTCCTGTGGTCGCCTCTGCAAATCCAAGTGTGTTGTTGAAGCTGATTTCCGTTTTACCGGCTTTTCCCATTTTTGTGTTTACAATAATTACCCCGTTTGCGGCACGTGATCCATACAAACCTGTGGCTGCAACATCTTTAAGTACTGTTACACTTTCAACATCGATCGGGTTGTAAGTTCCGTCAATATTTCCATCTACAACGTATAACGGAGCAGTCCCTGCGGAAATGGTTCCCGAACCACGAATTACAATGCTGGCCGGCTTTGTAGGATCTCCCGAGCCGGATGACACCACTACACCTGGCGCTTTTCCCTGCAAAAGGTTAGGCAGTTCATTTGAGGTTACGTCACGTAGTTTCTCATTATTAATGGTTGAGACAGAGCTGGACAGGTAACGGGCTTTTTTCGCAGAATATCCGATTACAACCAGTTCATCCAGCCCGCGGGCATCGGAATCAAGCACGATACGCAACGTGGTGGCTCCATCCACAACCACTTCTTTGTTCGCATATCCGATGTAGCTGAAAATAAGCGTGGTTCCGGGTGTTGTCAGGTTAAGCGAAAAATCACCGTTAGCATCCGTTGTTGTACCCTGTGAAGTTCCTTTAACTACAATGGTAACGCCCGGCAGCATTTCTTTCTCATTGGAAACGACCGTCCCCTTAACCGTGAAGTCAAGTGTGTTCGCAGTGTTTTTGTTCTTATGACCTACTGAAAAAGCCATAGCGTTTTTCGAAAGGATCATGATCAGTAACGTTACAAACAGCGTGTATCTGAACGTCAGTTTTAACTTATCATTCATAGGTAGATGATATTATTTTGTTGAACAATTTCTGTGTTTGTCAGGAATGGGATGTGAAAATCACGTATGGCGGTGGGCCGAAGTAGCGCGGGGCTGGATCTGAGAAAGAAGCAGCATCAGGATGTCGAAAAAGATCGTAATTCGACATAGAATTGCGATAAATCTATCTTTCATAGGCATTAATGATGAGTTAATGGGAAAGTGTAGAATAATATTCTGACTTATTTAACAATTGCAAAATTATGCTTTATTTTAGCAAATGCAACCAAAATTTATAAAAAGTGTTCGAGCACGCAGTAAAAAAATGTTACAGTGCTCGAACACACGCATATTTCTATGGTGTGATATGGAGTTAGATTTTATTTGTTATGTTTGCCTGAAAAAAGAAGTATTATTATAAAAGGAGAAATTATTATTTTACTATAAATAATGGTTGATAAGTAACTTTTGACGTCCTTATCTTTATAGTTGTACTACTTTAAAACTTCCCTGAGCAGAAATTCGATAATATTGATTGTGAAAAAGAAAATAATTAGAATAAAAGACATAGCTGAAAAAGCGCAGACGTCAAAGGGGACTGTTGATCGTGTTTTGCACAATAGGGGACGGGTGGCGGATGATGTCAGAGAAAGAATTCTTGCCATTATCAAGGAGTTAAATTATGAGCCTAATCTGGTTGCCCAATCGCTGAAATCACAAAGGACATTTAATATTGCCGCTTTGTTGCCCGATTCTTCTGGTGACTCGTACTGGGAAGCGCCGAAAATGGGATTGGAAAAAGCGGAAAAGGAGTTGCGGCAATATGGAATGAACGTAACCCAGTTTATCTTTAATCCGCATGACGAACAGTCGTTTATCAATAAGGCCAAAGAAGCAACCAATGAAAGTCCGGACGGCGTGCTCATAGCGCCGATTTTTTACAAGGAAGTACTTCCATTTTTCGGGCAATGGAAGAGTCTCAATATTCCGTATGTCCTTTTTAACACGCAAATCGAAAGCGTTGATCCGCTATGTTACATTGGTCAGGATTCCTACCAAAGTGGCTTTCTGGCGGCGAAAATCCTAAGTTTTGGATTGCCTGAGCCCTGTACCATTCTGGTTGCGCACATCAATGAGGATATTCCGAATTCTGCGCATTTGATCAGTAAGGAAGAAGGGTTCCGGAATTATTTTGATCGCAACGGACCGCAGGAAAAATATAAGGTCATAAGTGAAGCGATTAACTTTTCCGAGGGGGGAGCAATAGACGAACAAATGAGAGAGATTCTTGAGAAAGAGTCAGATATTGGAGCTGTGTACGTAACCAATTCCAAGGCTTTTGAAATTGCGTGTTACCTGGAAAGAAACGCTATAACAACAATAAAACTGGTGGGTTACGATCTGCTGACGCCCAATCTTAATTTTTTAAACAAAGAAATTATTCATTTTCTGATCAACCAAAATCCGTTGGGACAGGGATATTGGGGAATTCACCAATTAGCCAACCACCTGATTTTCAAGAAAGAAATACAGCCTATCAAATTTCTTCCACTGGATATCATCACGAAGGAAAATCTGAATTATTATCTTGATCCTTTCTGAAAAAGAGGGAGTTTTAAGTAAAAGTTTACTGAAAACGCGGTCTATCCATGGCACGTCTGATCGATGAGGCCTTTACAGGCTTGGTGAATCAGCCGCGCCACGGTTCGTTCTGCAATTACAGTTCACCGAACTGGCTGTACATTTCTTTCAGCTTTGGCTCTGTTTCCTTGGCACGAATGTCTTTTCTTAGTGATGAAACTCCCTGAATATCAGTCAATAATCCGAGTGCCTGGAACGCGCCGAATCTTACAAAATACGAAGGATTGTTTCTGGCAATACCTTCTAACACGGGAATGCTCTGACGCTGGATATCCTGTTTCGATTTGATCAGGTATTTCCCGAAAACCTGCAGGAAATTATATTTTTCAGTCGGTTTCATTGGTTTCATCTTTTCAAGAAACCAGTTGTAACGTTCAGGCTGGGCCAGTCCCGCATAATAATTAGCCACAGAAGTTACAATCGCATCATTGGGCGAATCTTCAAAACGAGAAGCCACTTCACTGGCGTCATTGGGCAGCCCCATCAAATATTTTTCAATGGCTACCGACACTACCTGGTAAGAGCTATCTTCGAGTGCCTGACGGTAAATTCCATCGCTGTTGTTGTCGCCATAAGAGGCAAGTGTAATGATCGCTTCTGAACGAACCTGAGGATTTGGATCAGTTTGCGCTCTGTTCTGGATCACTTTTTCAATCTCTGCAAAGCCCTCTCCATCATATTCAGAGAAATTTGAAATGGCCATCTGGCGTAATTTCCAGAAAGGATCGGTCATCGCTTTGATCAGTACCCTTCTTGCTGTTGTATCCGCCAGTTTACCTTCCAATTGTGCTAATGCTTCATATTTTGGCAGAAACCGCTCAGAATTCAGATATTGGAAAACCATTTCGCTGCGCTGCTTTTCATGTTCGATCGTTCCAAGGAGTTGTGCGTCTGCATCGAAAAGAACGAGATCCGGATTTTTTGCAGCCGGAAATTCAAAGGTCTGATTTGCTTTGTCAATGGTGATATCGTAACGGTTTTTCTTCCCGTTAACCCAAACATCCACTTTCAAAGGCAATCTGTAAACAGTTGATGCAAGCGTATCCTGCGTCTGTTTTACTTTCAGGATAATTTTGCCGGTAGCTGGCGAAAATTGCTGGTCGACTTTCAGTTGCGGGTGGCCCGGCCGATGAAACCATTGATCGAAAAACCAGTTAAGATCTTCACCGGTCACTCTTTCAAAAGCAATGCGCAGATCGTCTATTTCAGCAGTTGAAAAAGCATGGGTTTTCAGGTATTCTTTCAGTGATATAAAGAAAGCATCGTCACCCACATACGTACGTAACATATGTAAAATGCGTCCGCCTTTCGCATAAGAATGGCTGTCGAACATGTTTTCCGCGCTTTTGTAAAAATAGCGGATCATCGGTTCCTGCTTCGTTTCTGATTCAGCAAGATATTGTTTCATCTCCTGTAAATTCTGCCAATCCGCTTCATTTTTCCCAATATGGTATTCGCTCCACAAATATTCGGAATAATTGGCAAAAGATTCATTTAAAGGAAGTTGTCCCCATTCTTCGGCAGTGACGTAATCGCCGAACCAGTGATGTGCCAGTTCATGCGCAATAACTGCGTCAGAATTTCCGTCCAGCAGCGAACGCGTGTCATTTTGAACGCCTTCCTCATGAACTGTCGCAGTTGTATTTTCCATGGCGCCGGCCACAAAATCCCGCACAGCGATCTGTGCGTATTTTTCCCAGGGGAAATCGACGCCAAAAATATTGGAGAAAAACCCGATCATTTCCGGAGTCCTCCCGAAAATTGCATGCGCATCAGCTCCATATTTTGGCTCCACATAATAGCTTACTTCAAGGCCATTCGGCATCATGTCTTTGGCAACCACAAAATTGCCTACAGCCATCATGGTCAGGTAAGGAGCGTGGGGAAGCGTTTGTTTCCAATGGTCAGTGCGCAATCCTTTTGGTTCGGTTTCCTGCGAAATCAGCAATCCGTTCGACAAAGTTTTGTATGTGCTGTCAACGGTCATGTAAATGTCTTGCGTGAATTTTTGGTTGGGAGCATCAATGGTCGGAAACCAGCACGAACTGCCTTCGGTTTCTCCCTGCGTCCAGATCTGTTTTGGCTTGCCTTCATCCATGCCATCCGCATTGATAAAATAAAGTCCTTTGTCAGTCGGATGGTCGCCGGGCAGGTCACGCAGCACTTCATTTGGCTTGGCGACGTAATCTATTCTGACGAAAATGGTATCTTTTCTGGAATAATTTTTTCCGAGTTTAATGGTCAGCTTACGCTTGTCGTAACTGTACTCCAGTTTTTTATTCACATGTTTAGCAAGGTCCTTTACTGCGACGCTGCCGTAATCCGGCATTGGATTCAGCTGCGAAATGCTTTTGATGTCAAATCCTTTTGCATCCAGTTCGAGTGTGTTCTGCGAATAAAAATGCGGACTGAATTTAATGATTGCACTGGCCGGTACCTGTTGTCTTTCCCAGTCAAACTTTACGTCGAGTCTGGTATATAAAATATTGTTTTTGATTGTTTTTTCTGGTCTGTAAGGGCCTTTTGGCGTCACCAGTCCTGGTGTTCTTCTATAAAGCGTGTCTATCTTAACAGCACTTTCGGCATGAATAATTACGGGAGAAATAAGGCTTATCAGTCCAAAAAATACGCAGATGCCCTTTTTTAAAAACTTGCTCGTTTTATTGGTCATAACCGCTTCCGGTTTGGAGGAAAATTTGAAGTTATTCAAAGTTAATCAGTTAGTATGTCTTTTATATTCTTACCAAAATATTTATACCCGTAGTGTTACTCCGGAGTCTGCTGCCCTTCTGGCTGGAATATAAGATACGGCCAAGGTAATGATAACGATTATTACGCCAGTAAAGAGTATGTCGCCCCAGATTAATTTCACCGGATATGCGTCGACGAGCGAACTGGCCATGCCCATGGATATAAAGCCATATTCCATTTGCAGCCAACACAGGCTTACGCCGAAAAAAAGTCCTGCCAACGCTCCGGTAAAAGCAACAATTGCTCCTTCTGCCAGAAAAATTTTCCTGATCAAAGCGGGTGTTGCTCCCAATGCATACAGCATGGAAATATCATTTTTCTTTTCGATTGCCAGCATGCTTAATGAAAAGAAAATATTGATCGCGGCTACTAAAATAATCAGTGACAGGGTAACGGCAACAAAAAGTTTTTCAACACGTATGGCACGAAGCAGATCCGCATTTAGAGAATCCCGATCCTTTACCACAAATTTATTGCCCAGTTTTTCCCCCAGCATTTTACTTACTTTTTCTTCCTTAAAACCGGGCACAATCTGTATCTCAATGGCAGAGCGTTCACCATGATACTGGGTCAGTGATTCTACGACGGAAAGAGGCGCTATAATGTAATCGTCATAACGAGATTCTATAAAAAAAATACCGCCTGGACGAAGCGGAACCTGGTTGAAAGCTTCTGAGGAGGTAAAATTCAAGGTTTTTGTGCCGGTTCGCGGATACAGCAGTTCGACAGGCGTAAGGATTTCTTCCAGTGAGATGGACAATGCATTTCTTACTCCTTCTGCAATCAAAGCGTAAGGTGTTCCGTTGGCGCCAAACAATTTTAAAGATCCCTGAATCAGGGCGGTATCCAATTGCCTGTTTTGATCAAATCCTGCGTCAACGCCTTTGAGACGGATAATGGTTTGCTGGTTTCCATAACGCGCCAATGCATTGTCCTCAATCACCTGAGTAATCACTTTGACACCTTCCACTGTTTTGATGGCATTGATCAGGGAGTCTGAAATCGGAAAATGCTTTCCCTCACGCGGCATAATTTTGACATCCGAATCGAAAGTTTTAAACAACTTCCGGTTTAAATCTTCCATCCCGTTGAATACCGACAATACCACCACCATAGCCATAGTGCCAACTGCCACACCAGCCATGGCTATGCGTGCGATCATGCTGATAAAGCTACGTTTGTTGCGCGAGAAGAAGTACCTCTTGGCAATTCGGTAAGGAAGATCCATATCAGACTATGAAATCAGTTTGATGTTTCTTCCTCATCCTCTGGCGGGGCAGGAGGTATCACCAGATCCGAAAACAACAGGTCCATTTTTGCCGCGTACTCGGCGGTATCGTCAATGTAAAACTGTAAATGCGGCACAATCCGCAATTGGTGACGAACCCTGTCTGCCAGTTTCTGGCGTATGAATTTGGTATTTTCCTTGATCGTTTCGAGCAGGATTGTTTTATTTTTATCAGGTAAAAAACTCAGATATGCCCGTGCGATTCCCAGATCAGGCGTTACGTGAACCGATGTAATTGTGATAAATGACCCGTTAGTTAAATGCTGAGCATCTTTCTGGAAAATTTCGCCAAGATCTTTCTGAATCTGTCTTCCTACCTTTTGTTGTCTTTTTGATTCCATTTTGTAATGTTCGGATGTCGTGTAAGAATGCGTTGTCAACTGGCACAACATTCTGGTTTTGATCCGTATTTGCTATTTAAATAACTACAAATATCTATACTTATTTTGTTTTTGTAGACCCCGGAGTTGTAATTTCGTGAAAGTTATTCTAATAAGGTATATAACCAACTTATTAATTGTTAAGTTTTTTCAGAGTCAATGCGCGGTACCAGGCGATCAGCCTTATTGTATTTTTTCTGTTATTAAGGCTGCCATTCTTTCTGGGCGGAGCGCCTTTGCTGATCCCCGAACTTAGCTGGATGCTTGTAGGCGAGCAAATGCATCGCGGTTTTATGCTTTACCGTGATGTCTGGGATAACGTAAGTCCTTTTTCCGGCCTTGTCTACTGGTTGCTCGATTCCGTTTTTGGCAGAGAACAATGGGTTTACCAATTGGCTGCCATTGCTATTTCCATCATTCAGATCCTTTACTTCAATTATGTAATTCACGTGCGCGAAGTTTTCCCGGAACGCACTTTCATTCCGGGTGCTCTCTACGCGTTATTTTTGAATATTTCCTTCGATTTGGGGACTTTATCTCCGATGCTGATGGCAAATACTTTTCTGTTATTTGCTTTTGGTGCTATCGTGAAAATCCTGGTGCGGAGAGAAGTTTCGAACCAGGTTTTTGAAATGGGCCTTTACATTGGCATAGCCACTTTGTTCTATCTGCCCGCTTCGTTATTTATGATCTGGGCGTTTTTAGCATTGCTTTTTTATACGGGATCCACCATTCGTCACCATTTGCTGGGCGCTTTTGGTTCGGTCTTTCCTTTGCTGATGGTCGTTCTGTTTTTTTATCTGAACAATGGCGTAGAAAGCCTCAACAGAAATTTGCTGACTTCTGTATTTCAGGTAAAACAGTACAATCTGAATGACTTTTCTTCACTTTTGGCCTCTTTGCTATTGCCGCTGGCGTTTGGTATCATGGGTTTTATGAGAATATTTACGACGCTACGTTTTGTCAATTACCAAACGAGAATTCAGCAGGTGATGGCTCTCTGGTTTATTGTTGCCGTGTTTAGTATTCCTTTAATGCAATATCTGGCACCGATGCAATTTGTGATTTTTATCCCTCCCGCTGCCTTTTTTGCAACGCATTATTTTCAAAGTTTCAAAAAGAAAAGCTGGGCCGACGAACTGCAGTTTATGCTGATGGGTGTAGTCATTCTGTTCATTCAATATCAGGGAATGAGAGGGATTCTGCCGGGTTCCATGGGGAAGCTGGAAAGTCTGAGAGTGAAGCCAGCCGCGTTGCCTGACAATATCAAAAACAAACGCATTCTTGTTCTTGGCCAACATTCAGGAGAATATGTGAACAATTTTACTGCAACGCCCTATCTAAACTGGGATCTGGCGGCGTATGATTTAAAGAATCTGGACAATTTTGATAGCGTGATTCATGTCTACGATAATTTCCGCAAAGATCCTCCCGATTATGTGATCGACAAATCCAATGTAATGCCGAAACTGCTGAACCGAGTTCCGGCACTGAAAAAGCAATATACGCTAAGTCCCTGGAAAGGAATTTACGAACGTAAAATTTGATATTTTACCAACTGTAAACTTCCAACCGGGCGGCGACCGCTCAAAATTTCTCCCTAAAATCAGCAGGCAATTTTATCAACCCTTGTCTGGTGGCGGCCGCCTTCAAACTCGGTGTTCAAAAACGCCTGTAAACTTGCAATTGCAATTTCCAGTTCGATAAATCGTACAGGGAGACAAATTACGTTTGCATCGTTGTGCTGACGTGCCAGCGGAGCCAACGGCAAATCCCAGACAAGTGCAGCTCTGACTCCCTGATGTTTATTAGCAGTAATGCATACGCCCTGGCCGCTTCCGCACAAAAGGACACCTTTTTCGAATTCTCCGCTTTCAACCGCGCTTGCCACCGGATGTGCAAAATCGGCATAATCAGCAGAATCGGCACTATATGTCCCAAAATCTTTTACCTCAAAACCGTTGTTTGAAAGCCAGTTGATGATGGGCTCTTTGTAAGGAAACCCGGCGTGGTCGGAACCGATAGCAATTTTTCTCATTACTTTTTTGTTAATTGTATCCCTTTAATACAAAAAGCGTTAATGTCTGGATCAATGTTTGATACATTGATTGTGATAAGACAAAGTTAGTATTATCTGTGCAACAACTAAATGGAGTTTATTAATATGGATGAAGAAATAAAGCCGAGTAACGGAGAATTAGCAGATGTTTCCCTTCTCAATCCTGCTGTTCCTGAAGATGAAAAAAGAATAAAAGAGGCATTTGAAGATAAAAACTGGAATGAAATTAAAAGTGCCGATTCGTGGGTCATTTTTAAAGTACTGGCAGAATTCGTTGAAGGCTTCGACAAACTGGCCAAAATCGGACCTTGTGTGACTATTTTCGGTTCTGCCCGTACTAAATCCGATAATCCATTTTATAAAGTTACGGAAGACATTGCTGCCAAACTTGTTCGCCATGGTTATGGTGTGATTACCGGCGGCGGTCCGGGGATTATGGAAGCCGGTAACAAGGGTGCCCGCGAGCAGGGAGGAAAGTCGGTGGGATTGAATATTAAATTGCCATTTGAGCAACACAGCAACATATACATTGATCCGGACAAAAATATCAATTTCGATTTTTTCTTTGTCCGTAAAGTAATGTTTGTAAAATACTCTCAGGGCTTTGTTGTCATGCCGGGAGGTTTTGGAACATTGGATGAAATGTTTGAAGCGATGACATTGATACAAACCAAAAAGATTGGCCGTTTTCCTATCGTTTTGGTAGGAACAGCTTATTGGTCGGGGCTTTTTGAATGGATAAAAAGTACCATGCTGACCGAAGGAAATATCAATGAAGAAGACCTGAAACTGATCAGCCTGGTAGATACGCCTGATGAAGCAGTGCAAGTGATAGATAAATTCTATTCGAAGTATTTGTTGAAGCCGAATTTTTAAAGCCAGGGATGAAAGGAGGGGGGAGACAGGAAGAAGGGGGCTGCTTATTCTGAAAAGATGAATCATTTCTTAGGTTATTTAAATCAAATAGTACCATTGACGCCGGCCGCGGAGGAGGCGATCAATGGTATTACTGTTTTCAGGACATTACCTAAAAACACAATACTTCTTCGAAATGGAGAAGTTTGTCATGAATTTCATTTTTTGGAAAAAGGACTCGCCAGGGTTTTTTACTACAAAGATGGAAAAGAAGTGACTGCCTGGTTCTCTTCTGAAAATCAAGTTATCAGCGCCATTGACAGTTTGTTCACTGGGCTTTCTTCCATGTATAACATTGAGATTCTTGAAGATTCCAAAGTGTGGAGTTTACAATACCAGAAACTTGAACCGATTTTTGAAAAACATCAGCAGGTTGAAAGATTAGGGCGGTTATTGGTTATCCAAAATTATCTTCTGCTTGATGAACGGATGAAACTTTTTGCCTTCTGTACTGCGGAAGAGCGCTATGAAGGTCTTTTACTCCAAATCTCTGATATTCTTCAAAGGGTAAAACTGGGACAAATTGCTTCCTATCTGGGAATCTCTCAAGAACATCTTAGTCGGATCAGGGCGGGGTATAAAAAATAATTTATTCGAGAATTTCGAGCATTTTAAAGAAGTCAATTTGAATAGGGGCACTCCGGTGGTGACTTCCTTAGCAGATTGACTTTATTAGCTTCTTAGCCGATTTTTGGGAACAATCAAGAATTTTCAGACGTACACCTTTAACCGATCAATCCCATTTAAGGCAGCGTTAGTTTTTTGATAATTATCAAAGGAAATCTTTCTGGACAGCATCAAATTTGAGTGTTAAATTAATACTCACTTAAATTCTTTTTGATATGACTGTCTACATTAAAAAACTGTTAGGTACCTGCTTCTTATTGTTAACGCTATTGGCTTGTGAGAAAAACGAGATACACACGGCGGAGTAAGCAAAAGTTGGGCACGCTTTTATTGGACTGGAGAAAAATACAAACGGCTATAACCAGACAAGTTGTTGGATTTTATCCAGACGAAATGTCGAGCACGTGGGTAAACGCGCATATGGCTAACAATGGAGGCGACCCGTATACCGTGTCAACAACATATGAACCTTATGCAGCAGGCTTTCAATCAGTTATTAATGCCGTTATTTATCAGCAATCGCAAATGTATCACACCGCACAATACAATTGCACAACGGCAATAGCGTATATTTGTGATGCGGCTGGTTTTACACTCCCTAAAACTGAATCCTATTTCCCATTTTTTGTGGCAAA
>Ga0247803_1001708_pt1 | contig 11384 bp, 10 predicted proteins | sample UWRJL014104B1_FD_180928 | JGI IMG/M metagenome (GOLD analysis project Ga0247803, IMG submission 180928) | Plant litter microbial communities from Arlington Agricultural Research Station in Wisconsin, United States - UWRJ-L014-104B-1 | ecosystem: Environmental > Terrestrial > Plant litter >...
GAGGCCGGGCTGGTCGACGGTGTCATCTTCCAGCCGTCCCGGATGCCGTCGCTCGAGATCGCGAAACGCCGCGAAGACGTTCCGCTCGTGCTGCTCGGCGAGGGGCCGGCGCCGCTCAGCGTCGACCACGTGATGATCGACAACGAGGCGGCCGCGATCCAGGCCACGTCGCACCTGATCGCGCTCGGGCGCCGCCGCATCGGCTTCGTCGGCCACGAGGAATTCGACCAGTCGGTGACCTCGATGCAGCGTCTCGCCGGGTACCAGACCGCGCTCGACACCGCGGGACTGAAGGTCGACATGTCGCTCGTCATCCCCAGCGCCGCCATCAGCGCGAGCGAGGCGGCGGATGCGATCCGTCGCGCCCTCGCCGACGGCCGCGTATTCGACGGGCTGGTCTGCCGCGACGACCTGGCCGCCATCGGAGCGCTGCGCGCCCTGCAGGAGCACGGGCTGCGCGTTCCGGAAGACGTCGCCGTCGTCGGCTGGGACGACATCTCGATGGCCGCGTTCACCCACCCCTCGCTCACGACCATCGCCCCCGACACGACCCAGATCGCGACCATCGCGCTCGACATGCTCGAAGAACGCATCGGCGGCTACGCCGGCCTCGGCCGGCACCGCATCGCCGACTACTCGTTCGTGGTGCGCGAGAGCGCCCCCGACGCGGCAGGCTGACGCGACAGCGACTCCTATTTTACAGCGCTGGAAAAATGCAGCACACTGTAGCCATGGACACCGACGCCCTCGCCACCCCCGCCAGCCCGATGCGCGCCTCGCGCCAAGACGGCAGCTATCCGCGTCCGCAGCTCGTGCGTGGCGCGTGGACCGATCTCGGCGGCGAATGGGAGCTGCGGTTCGACGACGCCGACGAGGGGCTCGGCGGCCGCTGGTTCTCGGCCGGCGACGCGACGTCGTTCGACCGCACGGTCATCGTGCCCTTCCCGCCGGAGTCCCCGGCATCCGGGATCAACGACACCGGCTTCCACCCCGTCGTCTGGTACCGGCGCTCGATCACTCCGCCCGCCAGGGCAGACGGGCGCACGATTCTGCACTTCGGCGCCGTCGACTACCGCTGCTCGGTGTGGCTCGGCGGTGCCCTGCTCGGCCACCACGAAGGCGGTCACACGCCGTTCTCGTTCGACGTGACCGACGTCTTCGACGGCGACGGCGAGCACTCGCTCGTGGTGCGCGCCGAAGACGACCCGCTCGACGTCGCGCAGCCGCGCGGCAAGCAGGACTGGCAGCTCGACCCGCACGTGATCTGGTACCACCGAACGACGGGCATCTGGCAGCCGGTGTGGCTCGAGACCGTTCCAGAACTGCACATCGACCACCTCGCGCTCACGCCGGACGTCACCACCGGCTCGGTCGTCGTGGCCGTCGAGCTCAACCGCCGCCCGGCAGAGCACACCGTGCTCGACGTCGAGCTCAGCTACCTCGGCGAGCCGCTCGCCACGCACAGCATCGCTGTGCACTCGCACCGCGTAGAGGTCACCGTCGTCGTGCCGCGCCAGATCAACGGCCAGAACTACGAAGAACTGCTCTGGAGCGAGGTGACCCCGCGGCTGATCGACGTGAAGCTGCACGTCGGCGACGCAACGGCGGGCGACGGCGACACCGTGTACTCGTACTTCGGCCTGCGCAGCGCGAGCATCGACCGCGGGCGCTTCCTGCTCAACGACCGCCCGGTGTTCTTGCGGTCGGTGCTCAGTCAGGGCTACTGGCCCCAATCGCACCTCGCCGCGCCGAGTGCCGACGCTCTGCGCGCCGAGGTGCAGCTGATCAAAGACCTCGGGTTCAACGCGGCCCGGGTGCACCAGAAGATCGAAGACCCACGGTTTCTCTACTGGGCCGACCGGCTGGGGCTGCTGCTCTGGGAAGAGATGCCGAGCGCATACGAGTTCTCCCCCACCGCCGCGCGCCGCGTCGTGAGCGAGTGGTCCGAAGTCATCCGCAGGGATTCTTCGCACCCGAGCATCGTCACCTGGGTGCCGCTCAATGAGAGCTGGGGCGTTCAGCACATCTCGCACGACGCCACGGTGCGCGAATACGCCCGCTCGCTGTTCCACATCACCAAGAGCCTCGACCCCACCCGCCCGGTCGTCTCGAACGACGGATGGGAGCACCTCGACTCCGACATCTGGTCGATCCACGACTACGAGGCGTCGGGTGCCGTCGTCGCCGCACGGTACGCGACCCGCGCGAGCGTCGAGGAGCTCTTCTCCGGACTCGGCCCCGCCGGCCGTCGACTGCGCCTGAGCGACGAACCCGACCGCGGACAGCCGGTGATGCTCACCGAGTTCGGCGGCGTGAAGTTCACACCGCACGCGGACCACGACGACGCCTGGGGCTACTCCACGGCCACCAGCGCCGACGACTTCGACCGTCGCCTCACCGAACTGCTCGACGCCGTGCGCGCCAGCGAGGTGCTCGCGGGCTACTGCTACACCCAGCTCACCGACACCGGTCAGGAGACGAACGGAGTCGTCACCGCCGACCGCACGCCCAAGCTGCCTGTCGGGCGTCTCCGCGCGATCATGACGGGAGACGAGAGCGATACGGGCGCCGTCTAGAGCCCGACGGCAGGGAGCCGCACGCCGGTCGTGTAGTCCTCCAGAATGATCTCTCGCGAAACGGCCCATTTCCCAGCGAGCTGTGACCGCGCAACGAGTACCCTGTGAAGAGTTTCACCCACACCGTAGCCGCCGCCGATTGACCTCAACGGCAACCGACGACTGGAGATCAGCATGTTCTCGTCCGCCCTCATTCCCTGGCTCGATCCGGAGAACCTCATCAACGGGTTCGGACCGTTCGCGCTGCTCGGCGTGTGCCTCATCGTCTTCGCCGAGACCGGCCTGCTGGTCGGCTTCCTGCTGCCCGGCGACACGCTGCTCGTCATCACCGGCGTTTTCGTCGCCACCGGCGTGATCGACATCGACATCTGGTGGGTGGCGCTCGCGATCGGATTCGCCGCGTTCCTCGGCGGCGAGGTCGGCTACTTCATCGGGCACAAGGCCGGCCCGCGCATCTTCGAGCGCAAAGAGTCGGGGCTGTTCTCCGTCGAGAACGTGAAGCGCACAAACGCGTTCTTCGAGCGTTTCGGCGGCCTCGCCGTGATCATCGCCCGTTTCGTGCCCATCGTGCGCACCTTCGCGCCGATCGCCGCGGGCGTCGGCCACATGAACTACAAGAAGTACAGCCTCTACAACCTGATCGGCGCCATCGCCTGGGGCATCGGCGTGACCATGGTGGGCTACGTCGTCGGATTCATCCCGCCGCTGCGTGACTTCGTCACGAGCTACATCGACCTCATCCTGGTCGGCGCGGTCGTCGTCACCCTCGTGCCGACGCTGTACCACTACATGCAGTCGATGCGTAAGGCCCGCAAGGCACGCAACGCCGAACCGGCGACCAACACCGACGGGCTCGTGCTCGACGAGGCCCTGTTCGACCAGGACAAGTCGAACGACCCGACGAACTAGTTCTCGGTCGGCGTCGCGTCGGCCGACGGGTCGGCCTCGACCGGCGAGTCTGCCTGGGCAGACGAAACGGGGGCGGATGCCGCGGCCGGAAGCTTGGCGCGCAGTTTCTTGAGCGCCCCGCCCGCTTCACGACGCACCTCGATCTCGGAGTCCTTCAGCAGCGAACGCAGCACGTCGACCGAGTCGGCGGTGCCGATCTCGCCGAGGGCTCGGGCTGCCTGCGCCCGCACGCGGGCGACTTCGTCGGTCGCGAGTTCGGCGACCTCGGCCGGGTAGGCGAGCTCGCGCCGGGCGACGACCTTGGCGCTCATCTCGCGCACGCGCCAGGCCTGGTTGCCCAGCCCCGCCAGCACGGCGGGGGTGGCGCTGTCGTTCCAGACGTAGAGGAACGTGCGCGCGCCCCACACCTCGGGCCAGTACAGCGCGGGCGCCCCGTCGAGGATTCCCTGCGCGTGCCGCCCGCCGACCGCGAGCAGAAATTCTTCGCCCGCGTTGAGCCCGGCGATGAGCGCGGTCGCGCGGGCGATGACGTCGTCTTCCCCCAGCTCGGCGACGACCTTCGCGATGCGCTCGGCGGGGGAATCGTCGTTGGGCTGGTTCTTGGGAGTGTGAGTAGTCATAGCGCTGCTACTTTACGCGGCCACGCCGCTCTCGGCTCACCCAGACCGAGTCGAGAGCGTCGGGCGCGATCGTGCGCTCCCGCTGCGAACCGTCGACACTCACGACGAACGGGTCGCCGGAGACCACGGTGAACACGCCGTCGAGGACGATCGCCTCGGCCTCGAGGTGCCGCAGCAGCGCCGGGTCGCGGTCGCTGATGCGCACCACACGCACGGTCTCCCCCGCGGCCACGGCGCGCAGCAGCTCCGCCGCGGGCTGCTCGACACGGCCGTCGCGGCCGGGGATCGGGTCGCCGTGCGGGTCACGGGTCGGAAAACCGAGCTCGTCGTCGATGCGGTCGAGCAGCCGGTCGCTCAGCGAATGCTCGAGCACTTCGGCCTCGTCGTGCACCTCGTCCCAGCCGTAGCCGAAGTGCCGCACCAGCCACGTCTCGATGAGGCGGTGCCGTCGCAGCATGCGCAGGGCGAGAGCCGTGCCATCCGCCGTCAACGTCACGGCCCCGTAGGGAACGTGGTCGACCAGGCCTTGGGCCCCCAGCTTTTTCACCATTTCGGTGACGGATGACGCAGCCAACCCCAACCGTGCGGCGAGCACCGACGTGGTGATCGGCTCCGGCTGCCATTCGGTATGCGCGTAGACGACCTTCACGTAGTCTTCGACCGCGATCGGGTAGGGCATCATGCCCCCGCGATCACGAGCACGATGAGCACGACGTTGATGACGACGATCGCCGCCGTGGCCACCCAGCTCACGATGCGCAGCCACGCGGCGTTCGCGAACTCGCCCATCAGGGTCTTCGAACTGGCGAACTTCACGAGCGGTATCAACGCGAACGGGATGCCGAAGCTCAGCACCACCTGGCTGAGCACGAGCGCCCTGGTCGGGTCGAAGCCGACGCCGAGAACGACGAGCGCCGGCACCAGGGTGATGACCCGTCGGGCCAGCAGCGGGATCTTCACCCGCAGCAGTCCGCCCATGATCGACGCGCCCGCGTAGGTTCCGACGCTCGTCGAGGCGAGACCCGAGGCGAGCAGGCCGACCGCGAAGACCACGCCCACGACCGGGCCCAGGTTCGCGACGATGGCGGCGTGCGCTCCCTCGATCGAATCGGTGCCATCGACGCCGCGAAGGCTCGAGGCGGCGAGCAGCAGCATAGAGATGTTGATGGCCCCGGCGAGCACGAGGGCGGCGCCGACGTCCCAACGGGTCGCCCGCAACAGGGTGCGGATGCGACCCGCGTCGGCCGTGCTGCCGTGCCGGTCGCGCGCGAGCGCCGAGTGCAGGTAGATCACGTGCGGCATGACGGTCGCCCCGAGCATGCTCGACGCGAGCAGCACCGAGTCGGCGCCCTCGAACCGCGGAACGATCCCGGCCACGATCTGCGCCGGATCCAGGTCGCTGACGAACAGCCCCGACACGAAACCGACGAGGATCACTCCGAGCAGCGCCACGATCACGATCTCGAACGACCGCTGGCCACGGCGCGACTGCACGGCGAGCAGCACCATCGAGGCGATACCCACGATGACGCCGCCGAGCAGCAACGGCACGCCGAACAGCAGGTTGAGCGCGATGGCCCCGCCGATCACCTCGGCGATATCGGTCGCGGCAGCGACCAGCTCGGCCTGCCCCCAGTAGAACCGGCGCGGCCCCGTCTTCAGCCTGTCGCCGAGAAGCTCGGCGAGGCTGTGGCCGGTGACGAGGCCGAGTTTGGCCGACTGGTACTGCACGATCACCGCGATGAGATTGGCGAGGATCAGCACCCAGAGCAGCAGATAGCCGTATTTGGCCCCCGCCGTCAGGTTGGCGGCGACGTTGCCAGGATCGACGTAGGCGATCGCGGCGACGAAGGCTGGCCCGAGCAAGAGCAATGTCGAGCGGGGGGTGACGCCGCGGGGCGCGGCGCCGGCTTCGGTCACGCGGGATTTCGGCACACCGAAACCCTAACAAGTTTTCGGTCACCCGAAAGGGTCAGCGGTGGTGTTGGTCTTCGTGCTCCGCGTGCTCGGTCGGCTCGAGCTGGAAGGTGGAATGGGCCACGTCGAAGTGGCCGTTGAGGCACCCGCCGAGCTCGTCGAGCAGCGCGCCGGTGCCGCCGTCGGCGAAGAGTTCTTTGCTGACTACGACGTGGGCCGAGAACACCGGGGCGCCCGACGTGATTGCCCAGACGTGCACGTCGTGCACGTCGACGACGCCCGGCGTGCCCAGGATGTGCTGCCGGATCGTCTCGACGTCCATGTTGCGCGGCACGGACTCGCTGAGCACATGCACGACATCGCGCAGCAGCGCGAACGCGCGCGGCACGATGAGGGCGGCGATCACGAGCGAGGCGATGGCGTCGGCCTGCACGAAACCGGTGGCGAGGATGACCACGCCGGCGACGATCGCCGTGACCGAGCCGAAGAAGTCGCCGAGCACTTCGAGGTAGGCGCCGCGCATTCCGATCGACTCGTTCTTGCCCCCACGCAGCACGAGCATCGACGCGACATTGGCGCCGAGACCGGCGACCGCGACCACGAGCATCGGCGTGCCGAGCACTTCGACATCGCCCGGGTCGATCAGCCGGCCGATTCCCTCGACGGCGACGAACACGGCGACGACGCTGAGGATCACGCCGTTGACGAGTGCGCCGAACACCTCTGCACGCTGGTAGCCGAAGGTCTGCCGGTCGGTCGCCGGGCGCGCCGCGATCAGCAGAGCGACGAGGGCGACCGTGAGCCCGAAAACGTCGGAGAGCATGTGCCCCGCGTCGGCCAGCAGGGCGAGCGAGCCGGAGAGCGCCGCACCGATCACCTCGACCACGAGGAACACCGCGACGATGCAGATGGCGACCAGGAGCCGCGTGCGGTTGGTCACCCCCGCGGCGTGGTCGTGGGCGGCGTGCTTGTCGTGTGTCACTTGCTCAACGGTAAACGCCGCCCGGCCGCCCGGCTAGGGGCGCGCGCTTGATAGGAATGATCGGCGTTATCGACAGGGTCAGGAAAGCAGCCGTGCCCGCACGACGGGCATGATCTGGCCGAAGGCGAGCGCGCGGTGGCTCACGGCGTTTTTCTCGTCGGCGGTGAGCTCGGCCGCGCTCACGTCCAGCCCGTCGGGGCGGAACACGGGGTCGTAGCCGAAGCCGCCGACGCCGGCGGGCTCGGTCAGCACGGTTCCGGGCCACACGCCGAGCTCGACGTGTTCGAAGTCGCCGACCACGAGCGCTGCGGCGCAGGTGAACTGGGCTTCGCGATCCGTGATGCCGACGAGGTTGGCCAGCAGCAGTTCGAGGTTCTCGCGGTCGTCGCGGTTTCCGGCGTACCGGGCCGAATGGATGCCGGGGGCACCGTCGAGCGCATCGACCGAGATTCCCGAGTCGTCGGCGATCGCCGCGAGACCGGTGTGCTTCGCAGCGGCCCGCGCCTTGATCAGCGCGTTGCCGGCGAAGCTGTCGGCGTCTTCTACGGGCTCGGGGCCGTCGTAGCCGATCAGCTCGATTCCGTCGAGCTTGTCGCCGAGGATGCGGCGCAGCTCGTCGACCTTGTGCGCGTTGTGGGTCGCCAAGACCAGCTGCACGGGGCTCACGATGCGAGCGACGCGACCTGCATCGCGGTCAGGTCGGCGGTGCCGCCCAGGGCCAGGTCGAGCAGCGCGTTGAGCTCGTCGCGGTCGAACGGCGCGCCCTCGGCGGTTCCCTGCACCTCGACGAAGAGGCCACGGCCGGTGACGACCACGTTCATGTCGGTCTCTGCCTTCACGTCTTCGACGTAGGCGAGGTCGAGCAGCGGCTCGCCCCCCACGATTCCGACCGACACGGCGGCGACACTGTCGATCAGCGGCTTGGAGTTCTTGCCGATGAAGCCCTTGGCACGTCCCCACTCGAGCGAGTCGGCGAGGGCGATGTAGGCGCCGGTGATGGCCGCGGTGCGCGTTCCGCCGTCGGCCTGCAGCACGTCGCAGTCGATCACGATCGTGTTCTCGCCGAGGGCCTTCATGTCGACGACGGCGCGCAGCGAGCGGCCGATCAGCCGGGAGATCTCGTGCGTGCGTCCGCCGATCTTGCCCTTGACCGATTCGCGGTCCATGCGGTCGTTGGTCGAGCGCGGCAGCATCGAGTATTCGGCGGTGACCCAGCCGGTTCCCTTGCCCTTGAGCCAGCGCGGAACGCCGTTCGTGAACGACGCCGTGCAGAGCACTTTGGTGTTGCCGAACGAGATGAGGGCCGAACCCTCCGCCTGCGTGCTCCAGCCGCGCTCGATCGTGACGGGGCGGAGGTCGGTGGGCGTGCGTCCGTCTGAACGGGTCATGTGAGGTCTGCTTTCGGTAGGGCGAGCTTGGGGAGGTGTATCGCGCCGGTCTCGACGAGGTCGACGCGCGTGACCTCCGGGCCGAGGAAGCGGGCCGCCAGGCTGAGGAACTGCTGCTGGCTGCCCCCGGTGGCCTCGAACGTGTAGGTCGGAGACTCGAGGTTCGTGCGCTCCAGGCCGTGCTTGACGAGCATCCGGTACACGTCGTAGGCGGTCTCTTCGGCGCTCGAAACGAGGGTGACTTCTTCGCCCATCACGTACTGGATGGCCGCGGCGAGCAGCGGGTAGTGCGTGCAGCCAAGCACGAGCGTGTCGATGTCTGCGGCCTTGAGGGGCGCCAGGTACTGCTCGGCGACGGCGAAGAGCTCGGGCCCGCTGGTTACGCCGGCCTCGACGAACTCGACGAACCGCGGGCAGGCCTCGGCGAAGATCTGAAGGTCGGATGCGGCGGCGAAGGCGTCTTCGTAGGCCAACGACTGCACCGTTCCGACGGTGCCGATCACCCCGACCCGTTTGTTGCGGGTCTGCCGCACTGCGGCGCGCACGGCGGGCTGGATGACCTCGACGACGGGGATGCCGTAGCCGCCGGTGAACCGCTCGCGGGCGTCGCGCAGCATGGCCGACGACGCGGTGTTGCAGGCGATGACGAGCAGCTTCACGCCCTCGGCGACGAGGTCGTCCATAACCTCGAGCGCGTACCGGCGCACGTCGGCGATGGGCTTCGGCCCGTAGGGCGAGTGCGCGGTGTCGCCGACGTAGGTGATCGACTCGCGCGGCAACTGGTCGATGATGGCCCTCGCGACAGTGAGTCCGCCGACCCCGCTGTCGAAGACTCCAATCGGCGCATCTGTCACGCCTCCGAGTTTAGTGGAAGCCGTCGCGCTCCCTCTGCTGTTGCACGACCGCTTCTCGGTCGGCGAGCCCGCGCAACCCGGCGAGCGGCTGCGCCATGCGGTGGTTGCCGCGAAGGGCGGGTTCGACGCGGTCGAGGAATGCCCAGTAGCCGGCCGTGTACGGGCAGGCTTCGGGCCCGAGCCGCACCTTCGGGTCGAACCGGCAACCACCGCAGTAGTCGGTCATGCGGTTGATGTACGCGCCGCCCGCCGCGTACGGCTTGGTCGCCACGATGCCGCCGTCGGCGTGCTGGCTCATGCCGATGACGTTCGCGGGCATCACCCACGGTGTGCCGTCGACGAACATGTCGGTGAACCAGTCGTTGAGCTGCGTCGGGTCGTAGCCGCGCTGCAGCGCCCAGTTGCCGATCACCATCAAGCGTTGGATGTGGTGCGCCCAGCCGTGCTCGCGCACGCCGCCGAGCGAGTGCTTCAGACAGTTGGCCTCGATGGCGTCCACGTCGAGTTCGACGAATTCGCGCGGCAGGTCGGCCGTGGCGCCGAGGGCGTTGTGGCCGGTGCGGTACCCCTCGCCGAGATGCCAGTAGAGGTGCCAGACGTAGTCGCGCCAGCCCGCGACCTGACGCACGAAGCCCTCGACGCTCGAGAGCGGCGCATTGCCCTCGGTGTATTGCGCGGCGACGGTGTCGACGACGTGGCGGGGGTCGAGCAGCCCCAGGTTCATCGGGGCGCTGAGCAGGGAGTGCGCCATGGTCCAGTCGCCCGTCAGCGTGGCATCCTCGAATGGTCCGAAGTCGCCGAGGCGGGTATCGACGAAGTCGGCGAGGGCCGCCTGGGCCTCCGCCCCGGTCGCGGCGAACCGGCGTGGCCCGTCGTCGCCGACGAGCGTGATGTCGCCCGCGGCGCTCCAGCGGTCGAGGTCGGCGCGCACCCCGGCGTCGATGTCGTCTTCGACGGGCCAGACCGGGTCGGGCAGGCCCAGCGACGAAGCGTTCTTGGGCGGCGGCTGCCGGTTGTCGTGGTCGTAGTTCCACTGGCCGCCGGCCGGCGACGAGCCCTCCATCAGCAGCCCCGTGCGCACCCGGGTGTCGCGGTAGAAGTCTTCGAGCAGCAGCCGTCCGTCGCCCCTGCTCGCCGCCCACTCCGCGAAGCCCTCCTCGCTGGTGACGAACCCGCGGCTGGGCAGGATGCGCGCGCCGAGCCTGCGCACGGTTCGGCGGGCGGCCCACGAGGTCGGGTCGATCACCTCGAGGTCGTCGCGGCCCTCGACAACCTCGGAGTACCGGTCCACCTGGCGGAATTCGACGCGGTCGCCGAGTTCGGCCGCCCGGTGCCGGATCGCAGAGAGGATCAGGTGGGCCTTGGCTCGGTGGATCGGGCGACGGCGCAGCACCGATCGCGCCTCGACGAGCAGCATCGGCCCTCCGTCGTCGAAGAGCTCGCCGAGCTGCCCCGCGAAGATCCAGCGCACTGTGCCCATCCGCTCACGTTAGGCCATGCCCCCGACCTCGATAGGCTCGTTGACATGACGAGCGCGCTGCTGACCGACCGCTACGAACTGACCATGATCGACGCCGCGATGCGCAGCGGCCTGCACGACCGAGAGTGCGTGTTCGAGGTCTTCGCGCGCCGGCTGCCCGAGGGGCGCCGCTACGGCATCGTCGCGGGCACGGGGCGGCTGCTCGACCTCATCCGCGACTTCCGGTTCGACGACGCCGAACTCGGCTGGCTGCGCGACCACGCCGTCGTCACCGGGCAGACCCTCGACTGGCTCGCTAACTACAGATTCTCCGGCGACATCTCCGGCTATCAGGAGGGCGAGGTCTACTTTCCGAACTCCCCCATCCTCGTGGTCGACGCGAGTTTCGCCGAGGGGGTCATCCTCGAGACCCTCGCGCTCAGCGTGCTCAACTACGACTCGGCCATCGCCAGCGCCGCCGCGCGCATGGTGTCGGCCGCCGACGGCCGCCCCCTCGCCGAGATGGGGTCGCGGCGCACGGGGGAACGCTCCGCCGTGGCGGCCGCCCGCGCCGCGTTCATCTCGGGGTTCGGCGCCACCAGCAACCTCGAAGCCGGACGGCAGTGGGGCATCCCGACCATGGGCACCGCCGCGCACGCGTTCACCCTCCTGCACGACG
>Ga0247803_1001710_pt1 | contig 11372 bp, 4 predicted proteins | sample UWRJL014104B1_FD_180928 | JGI IMG/M metagenome (GOLD analysis project Ga0247803, IMG submission 180928) | Plant litter microbial communities from Arlington Agricultural Research Station in Wisconsin, United States - UWRJ-L014-104B-1 | ecosystem: Environmental > Terrestrial > Plant litter >...
TCGCCGGTCACGGCATCGAGAACCTCGACACCGCGGGACGGAATCGCCCCGTACACGTAACCGCGCACCGGGTCGACGTCGATCGACCGGTTCGACTCGATGAACGGGAACGGGCCGCGCACGATCTCACCAAAGGTGGCATCCGCGATCGACACCACCACCCAGTTGCGGTTCTGCTGACCCACATAGAGCAGCTCGTTCGCATCGTCGATACCCAGGTCACGGATGTTCTCCGGCAGGGTCATCTGCCGGGTCACCTCGTCGGTGTCCGGGTTCAACTCGAAGATGGTGGTGCTGTTCTGATCGCCCAGGTACAGACGGTCCTTCTCCTGCGAGAACGCAGACCCGGCCGGGAGCTTCGCGTTGGCCTTGTTCACCGAGTCCAGGCTCGACACCTGCGTGTAGTCCAGCGTCTGGTCCAGGACTCGTTCACTGATGGTCACGGCGACGGCGTCGAGTTCGGAGCCGGGCGGGTTGAGCCGGAAGTCGCGGTTGGAGACGAAGACCCGCTGGGTCTCCTCGTCGACCGAGATGCCGTAACCGTCCTTGCCGTACGAGGGATCGGCGAAGTCGCCGAGCAGGGCGCCGGTCTTGGGGTCGTGCACCGAGAAGCCACCCGATCCTGCGGCGGTACCGGTGTAGCCCACATAGAGCAACCCGTTGGTCGAGTCCGCGTCAAGTTGACGCGGGCTGGCCCGGCTGGTCTTCTCCCAGAGCGACGCGAACGAGTTCTCCACATCGAACGCCTCAATGTTCACGGCATCCGCCACGTCACTGAAGTACACCGTGGAGACCAACCCGTTCGCCGGGTCCGCCGCCACATAGTAGGCATCCGCGGTGCCGTTGATCACACCGATCGACTCGCCGGTGACCGCGTCGAGAACCTCGACACCGCGGGACGGAATCGCCCCGTACACGTAACCGCGCACCGGGTCGACGTCGATCGACCGGTTCGACTCGATGAACGGGAACGGGCCGCGCACGATCTCACCGAAGGTGGCATCCGCGATCGACACGACGACCCAGTTGCGGTTCTGCTGACCCACATAGAGCAGCTCGTTCGCATCGTCGATGCCCAGGTCACGGATGTTCTCCGGCAGGGTCATCTGCCGGGTCACCTCGTCGGTATCCGGGTTCAACTCGAAGATCGTCGTGCTGTTCTGATCGCCCAGGTACAGACGGTCCTTCTCCTGCGAGAACGCAGACCCGGCCGGGAGCTTCGCGTTGGCCTTGTTCACCGAGTCCAGGCCGCCGACGACCGTGTAGTCCACGGCGGCGCCGGGCTCTTCGGGTTCCTCGGGGTCGGTTCCGGGGTCGGGGTTCGGGTTACAGCCGAGGCACGGCTGACCGGTTCCGGGGTCGATGACCTGCGGTGCGGTGTCGTCGGTGACGGCTTTACCCGCGTCGTTCTTCACGATGGTGAGGCCGTCGTAGTACTCACCGTCTGCGGTGCGGGACTCGTAGCGCAGCTCGTCGCCGGACACGTCGATCAGCTGGTACAGCTCGATGCCGCCACCCAGTTTGCGGAGGTGGGCGTCGTTCTCGATCCAGAGGCGGGGGCCGGCGCCGGAGTACATCTTGGAGCCCACCACGGACACGGCGTACACCGGGCCGTCGTAGTTGAGCTCGGCGTTCCAGTCGGCCGGGTTGCCTTCCTCGGCGGCCGCGGTGTTGCCGCGCCCGTAGTTGTGGTCGTGGCCCTGCAACACCAGGTCCACATTGTGCGCCTCGAACAGCGGCACCCAGGCTTCGCGGATGGCCCGGTTGTTGCGGCCCTCATCGAGAGAGAACACCGGGTGGTGGAAGAAGACCACGGTCCACTTGTTGGGGTTGTTCTCGAGGGTCTGCTTGAGCCATTCGGTCTGCACGGCCAGGGCGGAGGCCTCGGTGACGTTGCTGTTCAGCGAGATGAACCGCACACCCTGGTAGTCGGAGTAGTAGACGGTGCCGTCCAGAAGCGACGCCACCTCTTCCGCCGCCGGTCCGTTGTCGGGGTACTCGAACTGGGCCTGCCACTGGCGGGAGAGTTCCTCACCGTCGTACTCGTGGTTGCCCGCCGCCGCGAGGAAGTTCTGGGTGCCGAAGTTGTAACCGGCCGCGTCGAACACCTCGCCCCACTGCGCGTCGTTGTTGGCGTCGTCGATGAGGTCGCCGGCCTGCAGCACGATGCTGGCATCCGGGCGGTCGCGGAAGGCGTTGCGGATGACGCGGGAGGCGTCGGACTTGATGCCGTTCTGCACATCACCGAGGTAGATGAAGGAGAAGTCCTCCGCCGTGGCTGCGGCGGTGGTGAAGTGCTGCCACTCGCTGAAGTTCGTGCCGTCGCCGATGCGGTACTGGTACTGCGTCGCCGGTGTGAGGCCGGTGAAGTTCACGGTGTGGAAGGACTCCTCCCAGCCCTCCTCGGTCGTGACCGTCTCCGAGTCCGTGGCCGCGACGACGGTGTAGTCGGTGCGGTACGGCTCGGCGGTGGCCACCCGGATCTGGCCCTGCGCGGACGTGACACCGGTGCTCGTGCGCCAGGTCACCGCCTGCGAGGTGGCCAGGTCGCCGGCGGGCGTGAGCACGATCCGGTCGGGGATGCGGGACGGGCCGTGCTGCACGATCGGGGTGACCGTGGCGGCGGATGCGGGCGTCGCGACGCCGGCGATGGGCGCGAGCAGGGCCCCCGCCACGGTCGCCACCGTGAGGGTGGCGATCAGGCCAGACCTCCGGGTGCGCCGGGAGGACGATTTCGCCATGGGATGACGGCCTTTCCTGAAACGAGTGGTCAATGGCTGTGGTGACGCGGATGCGCCGGGGCCGGTCATGCGAGGCCGCCGGGGGTGCTGCCGGTGGTGGCGCTCTCGGTGCGGCGGAAGCGACGGCCGAGGACCATGCCGACGATGCCCAGCAGCAGGGCGATTCCCGCGGCGGCCAGCCACAGGCCCAGGGACACGACGCCGGTGTTGGCGAGGTCCTTCACGCCGGTGCTGGCGGCGCCGAGCGGCAGGATGGTGATCTTCGATTCGGCCGTGACTCCGGACTCGAGCCCGCGCACCACCAGGGTGTGCGTGCCGGCGGGGATGCCGGCCGGGATCCGTCCGGTGAAGCTGAAGTTGCCCGAGGCATCCGCGGTGGGATAGCCGAGCGTGACCGGGTCGGAGTGCAGCTGCACCTCGAGGTCTTCGTTGGGCTTGAACCCGGAGCCCTTCAGCGTGATCTGTCCGCCGGCGGCCACGCCGGTGGCGGAGAGCTCCAGCGCGCCGGGCGTGTAGGTCGGTTCGGGTTGCGGGGCGGTGGTCGGCGCAGTCGTCGGTACGGTCGTCGGCGCGGTCGTCGGTGCGGTCGGCGGCGTGGTCGGCTCCGCGGATGGATCCGTTGTCGGAACGGCCGTCGGAGCAGTCGTCGGCACCGCCGTGGGCTCCGTCGTCGGCTCAGCGGTCGGCTGGGCCGTCGGCTCGGCCGTGGGCTCCGTCGTCGGCTCGGCCGTCGGCTCGGTGGTGGGCTCGGCCGTCGGAACCGGGGTCGGCTCAGCGGTCGGCTCGGCGGTCGGCTCCGGCGTCGGCTCAGTGGTCGGCTCCGGCGTCGGCGGTGTGGTGGGCACCGGCGTGGGAACCGCGCTGGGAACCACCGGGGTGGGCCGGACGGGAGCGTTGACCGTTGTGCGGGCGGAGCCCGGACCGGAGTCGCGGCCCTCGGTCACGTCGGTGACCAGCTTGACGCCGTCATCCGTCTTGCTGATCGAGAACGCGTCGAACAGCTCGCCGGTGACCATGCGGCTCTCCACATAGATCTCATCGTTGGTGACGTCGACGGTCTGGTACATCTGGGTGTCGCGGTTCATGCTGCGCAGGTTGGCGCCGTTGGTGATCCAGTTGTTCGTGGCCAGGTCGTCTGGCACGTACATCTTGGGACCGGCGACGGTGACCATGTAGACCGGGCCGGTCTGGCTGGTCTCCGCGGTGGCGCCGGCGGGCAGGTTCTGCTCGTTGGCGAACAGGTTGCCGCGGCCGTACGCGTGGTCGTGGCCCTGCAGCACGAGGTCCACATTGTGCTTCTCGAAGACCGGCAGCCAGGCTTCGCGGATGATCTTGTTGTCGCGGCCGGAGGTGACCGAGAACACCGGCTGGTGGAACGAGACGACGCTCCACTTGCCGGGGTTCTGCTCGAGGGCCTGGTCGAGCCACTCGGTCTGGGCGGCCAGGTCGGCGGTGTTGATCTGTGACCCGTTCAGCGAGATGAAGCGCACACCCTGGTAGTCGGTGAAGTAGGTGTTCTCGCTGAAGGTGGCCTGGATCTCCGGGGTCTGCGCCGGACCGTTCTCGGGGAACTCGAACTGCGCCTTCCAGTACTTGGTCAGCAGGGGGCCGGGGTAGTACTCGTGGTTGCCGGGGGTGGCCATCACGTTCAGGTAGGCGTTTTCGTACCCCGCGGCGGAGAACCATTCGCCCCACTCGGCGTCGGCGACATCGGTGTCGATGAGGTCGCCCAGGTGCACGACGGCCTTGGCGTACGGCCGGGCCTCGAAGGCGGCGCGGAAGGTGCGGGAGGCGTATGACTTGACGTCGTTCTGGGCATCACCCTGCACGATGAACGAGAAGGGGGCCGGCGTCGAGGACGCGGTGGCGAACTCGAACCATTCGCTCCAGGTGTCGCCGTCGCCGACCCGGTACAGGTAGCTGGTGGTCTCGGCCAGACCGGTGAGGGTGGCCGTGTGGTACTTGATCGTGTAGCCGAGGTCGGTGGCGAACTCGGTGGTGCTCACGGCCGAGATCGTGGTCCAGGTGGCGACGGGTCCGTCGGTCATCGTGGCCAGCTGCACCTGCGGGGCCGTCACATCGGTGGAGGTGCGCCAGGACACGTTCTGGCTGGTGGCCGGGGTCACCGTCGGGGTGAGGATCACCCGGTCGGGAACGGCCGTCGCTGCGTAGATGGTGGCCGGCTTCACCGCCGGCGGGGCCAGGCCGCCGGCAGCGTATGCGATGCCGGTTCCAAATGTGGTGAGTGCCAGCGCGGCGATGAGGCCGCCTGCCAGCACGGTGTTGCGCCGTTTCGGTGAGTTCACCAAGCGCGTCAAAACGCCATTCATCCCTGTGGATGCCCCTTAGGTCATGTGACGCTGCGCGTCAGGTTCTGGATACATGCCGCGGAGCGTATGGGCCCACGGCGACGCCAACATTAGGATGCTGAGGGAACTCACAGGAAGCCGCTGGCGATGAGTTCAAGCCCTGTTCATGTAACCGCCGAATGTTCCCCGAGCGGCCATGGTGCGGCGGCGAAGTGGTGGCCGACCGGATACCCGGCGATAACCATCCGTTCATCTTCATGCGCGCTCATGTCCCCCGAAACGGGGACGAAACGGTCACGGAGCGCGCACCCCTGAACGCACTCTCAGGCGCCGGCGCCCCGCGGACAGCTCCTGGTTGTTTGCCTTTCACCTTGGATTCGTACACTCCCCAGTGATCCGCCACTCGCGGGTGCGCTCCGGGCTCCACAACTTGTGTCTGTCGAAAGTGATGTGTGCGATGTCGTATTTCGTCGAACTGGTCGATCACCGCCTGGCCAGGCTGCTCACCCCCGCCAGACGGGAGTGGCTGCGGAGCCCCCGCACCCTGCTGCTCGGCTTCCTCGGATTGCACGTGCTGTTCCTGTTCGCGCTGCTGCCCACCATCCTCACCGGCAGGGTGCTCGGCGACCTGCCGCTCTATCGGGTCTGGGCCGAGCAGGCCCTGGTGAACAACGTGTGGCAGGGCATCGACGTGGAGTGGGTCTATCCCATCGGCGCGATCGTGCCGATCGTGCTGGCGGATGCCGCCGGCCCGCTGCTCTACCAACTGCTCTGGTTCGTGATGACCATGGCGCTCAACGCCGCGGCCATCGGCATCCTCACCGATTGGGGTCGCGATCGGGCCGGCTACCGGGCGGCCTGGTTCTGGCTGGCGTTCAGCCTGGTGCTCAGCCCGGTGGGGCTGCTGCGCCTCGAGGGGCTCAGCGCCCCGCTGGTGATCATGGGCCTGGTGCTCGTGGCCCGCCGGCCCGTCGTGGCCGCCGCACTGCTGACCGCGGCGACCTGGATCAAGGTCTGGCCGGCCGCGGTTATGCTCGCCGTCGTGGCCGCCGGTCGCCGCCGGGTGAGCGTGCTGATCACCGGCGGGATGATCACGGCCGGCATCGCCGCAGCCGTCTGGGCAGCCGGGGGCGTGAGCTTTCTCACCGGCTTCGTCACCATGCAATCCGACCGGGCCCTGCAGCTCGAGGCGCCGGTGACGACCCCGTGGGTGTGGCTGGCCGCGATGGGCCAGTACGGCACCACGATCTACCAGAACCACGCCATTGCCACCCGCGAAGTAAGCGGCCCAGGTGCCGCGTTCGCGGCCGCCGCGATGACACCGCTGATGTTCCTGGTCATCGCGGGCATCTTCGTGCTGCTCCTGGTGGCGCTGCGGCGCAGCCGTGACAACGCCCAGCTGGTGCTGATGGGGGCGCTGGCGCTGGTCACCACATTCGTGGTGCTCAACAAGGTGGGCTCCCCGCAGTACATGCTCTGGATCGCCCCGGTCGTGGCCGTCGGCGTCGCCCATGACTGGACGTACTGGCGGGCTCCGGCCTACCTCACCCTCGTGATCGGCGGGTTGACCACGCTGATCTTCCCCGTCTTCTACCTGCCGCTGGTGCACGGGGATGCCGGCGCGATCCTGCTGCTCACCCTGCGGAACGGGCTGCTCGTTGTGCTGCTCGGCTGGTCGGTGCTGGCCCTGTGGCGGGCGGCGTTCGCGGGCTCGCCGGCATCCGTTTCGGTGCGTCAGCGCGCCGGGTCACGGGGCCTGGCCACCAACTGACGGCACCCGTTTGCGGGGCGGGCCGGCCGCACACGGCAGAATAGGGAGGTGACTGCTACAACGACCTTCGCCCTCGTCCGCCACGGCCAGACCGATTGGAACGCCGCCGGGCGCATCCAGGGGGCCACCGACGTGCCCCTGAACGACGTGGGTCGCGGCCAGGCCACCGAGGCCGTGGCGCCGCTCTCGCAGTACGACTGGGACTTCGTCGTGGCGTCGCCGCTCTCCCGGGCCGCCGAGACGGCCGACATCATCGCGACCGACCTCGGCCTGGAGGTCACCCGCCACCTGCCCGGCCTGGTCGAGCGCAACTACGGACCGGCCGAGGGGCTCTCCGCCGGACCGAAGCTCGACGCCCTGCGGGTCGAGGGCAGCTACGGCACCTTCCGCGGTGCCGAGGCGGAGCTCAGCGTCTCCAACCGCGGCCTGGGCGCGTTGCGCCTGCTCGCCGAGGACTACCCGGGCGCCCGCATCATCGTGGTGTGCCACGGCACCCTCATTCGCCTCAGCCTGATGGCCGCGCTCGAGCGGGAGATCCCGCCGATCCTGAACGCCGCCATGTCGGTCGTGCAGTTCAGCCCCGAGGCCGGCTGGACCGCCTCGGTCATCAACAACGAGATCCTCGAGGCCGACGCCCTGGACGCGGTCGCCGCCCTGTAGTCCCAGTTCCCCGGCGGCGAGCCCTTCCCCGCTAACTGTTCCCGCTGCGGACAAATGGTCCCGGCGCACCGGGTGCAATTGTCCGCACGGGCAACAGTTGCGCCCGCCTGGGCGGTGGGGCGGGTGCCGGTCAGCGGCGGGTGGACACCGTCACGGTGAACTTGGTGTTCCGGCCCACCTGGTGGGTCGGGCCCACGATGCGGGTGAGCGCGGGACGATAGCCGAGGTGGGTGTTCCACACGGCCCACAGCTCGCCACCGGGACGCAGCACCCTGGCCGCATCCTCGAAGAGCTTCAGGGCGATGCCGGCGTGCACCGAGGACCCGATGTGGAACGGCGGATTCAACAGGATCAGCTCCGCGGAGGCATCCGGTTGCACGCTCAGGGCGTCGTCGCGGAGGACCTGCACCCGGTCCGCCACGCCGTTGGCCGCCATGGTGGCCGCGGCCGAGGCGACGGCCGCGGCGGACTGGTCGGTCGCCAGCAGCTGCAGACCGGGGCGGCGCAGGGCGAGGGCCGCGGCGAGTACGCCGGTACCGCAGCCCAGGTCGATGGCGGTGGTGGCGTCCGGCTTCATCCGGTCGAGGAACTCGAGCAGGTAGCGGGTGCCGATGTCGATGGTGGTGCCGGCGAAGGCGGCGCCGTGGGCGCAGACCGTGAGACCCAGGTCGGCGTGCTCGACCGTGCGCGGCCAGGTGGGGCCGGCAGTGTCGGTTGGGGCGGTGTCGGATGCGGCAGCGTCGGATGGTCCCGACTGCTCCGGCGCCTTCGGCTGCGTCGCGATCAGCACACGGGACTTCTGGCGCGCCGGAGTCACGGTCAGCTCACCGAAATGCCGGCGCAGCACCTCGTTCATGGCCAGGCTCATGTGCTTGATGCGGCCACCGGCGACCACCGTCACGTCGCCAGCGGCGAAGCGGGCGATGGCACCGGCCAATTCGTCGAGTGCGGCCAGGCTGCGCGGCAGCTGCAGCAGCACCAGGCGGGCACCGGCGAACAGGTCGGCGCCGAGCGGCACGTGCCGGTACGCCCCGGTGAGCCCGGCCAACTCGGACACCGTGCCGGCGAGGTCGGCCGCGTTGTGATCGAGGGCGTGCTCGCCGGAGAGCGCATCCTGGTAGACACGAACATCCGGCCGGCCGCCCAGCTGCGCCGCGGCCGCGAGGGTCAGGGCTCCGTAGTGGTCTTCGAGCACCACGACCTCGCCGGGACCGGCCGTGGCCAATCCGGCCGCCGCCTCATCCAGGATCAGCCGGTCACTCGCGTCGACGGCGAAGAGATTGGTCGCCTCGACATCGGGCCAGCGGCGCAGGCGCTCGAACGGAAACTCAGGCATCCGCTCAGAATAGCCGCCCGGCGCCGCGCATCCCCGCCCGGCCGGGTCAGCCGGGCAGGCAGTCGGCTCAGCGAGGCCGGTGCGACGTGGGACAATAAGAGACCCCTGCTCACCAAACCGTCACGGACACCGCACCTTATGGCCCACAACCTCAGCGATCTGCAGATCGCGCGCCTCGTCGGGCCACAGGCATATTCGCGCGGGGTGCGGTACGCCAAGGAGGGCCGGGTCGAAGACCAGGTCTGGCAGCTGGGCGGCAGCCGCCTGCTCGGCACCGTCGGCGGCACGCAGGCCCGGCCCTACGACGTCATCGTGACCTTCCAGCAGGATTCCAACGGCACCGTGGTGCGCGCATCCGGCACCTGCAGCTGCCCGATGGGCCTGAACTGCAAGCACGTCGTCGCCCTGCTGCTGGCGAGCCGGTCCACGGCCGCCGACCTCGCCCGCTCGCCGCGCTCGGTGGATTCCCAGCGATCCCATACCGCGGCCCCCGCCACCTGGCAGAGCGCACTGGCCCCGCTCACCAGAGCGCCGGAGGCCGAGCCCACCACGGGCACGGCCCTCGCCCTGCAGTTCGAGTTGCTTCCGCCGCCGCGCGCCGCACGCCTGCCCACCCCTGCGGTGTCGCTCGCCCGTCTGGGCGTGCGCCCGATGGTGCGCGGCAAAAAGGGCAAGTGGATCCGGGGCAACCTCACCTGGGACAACCTCTCCTACTCCCGGGGCATGCTCAACCGAGCCCAGCTGCGAGTGCTCTCCGCCATCTTCGAGCTCTACTCCTCCGGCCAGCGCTATCACGTGACCACCGACCCGTGGCTGCACCTGGACGGCTTCGCCAACCGCGCCCTCTGGGGCCTGCTCGGCGAGGCCCGCGAAGCCGGCATCCCGTTCATCGGCACCACCCCCGGCCAGGACCCGGTGACGGTCCTGGAGCAACCCGCCGAGCTGTCCCTCGACATCCACCGCGACCACGGCGGCCTCACCCTGTCCCCCATCGTCTCCCTCGACGGCCGGGTGCTCGACCGCAGCGCCCTGGGTTACATCGGCGACCCGGCCCACGGCCTGTTCACCTGGACCACCAGCAGCACCGACGTTCGCCTCACCATTGCCCCGCTCGCCCGCCAGCTCGGCCGCGACCTGCGGGTACTCGCCTCCGCACACACCCCGATCACCGTTCCGCCCGACGAGGAGAACGTCTTCCTCGCCGACTTCTACCCGTTCCTGCGCGGCCAGCTCTCGCTGACCAGCACCGACGAGTCGTTCGACCTGCCCGACACCGCCCGCCCGGTGCTGGCCCTGTCGATCAGCGCCCAGGCGGATGCCCGCATCAGCCTGCATTGGGACTGGCAGTACACCGGCGGCGCCGGCGGCACCGGCGAACCGGCCATCGCACCGCTCCGCGGCCCGGCCACCGAAGACGCCCCGGCCGGCTACCGGGACACCGCAGACGAGGCCCGCATCCTGCATGCCGTAAGCGGCATATTCGCGGGATTCCCCGCCCACCAGCCGGCACTCTTCGCCGCGGAGCTGACCGGGTCCGCCAGTGTCGCCGATTCCCCGGGCATTCTGCGCGCCGACGCCACCCTCGATGGCGCCCGCATGATCGAGTTCCTGGAGAACGTGCTGCCCGTGCTCGAGGCGGCGGACGACCTGCTTGTGCAGTTCGTCGGCGACGCCCCGGAGTACCGCGAGGCCGCCGAGCCGCCCACCCTCACCTTCGCCACCTCGGCGCGGGCGGAGAGCCGCGACTGGTTCGACCTTTCGGTGCGGGTCACCGTCGACGGCGAGGACGTGCCCTTCGACGAGGTCTTCCGCGCGCTGGCCACCGGCCAGGAACTGATGATCCTGCCCGACGGCACCTACTTCAGCCTGGACCGGCCCGAACTGCAGCAGCTGCGCCACCTGATCGAGGAGGCCCGCGGCCTGCAAGACTCCCCGAACGATTCCCTGCGCATCAACCGGGCCCAGTCCGACCTCTGGGAAGAGCTGCAGGATCTCGGCAGCGCCGAGGCCGAGGCCGCCGCCTGGCGCGACACCCTCGCCGGTCTGGCCGAAGGGGCCGAGATCGCGCACCGGGAGCTGCCCGCCGCCGTACACGCATCGCTCCGGCCGTACCAGCAGACCGGGTTCGACTGGCTGGGCTTTCTCTACGACACCGGCCTCGGCGGCGTCCTCGCCGACGACATGGGCCTCGGCAAGACCCTGCAGGCCATCGCCCTGATCGTCGACGCCCGCGCACGGCAGACCGAGCGCCGGCCGTTCCTGGTCGTCGCCCCCACCAGCGTGGTGCACAACTGGGCCACCGAGTGCGCCAGGTTCGCCCCCGACCTCACGGTCGCCGCCATCACCGAGACCACCGCCAAGCGCGGCGCGTCGCTGGCCGAGGCCGTGACCACCGCGGATGTCGTGATCACCTCGTACACCCTGTTCCGGCTGGACTTCGACGAGTACGACGCCGTCAGCTGGGCCGGGCTGCTGCTCGACGAGGCCCAGTTCGTGAAGAACCACAAGTCGCGGGCGCACCAGTGCGCCAAGCGGCTGCAGGCCCCGTTCAAGCT
>Ga0247803_1001711_pt1 | contig 11372 bp, 16 predicted proteins | sample UWRJL014104B1_FD_180928 | JGI IMG/M metagenome (GOLD analysis project Ga0247803, IMG submission 180928) | Plant litter microbial communities from Arlington Agricultural Research Station in Wisconsin, United States - UWRJ-L014-104B-1 | ecosystem: Environmental > Terrestrial > Plant litter >...
CGGCCGCGCAGCTCCTTGCAGCCCACACGCCCACACGCCCACACGCCCCTCGTCTCGACTTCGGCCAGCGCTTCTCCGTCCCATCAATAAGCTCCATGCTGCTGACACTGCAAACTGACTGTCTCTTACCAAGACGCGCCGCCTGCCGGCCACGGCTGCTTCTTTCCTTTCTCGTGGCCGCATCCCCCCGTCGAGTCTCGCACCTTCGCCGCGCTCGCTCAAAAGCCGACCCGACGAGACTGCGGTCCATCTACAGCCGGTCGGCTGTGCACCGCCATCGCAGCACATGTCCAATTGAAGCACCGGCAGCGAGGCGTGGCCATACGCGCCCAGCCTCAAAATTTCCTATATTTACCCTGCATATCTTCCGTCGACGCAAGCGCTAGCCGGAGAATCCACTTTTGCAACCAGAAAGAATAGTGGGCTAGGTCCATTGACAGACGTTATCTCAGATAGTATTATGGCTCGGAGATACCCAGCTCTCGTATGTTTCTCCCATAGTATAGTACAGTACAGTCAACCTCCCGAATACCAACGCCTTGCTAATATTCAAATCGGACAAACGAGTGCTGGGGGGTATCTTAAAAATACAGTGTCCTGGGAAAATGTGATCGGAGCCGACTGCTACGGCGTCTATGCTGTGCCAAGATTACTAAATCGTACAAAGGAGAGAAATGCTAGGCCGTCAATGGCCGGGTTTGGAATAAGTGACAGATATTAACAGGTCTTCGCCGTGCCTTGTCGGCGTCAAGCGCGGCACCCACGCCGGGCTCTTCAGTGCTTGCATCTCCTCGACCGGTGGGGCGAGTTGCTGAGTCTTGGGGCGGATCGTCAACGGTCGGACGACATCAGGCTCGTACATGGCTGGGCTTTTGGGCCATAGACCGCTCTGTGTACGGGTAGAGCGCTCGCTGGCTCGGAGCGTACTCCATGTTTCGTCGCTAGTGGTGCGCAGATGCTGTCTGTATCTTCGCGTTTGCAGTCTGCCTTCGGGACTCATGGGACTGCCTGTGTGCCCCGGGCTACCCAGTCGCAAGCCCCCTTGCTCACCTCGTCGCTTCATGAACAACGACGATGGCGACGGAGTCCCTCGGGGACTGTCTTGGCTGTTCAAACTCATAGTACTCCTAGGGCTCCGCGGAACATAGATGTTGGATGCCCGTGGGACTTTGGGATAGCGAAGGTTGGAAATGGGCGACTCTGCAACTGGTGAGAGCTTGCTACCGTCGAGCTGCTTGTCGTCGTCGTCGTCGTCAGGCGTGGGGTCATTGGGATCCACCGTCTCGAACGATGTCTGAGACGACGTGGAATATCGTTTGTTTGTCGAAGTTGTCGAATCCGCTCGCGAGACGGTGCTGGAGGATAGCTTGGGCTTGACCTTGGTCATCTTTGGCGACTCTTGCGGACGCTGTCGATAGCTTGGGCTGATTGATAGGGCCAAACCCTTCGGTTTCGAATCTTGCCAGGCAGTGAAGTAGTAGTCTGGGATGTCTACCTCACCGCTGAGCTCTGAAGCGCTTGTGGTGTTGGTCTTCGGTCTTGTCGGAGAAAGTTGAATTGCAGGAACTAGTTGGAGTTTTGGTGGGACTTGTGATGACTGCGCCGGCGCGTTCTTGGGTGGATTTTCTGTGGGCAAGATCCTGATGGGCTGAGACCTTGAATGTCGAGCTGGTATATCTAAGAACAGTTCTGGCTGCTGCGGGAGCTGGCGAGATTGTACTGGTCTACCCGGCTTGGCAATTGAAGGCTTCCTTGACGGTTGAAAGCTCCGTATCGGTGGTATGGGCACGGGAGGCATCGGAAGCAGTTTTGATTCCCTTCGATGGTGTCGGAATTCATCCTCTTCAAAGACGGTATCTTGAGTGCAGACAGTATCTGGACGATGTACAGATTCAGAATTTGACTGGACACTCTTGCGCCTCTGCTGCGTCGTGCTGATTTTGGGGGACGGCGGAGTGGGCGCTTTCGAGTAAGACGAGTCTCCAGGTAGTTCTGCACTGATTGCGAGACCAATTTGCGAAAGAGGGAGAGAAGCTTTGGATGAGTCGTTTCTTACGCCAGCTCCCGGCCGGAAAAGCGGATGAACCGAGTTGAGGAGCATTGATTGATCTTGTTGGGAGCTCGCCGTACCGAATGGTGAGATTGCTCTACCACCTTTGATTGGAGGCACCTCAAGCCTGTCGCCAGGTCTCCGCAGTGCTGGGGCGGGTGGCTTTGGAAACCGCTTTGGTGGCTCTGATGTCGGAGAGTCTATAGGAAAGTATTGCGAGAAGCGTGCTGAATAGTTTCTCGGTGAAGGAGTCTGAATGTGGACGCAAAATCAGCAAAGTTCGATCGCAGTGTGAAAAGATGTATTGTGCCAAGCAGGTATTCCGCTAATGCAGCTCGTTGTGCAATGCGTATCATAGGAGTACATACCAGTCCCCGTTTCTCGTTGACTCCCGCCATTTTTCTTTCTCTTCGTCGCCTAAGAAAGACACTAAGAGCCATGAGGCCAATGGCGATGATGAATGTTGCTGCCGCTGCCACCGAAAGTCCAGCAATCTGGGCAGGCTTCATCGTTCTCGGAGAGTCTGCAGCTGCAGCAGGCTGTACCGTAGGCTGCGTGCCAGTAGATGTAGAGGTAGAGGAAGTAGGTGAAAGGGTAGGAGATACCGAATCGGCGACGACGGTGTCGGCAGTAGAAGGGCGAGGCGAAGGGGTATTAGAAGTAATTGTTGACCTTGATGTTGTAGTGGCAGCCGGACGAGATGATAGCATAGTCGTCGAGCTGGTCGAGGTTGGCGGTAGGACAGTGACAACAGTCAAGGTCGGCGATACTGCGTTGATCTGCCCCAGACAGACGTTGTATGCGTCGGAGGTTGTACTATCCGAAGGGCAAGATGTATATATGCATCCGAGGGCAACCTCTCCCAAGGATACCCCGCTGAAGCTATAACGGGAGCAGAGACAAGCGAGGCCGGCTGCACCGGTACATGCCAGAGGGAATTGTTCGCTGAGCGAGCGACGTAAACATGGCTGAGCACATGCAGGCACGGCCCGTTGAAGCTTTTCGGGCAGCGGGGTTGTGGTCTGCGGCGTGGCTGCGATTAAGGTAGGCAATATGATGCATAGCCATTCGAAGTGGCTTAGGAGCATAGTGGTACAAAAGCTACGCCGAGTTGATCAACATGCTGTGGGGTCGAATTGAACGGGGAACTGACCTGAAAAGATCTAAGTGAGTAACATTTGGACGACAGCAAAGAAACCACGCCGAGCCAGCAGCGTCAGGGTAAGGAGATTCAAGGAGAGGATTCAAGGGAATTCGTCAGGTCCGTCTCGTCTCATGGGGATGCGTATGGTGCAGTCCAGAGTTTTCGGCGGGTAGGCCGATAATGTATCATCGTCCTTCTGGCGCTGGCGCTTTCGTCAGAGGTATGCATGGGCAGGCGCTGAGGCGCCGCCTCGCAGAACTTCTCGAAAGGATTGGCTCAGACATGATAGGCGCTCGGAGTAAGTTGCTAAACGCTCCACCAGAGATTTGTGAAGAGCGTGGTGTCGTGATGCAAGCATGGGCCCGAGTGCTAAGCTAGGCGCCCGCCCTATGGCGCTTGCCGAATCGGGAACCCAAGCGCCTAATTCGACGGTGCAGCTGCACGACGTCTGGCTAAAACGCAGCCAGAGCAATGAAAATAGACCTTGGCGTACGTCGCCGCATCTGTACATGCTCCCAAGCTGCCGGTGTCCACTCGATTTTCAGCTCGGCTGTGGAGGAGAAGCGTGTACAGAGACCTGCGTCACGGCACTGTCACCAGAGACAATGTCGCGACCGTGCCTCTTCCGCGCACCACGACGACGACTCCACAGTCTGGCATCGCCGCAGCGCGACGGCACGATCCGTGGCGCGCAATGGTGAAGAAGCTGACCTCTGGGCTTGAGCGAGGCTGCAGGTCCAATAGGTACCGATGCAACGGAACACCTGCTCAGCCCTGGATCTCACTGGAAATCGAGGTACCGAGTCCGAGTTTAGAAACAACAACCCAAATACCTGTTCTGATCTCTTTCGTGCAGTTGGGGCTTTTTCCACCCCGGAATGCGTAGTAAGCTGGCTTGCCTTTGCCTATTTACTTCGACTTTGTGCCCATAGCTCTCGTGCAGCGTAAGCCGTGACTATTTCCGCCCGTCAAGCACGCGTCTACGCCGCATCGACCCCGATAAGATACGAGTTCAAGTGATCTGGGGCCATCGATGGCGATTGATCTGGATAAGCTTCCGAGAACGCGGGGCTGTGTCTTGTGCTGAGGGAAGGAAACCTGAGTTGCTTCGGACTTCGAGGGTAAATGTAGTCACCACCTTCCAGACCTCACGCAGTCATACTGTCGCAGAGTTAGACAAGAGAGCGCGCGACGAATGGATTTGCGGCGAAGTACAGTGAAAGCTTTGGTAGCACTATCAAACCGCCCCAGCGCAGTCTGTTGCCTATGCTATCGAGTCAAAAGCTCTCAACCGGCCCCAATTCCGTACGTGCATTAAGCGGGAAACACGCAGTGGAAGCCAACGGCCTACTAGAAACGCACAACTCCAAAGCTGCCTTATTTCTTGATGCAAGAGGCTGCAGACAGATCAAGCAGGCGATGCAAGACCAACCTGAGCAAAGGTCATGCTCCAAATATCAGAGAGAAATTCTCCGTACGACAGGATGAGCTGCAGAACAGGGTCGGATGAGGTCGTGGGTAAGTTGAGAAACTCATGTATATATGAAAACATGACAAGATCCAGTCCTTGACTCTCTACAGTTGGCCTAAAGCCAGGAGCGGAGAAAGTTCTGTGCTCGCTGGGTTGAATAGCTCGGTCTCTTGCCCAACAGCTTGAGACGAGCCGATCTCCCACCCACTTCTTTAACTAAGTACACGGATATGCGGTAATAGCACGTTGCACCAGCGTGTTTGAGAGATCTCTGACACTTGGGCGAGTTCGTCGTGATGTCGGCGGTGTTTCTGATGTTCTGTCAAAAGGGATGAGATTTGGTCTTAGACGCGGTCATTTCAAAGAACTCGACCAACCCGAAAGGTGTTGGCACAGCAAAAGCGTGTTGCGAGTCTGGAGAAGGTTGTTGCTGGTAGTACGCTAGGGATGATGCGCATGGCCTCTGGGGCACATCCTTTCCGAGGCGGCGCAGCAAGGGAGATCGACAATGAGATGGTGTCTTCACGGTCGCGGAGAGCTGGAAGCGTGGCCGCGAGTCGTGGTGAGACGAGGCCGACGGGAGAGATGGCGATCGTTAAAGGAGACGTGAACTCTCTCAGGAGCCGGCTGGCCAAAGCTCGATTCATGAATCACGGAGATGAGGACGCGATGGTATTTGAGCGGTGGAAGTCGAGGAAGGTTTGTGCTACACGAGACCAGTCGATGCGCTAGTGTCGATTGGGGCTAGCGCCAGGGTGCGCGCCAAGAGCAGCGAACGCAGTACGGGTTGGAAGACGGGTCGGATGGCTCGACGACGGAGCTGGGATGCGCCGTGAGACGGAAGATGCCAGTGGGCAGCGTACAGTGAGGATGGAGGCGGCCGTCAACCATGCTGCGCAGTCGTGAGCATGCCCAAGCTGCGGGCGTTGAGGACGAACGACCCGTGCAGGACGTGGAGACGTTTCATTTCTGGGCTGGGGATCCCTCCCACCGCCTTCTGGCCCCGACCCCCGGCGTTGAGGCAGCGCCCCCTATTTTTTCGACAAGGCTTCTAGAAGAAGTGCTAGCCAGGCGGTCGCTAGTCAGACGACGCGGACCCAGGTGCACCAGGTGCAATGCGGCGTTGCAGAGCATCTCTTGCGGGCGTGGCCGGCCAGGGCGACGCGGGCGTGTCGAAGGGTGGGAGCAGCACGTCGGACGAGGCGGCCACGATGTCCCTCCTCCCGTGGGCCGGCCAGCTCGCGAGGTGCCATCGCGCCGCCGAGCGTGCGGAGACCAGTGCCCGGCCTCGGTCCGCCGACCAGCATGCAGAAAACGTCGGTAGCAACCGCTGGTCAGTACAATAGTCGTAGCAGCAGCGCACAACTACAATAGAAATTAGAGCTCTTGAATCGTCACCCTCAGTCCGGCGGTGGATCGGGGCTAGCGCCGCTTAGGGTCTCGCTTGCCTGCGTCCCGCGGGTTCAATTAGCGAGCATCCAGGGCAGGTCAAGCGTCTCCTTTCGCTGGTTTCGCTGGGAAAAGCCTCCTTTGCTGCCAGACTCCCGAACCTCTTGTCTCCATCCGCACTCTTGCTGCGTTGCCGACATCTCGTCAAGCTGCTGTCGTGCGACTCTGAATCTCCACCGCGTCTGTCTCTCGCCGCGACACCTGACGGGCCTTCCACCCACGCCTCTGACAGCCCGAGCCAGCCTCTCCCCGACCTTGCAGCACACCACATCCAGCCGGAGCCGTCCCAGCCCTCGCACCCTCTCCATCACCATCACCGCACCCGGCCATCCACCGCGCCCCCCATCTCGCCTCTGCGTCCGCCGCCAGCAATTACCCTCACGTCCTCTACGTCCTTGTAATAATAAGTGAGTACCCTCTGCACCCGCCGTCGCGCCGCCTCTTGCTCCTCCCGTGCGCCGCCACCCCCCTCCTGAGCAAGCAAACACCTGCCTCTCTCTTCACAAACGCATTTCACCCAGCGGCCCGCCCCGTGCGCAGTCGCCTTCACCTGCCGCTTCACCGCGACGCACGCTTCTCCCGCTGCATCCGTACTGATTCCTCCACGCAGACCCTCCGTGTCGGCCGGCCTCTCCGAACGGATCTTCTACAAACCTTGTACCTAATCTTCCACCAACACACCACACCAGAACGCCGCCATGGGTTGCGGAATGAGCACAGAAGAGAAGGAGGGGAAGCAGCGGAATGAGGAGATTGAGAACCAGCTCAAGCGCGACAAGATGCTGCAGCGCAACGAGATCAAGATGCTGCTCCTCGGTTAGTACCTTGCGCCCGGTCGCTCGACGCATCTAACGTGCAGCAGGAGCCGGTGAATCTGGCAAGTCGACCATCCTCAAGCAGATGAAGCTCATCCACGAGGGCGGCTACTCGCGCGACGAGCGGGAATCCTTCAAGGAAATCATTTTCAGCAACACCGTGCAGTCGATGCGCGTCATTCTAGAGGCCATGGAATCGCTCGAGCTGCCGCTCGACGATCAGCGCGCCGAGTACCACGTCCAGACCATCTTCATGCAGCCTGCCCAGATCGAAGGCGACAGCCTGCCCCCAGAGGTCGGCAACGCCATTTCAGTGCTCTGGAAAGACGCTGGTGTGCAGCAGTGCTTCCAGCGGTCGCGCGAGTACCAGCTCAACGACTCCGCCAAATAGTGAGTTCAGCGAACATCCGCCGTCGCATCCGAGGCTAATCGTACCAGCTACTTCGATTCCATTGACCGCATCGCGGCACCAGACTATATCCCCAACGATCAGGATGTCCTCCGCTCGCGTGTCAAGACAACGGGTATCACCGAGACCACCTTCATCATCGGCGACCTCACCTACCGCATGTTCGATGTCGGTGGCCAGCGATCGGAAAGGAAGAAGTGGATACATTGCTTCGAGAACGTCACGACAATCCTCTTCTTGGTCGCTATCTCAGAGTACGACCAACTGCTCTTCGAGGACGAGACGGTCAACCGTATGCAAGAAGCCCTTACGCTTTTCGACTCCATCTGCAATTCGCGATGGTTTGTCAAGACGTCCATAATTCTCTTCTTGAACAAGATCGATAGGTTCAAGGAGAAGCTTCCCGTCAGCCCCATGAAGAACTACTTCCCCGACTACGAGGGTAGGTTGCTCGCAACGCGGCTTCTATTGGCAGCGGCTAACATATGAACAGGTGGCCCAGACTACGCCGCGGCGTGCGACTACATCCTGAACCGATTCGTCTCGCTCAACCAGCACGAGACCAAGCAAATCTACACCCATTTCACTTGCGCCACAGACACCATGCAGATCCGATTCGTCATGGCTGCAGTAAACGGTAAGCTTCAGTACGAGGTCACCATGTTTTGAGTTGTGGCTAACAAGCGGCAGACATCATCATCCAAGAAAACCTCCGGTTGTGCGGTCTGATATAGGTCGAAGTGGTAGGGTAGCTTTGGACGAGACAAAAGATCCATCAGCTAGGAGTTGAGTCACCAGGGTCCATGTCTATGTCGACGACTGTCACGGCGTTGTGAAAATGCTTTCTTCCCTTTATGTCCGCACTACCGACCTATAATCCATTCCAAACCAACGTTATTTGGTTTGTGAGTGGCTTGCCCCTCCATCCCGATTTTTTTTCTATTTGATACCCTGCGTGGGCCGGGGCTTTTCTCACACAACAAATTTTCCCCGTAGTAAGGAGCTCCCTTTCCATATTGTATTATGCGAGGAAGCGGGGGAGGGGCGCAAGGCTATTATCATAGCGTCTTCTGACAGTTTTTGAATCCTATTCTATCATATCTTTATAGTGATGTTTTGGATTGAGAAGTTGGGACAGTGAGTACTTGTTGTTAGCACGGCCAATTGGCTTGTGTCGCATTTCCTCGAGGTGTCTTTCGCTGGGCCTCGGCCTGGCGCGGATACACCATTTCTTTCAACATAACTACTGAGGTAGTGTGTGCGGCTGAGATGTGTTCCCTGGTCTAGTGGCGTTTGGATTGGACGTTGAATGTTGCACGGCAGGTTCCGTGACGTGGCAGGTGAGTGGCGTGCGGTTGCTACAAGAGAAATACTTTCTGATGAGACTTTATGGTGTGGAATTGTGTTCATTGTTCCAAGCTAACTTACTCTTTCTCTACCCTCGCATACACCAGTGTCCATCTCGCTGGTACGTCAAAGTCAGTGCGTCTCCCCAGCGCAAGTTTCGGATGGTCCCCCCAACTCCCCAACTCCCCACTCGGTCGCACCAACGCTCCGCCACTTCCCGAAGGCTATTATCGCGACTAAGCAAGGGACGGACATGTACACTGCCATTTTCAACCACCCGCAATTAAATTAACCAGCCTGCAGCATGCACGGAAAGTGTAGTAAGACCCTTATTTGGGGCGGTCTGTCCCGCCTGCAACTTCGACGTTCCCCGCATAACGACAGCCCCGGGAATCAGCACGGGGAGCAACGTCAGCGTCCTAGCGTGCCGAATTATATGGCTTTGTGGCTATGGGCCTGGTTTGGGATTGGTGACCTTCCGCATGGGGTTGGAGGGGTCCAAGGGATATATTGGTTGGTGGGCGATGGCGCTGACTATGGGGGTGAGGAAGAAGGTGCGGATGTTGATGTTCGGTAGAGCGTTTGGTGTAGATTGGTTCCTGGGTGCTGCGGTGGTAACGGAGTTTGCGTCCTCGCACCCTGATAATCATGGCGGCTCCCTGGCCTATGGATTGGAGCGTGTCTGCAGACTAGGCCGGCTCGTCACCTTTTTCTGACGTAGGGTTGCGCTGGTCCCGCTCTTGGGCGCTTGGTGGTGTCACGTGTAGGATTCTGCGGCTCCTGTAGCTGGAGATTACCAAGGGATTAGCAAGAGATTATCAAGGTGGGCGCAGGTGGTGGTCTCGAAGGGGCCTAGTCGCACTCGCACTCGCACTTTGAGTGCATGAGCGAGAATCGCCATCCATGAACCCTGAGATTTGCCCTCGTCTTGCATACACCGCTCCGCTACTACTGTGTTGTGATCCTCGAACTGTGTCTCAGTTGGTATGTGCTTTTTATTGGCCAGATTGTGATTTCAACCGTAATCCACCTACCTCATATATAAACCTAGCCGCTGCAGCGCATAGTCTAACAGTATCCACTGCCACCAACATACCGCGATCTACATTCTTACCTTGCTCCAAAACGCTGTCTGGCATGGGCGGTAGCACAGCGAGTTGAGCCTACTGCAGTGACTATCGAGGCTAGAACGTAGTCGCATGGTCTGCCGTTCATTGTGACGTCTAGCTGCGATTTTGACGCCTGGAGGGCCAATCAGTTGTCAATATGATGCTGCTTCGTGTTTGTTACTGATCCTGCATACATGCGATGACGAGTCTGTCTCTTAGAGATCATCCTCCCGTAAGTTTTAGCGTTGTAAAGTACATCCTAATGGGTGCTCGTACCCCGTGTGTTGGGTGAGCAGCATGGTCTTGCAAGATCACGACGCGCTGCACTATGTGACGCACTAAGTCTCTAGATCATCAGCACCCTAGCCGTAACGACGTCATTTCATGCTATCTGGACACGCATCTTTAGCGATAGAACAGCTCGACTCTCTTTCAAAGTAGCTCTCTTCGATAATAGATTCTGCCGATATTTGTCTAGTCCAGACGATACATGGCCAATGTGACGACTCTCCACACCATGCAACATTCAAGGTCCAAAGCTGAGCCGGCACTGTCAAAGCGAAGTCCGCTTTACAATATGCGTCCACAGATGTCAGCTTGGCCGTGCACATGATCGAATGCTCTTAATAGCCCAAACAGATGGGCGACACCAGCACAAACGACCAGACAATGCATGATCTGATGGCTGGACCCCCATATATCAAAACGTGTCGGATACCACTTCTCGGGAATCTACGCATCGTTAGAATCTGTGCACTGGTTCCGACAAACCGCACATACCCTCATCGCATACAGCGCGCCACCCGTTAAATTGAGCGTCGTCATCAAAAGCAACCAGTCTAGGCTCATGCGCCAAACCTGAGTTTCCCAGCCGAACTTTACGATGCCGTGAATGATAGGAATGATGAAGGAGAGTCCGAGTCCGGAGTACATCAGAGTACGGTAGGGGCGGTATCTTGGTCGACGGAACGCAGGGTGGAGGGTAGCGTAGGTACACAGTGAGGCAAGGACCGACACTAGAGTGTAATATGTCTTTTGGAGCGAGGGCGTGCAGTAGAAACCGTAGTATACGTACGGGATGGTGGAGCCCCACATCAGTATGACTATGCCGAGCTATACATGACGTTAGGTTGTTCTTGGTGAGATGGTGCACACGTACGTAATCGAGTTGATTTCCGAGGATGTGAACTCGCTCGCTGTGGTTGTTGAAGATGTGAAACCTAGACCGGTATAGTCAGCATGCTGCAGCCTAATTCGTAACTTCTAACTCATCGAGCGGCGGCATCAACACCTGCTCTTCGATCGCGACGTAGTTCGCACCCTAGCATTGATATGAAACCCGACGGTCGAACAAGGACACCATGAATAAAGATGTGAAGGGTAATCTCACGTTGCTGAGAGTAGAAAGCATATCGTGATGCCGACAAAGAAAGTCGCGAAGACGATGATGTCTGACATGGTTGCTGTGTCGTATCTCGATCCGAGACTTTCGTACAAGATGAAAGGCAAGATTGAAAACAGAACGGAGCCGAGAAGGTGGGAATGGATGTTCACTTCACAAGTATTAGCAGAGTCTTT
>Ga0247803_1001713_pt1 | contig 11367 bp, 12 predicted proteins | sample UWRJL014104B1_FD_180928 | JGI IMG/M metagenome (GOLD analysis project Ga0247803, IMG submission 180928) | Plant litter microbial communities from Arlington Agricultural Research Station in Wisconsin, United States - UWRJ-L014-104B-1 | ecosystem: Environmental > Terrestrial > Plant litter >...
TTACCTCGCTTTGGGTTACCGGCATGGGCGGGATAGGATGTATAATAACCGTTATAGGTATGCGTTCGCCTTCACAGTCATTTAACGACTGGCACACGTAGTAATAAAATGTGCCGGGCACAGTGCTGGGAGGTGCCGGGGCGGTGCTGCTGCCAGCGCCTCCCTCCGGCACAGTATACCAACGCAAGCCCAGGCCCGTTGCTGTTAATGGAATTGTGTTTGCATTGTGGCAATATTCATAGTATTGAGTGGCAGAGGGAACACCAGGGGTTTCAAGCACTGTAACCTGTATGGCGGTGCGCGGCCCTTCGCAGCCCCTTATTGTTTGAGAGGCATAGTACCACACATTTCCTAACACGCTTGTAGCCGGTACAGGTGCTGTGGCAAGCGGTGTACCGCCCGTGGCAGTATCATACCATAAAATATTGGTACCCGAAGCGGTAAGCGCCACCGGTACAGCATACTGGCAGTACACTACTGAAGTATTAGATGCGGGCTCTGATACATATTCTACACCTATATAAGCGTACGACAGTTCTGATTCGCAACCTGACTTTTTAATCCTTACATAGTAATAACCTTCACTTAGCGACGGAAAAGTGTTAGTAGCCACCCATGTAACACCATTATCTATACTGTATTCATCAGCAGGTGTGGTAATTGTTATAGAACCGCCGGTTGCGCATGTTGTATCTTCGTAGGTAAATAAAGGCGGGGTTAGAAACGGTTGTTGCAGGTAAACATAGTTTTCGCCGGTAAGGCAGCCTGTGCTGTCTTTAATCATTATATTATATGTGCCGTAATCCAGCGCTTTAGTGTTTGATGTTTGCCAGGTTATGCCCCCGTCAAAACTGTACTGGCTCGCCGTGGCGGTAATTGTTATACTGCCGCTAACGCCACATTCCGGGTTTACATAGGTGTAGTCGATATAGTCTAAGTTACTAAAATAACTCAGGTTTGCTACGCTTGCCATTGATATGCAGCCTGCAATGCTTTTTGTTTTTACAGGATATATCCCGGATGGCAATGGCCCCGAAAAATTATTTGGTGACCATGTAACGCCGTTATCAAAGCTGTAAAAGGCTGCGGGTGTGTTTACTGTTATGCTCCCGTCGGCAATACAATTGGGGACTACGACGGTAATTGCGGGCTCCGGGTTAAGGTTATTTACGGTATATGACGGAGATAAAAAACACTCGGCGCCATCGGTTACCCGCACCGTATATTGCGCAAGGCCAGACCCCGGCACAATACTATACGTTTGCTGCGTAGCGCCAATTATGGCAATACCATCTTTATACCATTGGTAAACAGCAGCGCCTGAAACGGGTATGGACAGGCTTGCTGATAAGACGAGGTTTCCGTCGCAATAGTTTCCGGCGGAATTGATGTTTACATCAAAGTTTGAGGTTTTATTGAGGATTAAATTATCAAACAGAAAATAAGGGTAACAGGTTATTGTGCCATAGGATGGGGGCAGGGTGGGCGGCGCCCCTATCATAATTGCCGCAATATCGTTTGCAGGTGTAAACGTTATGGTAAGCTGACCCCAGATGGATTGCGGAATATAAGTTGCCTTGCCCAGTTCTACCCAGCTGGTAGTGGCTATGTTAGGGCTAAAAATGGTTTCCACGGGCAGGTTTACGCAATTTTGGGTGCCATAAATGGTAATGTTAAGCGGGTCGTACTCAATTACACCTCCGTTGCATGTTTCTAAATAGCCGCCTGACGGAAACGATGCAATGTTAAACGTTATCTGGTATGTGGTATCTTTAAGCATGGGGGCTGTAAGGCAGCTGCCCAGGTATTCATTCCACTGCGGGGTAAAAATAGCACCTACAATACCTTCACCGTCAGGAAAAGGCAATAGCGAGTCAGAAAGGTCCCTTATTGCACCGGCATACATTTCGCAGGTATTATGATAATCGGTAGTTGCGGTGGTTGCCTGTATCCAGCCGGTACAAAGGTCAAGCTGCGAATAACTTGTAGGGCAACCGCTATAATCTTCAAACGAGGCATTGGGTATAATAGAAGGCACCGGCGTTTGGTTGCCGCAGTTGCAGCCGCTGTCGTTAAGGTCTATACGGCCGTCTCCGTCGTCATCTATTCCGTTGTTGCAAATTTCCTGGGCGGTAAGGCTAATGCTACAAAGTACTAGCAAAAGGGTAAGTAAGTGTTTCATTGGTGTTAATTGGTTACAGCAAAAGTATAATTATTACACATGTAATAAAAGCATTACTTATATTTTGTGTTTAAATAATATGCTTTAACTTTACATTTCAAACAGTAAATCGCATTATGAGCCATAAAGTGTTGCTTACCAGCCGCGAAGTTAATATAATCCTGCACCGTTTGGCCTGCCAGCTCATAGAAAAGCATCTTGATTTCTCTGATACCGTACTGGTAGGCATACAGCCCAGGGGCGGTTTTGTGGCACGCCGCATAAAACAGATACTCGAGAAAGAATATAATGTAGCCGAAGTAAAGCTGGGCTACCTTGATATTACTTTTTTTCGCGATGACTTCCGCAGGGGCGATAAGCAGCTTGAGGCAAACAAAACCGAAATAAACTTTATAGTAGAAAATAAAAAAGTGGTATTTGTAGACGATGTGCTCTACACCGGGCGCAGCATACGCGCGGCACTTACCGCTATACAATCATTCGGCCGCCCCAGCGAAATAGAGCTTATGGTGCTTATAGACCGCCGCTTTAGCCGCCACCTGCCCATACAGCCCGATTACCGTGGCCGCCAGGTAGATGCTATTAATAACGAAAAGGTGCGCGTATCGTGGCAGGAAAACGAAGGCGAAGATTCGGTTTATATTTTATAAAAACGCTAAACACAACAACACTACCCGGAAATGAAAGAACTAAGCGTTAATCATCTATTAGGCATAAAGTATATCAATAAAGAGGATATCGACCTTATATTTGAAACAGCTGACCAGTTTAAGGAGGTTATAAACCGCCCCATTAAAAAAGTTCCCTCGCTAAGGGATATTACCATAGCCAATATATTTTTTGAGAACAGTACCCGCACACGCCTGTCATTCGAGCTGGCCCAAAAAAGGCTGAGCGCCGATGTTATAAGCTTTAGCGCGGCACAGTCATCAGTCAAAAAAGGCGAAACGCTTATAGATACTGTAAACAATATACTGAGCATGAAGGTAGATATGGTGGTTATGCGCCATGAAAAACCCGGCGCGGCACACTTTTTATCTAAAAATGTAAAGGCCAGTATTGTTAACGCCGGCGATGGCGCGCACGAACACCCTACGCAGGCGTTGCTCGACTCATACACCATCCGCGAAAGGCTGGGTGGGGTAGCAGGCAAGAAGGTGGTTATTGTGGGCGATATACTGCACAGCCGTGTGGCGTTATCAAACATTTTTGCGTTGCAGCTGCAGGGCGCCGAGGTAAAGGTTTGCGGTCCTAAAACGCTTATACCACGTTATATAGAATCGCTGGGGGTAACGGTAGAGCCTAACCTGCGCAAAGCGCTGGAGTGGGCCGATGTGGCTAATATGCTGCGCGTGCAAAACGAAAGGCTTGATGTTAATTACTTCCCTTCAACACGGGAGTATGCCCAGCAGTATGGCCTTGATAAGGCGTTCCTGGATTCATTAAACAAAGAGATAGTAATAATGCACCCCGGCCCTATAAACCGTGGAGTAGAGATAACCAGCGATGTAGCCGACTCACAGCAGTCGGTTATATTAGACCAGGTAGAGAACGGTGTTGCCGTAAGGATGGCAGTTATTTACCTGTTGGCAAGTAAGATTAAACAATAAGCTACTTAGCTTCTTAGCTGCTAAGCGGCTTAGGGGCTCAGCAGCTCAGCAGCTAAAAAATGAAAACAACCATACTTACAGATACAGATGCTAACGCCGAGGCTTTTTTAGAAAAGCTTACGGCAGAATATAGCGCTTATAAAGGCAGCAACATTATTGTAGACCTTTCTGCCCAGGAAGGGCTGGAGCTTAATGGCGTGCTGGGCTTTTTGTCATTATCAAATAAACACCGCAAAGGCAAAAAATCGTTTGTGCTCGTGGTTACCGATTTTGATATAGACGATGCCCCCGAAGAACTCATTATAGTACCTACACTACAGGAAGCGCATGACGTTATAGAAATGGAAGAAATAGAGCGCGACCTGGGTTTTTAAGCGCAGGTTAAAACGTAGTAAAGAATAACCATGAGGACTTCAAAAATATTTGTTACTGTTGATGCTGTTGTTTTCAGGAAGGCTGAAAATGTATGGCACGTACTTTTTATTAAAAGGAAAAATGATCCGTTTAAGGGTAAGTGGGCCTTGCCGGGCGGCTTTGTAGATGTAGGCGAAGACCTGCCTGCTGCCGCCGCCCGTGAGCTGGAGGAAGAGACAGGGCTTGTTGTAAGCGATTTAGAGCAGCTGGGCGCTTTTGGTACCCCTGGGCGCGACCCACGCCAGCATACCGTATCGGTTGTGTATACCGGTTTTGCCGATAAAAATGCCGAAGCAATAGCCGCGGATGACGCTGATGCAGTAGCATGGTTTCCGGTAAAATCGCTGCCTGAACTGGCGTTTGACCACTTAGATATTGTAACTTTGGCACTGCAAAAACACAAATTATGAGATTTCATACCCGAAAATGGGTTAAGCCCGAAGACCTGAACCCAAACGGGACACTTTTTGGCGGAAAATTACTGGCATGGATAGATGAGGAAGCAGCCCTCTACTCAATTATACAGCTTGAAAACCAGCGCATTGTAACAAAACACATGAGCGAGATAAACTTTATGGCCTCGGCACGCCAGGGCGATATTATAGAGATAGGTATAGATGTGGTAAAGTTTGGGCGTACCTCGCTGGTACTGCGTTCTGAAGTACGTAATAAAATGACCCAGGAAAAAATAATTACCGTAGATAATATTACCATGGTAAGCCTTGACAGCTTTGGCCGCCCTTCTGCCCACGGTAAAACCCAAATCGAGTTTGTAGACGACAGGCTGGGTAGGAACAGGATTAGTTGATTTGGTAATGCGGTAATTCGATACAAAAATACTGACAGGTTTTTATTCCTACTGGATTTTTTGACTTTACGCCTTTTAGACTTTCGACTTATCTAATTATTTTCCGGTGCTTTAAGGAACTTCCATTCAATGTAAAATGTGCCGAAAGGTATTACCGACGCTACCGCGACAATAAGATACTTTTTAAACGACCAGTTTCTTTCTTCCTTAAGCAGGTAGGCGATAATTATGTAGGCAATAAAAAGTACCCCGTGCGCCATACCGGCATTGTGCATGTATGCTTCATTTTTATAAATATACTTCATGGGCATAGCCACAAAAAACAAAAAAAGAAGTGAAATACCCTCAAGGGTGGCAATTATTCTGAATAATTTGGTCATGATGATAAAATTTATGCAAATATACCCCGCCATCTTTTCTGGAGAAAATATATTGGGGTAAAATATCCTTTACGGGCTTATTTATTTTCAGAAGTATGGTAGGTTATTTTGCGCTCTACCTGAAATGATGGCTTTCCTTTTATAAATATTTTTTTGCTTGTCCAGTTGCCGTTCTTGTCGTACACATACTCATAGTTATGCGCCTCAAGCACTGCGTTTTCGCCCTGTACTGTTTTAGAGCTTAGCAGGTTGCCCTGCTCATCATACGTTTTGGTAATGTTTACAGGCGGCGCACCTCTTTTGTTGATAATCCAGGAGGTTACATTATTGTTCTTATCGTATACAAAACTCTCAACCGTTTCAGAATTGTCATAGCGTTCAATGGTAAGATGTTTTGTAACATTCCCTGCCGCGTCATAATTAAAGAGCTCGGTGTATTCGGGCTTGCCCACGCTGTCAAGGGTTTCCTTTTTGATAATTTTATCGCCCTCATACTCAAAATTTGTCTGGTAATTCATTTTGCTTTGGTTATACCGTGCTTCGTTGGTTTTTTGCTTTTTATCGTTATATGCATATTTAGAAACTACCTTTACGGCTGCTACACCCATATAAAGGTTTTCTAAGATGAGGTTGCCACCATTGTCATACTCATACGTTATTTTATCAACAGGCGTGTCCTGCCTGTTGTAGATAAGTTTTTCGGTCAGTTTTCCTTTCAGGTAGCGGTTTTCTATGCGGTCTATCTGGCTGTTATCGGGGTTGCGGCGTATAGTTGCGGTAAGGTTCTCGCCAGACGCGTCCCATTGGTTTTCGGTAATCATTAGCAGTGTGCCGCCCAGGTACTGCGTGCGCTTTAGTACCCGGTCTTTACCGTTATAGGTAGTCTCTTCATAGGGCATGTTTTCCTTAATCCATTGCTTTATGTGGATCAGCTTACCATAATCATCAAACGCCATATCGGTATCATGTTCAGATGAAACCTCATGCCCCGGCTCTGTTTTCCCATCCGCTAACTTTACTGATTTTTCTGAAACCGACTGTACTTCGCCTTTGAGTTTGTAAAACGCCCAGTCGGTTTTGCTGTGTTCCGGCTTGGGGTTGGCTTTTTTTTCCTCCGCGCATGATGTAAGCAGTAGCAATATCAGCGGTATATATAAATATTTCATCTGTTTGTTTTTTGAAGTCCCAAAAATGACGCTTTTTTTTGAAAACGGCAAGGGCGGGGCGGGGTATAAATAAAAATTCCGCCCATAGTGAGCGGAATTATAAATAGTATGGAGCAATAATTACTTAGCTAATGCGGCTTCATATTTTTTAGAAACGGCATCCCAGTTTATTACATTATAAAATGCGGTAATATAGTCTGGCCTTTTGTTTTGGTATTCAAGGTAATAGGCGTGTTCCCATACGTCAAGCGCAAGTACGGGTTTACCCGGTACAGCAGCGCCAGGCATCAGGGTGTTGTCCTGGTTTGGTGTGCTGGTTACGGCAAGTTTGCCTTCTTTAGTAACCACAAGCCATGCCCAGCCAGAACCAAATTGTTTTGTAGCGGCATCAGTAAATTGCGTTTTGAATGCCTCAAAGCTGCCAAAATCTTTAGTTATGGCTTCAGCAAGCGCACCTTTAGGTTCGCCGCCGCCCTTAGGGCCCATTATTTCCCAAAACAGGCCGTGGTTGTAATAACCTCCTGCATTGTTGCGCACCGCTTTGTTTTCAAGGTCGAGCGTGCTTAGTACTTCCTCTATTTTTTTGCCTTCAAGCGGCGTACCTTTTACCGCTGCATTTAGCTTATCGGTATAGCCTTTATAGTGCTTAGAGTAATGAATTTCCATGGTGCGGGCATCAATATTTGGCGCCAGGGCATCATATTTATAGGGTAGTTTTATAAGTTGGAAGGTACCTGAAGCATCTTCCGCTTTTACATCATCAGCATTACCCATTGCCGGGGCAGCTGCTTCTTTTTGCGGTTCCGGCACGGTTACTTCCTGCAGGGTATCTTTTTCTTTGCAGGACTGCATTGCTGTTGTAATAATAAGGGCCGAAACAAAAAGTTGTATTTTTTTCATAACACGGTATTATTTAGTTAATGAATTAATAGTTTCTATATATAAGGCTTTTGCCTCGTTTACCGTAAGATGGCGCACCTGCATCCAGGCGTTCATTTTAAAGGCATCCCTAAGGTTTTGGCCCTGATCTGCACGTGCGTTTGCCTCTCCCGCGGTTGCCTGCTTATAGTAGGCATAAATACGCAGCATTACATCCTGCGGCAATGACTCCCGCATGTTAGAGGCTATTTCATACGCTTCTTCAAAAAGCGCATCAAGGTCTTTCTCGGGCATATAAAGTTACGCTTTTGTAGCGATAATCGTTTTACCGCCTATTGCTTTTTGATTAAGTTTAACGTTAAGCTCGGTACCAATAGGCAAAAACAGGTCTACCCGCGACCCAAATTTTATAAACCCGGCATCAGTGCCCTGTACCACCTGCATGCCTTCTTTAGCATAGTTTACAATGCGCCTTGCCAGCGCGCCGGCTATCTGGCGGTACAGTATGTCGCCAAAGAGGTTGTTTTCTATAACTACGGTTGTACGCTCGTTTTCTTCGCTGGCCTTGGGGTGCCACGCCACGAGGTATTTACCCGCGTGGTATTTGCTGAATTTTACAAGGCCGTTCACTGCATAGCGTGTAACGTGTACATTTATGGGCGACATGAATATAGATACCTGAAGGCGCTTTTCTTTAAAATATTCCGGTTCATACACTTCTTCTATTACCACTACCTTGCCGTCTACCGGGGCTATTATATAATGGTCGGCAGCTGTAACCTGGCGTTTCGGGTTCCTGAAAAACTGCAATATCAGTATAAGGAATACCAGCGCAAATAGCTGTATAAACTTTAGCAGCCAGAAGCTGTGTATAAACTGTTCTGCAAGCAGTACTACGGCTACAGTAACTGCCATGCCAATTAAAATAATTTTAGCTCCTTCTTTATGAAACATATTCTAAGATTTGATAATACAAAAATAAGAAAGGTATTGCAAACAACACGCTATCCAGGCGGTCTAAAATTCCGCCATGGCCCGGCATGATGCTGCCACTGTCTTTTACGCCCGATGTACGCTTAAACTTTGACTCGACCAAATCGCCCAAAGTACCGAATACTGAAAGGATTGCGGCAAATACCATCCACTGCAGCGGGGTTAAAAAAGTGTAGTAAAGCCCAAGGATATAAGCCCCGGCAACGGTAAAAAATACGCCGCCTATAAAGCCCTCCACCGTTTTTTTTGGCGAAATGCGGGAATACAGCTTGCGCTTGCCAATGGATTTACCTACAATGTAGGCAAAAGTATCGTTTGCCCAAATGAGCACAAACATGCCGATGATTAAGTAGGGGTTGTATTCGCCTGTTATAAAAGGCAGCTTTATTATTAGCAAAAAAGGGATAATCACATAACCCAGCAGTTGCACAAGCTTGCTGTTTTTATCTTTTGGAGCAGTGGGGCCTTTCTTAAAAAGGTTAGCCAGTAAACCCACTGATATAACAAGCGCTGCAATGTTTAAAAGCAGGTTAGTATAAAAATCATTTGTAATGTATATCCCGAAAAGTAAAATGCCTACGGTACCAATAACTATTGGAATTTTATTGTCAAGATAAGCGAGTTTACAAAATTCTACAATGGATACAATCAGGAAGAAGCTGAATAATATTTTAAAACTGATGGGGGAGAGCAGTGTTGCCGCCAGCAGTAGCACTATATACACTATACCTGATAGCAGCCGTGTAAGGGGTTCTCTCATATTAGAGGTCTTCTAAAAGTAAGAGATAAAGGTTCTTGGCTACGCTGCCGTAATGCAGGAAATCTTCATCTTTTGCTTTTTCAAAATATTTTATCGCTGTAATATTAGTTGGGTAGTCTTTGTCGTATTTGCGCTTTATGTGCCTCAGGCACTCGCTCTTATTTTCCAGTATCTGGCTGGTTGTGGCAAATATTACCATGTTATCCGGCAGCTCGTTAGGCTTGTTCTGCTTTATCTGCTTCGATGAAAACAATATAGAGCCCTCATCAGCCACGAGGCTCTCGCACGTTGCCAGTATAAAGCGTGGTTTGCTCGCGCTTTGGTACGTAAGCCTGTTATCATCCAGCAGGTAGAACAACCGCGGCTCAAAGCACAGCACTTCGCACTCAAACCAGTCGTTTTCTACCAGCACGTTTAAAAACTGCTCGTTTACATCGGCTATGCTGTCGCAGTATAAAAATTTACCGCCGTTTTTCCTGAAGTTCATGGTAAACATTTCGTCTACAGGCAGTTGGTCAGTAGGAAGCAATGCGTTTTTATCCGCATTTTCTTCACCTGATGGTGTTTCCCCTGTACCGAAAATCTTTTTGAATAGGCTCATACCTCGTTAAATCCCGCTTTTGCTTAAAAATCAAAGATAAAAAAATCTTAATTCAATTTCGCAACTGAATTAAGATTTTTAAAGTTTATTTATGTTTTACTACTTATGCTTCGGTAACCACTTCATGTCCAGATTTCCCGAAGGGCCTGTGCCCAAAAATTTCTTCAAGGTCGTCTTTAAATATTACCTCGCGCTCTATAAGTATATCGGCAAGCTTGGTTAGTTTGTCCCTGTTTTCTTCAAGTATTGCAATAGCACGCTGATACTGGCCCTCTATAAGAATCCTTATTTCGGCATCTATAGTCTTGGCTGTTTCTTCAGAATACGGTTTAGAGAAGTTGTATTCGCTCTGGCCGCTGCTGTCGTAATAGGTAACGTTGCCCATTTTTTCGTTAAGCCCGTATATGGTAACCATGGCGCGTGCCTGTTTGGTTACTTTTTCAAGGTCGCTTAGCGCGCCGGTAGATATCCTGTCAAAAATTACTTTCTCGGCAGCACGGCCACCCATGGTAGCACACATTTCGTCGAGCATCTGGTCCGGCCTTACAATAAGCCTTTCTTCAGGCAGGTACCAGGCTGCGCCCAGGCTTTGTCCGCGCGGCACTATAGTTACTTTAACCAGTGGAGCCGCGTGTTCCAGCATCCAGCTTACAGTGGCGTGGCCGGCCTCATGTATGGCAATGGCGCGTTTTTCTTCCGGTGATACAATTTTATTTTTCTTTTCAAGCCCACCCACAATACGGTCTACCGCATCAAGGAAATCCTGTTTGTCTACCGCTTTTTTATCTTTACGGGCAGCTACAAGGGCGGCCTCGTTACATACATTGGCAATATCTGCACCGCTAAACCCAGGTGTTTGCTTGGCAAGGAACTCGGTGTCAAGGTCTTCAGATTTTGTAAGGGGCTTAAGGTGCACCTCAAATATCTCCCTGCGCTCACGGATGTCCGGAAGGTCTACATATATTTGCCTGTCAAAACGGCCGGCACGCATCAGCGCTTTATCAAGAACATCGGCACGGTTAGTAGCGGCAAGTACGATAACATTTGAATTGGTGCCAAAGCCATCCATTTCGGTAAGCAGCTGGTTAAGCGTGTTTTCGCGCTCGTCGTTAGAGCCGCTGAAGTTATTTTTTCCACGGGCGCGGCCCACGGCATCAATCTCGTCTATAAATATAATGGCAGGGGCTTTTTCTTTAGCCTGTTTAAACAGGTCGCGCACACGGCTGGCGCCCACACCCACAAACATCTCTACAAAGTCTGAACCAGACAGCGAGAAGAATGGTACTTTTGCTTCACCGGCCACCGCTTTTGCAAGCAGGGTCTTACCGGTTCCCGGGGGGCCTACAAGCAGTGCGCCTTTAGGTATTTTACCGCCTATACTGGTATATTTTTCGGGTGTTTTAAGAAACTCAACAATTTCCTGTATCTCTTCTTTAGCACCTTCAAGCCCTGCAACATCTTTAAAGGTTACCTTAATATCGTTTTTCTCGTCGAATAGCTTCGCCTTGCTTTTGCCGATATTAAATATCTGACCACCGCCGCCTCCGGCACCACCGCCGGCCATGCGCCGCATC
>Ga0247803_1001715_pt1 | contig 11355 bp, 16 predicted proteins | sample UWRJL014104B1_FD_180928 | JGI IMG/M metagenome (GOLD analysis project Ga0247803, IMG submission 180928) | Plant litter microbial communities from Arlington Agricultural Research Station in Wisconsin, United States - UWRJ-L014-104B-1 | ecosystem: Environmental > Terrestrial > Plant litter >...
AAAAGGACCAACCTCGTCATCGCTCCACCCAAAGTGGCGGACCTGCTGCCCTAGGACCTTGGGCTTGGTCTTCTCAGGGGTGACAAAGTCATCAAAGTCCCATTGGGATGCGTGCTTGGTCTTTTTCGAAGTTTGTGACTCTGAAGCCTTTGGCGTTGGCGCATCTTCTCCGTCTCCGAACTCAAAGTGTGAGTACTTCTTTGCGTTGGTCTTGACGCTGCTCATAGGAGTCGCCCCGGCCATGTCCTCCTCAGTCTCATCAAACAAACGATTGGCCTTGTAGTTCTTTCCACCGCCACGCTTTTGTGGAGATGATCCGTTCGCGGCGGTTGGTGTAGCTGAATCTTCGCCCACAAAGAGCTCGGACATATCGCGTGGAGGCGGTTTCGCAGACTGCATACGTGCCCCCTGTGGACGGGGTTGGGAAGTCTCTTCTAGGTTGACCTCGCGGGGCTGAAAGAGGTTCAAGGTCGCATGCGGGTCGTTCATCGCATTGTTGGTGTTCCTCCGTGAAGAGGTGATTGGGCGTTCCGCGATGGAGACTTCATCTTGACCTCGGGCGCCGGTCGAAGGACGGGACGCAGGTGCAGGCTCAGGTTGTACAACCGTTGCAAAGCTCGTGGCGATGAGACGTGTCTGGTCCTTGCCGTCGCGTATAGGCCAGTTGCGAGCGCGGGCGCCAATGACATCGATCTGCTTGAGGAGGGCACCTTGGTCCCAGTACATGCGGATCTGGACGATTTTCTGCTCGTTGTCAAAGTGCACCATATGGACCTGGGGTGTGGGATTAGCCGAGTGATGGAGCTCGCGGAGTCTGACCGCATACCATTGGGAAGTTCACGATGCGGTCGGCTATGAAGTTGTCATCGAGACCAGGCAGGTACGCGCCGCCGCCGTTGACGAACTCAATCGTGGTCTCCACGTCCACGCTCAGCGCGTTGGCGCTCTCGATGACAGTCAAAAGCTTCTGCTCCTTCTTCTTCAGCAGCTTCTCCTGAACGGCGAAGTGCTTCATTATGGCGGGGGCCTCGTATATGCTCGTGAGCGTTGTGATGTAGTGCAGCGAGGCATTTTCAGAGGCGAACGCGCTGGGCGACGGTTGGGCAAGGAACGCCTTGTACTTCGCGGCGAGCGACATGACGGGCGCACGGAGATATGCAGGGTAAGAGGTCGTCGTAAATGCGGTGTAGTTGTGTTGTTTTCGCGAACGGATACGGTAGCGGGAGGGGTTTCACGGCGTAATAGATATGGTGGTGTTGGTGGGATGAGGCGCGGGGACGCGAGAGGTAAACAAACAGTCGTGGCGGTGGTGCTGGAGCGAGGAAGGAAGGAGAGATCGAGAGGATGTGGAAGGCGCGTGGTCAGGAGTAAACAAACTTCTTAGGCAAATTGACCAGGCGCAAGACCGCGCACTGCCCTGCCTGGAGTTGTTGCTGCAGGGGCATCCCGCCCCAATGAATGAGCGACGTGCAGTCGCCGCCGCTGTCAGACCCCGCCACCCTGTGCCACCATTGCTATCGATACCGCAAGCCACGACGCGCAGATCTTGCGGAGAAACAGCGGGTATGACAGCAACACAATATCCAGATCTATTGCGTGCCTACAGAGTCTTTTTGCTCGAGGCATCACAACAATGGGCGTGTGTCACACACAGACCAGTCGTTCCGCCAACGTATCATGTCAACACAGCCAAATGTTGGCGTGTTTCAGATTACTCGTATCCCGATATTCCACGACACGGCCGCTTTTCACGTGCTGCCCGTCTTAGGGATTCACGACCACCTCCGCTAATCTACGATTTGGTCTCTCAAATATGGCCATTGGAACTTTCAATCATGGAACCGAAGATTCGACTTCATTGCGTATACTAATTCTCGGTAGCTGTTATGCATATGAACGGCTGGCTATATAGCACAGATAGAATCAGACAATATAAGTAGCGTATAGCCCATGAAGACAAACACATCAGTATATGCAGCATAGAGCCCGCGTGAATTGAATGAAAATAAACGTCGCTCAATTACAAGAAAAAAATCAAAAAGTCGTAGCCAACATGAGATCAATCAAAGAACGTGAGGTGTCTGTCCAATATCAAAGAAACGGTCACGCATCATAAGCACTCTTCTCGGCATCCGCATCAAAGCACGTCTCCCAGCAAAGCACCTCGCTGGGAAAATCGCTCTCGACGCTCGGCCGCTCACGCACAAAGTAGGCCAGTGCGGCTCCCACTCCGCCGAAGAGGGCGAGACAGGTCCAGAGGGCGAAGTTGGTAGTTGCGACGCTCACGTCGTTGGACAGGTAGAAGCTCGCTCCGCTGACGGCAACTACCAGTGCTTTGAACAAGCTAGCGACTTGCATCATGCCCACAACGGTTCCGGCTGAGAAGGCGTCAGGCGTAGTGTTGAGCACTAGGAGCGCAACGAGGATAGAGGCGCCACCGGTGAGGATGTGTTTGATGAGGAGACCTGCAGCGGAGGTAATGGCGACCAGGCCGGTCGAGTCTGCGGCGGCGAGGGCAAGAAGTGGGGTGAGCATATAAATAGCGGGGAACAAAAGGGAAGTTGATCGGTACAGCTTCAGCAAGCCGAACTTCTCGACGGCGAGGGGAACAACTTGCTGCAGAGACACACCAGCAACGCCTTTGACGATGAGTACGGTGAGTCCGAGCCAGGAGCATGGTATGCCCAGGCCTCCGTGTTGCGAGCTGCTGTGACCAAGATGGGGGAGGAGGACGTCAAAGGTTGAGGCGTGGAGGGAGAGGAGGCAGAAGGATGCAAGGAGGACGAGGAGGGATGGCGCTTGCATGAATTGGTTGATGGTGATGGGCTCAGGGCGGACGAAGTCGATGATGGTGATGGTGGGGTCGTCCATGTTGTCCGCCGAAAGGAAGGCGGCTTTTTCGCAGTCTTGGTCCATGGAGGTAGATTGTTTGCTTGATTCCATCGGGAGGGTCTACGGTCTGTTAGCAACTATCAGTGGCACTGATGTCTTCATGTTCCCTTACCTCTTGAAGCATAGCCGTCGCAGCGACAGCAATGGAGAGTACCAGGCTGCCGCAAGCTAATTGAGACCCAAGCATGGGGTACTTCTCCCAGACCGCACCAGACGACCGCAAGCTCTGCGACACCATTTCCTGCATGATCGGTCCAATCGACCCAAACAGTGCAATCAGAGGCAGCCGAGAAACACTCCTCGCCCTGTCTCCCGTGTTCTGGCTCAGATCACCCAACATAGTAAGAGTCGTGACCAACACCGTGGAGCTCGCCAACCCCGCAAAGTACCTGAAGATTGTGCAGCCTGCCAAGTCGGTCGCAAAGCCCATACTGAGACAGCAGATGACCATTCCCCATAGACCCATGAGCGTGACACGGCGTCTCCCCATCCTGTCCGCCATGTATCCCCAGAATATGCCCGTTGTGCCGCCGAATGCGTATGCGGAATCGAGAATGCTTCGGAGGTAGCTCGTGGAAAGGTTGCCGCAGTAGTCGTTGTCCGATATTAGCATCTGGAGCTGGGGTTGGAGACTCGAGGCCATGATTCTGCAAGAGATGATTGCATTAGCTTGGATCCTAACGGTATGCGAACATTCGGGGAGAAAGGCGGTGCGACGCGACTTACGCTTCTGCGAGGAAGATAACATAAATCAGAAACATCTGCCTGTGACGCGACTTGACCGTAGCCTTGGATGTCGCATCGAACTCGCCCTCTTGCAATTCCAACTCCACATCCATCTCGTCCTCATCCTGCATCTGCAGCTTGTCGTACTTGGCCAGATCCTTCACCGGTATCAACGACCTCGTTCTTCTGTGAAAGCCCAACATAGCAACAAGATATCCCACTAAACACACAAAAAAGACAAGAAATGCGGCGGTAGGTTTGAGCCGGAGAGTGTTAGCTCGCGATGAGCTCCTGGACAAGGATGCACGGCCGGCGCGATCCTAGATATTGTGTAGAAGGACTGTGGTGGTCTGACGAGACCAATTGTGAGTTGAGAGAATGACGAGAAAGTCCAAGAGTAGGACTGGCTCCGCCTCGAGAAGAGGTTGAAGAGAGGAAGCTGAGGGCTAACATGGTGAGGGGATGGAACGGGGTCTTGAAACGTCCGTGCAGCGCGGTCATTGGTCTCAGCACATCCACACGAACCATTTCGAGCTGAAAGGCGCTAATGCCAGGGGTTGGACGGACCTCGGGTGGCGAGAACATGCACCACTGGCGAGAAGCGCTGCATCTCTCACGCATCCGATACATGTAGAACAGACAATGGCGTATCATAAAACTAGGCGATTTACCGCAAATGCACAGATCAGATTCTTACAGAGACTATAGAAACAGATCTCGCGACCTTTCCTTTTGCAGGACGACAGTGCGCCGCACACCGGGAAGGTCAAATCACTACTTTTGTACCCACAACGCCGAAGATATCGTAGAAAACATGCCATCTATGCCATCGACCATCTCGAGGCCTGCGCACAGGACTCTGGATGATTTTCCGACATTCGGCTCAGACGCGACCATTACTCACCCTAACGTACGATGGAAAATGATGACCGGAGCCCGGACAATGTCATGGTTGATGACCTTAAAAGGAGACCTTGGAGCCCTTGAAGTCTCCGAAGCCGCCGCGGTTGGTAGATCCGCCACGGCCTCCGCCACGACCTCCGCGGTCGCCAAAGCCGCCACGGCCACCACCGCGACCTCCACGGTCGCCAAAGCCACCGCGGCCGCCGCCACGGCCTCCGCCGCGACCTCCGCCGCGATCAAAGCCGCCGCGTCCTCCACCACGACCACCACGGCCACCGCCGTTGTCGTCACGAGGAGCGGCGAAGTCGATGCGGATGTTACGGCCGTCAACGTCCTGGCCGTTAAGGGCTTCGATCGCGGCCTTGGCCTCATCGACGGAGCCGTAGTCAACGTAACCGAATCCCTTGGGGTTGCCGGTCTCTCTGTCAGTAGGCAGAGAGACACGCGAGATCTCGCCGTGCGCGCTGAAAATCTCGTGGATAGACTCGTTGGTAGAGTCGAACGACAAGTTGCCAATGAACAGGGTGTTGCTGGGGGCGCTGCGCTTGTCTCCGTACTTGTTCGCGCGGTCATTCTGCTTGGCTCCCGCGGTCGCGTTGTTCACGCGAGGGGTGCTGAAATCAACGTTCAAGGCACGGCCATCAAGCTCATACTGGTGCATCGTCTCCTTGGCCTTGGCCGCGGACTCGGCTGTGGCAAACTCCACGTAACCAAATCTATGATAGTCAGTGTCTGTTGTAAACCATGTAGAACAATTGCACTCACCCCTTGGCACGGCCAGTCTCACGGTCGGTGATGATGCGGCATCCAGTGATATCGCCGAACTGCTCGAACTCGCGAGCGAGCCAGTCCTCGTCGATGCTCCAGCTGAGGTTACCGACGAACAGGTTCTTGATTCCCTCTTCAGCTGGCTCCTCAGTCTTTGTCTTCTTCACAGCCGGCTCAGCGTCGGCCTCGGCCTTGCGCTTCTTGGAGGGAGCCTCTTCTTTGTCGCTATCGCTAGCAGACGAGTCGGAGTTGTCTGAGTCCGAGCCGGAAGCAGAGTCATCGTCGGAGGAAGCCTACAAGGATTAGCACATGTACAGATGTGGTTTTAGTGGAGAGCTTACCTCAGCCTTGGTAGCCTTGACAGCAGGCTTCTCCTCCTCGTCCTCAGACTCGCTCTCGCTGCTATCGGAATCGGAATCGTCCTTGGCAGCGGGCTTGGGGGCACCGTTAGCCTTTGCTCCTTTTGCTTTGGGAGCAGCGGCAGCCTCCTCGTCGCTCTCGCTCTCGCTGCTATCGGATTCAGAGTCGGAGCTGGAGTCGGCGCTAGAGTCGTCGGCAACGGCGGCGGCGGCGGGCTTAGCAGCGGCTTTGGCCTTGGCCGGAGCCTTGACCTCGACTTCGCTATCGCTGGCGGAGCTCTCGCTATCGCTCTCGCTCTCGCTGGACTCGGACTCAGAGTCCGACTCCGGCTCGGGGGTGGGCTCCTTCTTCGACTTCTTGGACTTCTTCACCTCTTTGGCTGCAGACTTGGCAATGTCCTTGCTCTTTGCCTTGGGAGTCTGAGCGGGTTTGGTGACGCGACCCTCCTTGACGGCAGAGACGTCCTTCTTGGAGTCCTTCTTGGAAACCTTGGCGGCATCGCCCTTGGAAGATTTGACCTTAGACATGATGAAGGTAGGTTTGGATTCTAGAATTCATTAGTACTCTGGGGGTGAGGGTATGTTGGCTGCAGAAAGAAAATGGGAAAGCAAAGAGGTCGGACGCAAGGTCCCGTCGCGCGCACTCATCTCAAGGAGATTTTGGTGCGCGAAGCCCACTTCTTGGTTGTCTCGGAATGCGAAAAGCCCACAGGTATCTCTCGGTACCGCACAAAGGCGGGAGTCCCTCAAGCCCACGAAAAGCCCACAAGAGCCCACAGAAGAATGGCTTCAAGGCGCTGTGTTCCCACAAATGCCGAGAAGACAAGATATAAACCCTCAGTAGCGAAAAGCCCTCTGATGAATCTTGTCGTGCTCTGACGAGCAGCAGACGTACCCCTCTGATTGTGTGTGTGTTAAGGAAAAATTTGCCACGCGATGCCCACTGACTTGATATGTTCTGGAATGTGTAGAGCGTAGTACTCTTGCTTCGCCCTCAGTAACCCACAGAAGCCCTCGAAAGCCCTCTGATAAAAGTCGTAAAGTAAAGTGCCGGTGTGGAAAGCAAAAAGCGGCGGTTGTGGTGAAAGAAGCTGCGAGCGAGATGCAAGGAAAACGGTCTTTTAGTAGGACTTTGCGCAGAAAAAAATAAAAAGCGGGGCTGGGACCCAACCCTGCAAGCTCCCAAGGCGGTGAACGTAGCACGGGCCACGGCTCGTCATTGGCCGCAAACCATGGGCTCCGCTAGCGCGCACCGCGGTGAACGTCGCCCAACGACACGCGAGCCATCGTTGCGAGGGGACCATCCAGCTGCAGCTGCGCGATACCAATGGCCTCGACTGTCCACAAGCCCCGGCGGCGCAGGAAGATTGAAGAGGGCTCCCTCGCCCTCGTCACCCATGGCACGCTCGATCTCGATTCCAGCAATGCCCGAAAGCCCGCGTTTCCGCTCGTTGCCTTCCTGTGGCCTGCCAAAGGCACCGTTTCGCAGTGGGCCACCATCCCGTTGATACTGATGACCGTGGGCCTCTTCCGATGGACGACCGGGCTCTGGGGATACTCTGGCTTCCAGTCGCCGCCCATGCATGGAGACTTTGAGGCCCAGCGACATTGGATGGAACTCACCCAGCAGCTCCCCGTGTCCACGTGGTATTTCTACGACTTGGGGTGGTGGGGCCTGGACTATCCCCCCTTGACTGCCTACCACAGCTGGCTCCTGGGAGTCATGTAAGTGCAGCCATGCGCCTTGCGAAATGACCACTGACAGGCTCGCTCCAGTGGTTCTGCCATCAATCCGTCCTGGTTCACCCTCTTCGACTCCCGCGGCCTCGACGACCCCTCGCTGAAGATATACATGCGGGCTACCGTCTTCGTATCCGAATACCTCATATACATCCCGGCTGTCATCATATTCCTCCGCAGATACTCGCGCGCGGAAAAGGTCAATGTCTGGGAGGCATCCATCGCGCTGGTTGCCATCCTCATGCAACCTGCGACAATGCTCATTGACCATGGACACTTTCAGTACAACACCGTCATGCTCGGCTTTACTGTTGCGACAATGTCCAGCATTCTTGCGGGTCGCCACCTCTGGAGCTGCGTCTTCTTCGTGGGCGCGCTTGGATTCAAGCAGATGGCCCTCTTCTACGCGCCTGCCATCTTTGCCTACCTCCTTGGTGTATGCGTGTTCCCCAAGCTCAACATTACTCGCTTTGTGCTTATCGCCATCGTTACCGTGGCATCGTTCGCCTTGCTCTACCTCCCTTTCATCTTGGGCGTCGCATACGACCAGTACATGGGCGTTCCACAAAAGGGTCTTCCGCTTCCGCCGCTGCTTGCGTCTTTGCCATTCAAGCTTGACGACGACGCTTGGTACTATCCCATGATACTCCAATTGGCTCAGTCGATCCACAGGATCTTTCCATTCGCGCGAGGACTGTTCGAAGACAAGGTCGCTAACATATGGTGCGCCATCCATACGGTACATAAGCTCCACCGGTATCCGTCCACTCTGCTTCAGCGAGCAGCTCTTGTCGCTACTTCGCTGGCTATCGCGCCGCCATGTCTCATCATCTTCTTAAAACCTAGGAAGCAGCTTGTCCCCCTGGCGTTGGCAGCAACATCGTGGGGTTTTTTCCTCTGCTCGTACCAAGTCCACGAGAAGAACATTTTGCTTCCACTCCTGCCAATGACTGTTCTACTGAGTGGAAAAAGAGGCCTGCTTCCATCCATTCGCGCATGGGTTGGGCTTGCAAACTTGCTCGGGGTGTGGACCATGTTTCCTCTGTTGAAGAGAGACGAGCTCCGAGTACCATACTTTGTTTTGTCATTACTGTGGGCATATCTTCTTGGGTTGCCTCCAGTCTCCTTTTCCGCATACAGCGAGGGAACGACAGGTGGACTCAACCTGCTGACAAAGGTAATCCACCTGAACATCTACCTTGCCATGGCTGCGTGGCACGTCGTGGAAGCCTGGGTTCCTCCGCCGGATGACAAGCCAGACCTCTGGGTAGTCACGAACGCCGGCATCGGGTGTGGTGGGTTCGTCATCTGCTATGTTTGGTGTCTATGGTCGCTACTACAGAAGAGTGAGCTACTTGGGAAGGCCGCCACGAGCACGAAGAGCAAGACGCAGTAAAGTTCCGGTTGCAAGAGTTTTTGTTTTCGTTTGCTACATGGCTTTCTTCACGATACCCACTGCTTAAAGACCTCTGGAGGGTAGATTCGGTTCCATTCGTACAAGTATATTACATCCATCGCTCGACCTCTAATGTTCTCCTGCAATGCTTGACGCCATGTTCGATGCTTTGTACTGTACAATTCCACCATCATGCAACCCATTGCTCTGCCGCATCATATCTTGAATCCGTAGCCAGCCATGCAGATCTTATATTTCGTGACAAGGTCGGCGCATTCTTCTTGGGCGTTGTCCGAGTTCGAGAAGAGCATGCACTCGTCGCGCTTCGCCTTTTCGTCGGTGCAGACGCAGCAGGGCTAGGGCCAATGTCAGTCGCATAATTTCAAAGTGGCGATAAGTATCGTACTTTTGGCTTCGCGGGCGTGCCGGATGAGGTCTTGAGGTCTGCGCCCATGTTGGCGGCTGTCGGCGGCGCCGGAGCGGGTGCTATGCATTGATCAGTACACATCCATCGTGCAGCGTCCGCGATACGTACTTGACTGTCCTGAACCCATTGTAGCTGTATAGAGTTGTGTAAAGGAGCTTTGCCTCTGCTTAGCAATGTCGAAATCGACCCATCGCAGCTCAATGTCGGACTTGGCACTCCCGCTCGCCGATTGGTCGACCTGCACATCGCCACCGATGCAGGGCATTGTCCAGCAAATAAACCCCACCACGCTCCAAAACACTCGATCCCCTCTACCCTGCCACGCTCCCCCGCACTCAACGCTACACCCGCCCATTGTGTTGTGTGGGGCTTGAATATATTTACCTCTACTTGCAAGGAAGGCAGTCTTTGTAGGAACAATGTCTGGATCCAAGATTTTCTCCCTCGAGGGCAAGGTCCTCAAGCTCACGTCTGCGGAGGATATCGAGCCGCATATCAAGGCGCTGAGGGAGAACGATGACGTGGAGGAAGTGCGGTTTTTGGGGAACACGCTGGGAATAGGGGCTAGTGAGGCGCTGGCGAAGGTGCTCGAGACGAAGAAGAACTTGCAGGTGTGTTTACCCCCTCCACCGCCCATGCACGCATGACTAACGCAAGGTATATAGGTCGCCAACTTCGCCGATGTCTTCACCGGACGACTGCTCTCGGAGATCCCGCAAGCGCTCTCGCACCTCCTTACCGCCCTCCTCACGCTCCCCAAACTCCACACCGTCAACCTCTCCGATAACGCCTTCGGTCTGAACACCCAAGCGCCCCTCGTAGACTTCCTCGCCCAGCACGTACCCCTCCGCCACCTGATTCTTAACAATAATGGCCTGGGTCCCGCCGCCGGTGTCCTCATCGCCGATGCCCTCACCACCCTAGCCGAAAAGAAGGAGGCCGCAAAGAAGGGCGGCAAAGATGTCCCAGACCTGGAAACCATCATCTGCGGCCGCAACCGTCTTGAGAACGGCAGCATGGCCGCATGGGCGAAGGCATATGCCGCGCACAAGGGCGTAAAGGAGGTCAAGATGGTGCAGAACGGTATCCGGCAAGAAGGCATAACGCACCTCCTTACCAACGGCTTCGCGCACACCTCCAAGATCGAGATTCTCGATCTCCAGGACAACACGTTTACCGCTATGGGAGCAAAGGCGCTTAGCAATGTCGTCGGAGGCTGGACCGAACTCAAGGAACTCGGCATAGGCGACTGTCTTCTTAGCGGCCGCGGTGGCATCGCCCTCGCCTCCGCCCTCCAGCAAGGCAAAAACACCAAGCTCGAGGTCCTGCGCCTCCAGTTCAACGAACTGAACGCAAAAGGCATCGCCGGCCTCCTGGAAGCTTACCCTAAGCTCCCTGTCCTCCGCCGCATAGAACTCAACGGCAACAGATTCGACGAGGAAGACCCGTCCATCGCTAAGCTGCGCGAAGTGCTCGATGAGCGCAAGGAGGCTGCTGATGGGGTGGGCGAGGACGATGACGAGTACTGGGGTCTCGATGAGCTTGATGAGCTGGAGAGCGAGGACGAGGACGAAGAAGATGAGGAGGAGGAGCTCAAGGCTGGCAGTGACGACGAGGAGGGTGTTGAGGTTGAGGAGAAGGCCGCAAGGGAATTGATTGCTGCGGACGAGGCTGAGGGGAGTAATGTAGCGCAGGAGAAGGATCTGAAGGTTGATGACCTGGCGGATCGTCTGAGCAAGGCGGAGATCAAGTAAAGGCTTCATGTCTTGGTTAGGTTGGAATACGTTTCAAGGCTTGTTGGCGGATGCCAGGTATGATGAGTTAGTGAATAGGCAATGAAGATACCAATAGTAAGATTGTACACATGCGTCTGATTATCGCTCTTGCCGCACTCAACCTCTTGAATTCGTGCAGGCAGGGCCAGCGACGATTTACGAACATGTCACATTGAGTATTCCATGTAGCATGTGTGAGCTAGATTGGAGTGCAAAACACAAAAGCGAGAGAAGTGCAAAGCAATTTGAAACGGCACTTCCTTGACGGATCTCATTGCTGACGAGAACATCTTTTGCTCTGGTATTCCGGAACCCGCTGCATGCACGCATGTTCTTACCCCTCCAGCTGGACTGATCAATACCCGTAGC
>Ga0247803_1001720_pt1 | contig 11313 bp, 10 predicted proteins | sample UWRJL014104B1_FD_180928 | JGI IMG/M metagenome (GOLD analysis project Ga0247803, IMG submission 180928) | Plant litter microbial communities from Arlington Agricultural Research Station in Wisconsin, United States - UWRJ-L014-104B-1 | ecosystem: Environmental > Terrestrial > Plant litter >...
CATGCCGTGCCGAAGATGGGACCACACGCATTTGTGAAGAACAGCCCTTTGGCCGATGCAGCAGGCTACGTCGACGTCGACCCAGCCACTCTTCGCCACAAGAAATTCGCCAATGTATGGTCCATGGGTGATGCCTCTTCCCTGCCGACATCTAAGACTGCCGCGGCCATTACTGCGCAATCGCCCATAGTCGTCAGTAACGTCATTCGCACGTTAGAAGGTCAGACGCATCTGGAGAACGAATACGACGGCTATACGTCGTGTCCGCTCACGACGGGCAATAAGCAGGTCCTGCTGGCAGAGTTCAAGTACGGTGGTATCCCGAAGGAGACATTCAACCGCCTGTTTGGGATCGATCAAGGTGTGCCGAGACGCGCGTTTTATCATTTGAAAAAGGACTTTTTCCCATGGGTGTATGAAAACTACATGGTGAAGGGGAAGTGGGGTGGACCGAAGGGCTGGATCAGGTAGAGCGGTGGAATGCTTGCGGATGGTTGACATTCAGCTGTGGCGGTTGAAGTGGGTGTGGTTCTCTAGAAACTAGAACAGGGAGCGTGGTAGGCTTTCGTTGTATTGTGTAAGTGCAGTGTGTGACAAGGAGGGGTAACTTATTTAAGTGGATTTATAATGTGATACTGCGGGGTAGTACTGATTTGTATGGGTGATGAATCGGCATGAGTCGAAAAGCATGAAGCCCTAATCTGCATCGCATTCCCGCAATATGCCTCAGCTGGTGAGAGCTTATGGGACGCCTTATATATGCGCCAGCTCTAGGGCTCATGATTCTTAATCCTGATGGACGGGAATGGATGAAACAAATCACTACCATCCTCGTAGCACACTGCGCTGGTGGAAGTAGGCGTAAGCTCCAAGTGCTTCTCGTCCGAATAAACATCACATGAAATGTTATGAATTCAAGATGCAAAGGGCTAGAATTGCACTCCGTAAGTCGCACAGATTTAAACAGGACCGACTAATTGGATATTTATCACCCCTTCGTTGCCGAATCAGGATAGGTTTCGAGCGACAAGGCGTGTAGCTCTCTGTGGTAAGCGTGCATTAGTCTACGCCCCGTCTTCCAACGTTACTCGGAGTCCGTGATGTACATACTTAAGTCATTAACCAATCTTCCCATACGAAAAGACACGCCGTGTATTTTGTCGCAAGCGCACTGTCATTCCCTACTTCGCCCAAACCCCCCGTTAACTGTCCGGACAATGTCCATCAACACCACCAACCATCCCATCGCCGTTCCACTCGCCATCATAATCATTACCGCGCCACTCATACTCTGTTTCTGTCACCTCCTCTTCACTGCGTCCTGTGCGCGCGGGATACCCGGTCCATGGGCGGCGAGGTTTTTGCCGCTTTGGCGAATGTGGTTTGTGAGCTTTGGCTCGGCGCATGACGGGTACCGCAAGATGCATCAGCGGTATGGACCGATTGTGAGGACGGCGCCGAATGTGGTTGATGTTGCGGATCCGGCGGTCATTTCCAAAATCTGTGTCGGGGACGAATTTTGAAAAGGTACGTATCGTATTGATTCTTGTTGCACGGATAGTGTGGAAGTAATCAGTACTAGACGCTGACAGGGTTCTGAGATTGATTGCAGTTCTACTCATGTTTTGCGAATATGTACGAGGATGAGGTTCTTGAAAATATGTTCTCGACCCGCTCTTTAGAAGAACACAAACGTCTAAAGCGATTCGTAGCATCCAAGTACTTGATGAGTTCGCTACGAAATCTAGAGCACTTAATCGATCCATGTAGTACGATTTTCACAGATGCTATGGCAGATCTTCAGGGCCAGGTCGTTGATCTCGGTGCCTGGCTGCAATGGTACGCGTTTGACGTAGCCAGCGCCATCACGTTCAGCCACGATTTCGGCTTCATGAAAGAGCGAAAAGATGTGAAAGATGTTTGTGCCGGGATGCAGATGGGCATGATGTACATGAGTGTTGTGGGACAGATGCCGTGACTGCATTGGTGGTTGTTGGGGTGTGCCAGGATGAGGAGGATCTTGACGTAGATGACTGGTGGGAAGGGTGACTCGCTTCCCATTATAACGAAGGTATGTAAATCTTTACTTTGTTTGTTGTCGGAATGTATCTGATGCTAATGTGAGGGGTGGTAGATGGCGATGGATAGCATTGGGCAGTATTATGCGGAGGCTGCGGATCGGACGGGCAGAGGCGATTTTTTGGCATTTCTGCAGATGCAAGAGGAAATTTGTACGGTGAGGATGAGTGATAAGAATACTTCTACTCATCTCATGCATAACCTGTAAGATTGTCAGTGGAGTTTGTGCGAGCGGAGCTGATGTTGAGAAGTCTCGCTGGAAGCGACACCACCGCTATCTCTCTCCGAGCCGTGTCCTATTATCTTTTTCAGACCCCGCACGCATATCGGACACTCCAGCGCGAAATCGAACAGGCAGCCGACAAGCTCTCGCCCATCATCACTTATGCGGAGAGCTTGCAACTGCAATAAATGTACCTGTTAGTCTGGTCCAGCAGTGTGATTGCAGCAACTATTTCATCTATCGCGAACAGGCAAGCCTGTTTGAAGGAAGCACTGCGCATGTATCCGGCGGTTGGACTGCCATTGGAGAGGGTGGTACCGAGTGGTGGAGCAAGGTGTTGCGGTAAATAGATTCCCGAAGGAATTATCGTGAGTGTGAACGCAGCAGTGGTACATTACGATACAGATATTTTTAGACCAGATGCGGGCCAGTTTCGTCCGGAGCGATGGCTGCAATCGAGTGAGAAACTTGGGGGAGGAACAGGAGGGTGGACCGTTGTAATTCGACAGTAAGCATCCCCACCATGATCCTGTTCGTCATTCCCCGAGAGCCCGAGGGACCATCCACACCCCTGCGTGCTCCGCTCCGCCCTTTCATTACCAGAACAATCTTTGCTGACAAGGTGTTCTGCCAGTTCGGAGCCGGCGCAGGGACCTGCATTGGGAATGGGAAGAGCATATCGATTATGGAAATGGGGAAGTTGGTGCCGCAAATTTTGTGGCAGTTTGAGTTGAGGTGGGTTTCAAGACAGGCGCATTGGCGGGTGAAGACGTACTGGTTTTGGTATCAGGATGAGTTGATGGTGCGCATGAAGCCGCAGAGAAGTATGTCGAGAGATACTGGCGATTCGTAGACTATGATGATTACGCGGTGGGACTTGGAAGCATTTGTTTGCTCCGTGCTTTTTGTTAAGAATCGGATGTGGTTGACGTGGTTTCTCTGCTTATATTGTACCTTTTCATTGGCGGAGCCGAATGTGATAGGGATCCTGGGACGCGCAACTAGCTAGGGGTACCGAGTACAGCGCAAGAGACATATTCAATTGGATGCAAATTGTTTTCCTCCTATGCTGATGCAGTCTTCGTCGTCGCGATTAATGTAGAAACCACCTTGGTTTTTCCAGACCGATCATCCAAATGACAACGGGAACTTCGTGAGCCTGACCATGTCGAATACGTTCACCGCTGCTATGAGTCCTACAGATGCATGGGCAAGTGCTTATGTTGTGCAGTCACTCTCTACGAACTGATGCCGGAAGCGTGGTGGAACGTCTGAGCGCTCCTCTAGCCACTCACGTGATTCCCCGGATCGCCGTCTGCACCGACCCTCCGACCCTCCGTAAGAACCCTGTAGGTCATCTGCGCTCTGAATGGCCACCTCAGCTATCGAAGTCGCAACCTCGCATTTCGATCCCCTTTCGAAGTCTCGCTTCGCAATGCGAGGCCGACGGATTCGGATTATTCCATCTCGTTCGTCCGGAGGGTGTGCGGTCGGTCCCGAAATATGCCTGTCGTTGGCCCAGGCAACGAGGGACAGCGCGTCCCATAGACGTGAACGGTGGACACAATCGGAGCATCGTCGTCAGCGTCCGCTGCCTTGCACCGGATGTTCAGACCGTTCCCGACGTGTTTGAGCGCGGTCTTATATCGCTGCCTAATCTGGCCTGACTTCATTACTCTGTCATTCCCTCCCGTTTGTTCACACCACCTAGCAGCAACATTTCATCGAACCGCGCCACTCCACAGCGTTGACTCATAGCCAGCTACGCAAGCCTGGATATCCACGTACTCAACGATAACGCAACAAGGGCGGTGAAAGGGCGCCTGTATCATCTCAGCCAGAGTAAGAGAAAGGGTTGCAACGCCAAGCGATACGGCTCGCCTGATTGTCCACGAAGAGTTTAGCGCCACGAGCCCAACTTTCCGGAACGGCCATCCTCCCCTGCCCTCGTCGAGCCGAGGCGCCTGGGCAACTCTTATAGCCAACGTCGCACCATCTTCGACTATTGCCAGCGACACTTGCGGTGTTGAGTGATGCTTGAGGTCTGACCGGCAACCACATCACCAATCTTTAATTACGAGCGGCCATGACCACCGACCTGGAAAAGCAGGGCCAGGCTCCGGCACCTGTGATTGAAGAGAAAAATGTTGCTGGTTCAGATGCAAACGCGCCGTCGTCGACAGCAGAAGGTTTGAATGAGGACGAAAGGAACATTATCGACAGGCAATTGGACGCGCCAAATGACAAAGTCGGCTACTTTGCATTGTTCCGATATGCCAACGCAAAGGACCTTTCGATCATGGCAGTGGCGACCGCCGCTTCCATCGTTTCTGGCGCCTGCCTTCCTCTTATGACCGTGAGTATTCGACTGAATCCTTAAGCCCCATGAACGCCATGCTTACGAGAATAGCTTGTATACGGAAATTTTGCGGGAAGTTTTACCAGCTTCTCCGTGGATGCGATAGCAAAGGAGCACTTCCAGAACCAAATTAATCAGTTTACGTTGTACTTTGTATATCTTGGTATCGCCTCATTCATCTCAACGTACGTGGGCATGCTTGGATTTTCGTACACCGGAGAGCGCATCACGCAGCAGATTCGTGAGCTCTACCTGCGAGCTATCTTTCGACAAAATATCGCATTTTTCGACTTTCTAGGCTCTGGCGAGATTACGACACGTATTAGTTCCGGTATGCTTTTCCCGCGTGCGTGAGAAGGTCGCTCACTAACGCGAACAGACATGGTGTTGGTCCAGGATGGAATCGGCCAGAAGATCTCGCTCTTCGTGACCGGCACATCCATGTTTTTCGCCGCCATCATTGTCGGCTTCATTCGCAGTTGGAAGCTCTCCCTGATCATGCTTTCCGCCACAGTTGCGCTCGTTTTGATGATGGGCATCAACGGCAAGAACATGAAAGTGAATCAGACCCTAGCCATCAACGAGTATGCAACTGCGGGAACGCTGGCTGAAGAAGTCATTTCTTCATCGCGAAATGTCGCCGCCTATGGCACGCAGAAGCGCCTAGAGGAGAGATATAAAGTCTACCTAAAAAGAGCGGCCAAGTACGACTTCAAGGCCAAATTCTGGCTTTCGTCAATGATTGCCGGTATGATGTTTGTCTTAAACATGCAGTACGCACTCGCTTTCTGGCAGGGAGACCGCTTTCTTAAGGCTGGCGAGCTCGGCGTTGCTCAAATCTTGACTGTCATCATGGCGGCCATGATCGCGGGTATCTCAATTGGTCACAACCTGCCTCATATCGCATCTTTTGGACAAGCTGTGGCGGCCGCGACTAAGGTATTCAACACCATAGAGCGCATCTCACCGATCGACCCAGAGACCGAAGCGGGCGAGAAACCCAAAGATTTCATTGGCAACCTTGAGTTCAGAGACATCAAGCACATCTACCCTTCTAGGCGGGACACCACCGTTGTCGATGACTTCAATCTTAAGATTGAAGCCGGCAAGATGGTCGCATTGGTTGGTGCATCGGGCTCAGGAAAATCCACCATCTTTGGTCTCTTGGAACGATTCTACTTGCCTATGAGCGGCCAGGTATTTCTCGATGGGAATGATATCAGCACACTCAACCTCAGATGGTTGCGCAGACACATTGCCCTCGTTAGCCAAGAACCGATATTGTTTAGTATCACGATTTATGAGAGTATAGCGCACGGATTGGTGGGCACGGAATTCGAGCATGTGAGTAGATCCGCCATATGTGCCGCCACAAGGCTAACCATACAGGCTGAGGAAAGTGTCAAGATGAAGCTGATCGAAGACGCGGCCAAGACTGCCAACGCTTACGACTTCGTCATGGATTTGCCTAAACAGTTTCAAACTAAAGTCGGTGAACGTGGAAACCTTCTATCTGGTGGCCAGAAGCAACGCATAGCAATAGCGAGAGCGGTGAGAACCTCCAGGTGCGGTCTTCAGACTCAAATCACTTGCTAACGCACCTTCCTTCCACAGGTGGTTTCCGACCCTAGAATCCTTCTGCTCGATGAAGCCACCGCCGCTTTGGACACCCGATCAGAGAAAGTGGTGCAGCAGGCTCTAGACAAAGCGTCCGAGGGCCGAACCACCATCGCGATCGCACATCGACTGTCGACTATCAGAAACGCGGACAACATCGTGGTCATGGCAAAGGGCAAGATCGTCGAACAAGGAACACACGACGAGTTGATCAGAGCACGGGCTGTGTACCAAAGCCTAGTCCAGGCGCAGGAGCTCACCGCACAAGTTGCGCCTTCTAACCGTTTCTCTGAGATGTCCCTGACCGAAAAGGGGGAGAAGGTCATCGTTGGTGGCGATGGGCTTGAACTAGTCCGTACTACCACGACGAAGCCTGCATCTGTTCACGCCAGGAAGAGCGACAAGGAACAGACATTCACCACTTGGGGGCTTATCAAGTTCAGCTGGGAGATGAATCGTGGAGAACATACGCTTATGCTCCTCGGGTTTCTTCTGGCCATTCTTGCTGGCGCCAACCCTGCCATTCAGGCCATATTCCTCGGAAACTCAATCAACTCTTTCTTCTCGCCTGGAACGTCGACTGGTGGACACGATATCCGGTTTTGGTGTTGGATGTTTTTCATGTTGGGCATTGTCGTTTGGATGTTCTACTTCTTCCAGGGACTGACGCTGTCGAAAGCTTCTGCTGAGCTAATTTCTCGCATTCGTGAGCAAGCATTCAGTGCGATCCTCCGTCAAGACATCGAGTTCTTTGATGGCGAGGCAGTCACTTCAGGATCACTGGCGACCTTTCTCTCTTCCGAAGCAAACCGACTCGCCGGCTTGAGTGGTTCAACTCTTGGAACTATCATATCAGCCTTCGCAACCGTTGTCATCGCTATTGCGATCGGTTGCGTGTTTGGCTGGAAGCTCGCACTCGTCTGTTCAGCATGCATCCCGCTTGTGCTTGCGTGCGGATACTACCGTTTCCACGCTCTGACCCGTATGGAGAAACGTACCAAGGAATCCACCGACGCCGCCTCCTTCGCCTGCGAAGCCGCTTCGTCCATCCGAACGGTCGCCTCACTTTCGCTCGAGAGCCATTTGCTAGCGCAGTACCACGAGAAGCTCAATGCGCAAGCTCGGGGAAACATGAAGTTCATGAATGTGTCTTCTGTTCTGTACGCCACCAGTCAAGGCCTTGCCTTGTTCATCTTTGCGCTCGTCTTCTGGTACGGCGGTAAGCTCATGTTGAACATGGAGTACACCGTTCTCCAATTCTTCATCGTCTACTCTGCCATCATCAACGGTGCCCAATCCGCCGGTGCTGTGTTCTCGTTTGCACCTGATATGGGTGAAGCTAGGGAAGCCGCGATTCTCCTCAAGTCCTTCCTCAACCGCGTTCCGAAAATCGATCACTGGTCCACCGAAGGCAAGCAAATTGACCGTCTTGTTGGCAAGATCGAACTGCAGGGTGTGCGCTTCAACTACCCCGGTCGAGCCGATCACCGCGTCCTCCGTGGCGTTAGTCTCAAGGCCGAACCTGGGCAGTTCGTAGCGTTGGTCGGCGCAAGTGGAAGTGGAAAGTCGACGGTGATGGCGTTGCTGGAGCGCTTTTACGATCCTACAGCTGGTGCCGTTTTTGTTGACGATGTTGAGCTGAAGGACTACAACTTGCAGAGTTATCGCGCACAGCTGGCTATTGTGAGCCAGGAGACGACGCTATATACGGGAACGATCAGGGACAATATCCTCGCAGACAGAGATGATGTGAGCGAGGAGGCGATTGTGCAAGCTTGCAAGGATGCGAACATTTACGAGTTTATTGTGAGTACTTTTGAGGTTGGCTTGAAGGCAATAACTAACACTATCTAGACGTCCTTACCAGAAGGTTTCAATACCCTTGTCGGTGCAAAGGGCGCCCTGCTATCAGGTGGCCAACGCCAACGCATCGCCATCGCCCGCGCACTGCTCCGCGATCCGAAAATTCTGTAAGTTCCTTACCTTTCGCGCTCTCATCCCGAAAGCCATATTAACGTTTCCCAAAGCCTCCTGGACGAAGCCACATCCGCCCTCGATTCCACGTCCGAACGCGTCGTACAATCCGCGCTGGACGCCGCTGCCCAAGGCCGTACCACCGTCGCCATCGCACATCGCTTGTCTACCATTCAGCACGCGGACGTCATCTATGTGTTTGACCAGGGGAAGATTGTAGAGCATGGTACACATGATGAGTTGATGGGAAGGAGGACTGTTTATTGGGAGCTGGCGAGGTTGCAGGATATGGGTGCGCCGCAGTGAAAGGCGGATAGTGCTGGAGATGGTTGGCCGGTTGTATACCACTTTTAGAAGTAGATGCGCTCATAGCGTAGTTTCTTTTTCTCTTCCTTTGCAACATTAGAGTGCCTGTAGCCGTTTTGGTACTTAGATGCGTTATACACACTCCACTAATCTAAATGCCATTCGCCAATTTTGGCAACAGATACCCATGTCACCAAGGCAATACCGCTACGTCTCGAAGTCCGACACTAGGCCTCAATACGTGTAGTATCATGCGCACTCTGTAAAGGCGCGTGATCAGGACGTGCCTCGTACGTCATGGCTTGACTTAAGAACAGTGGTACTACATGTGCGCATCAGAACTGGGCGCTTGCTCAGTGGCGGCGATTGCGCAGAAATGTGTCTCATCTACGATATCGTGGAAATGTCTCAATTCCCCAACTTAAGATCAATTGGGCTGGTTTCTAATTACTTGTCAGCTTGATCTATCAGATGAACAGTACCCTAAGCCTCAAGCCCTCACGCTAACACGGAGTGCCAAGCACTCCAGTTTTGTAGCTCGCAACATATTGTAGCCCAGCACCAAAAGCACAGGATCGAAGTTGAAAGTCAAGGTATCATGATTTCCCTCCAAATTATCATAAAAACATCTCGGATATCATCCCCACCAAAAGAACGCCTTCTCGACACCACCCATCATGTTAGCTTGAACGCCGCACTAGTCCCCTCAAAGCTCGATATCTTCCCTCCAACCGCCTTGGAATCTCCATAGTACTTGACACGATACGTACCCGCTGCCGGCCCCGTAAGACCAGTATCCCAGCTGATGGTAACCTCACTCGTGCCAATGAGCCCATTCGCCCTCTTCCACTCATAGATAACCTCCCAGTCCTTGTCGTTCTTCAACTGCGTCCATGTACCGTCGCCATTTTGCTTCTCGATCGAGGTAAACGTGCCTTCAAGACGAAGGTTGTTGCGAGGATTAGCGCCTTGGAAGACAACTTTGACAATGGAGCCGCGAGTGTACGAGGCTGAGGGGCCAGTGATTACGTCGCCGAACTTTTTGCTGCCGGAGCCGTCATAGACGACACCGGTGATGAGGGAGATGCTGCGATCGCGGAAATCGGGCGGCGAGGGACCGGCAGGGACGGTGGTAGTTACCTCATCAGCGAGAGCAGGGAGGTAGGTAAGGGTTCTGTTTATATAGGCATTGAGTGTGTGTGGCCCATACAGAGTAGAAGCGCCTTCATAGCGCTGGACACTGTACTCTTCTTCGGTGGTAATGTAGTGAGTGTAGCTGTTCGCTGGGCCGCCAAGCACGACAATGGGCGGGGTGGCGGAGGGTACGATGTTGGCGGATACCGCTTTGTTGTAGACTGCTTCCCTCCAGCGGCGTCCGGACATGGTCGTAGCCTCGCCGGGGGAGACGATGATGAAGAATTGACCGACGCGGAAGACCTGGACGTCGACGATGTTAGGCGACCAGTCATATGGAACCTTGGCTTCGCCGACATTCAGCAAAATGGGCTTCGGCTGCTGGCATTTGATCTGCTTGGGGCCTGGCGGAGCGATGGCGCTACCGACAATGTTCCAGAATGGATTGCTTGGCGCACCCGGATCGTTCTGTACGAAATCGAAGGCACCCGGGCCGTCAGATGTGCCAGCTGCGAAGGAGTTACCCATGGCAGCAGGACATGTCGAGACGGTGGTCCCGTTCGCCAAAGCGAATGTAAAGTTTGAATAGTCGACAAAGGTGTGGAAAGAGCGCACGCTACCAGTGATGGACGTGAAGCTGTCCGAATCGAAGATGCCCTTGGCCCCCTGGTACTGACGCTTTCCAATCTCATAACACGACTTGTGACCACCGTCATTGAGACCGAAGAAAGGTCCTCGACCATGACAGTCCTGGTTTTTACCACCGCACGTGCTGTCATTGGTTCTGCATTGTTGGTTGGAACCGTCTTCGCACCACGCACCATTGACGTTGGGTGTGGTATCGCCGACGTCGGCCTGCGAGAAACCGGCAACAAAACCTTCGGCGGCATTTGCTGCGCCTGCGTTCGCGGAAATGTCTTGCTCGAAGAGATATGCAGCCACACCCTTGTTGTCGGCAGCAACAATCGTTTGGTTTCCGAGCATGCTCGTTCCGTGGACGGCGAACCAATTCAGCACGCCGATATGCTTGCCGTCGCTAGCTCTAGTGAACTTCAGAAGCGTCATGGTCTTGTCGACATCGTCCGTGTACCGCGCGCGTTCCTCTGCCGGGTTGGCAAGGTACGCAAACAGACTACGGTTGATGTTCGCGTTGTTCACTTTGGCGCTGCCGGAGCCAATGGTCCCCAGAGTTAAGCCCTCGTGCGCCCGCTTGACGGACAGCAATGCGCCATCCACGATGGCCTTGTAGCTCTGCTTGTCGAAGCCCTGACTTGTGATCTGTGGAAGAAGGTAGTTCAGCCAGGCGGCCGGTCCGGCATGGCTGTGCGTGCCCGTGACGGCCACGTTCTTCTGGGTGTAGACGGAATAGGCGGAACCTAAGGCCTGGAGTCCCTCCAAGATGCCGTTTCGGATGGCCGTGTCGCCCGACTGAGTGTCCAGGACCATGTAGACGAAGCGCTGGCTAGGGTCGCTCGGGCTGCCGACGATGAAGGCGCGTGAGTACAGGCGCTGGCGCAGTCCGGTCCCGATTTGAGACGAATTCGCATAGCCCATCAAGTTCAGCTCAACAACCGGTCTAAAGCCTTGTCAGTGGATTCCCTCTACCTTGGTAGAGAGACGT
>Ga0247803_1001721_pt1 | contig 11311 bp, 10 predicted proteins | sample UWRJL014104B1_FD_180928 | JGI IMG/M metagenome (GOLD analysis project Ga0247803, IMG submission 180928) | Plant litter microbial communities from Arlington Agricultural Research Station in Wisconsin, United States - UWRJ-L014-104B-1 | ecosystem: Environmental > Terrestrial > Plant litter >...
AGAAGTTGGATAATGACGAGACGAGTGATTCCGAGATCACAGAAATTATCGACATGAGACCATCGGAGGAGCACATGTTTGATGCGCAAGCACAGCTAGAAAGCGACGGTAGGAGTGAGTCTGTGGAGATTGTCGAGATCGCAGTGCCTAAGAAGAGGCGTTTTCCAGCGCTAGGACGGCCGCGGGAATCTATCCGCATGACAAGAGAGAGATCTAGGAACGTTAATGTGGGTGCACACGTCATCGAGGTCATCAATCTGGAGGAGGAGGAGGAGGAGGAAGTGTTTGTGAAGACTGAGCCGGAGAGCAGTCCAGGTATTGTGTCTAGTCCACATCGTCTGGTCATCGTCATCAGCTCTGATTCTGAGTCTGATTAAGTTAATGACGGAGTGGCTTGAAATTATTGGACGGGGTAGGATTAAGGGTAGTTACAATGGCCTGACTACCTGCTAAGATAGCGTCGTGTCGTGTTAACGACCAATGCTGCAACACTCTCGCGGAGTCTTCATCAAACCAGAGTATACCTAAGCCTCCGCATCCAGTGCTCACGACGAAACCTTCGTACAATACCCTCCGGCTCCCCCTCCCACCTGTGCAAATCCAGTAACGTCCACTTCCCAAAGCACCCACCAACCCACACACATACTCCACAAAACGCCTTGTCCCATTCCACGCATTGAAGCTCGGCCAACGTTCGTGGGGCGCACACGCAATCAAGTCCGTTCTATGCGCAACGGCATGATCGAAAAGTCCGATATCCGGGAGTGCCCTTATGCGCGAAGAACACAGCCATCTTCCGTTTTGGAATACAAAAGAGAGGATTTCATCCTGATCCTGTAACTAGTGCGATGCTTTGATATGTGCAACGCTTATATCACGATCTGTAGGAATAGATTGGTGTCGTAAGCAAGGTATGCGCGCGCCAGGGGAGTGGCGCGAGAGGTATGATGGGTTTCATTCATGGGTTGGGGTGGTGTGTTTCAAGTGTCGACGGGAGACTCGTGCGAGTGGTGCGTGGTAGCGATGAGGCTCTGCGTCAGAAGTGATTTTGCTGACCTACTTATCGAACCTGAAGCTTATATGAGGATTTCGTTTTACATGGAGACGCGGCGGAGAAGTTGCGAAGGATGCAATTGGCAGAGAAGTGACAGATAGGTAACGAGGTACGCGACGTGCTAAATTGGAAAATTGGCTTGCGAGTAAGAACAAGGCTGCCGGCAGGAGGATCACAGCAGTTGCAGAAGCAATTATCCAACTCCGTCCACACCGACGTGCGTAGCTAGGTGGTACAACATCCACGTTTCGTGCAAACTCACATCGAGATTCACATGGGAAATTGAGATTAAGAACACAATATCCACGTGCGAAATACACCTTTACCTCGAAGCTAAACGATCGCTGTCCATCGGACCTATTCGCGTTAGACGTGCGATCAACCACGACAATCAAACACCAAAGACTAGTCTAGTCTGATCCTTCGCGGCCACGCGATTCGATTCCTTCCACGATGCAGGAACCATTCATCCGAGGTAATTAAAGTTCAAGATCTCCTTGACACTGCGTGCGGCCGCGTTGTTATTGCGAAATTGTTATGCAGGCTCATGCAGGGGGAGCTTTTACCGATACGCCCTTCGACTTCAACGGTCGGAGTCGGAATAGGTCGGATTCTGCCTTGAAGGATGCACGTCCCTTGCCCATTTCGAGACGGTGATGCGCGGAAGTGCGTCATGGCGGTCCGAGTGGTTCGGGACGATGGGAGAGATGCAGTACAGGTCTGAAGGTTGTATCGAGGGGTTGGCAAGGGCGGGACAGAAGCGAAGTGCCGTCGAAGCTACCACCGTGGTACGGCCGGTATCGAGATACTCGCCCGAGTGGTGCGGAAAGTGGACAGTCTCGCATTGAGACACCCATATTCCAAGTTGACAGCAAATGCGATGCACGCGAGCCCCATCCCAAATTGTGGTATACGAGACGCGCTCCGCTAGTCGAGTTATGGACTAGGACTTGGTAACAGCACCATGCGCTTGCCTCGGATCGTTAGACTCGTCGATGTAGCGTGAGCCTCGACTGGGGATCATGCCAGCCTCCAGCAACTCCGTACTCTCGTCTATTTCGGATTCGCAATTGGATCGCAATTGGGGATGCTATACGGCCTAGTTGGGTGAAAGCAGGTCCACAAGGCGTGCTGATGACCCGGGGCAGAAGTCGGGCACGGTGGGAGCTGTTTTATTCTCCGACGATGAATGTAGTTGTCCGCAGGCACTCGGGGACATATCGACAGCGGCTCTATTGATCCTGCCATGCGGCAATGGAGTGTTGAGGCTGTGGAGAGGGACAGCTCCAGCCTTGCACTGCGCTGGTCTCGGGGTCGTCTCCTGGGAGAAGCAGCGCCGGCCACGGGAGGCCTGCCCTGACACTTGCGGACTCGAGAGACGGCGGGACAGCGACGGCAGCGGAGTTGCCGTCTCCGAGGCGTCCAGCGTGGCAGGCGTCGAGCCTGACACAGGGGATCCGCAGCAGGCCGTGTCGCGACATTAAGCTTCCCCACGATCGGCTCGAAGAAGCAGTTGACACTCGACGTGCCTCTTTGGGGGGGTGTTTGTTTCGCCGCCACGGGTGGCCGGGTGTCGAGCAACAGGGGCACGGCTCGGCTAGTCCAGAACGACCTCGGCCGCACGCGGACTAGCGGCTGCACTGCCTCTCCTAAATATAGGCGTCTAAAGCGACGCATCGTCGACTGCCACGGCCAGGGCAAACGCACCAGCTCGCGATTCATTTCGTGGGCATGCCCGCCGCCGCCCATGTGGCCTATGTGGTAACGCTGCTGATGGAGGCGCAACGGGCTGATGCCCAGCGCCCAGCACAAGAGGGCAGGTGGTGCTGGCGCAGGGCCACCGGGCAGGCCATAGCGGACTCCTCTCACAGCACTCCTGGCGTCAAGCCTCGTGGGAGCAAGGAGCCAACAAGCAACCAACAGAACATCGTTGCATCCTGTGACAGGCCGCAAGTGCGGCTCCAGAGCGTGCTAACTCATGGCCGACGAGCAACAATCTCCGATGAGGCGTCCCTCTGCTTGTCGCTCCTACACGAGCACCCCCATTGCTTCCGCTCCGCCCTACCCGTGCAAGTTGTCCATCTGGTCCGGCCGCACCCCTCAAAGCATAGCCTTTCCCACATCTCACTCATCGTGCTGCTGCTTTGTCCGTCGCTGGTCTGGTTCCCGCCGGCAGCCCTGCGCCCATCTGATGCCCCGGTCACCGACCAGCCATATACACCCTGCCCGTCCTACGCACGCATACCACGTTCCTGGATCTCGCCGCTCTGCATCTTGCCACCCCTCCTCTGCCAATCTCAGCACCAAGGTCCGGCAATTGGATATCGAATCGGGCTGGATATCGTCGCGTGCAGTAGCGCAGCCCTCGCCGCCGCTGCGTCTGCATACAACCGTCGCTGCACCCTTCACGCCTGGCGCGACCACCCCTGCACCGCAACCTCCTTCTAGCAGTCGCAGCCTCGAATACGGTCCTGCATCCGACTCTGCTCCCTTTTGCTATTAGAATGATACCTGCTGCCCAGCTGCTGACGGCCCCGATTTCTTCTGCCCGCTATAATAAACCGGACGGCCTGTCGTATTCGGCACGTTCGCTGATCTCATCGAGCTTCGTCTTCCTGCACGTCGACGGCCATCTGCCACGCGAGAACGAGGTGCGCATGGCGCAAACCCCCCCAAGGCCGCGGAGTCGAAATGCTGCCAACGAGGGCGAGCTATGGTTCAGCATGACCAGTAGCGCCCGACGCGAAGTGGAACCGGATCTGTCTCCCTACGAGGCTACGGCGAGCCATCACGTCGCAACCAGATCCATATCTCCAAGCCGCGCCCCCCAGATCCCCGTGATATCGACCAGCTCGGCCTTGAACAAACCACTGCCACCGTCCCCCGGAGCTGAGAGAAAGAGGCGCACACCTGCGTCATTACGCAACCTGATTCGACGCCATCCGTCTGGCGAGCACGACTCCACGCATCTGCAACCGGAACCCTACCAGCAGCACCAACGGTCGACTTCGGCATCGAATGGCAAGCTGAGCCCCGATCCGTACCAGAATAACGCCCACCAGTTCTCCCGAAGCATGCCCAGCTCCCCGCTCGAGTACACCTCGACTCAAGTACCTTACTACCCATCGCATCCACCAGCCAGTGCTCGCTCACACTCCGCTGCTGCCGACTACCCGGAGATGCCCCAGTACCAGGCCTACACCCCCGTACCTCAAGCTCCTCGAGAGTCCCGCTCAGTTTCCATGGGATCCAACTTCGAATCGCCTTCTCTCCGCGCTTCTAGCACGTTCCCGGACACGACTTATACGGCCACCCCGCGCGGCTCGGTCTCGAGCAGACCACGTCCACATACCTCCTGGTTATCACCCACCGAGCCATTCCAAGATCCCTCCGAGGTTGGACTTTTCGCAGCGGCAACCTCCGGCCTGCCAGGCAGCTTCGACCCTTTTTCACCTACCGAAACTCCCCACTTGCAAGGCTCACTATTTGCTCGGGACCGTCGAGATGACAGCATCCCTATTTTGGCACAGCCGTCACGGCAGCAACAAGTTGGTGGCTGGCAACCTATGCCAGACGAATACCTCCCTCGGCAAGGATCAAGCGAAGTCATGTTCTCCAGCTCCGCATTACCATCACCACCTCAGCCGTCTTCACCTCGCAATATGAACATGAACACGATCAATATGGAGCTAGAAAGACTGGGGCTGACGGATCAAGAGCACGAGGATGATGAGTTGCCAAATTACGCGCAGAGCCAGGCGCAGATGGCCCAGCTGAAGAGAAACGAAGCTTTGGCGAGAGCGAGGGAGTTGGAGGCTAGGTGGAACAGCTCGCGGGGTAGTTGGAGAAGTCGGTGAGGACGCAGTGGAAGTGGTCTACGCATTCGTTACTTCTTTTCTCAGCCGAAGCTACTGCAGCTTAAGGCCCTGTTGTTCGATTCTATGCATTGATACCCTCGCTTGATACTGTTCACATTGGGATTCGGGAAGGAACCATTTCTGGGCTTGGAGCGATCGTATATATACTGTCTTGCATGAAAGGTTGCGCAGCAGATAATTGCGCCGGCGGAGGGCAACTGCAAGACAAGAATTACACATATTGACATCACTTCCACGCTCCTCTGTTCAAACACATCTCTCCCTCTACCCCGCGTAGCCCCCGGCAAATCGCCCCCATGATCAACACCGCGTAGAGATTCCCACCAGGCCCGTCGCCGCAATTAAGCCTCCGATCCCGCACCGCGGCGATCTTCACATCTGACCATGCCGAGCATACCGAACTACACCTCATCTCGTCGCCCAAAAGCCAGACATTCAATATACGCCCCATGCGTGCAACTACCCAAAGCATTGCTCGGCATCAGCACCAGCCTCAAGATCGCGCTTACATGTTCACCGTCGACAATAACCTTTGTCGAACGTAATATTGTTCGCATGTGGGGAGCAATTTAGCCCCTGCGTTAACGTTCCAGTATCATGAGTCGACAAGGTCCGTTGTAGAGCTTGAATATGCAGTGTCCGGATTCGGGAAGTGCGGCGCAAGGGGTGCCCAAACGGACCGGCGTGTACACTCGTGAACGACTGAAGTGAAAATGAGTGAGAGTCTGCCTTGAGATCAGCCTTGAAGCATGCGGGCTGTTGCCAGGGTCCCGGTAGTGTGAGAGATGTAGGGGTGGGGATGCGCTAGGATGGATTGGAGGTAGAGGGCGGGAACTAGTGCCAGTGTGTCGGGAGACCGTTGTTGTCAACCCGTGTGGTGTTTGATGGAATCAAGAACATGACGAGTGGGGAAGGCCCTGCTGTAGCTTGTAATAGAGACGTTGAGGTTGTTCTGTGTAGGTGGCACTGGTGGATTGTTCATGGGACTTGCGACATTGTAGCATCTACGTACATGCGACGGCACGGCAATGAAGACCGCCTCGGAGATTTGCAACGGCACACGATTGGCCTACTTGGGGAATGATCTTGGGCTCCCACAGATGTCGTACATGGCATCTCGAAGGAGCAAACCGCATCCCTCCTCCCTGTCGACGACCTTGCGTGTAACCTCCCTCGTCTCGGCTATAGTAGCATTCTCGTTGGGCACTGGCCGGCTGCAAGCGTGCGCGTGGCAGGGTCATCCCCATTGGGGGCCACAAAAGCTTCTTGCAAATCTCGCTATGCTCCGTATTTTCCGAGCCGTGGAGAACCATTCGAGGACGTCGTCCCTTTGCCCAATGCGACGTTTCAATTATCGATTAGCCGGCCGCACCTGCGGCCCCCAGATAGATTAGCTCGTGGGGGCAGTGTCTACACCATAAGCATCTCGTACAATCCCAGTTCCGTCTACCCCATAAGCATAACGCTCATCGTTCAATACCCTACCGCGACCGCGCATGCGGCCCCCTATTGAAAAGTAGTGCTGCAAATGTGCATCGAGGCTGTGAAGTTCGCCACCCGGCATTGGCACGGGACCGATATGTAGCGAAGCCCGAATGACTTCCAGAAGCGTGCAGTGCGCGTCCCGCTATTCAGTAAGCGCATTAGATGTTTAATCGATAGTACACACGAGGTGGCCGTTGATGCGACCGTACATTGAATTGCATATCCTCCGAGTGAGATATTGCCACTCAACATAAGCAAAGGCATGCATGCAGTGCTGCACGCACCTTGGCCCTTGCTACTATGTCGGAAATGGCGCCATCACCGACAGCGACGCGGTCGCGCGGTCGAATTATATTTCCAGCGAATGACGCTTTGAAGAGGTCGACGGGCAGAAGTATTTCTAGCGAGTAAGATGCTGGTCTGGCCCGGAGGTGGTACGGTAGATGGAGGGGTCGGTGGGCTGTGCAAACGCAACGTCCAACGCAGAAATGGGCCGGAACAAACTATGTATGCGGGTGGTGTGAAAATAGCAAACTTGGATAGTGATCTGCTTGCCGTCTAGCCGGGGATATTGGCCTAGATGCATGGCGGTGTACCGGAGGTTTGGATGTTGTAGAGGTGTGGTCTGCGCTTTGGACGATGGATGTTGCGAGGGTCGCACTTACCGGATTGGGTGGTCAGGCTTGTAGATGTTGGTCGTGAAAGCGCAAAGCAAATGTCGAAATGTAATTATTTTCATGGAGTTTGTGAAACATAGTGATAAACATGCGATGCGATGCGATACGAGGTATTGTTTGATACTGGAAGAGGCGCCGAGAATGCTAAGCAAATAACGACAGTACGATATTTCCAGAGTGCGGACCTGATCTACATTACTCTAAGTAACCCGCTGGTCGGACTCGGGACGGGAGCTTACTCCGTTATAGTAGAGGAACCTCTAGCGATCACCGTGAGGTTATTCGCTTCACAACCTTCCGAGGGGGTTTGGCATCAACGGCACCGTCGTCTCGCGCTCGCTTACTACGAGTGGAGCATGACGGCGTACTCTTCACAGAGCTGGTAACGGTAACAGTAGTTGACCCTACCGAGCCATTATTTGAAGCAGAGTAGCGAGCTGTAGCGACAGACAATCTCTTCGGCGGTGGGCCCGTCCCAGCACTGAAGATAATCTTGGGCGGGACACGCACCGGAATCGGTACATTGGACTTCTGCAGGCGTTTGGAGTCAACGAGCATCCAAATCACCCTACTGACATCGATTTCGCGGTTTGTGTTCTGCCTGCCGTTCGTCAAGTTGTTGGCGCACAGCTGTGCATATTTGTCTTGCAGTTCTTGGATGTCCCTTTGCGTCTCAGGAACGTCAGTCATTACAACCCATCTTCGATGCTCGCATGACAAGAAGAATTTGACATGAATGGTAGGAGGCGCGATGGCGAGCGGGCCTTCTGTCTTGATCTTATCCCATGTCTTTCTTTGAAACCATTGCGCAAGCCAGGACATTGAGATAGCAGAGTATTCTTTACCATCACCCTTCTTTTCTTGCTCAGGGTCTGCCCATATCTTGCGTAGCTGGATGTGGGTCCCAGCCTGGAGGCGATCTTGCGGATTGATGATGCCGCCGAACATGAAGTTTTCCCACGCGTAGCCCCATTCCGCCTTATCGGGATGATCACAACGAATGTGAGGCTCACTCAAATTACCTCTGTGCATGGCGCCGTATGCATGTACGATTTCGTGGACAATGGAGACTGCCGTTTGCCAGTCGTGCCGGAACTGTGCGCAGCGGGAGCTTTCTCGGTACCCGGATTTCTCATCCTTGTAGAATCGGAGTAGCGCCTCGTTCATTTCTATGAGCACACAGTTCTTGTATGCAAAAGATGTTGAGCATTCGGCTGTATGCTCAGACCTGCGTGCAGGGTATAGCGTGGTTCGTGCCCACAGCCGTAGTGAATCGGCTTTCGGCTTCGACCATCGGAAGACAACGCAGTGCTCTAGGCAATGTAGGGCCTGGCGCACGCCAGCGATGCACTTTTTGAGCTCGGCTCCAGACTTCGATGCGACTGGATTGGTCAGATACTTCTTTCCGGTTGCGTCGTCAACGTGAGTTCGTCCGTACGATAATGGGATGAAGAACTCGAGAAGCGAATCGTACTGAAGGAAAAGGGAAGCTAATTGAAGCATTTGCTTGAGATGTAGACTCTGTTCTAGAAAGCAGGAATCGTGGAAAAGCGGGTGTATGGCGTTGTTGAGGTTTCCAGCTGGGGCCGTGGGATCGTGGAGAAGTCCGAGCCGGTCGCCCCTGTTCACAGCTTCGACTAGGTCATTGATGCCTAGGTACTCTTTACACATTGTGATGAGCTGTCTGGAGACGCCTTCGCTGGATGAGTGTTTGATAGTGGTGATGGAATGACGGACACCGTCCCCTACGTTGCGTTGCCATGTAGATATCCTCACACAATAGCATTATGAATTTGGTCGCGAATGAGACCAAGAGCAGAAATAGACAGATACAATACCCATTGTCTGTTTCCTGGATGTAGAAGACAAAGACATAAGATAACAAAGGCCGCTTCAAGCTTGAAAGGAGGCGCTATAAGGAAACTTCAAGTCGATACGAATCCTTGTGAGAGGGTAGGGTGGATAGAATTACCTCATGAAGATGTTAGCTAGATCTGAGCGTGAAATGATTAGCAGAATCATGCGTCGTATCATTTTGGGCTGTCTTTGAAGCATCGCATCTTTGCGGGGTTACAAACTTGGTGCCGCCCAGGCCGTCATGCTGTGGGAACCGTCGTCAATCGTGCAAAGCATGCCCGGCGTAGATTGGTGATACCGTAATTTGCGGGTACATCTTTCGGCATTGAACGTACTCTTTCGTGGAGTTGGAACAAACAATTCTTCATGGAGCCATAGTAGCGAGGCTAGAGATGACCTGCCCCCCTTGCTTTGATGTCGAGGACTTGGCTTCTGCTGGGATAGTCACGATCCGGGCTCGTGGATCGAAACTTGTTGAATAAGTGACGGAACGAATGCGCAATAGCAAGAGTTCGACGTCGAGGAGTAAGATCGGTGGAAGAGCGATGGGAGGTCTCGCTGTCGCTTTCGCTGTTCATTTGGCGCTGGCTGCAACATCTAATTCGTTGCCGATAGTAGGAAGCAAAGCCATTCCTGAAGGGACTCAGCACGATTGTTTTATGCTGAACCCTCCACTGCGTTGTTTTTGCGACACAATCTTGTAGGTTAGTGGTGTTCAGCTCGCAAGGGGCGGTTTGTGGGTAGCCAGCTTGGTGGTAGAACAAGCTAACGTCGTTTCATACTGCGGGGCTGTGATTAGTGAAATGTATACCCGGAGCCGAACTTGCACGAAAGCCACCCTACTGATAATCATGTTCTGATTCAAATCTGTCAAGTACTAGAAGACGTTCTCAAGGAGCCTGGGCAACACCACGCGATGCTCACGTGACTGCGCTCTTCGCTTGGTTACGCGACGCGTCGGACCCACACCGCGCCTCGTCTTCTCCGCTGGTTCGTCGCACCACTTCCACCTCAACGCGCCGACCTCCAAACGCTCAGTCGGCGCTTAAACCCTCATTCAAGGTGGCCTTGCCTGGTCCCCGTCATTCTTTTGCGGCGCATAGCCTCAGTTGCGCGATCCCCCGCGGTCCAGATTGCATCTCCATTTCAAAAGAAAGTCTGGTCGAGCATACGCACTGACCACCCTGTGGACGAGTGTTGCACAGTACGGCTCCGTAATGGACTGGGCCACTCTGCACGCAAAGGCGAGGGCAGCGCTACCGCCCTCCGGCATACCGCCAAAGCGATATATGGTCGGCGTTCTGCTAAAGCGAGACGTATCAGCTGGAGAGCAGCTGACGGAGTTCGACTTCTTGTGGATGAGGGCGCATGCGGTATGTAACTATCCCTGAGGCTGGGGTGCAAAGTGCGTCGTGAAAGTGAGACATCGGCAGGGTGTAGTGCGAGGCAACACGCGCTGAGATCCCTCTGATTGAACTTTCCCAACTTTGTAACCCCACCTCCAGGACCTAATCTCTATAAGACGTGCTCACAGGACTCCAGAAAATCCCGGTATCCACTATTCGAGCACAGTGGATGAAGCGATACCCTGATATCGAGATTGAGCTGGAGTGCAAGGACGAGGTGCCCCCGCCAGATACCATTATCAAGCTTTTGAACTACTACGAGGATGATCTTGTCGTGTTTCGAACAGTAGCAAAAAACCCTGAGGCCGAACATACATCTCCCAAGATACTTGCACCTCTGGATATCGCACTTCGATCAGCGCCAGTAGCTGAGACTCCGCCTCTCCCAGCAGGTAACGAGGGCATACCGGTACGTAACTTGGGGCGCTGCGTCGTACACCGAAGACAGCGCGGCCCCTGACCCAACACAACTGAGCCAAAACTTCCTCTCGATGAGCTTTGCTGACTTGATATGCCACCTCTAGGCTCCTTCCTGGGACATGCTGCGCGACCATGAGAGGCTGTTTGCCGAGCCCTTCGTGCGCAGATCCTCACTCCAGCTTCAAGGTAAGAAACACCTGACTTAGAAAAGATGAAGACCGCTACAAAGGAGATGAGCCGCTGACACCGCCTTTAGATCCTCCTCCCGGAGAACGCACACCATCCGCCTATGCTTCTCCACACAAAGCTCATGCCGCGTCCACACCGAATTCCCCTTCGCGTGATTGCCAAACGCCCAGGACTATGGTCAAGCCGGAACCGCGAGCACCAGAACATATCAAGGCAGAGTGTCAGTCTTCACCTCCACCTCACAGCCCTGAGCCGGACGCTATCGCCTTCGACGTGGAGGGGGTGTTCAAGCGAGACCCGTCTCCAGAAGTCGATGACGGAACCGAAATGGTCTCAATGGATCGA
>Ga0247803_1001722_pt1 | contig 11309 bp, 14 predicted proteins | sample UWRJL014104B1_FD_180928 | JGI IMG/M metagenome (GOLD analysis project Ga0247803, IMG submission 180928) | Plant litter microbial communities from Arlington Agricultural Research Station in Wisconsin, United States - UWRJ-L014-104B-1 | ecosystem: Environmental > Terrestrial > Plant litter >...
CTTGGAATCGAAAACGACTTGATTCAGTCCATTACCCTTTCTCCGAATCCTGCTGATAAAAATGTCACCCTAAGTGTGCCTAATTCTCTGATTGGAAAGAAAGCATCACTGGTTACTTACTCTTCCAACGGACAGCGACTTCATAATTCCGAAGTGACATTATTAGATAAAACGGACCTGGCAACCCACACACTTTCAACAGGTTTGTATCTGCTAAGAGTAAAAGTAGGTGATCACGAACGTACTTTGAAGTTTATAAAGCAATAGTTTTTCTGACCATGCGCATGATCGATTCAGAATTGTTCAGATTTTCAATTTGCCGGATGGGTATCCATTTAACATCTTTCGATTCGATGTTGATCACCAGTTCTTCTTCCCTTTTTCCTTCGAACAAAAATCTGATGTCATAATGGTAATGCTCCTGATCCCTGCTGTTGGCAGGAATGAGGTGAATATCTACATCAAAAATCCCATCCTGCAATAACTTTGGATTCTGAACCCCTGTTTCCTCCTCAACTTCTTTTTTGGCAACCAGAAGTACGTCAGGATCCCCGTCGCAATGGCCTCCAGGTTGAAACCATCTGTCCAGTTTGCGATGATGCATCAGCAAAACTTCTTCTTTACTTTCAGAAATAATCCATCCCGAAGCAGTAACATGACCAGATAGAAGGCTTCTTTCAAAACATCCTGGATTGGCTTTTATAAAATTTTCTGTCTCCTCAACCATTTTTAGTTCCGTTTGATCCTGAGTGGAGTAGGAACTGATTAAAGAAAGCAAACTGTTTCGATGCATTGTAGGGTATATAAAGTTTTCGTTCTAATTTCGCCACAAGTTTAATACATCTGACTTTTTAATCAATAAATTATCTACCTCATTCCCATGAAAAAGTGTCTTCTATCCATCTGTTTTGTTGTTGCGATCGCAGCTTCAACCTTGGCACAACGCACACCTGCACCTAGCCCCGCGGCTGGAATTATGCAGACTATCGGTATTACCGACTTTACTGTAAAGTATTCAAGACCAAGCATTAAAGGACGCAAAATTTTCTCTGACAGTGCTGTACTGGCACCTTACAATCAGATTTGGCGGACAGGCGCCAACATGGCCACCACATTCGAATCCAGTACTGATTTTTCTTTTGGCGGTAAAAAAGTACCTGCGGGAAAATACGCGTTATTTTCCATTCCGTCAGGAGCAGCGTGGACTGTTATTCTGAACAAAAATTTCAACCAGGGTGGAACAGACAATTACAAAGAGTCTGAGGATGTAGCACGCGTTATGGTTGTACCAACTTCTGCACCTTTTACCGAAGCTTTTACAATTGACTTTTCAAACATTACAGACAGTACTGCAAATTTAAATCTGGCATGGTCATCTGTGAAAGTTCCGGTTCAGATCACAGTTGAAACCCAAGATCTTACCATGGCAGGGCTGAACAAAGCCGTTGCTGAAAAACCGGAAGATCCTGCTGTACTTCAAAGTACTGCCGGATATTTGTTGTCAAAAGGAAAAAATTTGTCTCAGGCACTGTCCCTTGCCGACAAATCCATCGGACTTAAAGAAACATTCTCAAATCTTTGGTTAAAAGCACAAATCCTCAACAAACTGGGTAAAGTAACCGAAGCATTGCCGATTGCACAAAAAGCATTGACAGTCGGAGCAGCATCCGGTGACGGCGCTTTCGCAAGTTTTTACAAAGGGCAAATTGAAAAAGGTATTGCTGACATGACCAAGAAACTGCCTGCTGCAAAAGAAGCGGCAAGTTCGGCTTTGAAGGGAAAGAAGAAGAAATAACTTAGTTTTAATTAACTAAAAGGTCGTTTCTTTATTGGAGGCGGCCTTTTTTATTCTATTAAGAAACCAAAAAATATTAAAGCAACGCTTTCAGCACGGCCAGCTATGAAACACGTTCTCTGGCTATTGAGCTTTTTTTATTACAAATAATAAATGACATGACCTTCTACAAAAAATTACCCTCAAACTTCATAAAATCTTCTAATCTTATTCTCGGTACTGCTGTACTTGGATTAATTAACCTTTTACTTTCACGCGACATTTTAACTGATGTCAAAAATATTGCGATTGCCATACTAACGCTTCTATTTATTATTGGACTTGGCTTCTTAATTAGACAAGGCCAGAATTGGGTCAAATATTTGCTTCTTGTTTTGACAATTGTGGGAACGATCGGAATACCATTTATTATCACCAATATAACTGAAAAACCACTGATAGGAATAATAAATTTAGCTCAGACAGTTATGCAGATATGGGCAACGATATTGCTTTTTAAAGTTCCTAAACCGTGAAATGGCGTTACGAAATTTGTTCTGTTTTTCAGCCCAATCACCTGAAAAACCGCGGTACGCTCCATTCGTACTTCACAGCTAAAATTCGAATCACAATGATTAATACGGAAGAAGTGATGAAAGCGACATTGCGTTCTACTTCAAATTCTTTCAGAATCAAATAGCAGCACGCTCCTGCCAAACATGCCGTTGCATACACTTCCTTGCGGTAAATGATTGGAATTTCATTGGTCATCATATCCCTGATCACACCACCCATAATGGCCGTAAAAATTCCCATGATCGCCGCGATTTCTGGTCTTACACCCAGATTAAGGGCTTTTTCAGTTCCAACGATGGTAAACAATGCAATTCCGCAGGTATCAAAAAGAAAAAGCGTTTTCCTTAATTTGATCAGAAATTTGTAAAAAACGAAGGTCACCAAAATTCCTGCCATGATGGCGTAAATGATGGCTATATCGCTAATCCAAACCAAAGGATAACTGTCCAGCAAAATATCCCGAAGTGTACCACCGCCAATTGAAGAAATGAACGCGGTAAAACTAGCCCCAAACCAATCCTGATGTTTTTGATCTTTTACTATCAAAGCACCAGAAATGGCAAAAGAAAAAGTCCCGATAATTTCTAAAACGTACTGGATACTCATGGGGGAAATGATGAATGAAGAATAGTTCGCTCGGCCATCTACCGGAAAAGTACAAACAAATAGAATCTGCCGGGCTTTTGGATTTCTCTTTTATTCCCAATTTTTCATTCTTCATTCTAAACTGCCACGGGTGCCTTAATCCCAGGCCATGGACGGTAGTTTTGAAGTTCGAAATCTTCGAATTTGAAGTCAAAAATACTTTTTACTTCGGGGTTAATCGCCATGACCGGAAGCGGCCTCAGCTCGCGGCTTAATTGAAGTCCCACTTGTTCAAGGTGATTGATATAAATGTGCGTATCACCGCCGGTCCACACAAAATCTCCCAGATCAAGGTCGCATTCCTGAGCGATCATCATGGTTAGCAGCGCGTAACTTGCAATGTTAAAAGGAACTCCTAAAAAAACATCCGCACTACGCTGGTAAAGCTGGCACGAAAGCTTTCCTTTGGTTTCACCCGCCTCGTCGTCGGGAGGGGACACGTAAAACTGAAATAACGCATGACAAGGCTGCAATTTCATCATCGACAACTCAGAAGGATTCCAGGCCGAAACCATGATCCTTCTTGAATCAGGAGACGATTTTAACTGGTTCAAAACTTCCTGTAACTGATCAACTGATTTACCATTGGCACCTTCCCAGCTTCTCCATTGCTTTCCATATACAGGTCCCAGGTCCCCATTCTCGTCAGCCCATTCATCCCAGATCGAAACACCGTGTTCTTTTAAATAACCGATATTGGTTTCACCGCGCAAAAACCAAAGCAATTCATAAATAATGGATTTTGTATGTACTTTCTTAGTTGTAACAAGCGGAAAACCTTCTTTCAGATTGAACCGCATCTGGTAACCGAAAACGCTGATCGTGCCTGTTCCCGTCCTGTCTGTTTTACGAACTCCGTGTTGCAAAACGTGGCGGAGCAAATCGTGATATTGTTGCATTTCTTGTAATATTCAGGTTATTGAATTTCAGCCGTAGTAAGTTCAACGCTATGAGTGATGGTCGCCAGTGCTTCCATTTGCGCAGTTGCGGAGCAGTATTTCTCCATTGAAAGCGCAATTGCACGATTGATCTTGTTTTCATCAAGCTGGTTGCCCGTGAATTTAAAAGTCAGGTGAATTTTGCGAAATGGGGATCTTTTGGTTCCTTCTTCCTCTTCACGGTCTCCGTCCGCACTGATCCTGAAATCTGTAATATCCTGTTTTTGTTTTTTCAAAATCAGCACCACATCAATGGCACTGCAACTGGCAAGTCCCAATAATAACAATTCCATTGGCCGAACCCCCAAATTGCTTCCGCCAATTTCGGGCGAACCATCAGTATGTACTTTAATATCGGATGATCCGCTTCCTTCAAAATGAAAAGCGTCATTAACGCGCACTAGTTCTACTTTCATACGTATTGTGGCAGGCGACAAAAAACCACCTGTATCTCCATGTTTAATTAAACGTAATATTTTACAAATCTTTCAGGGTAACAACCTGATCTGCTTTCCTTATAATAGATATGATGTCATCAAAGTTCAAATATACTTGATCAATCACGATTCGGCTATCAGCGTTATCATTTTAAAACAAATTTTATCCTTGTATATTCGTTCTTTACTCATAATCAGTCGTTAAAAATGCATAAGATGTATATATTCATTTTAGTTGGCCTGCTTGGCCTGTTCAACTGCAAAAAGGATAGTGACCCAACGACAGAACCAACTCTTGTACAGGATCTTACGGGCACATATGAAGGCTACAAACATTTTAATAAGTCAACACAGGATTCTATACCGATATTGCTTAAAATTGCCAGGCTTTCTGATTCCGAGCTAAGCATTGAGGAGATCACGCCTTTCAGCCACACGATGACCATTAAACTGACCGGACTTAACTTTGTTTATGATGGGGGAAATGGTGAAAGCCAGTGCGGTGTGATCAAAACAAACGGGACTGGCAATTTTTCCGGCAAAAAATTATATCTGATTTCAACAACAAAATGTGTTCAGGGAAACGGGCCTGATATTTTTATAGAATACCGTGCTACCAAAAAATAACCCTTGAATTTTTAATTATGTGGAAGGAAGAGGATAATAAACTAAAACGCAGTTTTACCTTTGGCGATTTCAGAGAGGCATTTGATTTTATGACCAGGGTGGCTAAAACTGTTGATGAAATGGACCACCATCCATTTTGGACGAATATGTACAACAAAGTCAGTTTTGAACTGAATACACATGACGCAGGCGACAAAGTGACTGACAAAGACAGAAAACTTGCTGCTGCTATTGATAAGATTTTCGAAGAAAAATGAAATTATATATAGTACCTACCCCAATCGGAAATCTTGAAGATATTACCCTTCGCGCGATTAATGTTTTAAAAAGTGCAGATGTTATTTTGGCAGAAGACACCCGGACTTCGGGTAATTTACTGAAACACCTTGGTATCAGCAAACCCATGCACAGTTATCATGTCCACAATGAGCATCAGACTGTTGTAAGGGTTGTTGAGCGGATCTTGAAAGGAGAAACCATGGCCTTGGTCTCTGATGCCGGTACTCCCGCTGTTTCAGATCCCGGTTTCCTTTTGGTAAGAGAATGCATCAAATACGGCATTGCGGTAGAATGTCTGCCAGGCCCGACTGCCTTTGTTCCCGCTTTGGTGAACTCCGGCTTGCCTAGCGACAGATTTACTTTCGAAGGTTTCTTACCACATAAAAAGGGCCGGCAGACACGGCTGCAAAATCTTGTTGCTGAGGAAAGGACGATGATATTTTATGAATCTCCGCACCGTTTGCTTAAAGCCTTGCAGCAGTTTTCTGAATATTTCGGAGCCGACCGGCAAGTTTCCGTGTCCCGTGAATTAACCAAAATTTATGAAGAAAATATCCGCGGAACGGCTGCGGAGGTTTTGGCATACTTTTCCGGAAAAACAATTAAAGGGGAAATCGTGATTGTCGTTGCAGGAAAAGGTAATGATAAGAAATCAACTGACCAAAATGATCAGGATGACGACGAATAATATTCGGAAGGTAAACACATCAAATGCTATTTAAATGATCTTTAACAAGAAAATGAGATTTCCCACCAATTTGAACCCCACTTCCAGACGCTTCCTTTTCGCCCTGTTTTTTACTTTTTCCTTTGCTCAATTTGCCAGTGCACAGTTTGGAATATTAACACCTGATGCGAAAGTAAGCCTTATCACAGTTGGACCAGGAACTGAATTGTATTCGGGTTTCGGACATTCAGTGATGTGGATCACTGATCCGGCGCAAGGAATCGACAGAGCGTACAATTATGGAACTTTCAGCTTTGAAACGGGTAATTTCTATGTCAAATTTTTGAGAGGAACGCTCCCTTACTCTTTGTCGGTAAGCCCGTTACATTACCAGACCAGCTACTGGATGGCTGAAAACCGGTCGATAAAAGAAGAAACCCTGAATTTGACGCTGCCTCAAAAACAGAAATTGTACGAGTTTCTTGAAAACAATTATCTGCCCCAGAACCGTCTTTACCAGTATAAATTTTTCTATGACAATTGTTCGACCAGAATGGCTGTTGCATTGAAAGCAGCTTGTGGCGACAGCCTGAAATTCCTTGGTTATACACATGAAAAACTGAGTTTCCGGCAATGGATCGACAAGTATGCTTACAAACAAAATCCCTGGGCCGATTTTGGAATGGACCTGGCAATCGGTTCCCCGTCTGACGAAATTGCCACAGCAGAACAAGCTACTTTTTTACCGGATAACCTGAGCACTGCCTTCAGGGATTCAAAAATTCAGAACGGTTCTCAGCTTCAGCCTTTGGTCGTTTCCACAAAAGATATTTTCGTAGCCGGGCCTGTCGTCAATTCTGAATGGCTCACGCCCATGATCGTTTTTTGGGTTCTAGCGGCGCTGACCTTGCTTTTCACTTATTGGCAAATCAAAAAAGAGAAAGTCAATTTTACTTTGGATAAAATATTATTCAGCATTTGCGGCGTTATTGGCTGGTTTATTCTTTTGCTTTGGTTTGGAACAAATCACGGTGTAACCAGTTTCAACTATGATATTTTTTGGGCATTCCCGCTGTGGTTGCCGTTGATATTGTTTATTTCTCCAAAGCAAAAGCCATCCTGGTTTTCATTTTTATTGATTTTTTACGGATTTCTTTTACTTTGCGCTACCGGAAATCTTTTGAAACACAATTTAGTAATTATACCCATTTTGCTGACATTGATCATCCGGGTTTACTACATGAATAATTCACTTTCTAAAATCCCGCAAAAAGGATAGTTAACGAATGAATCTTGAACTGCTTACGCAACAAACCATAGAAATCGTTAGAAAGGCTTCCGCATTTATTCAGCAGGAAGCAGCCCAGTTTTCCCGTGATAAAATCGAGTATAAAGATCTTAATAACCTGGTTTCCTATGTAGACAAGGAAGCTGAAAAAATGCTGGTGCTTGGTTTGAGCGAAATATTGCCGGAAGCAAGCTACATTACCGAGGAAGGTACCACGGGTCAGGAGCCAGACCCGACTGCGCTGAACTGGATCATTGATCCATTGGACGGAACAACCAATTTTATTCACGGCGTTCCGGTTTATTGTGTGAGTGTCGGTTTGGCAAGAGGCAAGGAACTACTCATCGGAGTGATCCATCAGCCGTGCCTTGACGAGATGTTTTACGGCTGGCAGAGCGGTGGTGCCTGGTGCAATGGAAAACAGATTTTTGTGTCGAAAGTGAAGCTTCTACAGGAAAGTCTTATTGCGACCGGCTTCCCTTATTACAAGTTTGAAAAACAAAAACGGTACATGTACATTCTCGAATTACTGATGCAGAAGACCCATGGAATCAGGCGTATGGGTGCTGCGGCAGTGGATTTGGCCTACGTTGCTGCTGGCCGGTTTGATGGTTTCTATGAATACAATCTCAATTCCTGGGACATGGCCGCGGGCATTTTGTTGATCAAAGAAGCAGGTGGAACAGTCACAGATTTTAGAGGCGGTGATAATTACCTCTTTGGTGGCGATATTATTGCGGCATCAGGCGCGCAGCAGGAGCTGGTAGATGTGATCAATGCAAATTTCTGAATTGCTCAGACCAGCTGAATTTTAAAAATTTATCTTAACAAAAATAAAAAATGGAACTGGAACAACTCCGTTATCCCATTGGAAAGTTCATTCCGCAGGATCGCTACTCAGCATCGGAAGTAAAAACCAATATTCAGATTATCAGCGCATTACCTTCTAAATTTATTAATTTATTAGGAGGCTGGGATGATGATAAACTAAACACGCCATACCGGCCAGATGGATGGACGGTCAGACAGCTTGTACACCACGTCGCAGATAGTCATATCAACGCTTATACAAGATGCAGACTGGCGCTTACCGAAGATAATCCGGTTATTAAGCCTTACAATGAAGAACTGTGGGCCGAACTGCCTGATGCACAAACTGCCCAGGTAGAATTATCCTTGCAGCTGATACGTTACGTTCATCTGCGCTGGGTTTTACTCCTGAATTCAATGAATGAGACCGATCTTGCAAGAACTTACACGCATCCTGCATCAGGAACCATCTTCCGTCTTGACACCGTAATTGCAAACTACGCATGGCACAGCGAGCATCATTATCAGCATGCATTTCAACTCGCTGCGAGGAACAATTGGCAGTAGCAGATTGTTAACAAATCATGATGGTACAAGAGATTATAGTAGTCGGCCTTTTCATTGCAGCAGCCGCTTATATGGGCTGGAAAATTTGGAAATCAGTTGACAGCCGTAACAGTGGTGGCTGTGCGAAGGGCTGTGGCTGTGCTGAGGATAAAAAAATGAAAGCTAAAAGTATAAATATTTAATAAAGAATGCTCAATTTTCAATGTTCAACGTAGCATATTTGCCAAATTGAACATTGAAAATTGTCTGTTGAGCATTCTTTAATCTTTATTTCATACTGCCCCTCTCTTAATTTCTTCCACAACAGCAGGATCAAGCAAAGTCGAAATATCACCCAGATTATTTACATCTCCTTCTGATATTTTACGCAAGATACGTCTCATAATTTTACCAGAACGTGTTTTTGGCAAGCCAGAAACAAACTGTATTTTATCAGGTTTTGCAATAGGGCCGATGATTCTTGATACGGTTGCGGCAATGTCTTTTCTAAACATCTCTGCATCATCAGGTTTATTGTCCGTGATAATGTAGGCATAAATCCCCTGGCCTTTGATGTCATGCGGATAACCCACAACCGCCGATTCAACGACGCCAAGATGCATGTTAATCGCGTTTTCTACCTCGGCAGTTCCTATTCTATGTCCCGAAACATTCAAAACATCGTCCACTCTTCCAGTGATCCTGTAATATCCGTCTTCGTCCCGCAAGCATCCGTCTCCGGTGAAATACATGCCCGGATATGTTGAGAAATAGGTTTGTTTGCAACGTTCGTGATCGCCGTATGTAGTTCGGATGATGCCTGGCCAGGGAAACTTGATACACAGATTACCGCTTACATCATTTCCTTCAATCAACACGCCGTTTTCATCGACAAGCACAGGCTGAATTCCAGGCAATGGCAACGTTGCGTATGTTGGTTTTTCAGGCGTTACTCCGGCAAGAGCAGAAATCATAATTCCGCCCGTTTCAGTTTGCCACCAGGTATCGACCAGCGGACAATGTCCTCCGCCAATGTTTTGCTTAAACCAGTGCCACGCTTCCTCATTAATTGGCTCACCTACCGAACCCAGTTTTGTCAGCGAAGACAGATCATGATCCTTTACATACTGTAATCCAAAACTCATCAAAGAACGGATCGCCGTCGGAGCGGTATACAGAATATTTATTTTATGCTTTTCAACGATCTGCCACAGACGGCCTGCGTCGGGAAATGTCGGTACGCCTTCAAAAATAACGGAGGTTGCGCCATAACATAGCGGACCATAAACAATGTAGCTGTGGCCGGTAATCCAGCCAATATCCGCGGTACAAAAGTGAATTTCTCCCGGTTCATACTGGAAGACATTCGCAAAAGTATAGGTAGCAAAAATCATATATCCGCCACAAGTGTGAACCACACCTTTCGGCTTTCCGGTTGAGCCGGAAGTATACAAAATGAACAGCGTATCTTCCGCGTCCATGGGTTCAGCAGGACACACCGAATCGACATGTTTTACCTCTTCCTCCCACCACAAATCTCTGCCTTTAAGCATCGAAACGGGCGTTCTGGTACGGGTCATCACAATGACATTCTTAACCGTTGAACACAGATCCAGTGCGTTGTCTACGGTTTCCTTCATTGGAATCACCTTATTTCCACGGAACGCGCCATCGGAAGTAATGACCATGGTACAGGCTGAATCATTGATCCTGTCGGCAATGGACTTGGCAGAAAAACCTCCAAAAACCACAGAATGAACAGCTCCGATGCGGGCACAGGCCAGAACAGCGACGGTAAGCTCCGGTACCATCGGAAGATAAATGCATACGCGGTCGCCTTTTTTTACGCCGTGTTTTTTAAGGACATTGGCAAACCGGCAAACCTGGTCATAAAGCATGTGATAGGTTATACTTACGGAATTATCTTCGGGATCATTCGGCTCCCAGATGATGGCTACCTGGTCTCCTTTTGTTTCCAGGTGGCGGTCGAGTGCATTTTCAGTGATATTCATTTCACCGCCTTCGTACCATTTGGTTTGTGCTTCATTGAAATCCCAGCTCAGGACTTTTTTCCATGGTTTTCGCCATTTAAATTGTTGGGCCACTTCCGCCCAGAAACCTTCGGGATCTTCTACACTTTGTTTGTAGGCGATCTGATACTCTTCAAAGGTCTTTATTCTCATGATAAATACAGGTTAACTTAGGGAAATAGGATATTACGGGACAATTTATAATTTTCATTTGGTTCGTCCTACTTAAAATGACTCTGAATAGTGCCACTTTTAAAAGTTATATGCAAAGTCTGCCACAAAATACTGAGAACCAATCGTGCATGAGAATATTACAGAAATCTGTACTTTCGATTTAATAATATGACCACAGACTTTTTACCAAAATGGATAATCCTTTAAATCAGACTGATACGTCAGGTCCTGGTTTTAATGCAGCAGAACTGGCATTCATTCAACTGCATTTGCAGGATGACGTAAACCAGCTGATCCTGAAATCGGGTCAGTTTAAAGGGCTTGATGTAAAAAAACTGGCTGGTCAGATTTTGTCCCGGCAAAAAGCGGCAAGGAAACTTCCCCAATGGTCGGCTAACGAGCAGCTGTCGTTCCCTCCTGCCCTGTCTGTTGAGCAAAGTTCTTCTGAGGCGACGGCGCGTTACAAGGCTGGTATTGTTTCAGGAAACGATCTGATCGACATAACCGGCGGAATGGGT
>Ga0247803_1001723_pt1 | contig 11306 bp, 12 predicted proteins | sample UWRJL014104B1_FD_180928 | JGI IMG/M metagenome (GOLD analysis project Ga0247803, IMG submission 180928) | Plant litter microbial communities from Arlington Agricultural Research Station in Wisconsin, United States - UWRJ-L014-104B-1 | ecosystem: Environmental > Terrestrial > Plant litter >...
CCAAAGACCACCAAGTAGTCATCGACACACTCCTCGAAATGACAGAGGACCTTCTCAGCTTCACCAAACAAAACACGCTCCTCGGAAAGGGCGACCCGAACCCGGATCTCTACACTCCGTCATTGGGCAGCCTCTATGCTCGCCTCGAAGCCGGACAGATCCCACCATCGCCGGCCGCGGTGGGTGCCAGTCCCAAAAAGAGGTTGAAGGTCCATAAGCGCACCGGAAAAAGCCCCTCTCAACGCTCGCTCCAAGAGTATGAGGACATCTACTACGCCCTCCTCGCCCTTATACAAGAAATGCACTGGGACATCCTCACACGCATCAACAATGGCTTCAACCACATTGACGACTTTGTCTGTGATGGGAGCGTCAGGATCTTCCAGCTTCTCGACTACCTGGTCAAAAGCTGGGAATTCCTCAATGACTCCTCCGTTGCCAAAGCCCTTGACAACGCCATCCGCGAGGCCTGTTACAAGACGACGCAGAAGAAGTTCAAGGATGATTTCAAGCAGGGCAAATACTTGATCGCGGACTATAAGAGTCTTCTGAAAGCTCTGAAGAAGGACTACGACGAGATTCCTGGTCTTGTTTGGATTGGTGGATGGAGCCCGGCTATGATCAATGCATCTTTGCAGCAGAAATGGCGTCCGGTATATAGCGCAGAACGCATGGACAAGGTCAGGAAGGGGGCTTTGAAGAAGGCGGAGCAGACGGAAAAGAGGGTATCGGCGGAGCGGAAAGCGCGAGAGGAATTGCTGAAGGCGAAGTTGTGGGAGGAGACTTTTCAACGCCAGGCACAGTTGGAACAAGAGGAGCTTCATTTGCAGACCGAGCAGGAGCAGGAGCAGGCTGAAGAAAGTAAGGCTGCGCGTGCAGACCTTGTGTCGACTTACATGGAAAATCTTCGCAGCCAGGCGAGCCCACATGCCAGGCGTCTCGTGCATGGCACTAGCTATGATCTCTCGCCCATTCCGTTCGCTGGTCTGCAGACGCCTGCTGGATACACCAGCTCGGATAGTCAGCTTGAGTTCCCTGAGAGTGCCTCTGTTCAAGGGACGTTCTTTGTCAGCAGCCCGTCTCACGACGGCCATGGCGCATCGATGGCGTTTGACATGCAAAAGGGCTACTATGGCGGAGGGTCCGCTCAGAATAGCGCTTTTGGTCCAGATCAGCAGCATGGCTTTGATGGTGGGTCTACCCTAACTGAGCATGAACGTTATATAAGCCCAAATGCTCAGCTTGCCTTTTGTAGCCCAGTCCCTCAACATGGATATTGCAGCCCAATCACGCAGCACGGCTACACGAGCCCAACCGCTCCGCATGGCTCTACTAGTCCGGATGCGCCGCATAATTATGTCATTCCCAACGACCATCACTCTCACTACGAGACTGAGTTGTCGCCGACAAACCACGTCGACCCCGGAACTCAGCAGGGCTTCTTCAACGGCGAGCACGTTCATGATGACCCGACGAACCAGCAACGCCAGCAGGCTTTACATGAGATTGACCCGTTTCAAGCCAAACACACCCAGAATTACGTCCAAAACAACGTTCCGTGGGGCATGTCGGAGCCCGAGAACCATGTCGGTGGTAACGTGCGACCAAACACCCATCTCGAGGGTCATGCACCTGAGCGTCAGCCGGAATTTGAGACGCAACCGGGCTGCCAGAACCAAGGTGATACCCCGGACACGTTCCCCGGTTGTCGGCATGGCGTTTACGGCGTAGCACACCCGCAGGATGCTTCCGCATATTTATCTCAGCAGGGGTTTGATATGCAGGGTTTGCTGCAGGGAAGTGGACAGGTGCATGAGCAGGGCGAAGGCAATGGAGATGGAGATGTGGACGCTGACGTGGATATGGATGATGACTGCTTCTGAACGTGTCCTGGGTTTTCCGTTGAGCGATTGTGTGACCTGGTCTTGATTAGGGGTAGGTTGGTCTCGTGCATAGTACGTAGTCTGTGAAGTGTTCCCTAGCGCGCCGAATCGATATCAGCGGCTACTAGGAAGGAGGACATTAGGTAGATAGATATATTGCATGGAATCCGACACTAATCTTGTACATTGGTATAATAGGTTGGGTGGTTGGAGGAAAGCCCGTCTTTGTCGCACTGAAAGCCATTTCGGAAGCCTTTCCATTAGTCTTCTCCCATATATGCCGGATCAACTTCGAGTACCATACTCGCATCCTGTTCTTGTACCTTATTCAATGGAAGCATAACCTCCGGTATTCGCCACTCTTGCTTATTCTTTTGCTCCACAGCCTCGCTATCCACACCATAGCTACCTTGCAGACTCAAGAACTACCAAACTCGTAAGTATCACCCTTTATCAAACATAAGTGCAATCGACCACTTACCTGCAAACCCCTCATTAGCCCAATATCATCCAACGCCTCCTCAGTCAGCCTCCCGCCACACCTCATAACGCCCAACACCTTTAGCGCAGAACGCCCCTCCCACTCCCGCCCAAGCCACCTCCACACATCTCCACCAATCCGCTCGCATTTACAAAGCCAAATCTCGTGACACCAACGGCTTGGACGGAGAAGCTTGGAGAGTTGCGCGGTGCTAATCTCTCCGCCTTCAATGCGCAAGGCGTTGATCCGTGGCGCCCAGATTGCCGTTTGCGACAAGATCTCCCACGCCTCCAGCTCCTGCCCGCGTTGGGCGATTTTCTGCTGGCGAGGAATTGTGCGGACATTGGGGTAGTCTTCGGTGCGGATGGAGAGGGTACGAATGGCTATGAGGTTGGCAAGAGTTTTGGCAAGGGGGATTGTGAGGGTCCAGATGGAGAGGTCCAGATGGCGTAGTGTGTTGCCATGGCGGAAGAGAATGCTCTTTGTGAGGGATGTATGGAAACTGAGAAGGGTAGGATAGCTGAAGGTTTGGGCATCAGGGATGAGGACAGAGACTCGATGTGGGTCGTTGTCGAAGGCGTCTTCGGTGTAGAGGTCGCTGTCGAGACTGGATCTTCGGCTACTTTGTTCGCTGCTTGAGGAGTCTGATAGTGCAGGTGAAGATGGTCGTATGTGTAGTGCGAAGGCCGATGATGCTGCCTTTGGTTGTGGGTATTGCGTTGCGGCGAGTTTGCTGATGATGCCTGATAGTCGGGTTGTATGGATGCCGAGGGAGAGGGTGTGGAGACTGGAATTTGCGAGGGAGTGGGAGTGTCGGCATGTTTGTCCAAATCGGAGTAGGGCTTGGATGGGAAGTAGTGTAAGGGTGTGAACGAGGATTTCCGGAGGAAGGTCCAAGATAGAAGAAGCCATTTCAAAAGTATGGGGAGATTGATGAAGCCGATTGTCTTTGTTCATTGTCGGCTTTTATACGTCTACAGTTGAACTGGACGAAAACGTTTGCCAAAAAAATCTACGCCGTAAAGTCTCGTTATGCTTATTCGTGTCAGACGAACGCCCTGGTGTTCTTTTGCTGTACGTGCCGTTCGGTTTGGCGAAGCGCCCAAGCTAATGTGATGAAGAGGCGTAGTCGATGCTCAAAGCACACTCCGCCCATCAAGATAAATCCGCGAAAAAGATTTATTGAAGGCCACCCATGGTTTAATTGGTGGTTGAGACGTGCGCAGGGCATACCCAGAATATATGGCTGCAATAGGAAATCCTGTGTTGCCTAAGCGTTACACGACGTATACGTCGATGCAGTCAATCACCAAGACGTGTCGCAAAAGGCGCCCACTTGATCAAAAGTAGGTCCACCATATTTGTTGCGCAGTCACAGCTTTGCGCAAACATGCAGCGCGCCGTCACGGAGCGGTGACGTTTGACCATGTAAGCGACCTGTTCGCAAAGCATATGGTGTCGCTATGCTCGTGTCTATGGGAGCTGTGATCAAAGGTCTAGCAGACAGGTCTCGAATTCCGACATAGGACTCAGAATGACAGGTCGTCGGGCCACGAGGCGATTAGCGCGTGCATCCTGCGGCGCCGTTAGGGTCCGGACGCTGATGCATTCAGCCTTGTCGACTCCCAGGTGCTCGCCGCTATGCAGGACCTCGTTCAGTCATGATGCCACATGTGAGCAGTCGAAGGAACGGGGTGATGTCTTCCGTGCCACGTCGGGGCCGTGCCGGGCGGCGGCGGCATGCGGTGAGCATGGCATGGTCACCGGAAGACGAGGGGGCACGGCGTCTACATGCGAGGCAGTGCGGACTCGCAAGTGGGTAAGACGCATGGCTCCTGAAGTGATGGGTACTTCCGTCGCACGAGGGCGAAGCGAAAAAGGATCTGGCCGTGGTGGTGTACGCACGGACCAAGCGAGAAGCGACCGAGGTACTCCAGCGCCATCCTGCCAGACGCCGCAATTCGTGTCCATGCCAGCTGCAAGTCGTCATACCAATACATCGCCGTATCTGACATATCTCGTATCTTTGACCGCCTTGCCAGTATCTGCCTGACGGGTGCCTGCACATGATGAGTCGCAGCAATGTTGCGAAGCCACGAAATCCTCGAGACAAGCGGTCACGCGCCTGCGAAGCATGCCCCTGTCTGCAGCCTCCCAAATGTGCCCGGTCTCGAGTCTGAGAACTTGAGTGCGTGTGATACTGTCAGTTGATTCAGATGGGGCGATTTCTGCTGCCTGGATACAAGACCGGTCCTGCGCAACTTGAAGGTCATGCTAGGCTGCCAATTTTCCTGAGAAGCAACATGTGCTCAATGTAGCGAGATGATGTATCAGTCATTGAACCCTCTGAACAACTTTCAGATGTCAGACTCATGGTGAAGCAAAGGCCACACCGAATGAATCTGCCCAAGTCTGTGGCCCTACACGCCACGTGATCCACTGTTTTCTTATCAACATGTAGAATTTCGAGCAAGGCTCCGGCTATGTATATAGAGGACATTTCGCCCGCCTGTAAGATAGGCTGCGAACTCCGTCGGTCCACCAGATCTTCAAGCCCCCACTACTTCTATTGTTACGCGATACTTTCTCACTGTTGAGGACCACTCGGTTCACGGTACCACTACTAACAACAACATGCGCCGCCTTGGTGCTCTACCCCCTTAAGATTGCATGGAAATATCTTCTCTACTACTCAATACTGCCGCCTGGTTCAGTACTAAAAGCCATCGTGCAGTTGACCCCATCAACTCTCATCAAATGCTCACCTTGAGAACGGGGAGATATAGAACGCTCGTATGTCATGCGCAGAAGTAAAGAAGTGTCGCCTTTCTACCGCAACTCCCCATCCCCGTGCAGAGATGATCTCGTCCATAGGAAGCACCGTTTCTGTATCCATTTGGGCGTTCCTAAAGTAGGTGAACCGAACAAAATTCCCCTCACGACTCACAACATCCGTCGCCACCACCACTAGAATTCCGGCCACTACTCAAAGTAGACACACAAGCCATCATCACTCTGAACCGCGAAACTCAGCCTGAACGAAAAAAAATCTTCTCGTCCACCAACTTTTCACCACGTCTCCCTAGCCTCACATGCCCCTCCCATGCCAATGTCCTACATCGGAGGTCGGAGCGGAGCGGAGCTCAACAACGGCCGCCCCACCTCGATCCGCATCCAATCCGATGCATCGTCCGATCGACATCAAAACGTAAGCAGTTGACTACTCGTAGTCTGGAACCTGATTTCAGCCTTCAGAGCAGATCCTGCTCGGGAGGGCAGGTGCGGCGCATGGGCAGCAAAAACTGCAGATCTTCACCTCCTCCGTGCTCGACATCAGTAGATCGTCGGATAGCTAGATATAGAATTCAACAGATTCCGTTCCATTGACATCATCGTATGATTCATTGCTGTCGAAAATAGAAAGTGAGCGAGGCGCGGATGGTACACGAAGCATCCAGTTGGCGCTTCCACCTCAAGCACCCAACGTAACCACTTGCTTTCTATATCCCAAGTGATGCCTCCCACGACGCGACCAAACAAGTCTCATACACCACCATAAACGAAAGGCTACTTACTACCCGCCCGATCCACACTGAGCCTCACGTCACACCCGCCAAGCCCGATTCAAGCCTAAGATCTCCATAAACCTCCCGACACCGGGCGACCCTGCATAAAATAGCTCAACGACGATCAGCCCGCACGGGTCTATCCAGCCCAGACCAACGCCAGCAAACCCCATCGCCAAGGCGAACACGAAGGCACGCCGGCTACGCTAATGCTCATCGGTTCCATTGCTCCGCGGGACTCCCTGTCACATTGCACCCTGTACATTTGTGCAGTAACCCTCGCGCCATTAAAAGGCAAGGACCGTGCAAACCCTATAGTCTACTTTGGTGTAAGCCGCTGACACCATTTTGGCGAAAACATGTTAGTTGAGCCCGAGGCGATTGGCGCGGAAACCGTTTCCGATCCTTGCGGGGATGTGAACAGTCTTGCTCTAAGGGTTGAGGTAAAAGGTTGGCAGCTGTGACTGCTGGGATGGCCGCTGGTCTCGAGGCGAGTGATCTGCTTGGTAGACTAATGAGCTCTCAAGCCTCATCTGGACGTGTGCAGCTATAGAGTAAAGCTCCAGCTTTCGACTTGAGGCTATTGCGGTGTTTCTCGTGATTGTCTCGTCTGATGTTCTCTTGAGCTTTGTATAGTCAACTCCAATAGTGTTTCTGGAGCACATGGGGATGCTCGATATCGCACTGAAAGATGTGCAGCAGCACAAACGGCGAGCTTGTACCTGTTCCGAGGAGACATCAGTCGTCGAGGCGTTGGAGTCATGGGTCAGTGATCAGATTGATAGCACAGACCATGGCTCCTGATTCAACACCCCAGGGTAAGTATTGCGAAATTTCGAACGAGGCCGGTGCGCTGCTTATGTCACCAACCCACGACCAACCCCAAACTCTGCGCGGCAATACTGCCGCAAAAGGGCCGAATCGAACATGCAGGCCACGACACGCGAAGAACACGCGAGATCTCGCGCCGTCCGACTGATGCAGAACCGCCGAACGTTCCCGTCGTTATATTTCAACGCGCCTCCAGCGCCGAACCCTTCACGTCAGACTGTCGTCATGAGTAGGGCACGTCCAAATAAGCTCAGAAAGAAGCAATCCTAGGACCGGGGTCTTGGGACTGGCGCCAGCATTTGCCCGAAAGGACAAGCGTCTATCACCACAACTCGAATGTGAATCCCCGTGCGTTGATTGTATCGCAGCAACCGTGTACGCTTGGTGTGTGGAAATTTTCTTGGATGGCTGCCCAAGTTCGGAAGAAGTGGTTATAGTTCGCGACGCTGATGTACCAGTTTGATTGTCAACAACTCTACGATCGTCCACTACTACAATACCGTGTCGATGCCCAATGTTGTCAAATCTGGCACATGCAACGACTGTATCGTGCACTGCCCGGATAAGCAAATATCCGAGACTCGACACCCTGTCCAGCTGAAAGTGTAACGCCAGAGCAGGCAAACAAGTCCCTACGCTCTAAATTAATCTGGAGTCCCACGTGGCAATGCAGCGGAAGACATCTTAGTCAGTCCAACGGCCCGGAATATGTGACATCGCCATCAAGCTAAAATGGGGTAATCGGGCCGAAACCAGGCAAGGTTGAGCCGACATGAAGCGCGGTTGCATGAAACGTTGTCCCGCACCTGCGTTGCAACACCACTCCACAAACAGGCGATGTTCGCCACATACAGTGGAAGATGACGAATCGTCGTGATGATGGCCCCCGCGAGGCGCAAGATAGGGTCGTGGCAAACGGTTGGATTAAGGCGAAGCTACTAGTCTCATGCAGGGTGACGCGCGGATTGGACTCCAATACTAGGGCGGCTGAAGGTGAGGCGTGACTTTTCGAGAAGGTTTTCAAGGATCGTGAAGCAGAATTCGTCTGCACTTGCTAGTAGGCCGAATGGGGTTCTTGCATTTCACCGAACTTGGACCGCGAACGTGCGTTTTTGGGCGGTGTAGCTGCCAGGGAAGGACGAAGCGCATCGGAGGAAAGTGACGCGACAAGGTAATGGATGCCCAAAACCTTGGTCGGGCGTTATGGTCTAGTGAAAGTGAGGCTCGGCAACGTCCACGCGTCTCTCAGCCCTATTGCTTGATCTTCGGATCTTGCCGTGATCTTGCTCATCGCAGGGATATGATGGGTATGGGAAGAACGCAAATTATTTTAGTTTCATTCGCAAGTTGGGATGCTGCTTGGTATTACACACCAAAATGCATCTGGAGAGTCGGGCTGTTCGCTCGTCTTGTCCACGTAATAAACTCCGTGCTTCCATCGATGGGCTTCCAAGCACGACCTTGACACTGGGTTCGGCTGAGCTTGGCTGAGTGCAAGGCGCAGCGGCGCGCCTTACCACATTGGATGGTTCGGGAAGATTTGCGGGAGTGGTCTATTGTTCGCAAGTAACTTTAAACGGCCACTTTGGGCGAACCGACACAAATATGGTCGCCCGGCTCAACGACCCGTCGTTGACCTTGGCCTGTCTTCTAACATACCACAACTCGGACCTCCTTCCGTTAACATCCCATAACCCCCGTGTTCGATGTTTCGAAAGGCGACTTCAACCGTTTGTTGCGGCTCGCTGAAACCTTCCCCCGTGCTCATGAAGCACGGGGGATCCATACATGGGCCGGGAACGTCGGGTCCGGTGTCGGTGCTCGCTTGCGCAAATCAGACGTGTATGAATGACACAGCGTACTGTGTGGCACCTTGTTCAATCGTGGTGGGTGTTGACCTCGAATCGGTATCTTTTCTTGTAGCCGACTGTATGCTTCCTTGTTCACCCTGCATAGCCACCGTGACCTCTGCCGTGACCCATCCCTCCACCCCCTCTCACATGTTGTGAAGAATCTGTGAACAAGGCGCTTTGACTCTGCAGTTGTCCCGCAGATTCTGCATCTTGCTTGTACACCATGGAAGGATCGACTTGGAAACCTTGAACGGTGAATCTCGGATCGTACGCACTTCCCATATGGTGGCTCTGCAATTGAGCATGCTGAGGTAGTGAAGTCGGAATCTGAGATGAAGCGTGGCCATGGCCAAGGGTCGGAAGCTGGGCACGTTGCTGATTGTTGCTTTCAAAAGATCCAGGTCCAGGTGTACCGGACAAGCTTTCGGGTGCCGAGCCTGATCGTGTGCTGTGTGTAGCTGATGAGTCGTACAAGGAAAGATCCTCCACGCGTGTCGAGGGCGCATGCAGGAGCGATTGTTGATTCGCATGGTGAAACGGAAGTTGGGCGCCAGTCTGGGCGGCAAGCTGGCGAATCAAGTCCGTTGAAGGATAGGTAGGAGATGTAGCCACAGGCATCCCCGAAGGATCGTCGCTCATGTTTGAAGGCACTGTACCAAGGGGGCCAGAAGTCATGCCGATCGCTGAGGGTGACATATTTTGGGGAATATTCAAGGACCGGGGGAGCGGAAGGTCGGGCAGGACCTCAGAAACCTTGGCGAGGAGGAGCTGCAGATAGCGCGTTTGACCACCCCGTAAAGCGGAGAAAAGCGTCAAGAATCGTGACACATAATCGCGAGGCCCAAGAGCAAAAGTGTCTGGAGAGAATGGAATACAGGCTACCACATCGGTGAGGCAGCAAGCAATATCAAAAAGCTTCTCGATCTGAGGTACGTTAGCTTGGGAGATAAGCTGAGAGCATTAACCCGAAAATGGAAGGAGTCCATTGGTTTCCAAGGCTTTTGTGCAGGAACGCGGGAAAGGATTGCGGCCTGGCCTTTATTTCTAGGCATCCGAGAAACATGTGGAAAGGCGGGGTGAAGCGAGACGAGTGCGGGTGTAACAGGGTTAACGGCGAACAGCCTAAAGCAGACAATGACGGATTTGAAATCATGCTCAAGAAACATTCTGAAACTCACCAAGCCCACGCCGTGCACCTCCATGGCGTGTTGCGAGAATTGCTGCGTCATTGAAAGCAGATCTCGAGATATTTCGATGGGGTATTTGAATGTCATGGCGTGATCCGCTGCCACGCTGCTCACAAGGCCTTGAGAGACGCACAACTGCCACACCATGGTTCGCATCCATTGTTGAGTGACTCGTAGATCCACTGCCTGGCTTTCTGTACAATCAAGGTATGCGGGGAGGGCTTCGGAAATCTGGTTCTGCAATCGTGCAAGCCATGTCGGATTCGTGCTGGTGTGGATTTTGTTCCAAAGTTGCACGAAAGTGTCGTCGATTGGCTTGTACAGGTTCAGCAACAGGTCGAGACCGGAGGCTATAGGCCCTTCCGAGGGTACTTCGTCTAAAGAGGGCGGATGTATGGTTGGATACAGCGTAATCGGGCGGTGCTTGTGTAGGGCGTGCGTTCTGCGCAATAATCAATGGACCAAACTACACGACCAATTCTGACGCACTTACCTTTCAGCGACTAAAAGAAGCCAGTAGAGCACCCTTTTGCGCGCGAGATCAAGCGGATCACTTTTGTAGGTGTCCTCCTCGTGCAGACCAAGCAGCTGCGCCTGAGTCGTGGCTTCTCGAAGATACGACCAGGCCGTGTTGTCCCTCCCAAGTCCAGAGTAGGAGCCGTAAAAGAACCATGTTGTCAAGATAGACATGTGCGTCGGATCCTCCAGGTATTCGAGGCTCCTTCGAACGCGAACTGCCTCTTCCAAGAGGACGTGTCCAATGCTAACGTGCGAGAGCTGCGCCATTTCTGGGCGAGAAAATAAGTTGGGAGGGACCGTCATGTTGGCTTGGATGAGGACGTAGGCACAGATGGCAACAATCAAGCAGTATGCTTCCGCTGACTGTTCCATGTTCATGGCCGTCTCCTGGGTACGCTGACGATGCAAAATCGGTTGGGAAGAATAGACGTTGGAGAAGAAGTACTTGAGACAACTGTCGACAAGTCCCGGTGGCAGCAGGCCTGGAGTGCAGGCAAACGGTGTGAGGGTGCGGCCGTCGAGACCGAGCTCTTGGGGCAGACCGGCCAGCTGAGCATGTCGCTGATTCTCTCTCAATTCGGAGAGAACCTTTGCGCGGCTTCCTTTTGGACCCTTCTTCTGCGGAATAGCATTGTAGGTGCATGCAAGGCCTGCGGAGATGCAGTTTTTGCAAGAACCGGCGCCTTCTCCAATGCATTTGACTTTTCGGCGGTGGCAGCTGTAGTGGAATGTGTAAGTTCTGCATGCTCTGAATGAACTGCAGTGTGGTGGGGAGGAACACACCTATCGCAGGCTCGCTTGACCGGAGTCGAGGTGGTGGAGGAGGTGGACATGGTGGAGAACTCTAGTGGAGGTGGCTTGCATGTCCCACAGTCAGCAGCGAGCGGGCTCGACGAGGACACTCAGATAGTAATAGGGAATTGGGCATGCTGCGCAATGGGTCGCGAGACGTTTTCGCAAGTCCTGGCCTGGCTCATTGTGCTGGA
>Ga0247803_1001726_pt1 | contig 11295 bp, 9 predicted proteins | sample UWRJL014104B1_FD_180928 | JGI IMG/M metagenome (GOLD analysis project Ga0247803, IMG submission 180928) | Plant litter microbial communities from Arlington Agricultural Research Station in Wisconsin, United States - UWRJ-L014-104B-1 | ecosystem: Environmental > Terrestrial > Plant litter >...
GTTGTTCGACCCGCAGAACTACGCCGCCGGGATGCAGAGCCCGCTTCCGATCCAGGATCGCATCGGCGAACACCTCGTCTACGTCTTCGGTTCGGTCGGTATTGCCGCGGTCATCGCCCTCCCCCTCGGGTTCTTCATCGGGCACACCGGCCGCGGCCGGCAGTTCGTCATCGGGTTCACCGGTGCCGTTCGCGCCCTGCCCACGCTCGGCCTGCTCATGGCTCTGTTCGTCATCATCGGCAACGTCGTCCCCTTTACGCAGACCGCGTTCATCGCGTCGTTCATCGCCTTCATCGTGCTGGCGATCCCGTCCATGCTGGCCGGCGCCTATGCCGGGCTCGAGTCGGTCTCCCGGGAGACGATTGACGCGGCCCGGGCCAGCGGAATGACCGAGCTGCAGATCCTCGGCCGGGTCGAGATCCCGCTCGCTCTGCCACTCATCATCGGCGGCATCCGCGCCTCTGTGCTGCAGGTCATGGCGACGGCAGTGATTGCCTCGTACATCTCACTCGGGGGGATCGGCGCGATCATCTCCAGCGGCATCGGCCTCAATGACAACAACCGGATTCTCGGCGGAGCCATCCTGGTCACCGCCCTCGCCCTGGTCTTCGACGGACTGTTCGCGCTCATCCAGCGGCTCACCCGGAGACCAGGAACTTTTGTCCCGCGCACAACGCGCACCCCCAGGCTTCGTGCCGAGTCGCCCGGGCTCGTCGCGGAGGTGGCCCCGGCCACCAACGAGAGGAATATCTGATGTTCACAGCAACCAAGAAGACCCGGATTGCGGCGGGTGCCATCGCGGCAGTCGCAGCCATCACCCTCGCCGGGTGCGCGACCAGCGACCCGACGGCGACCGATCCGTCATCCGACAGCGACACTCCCGGCGACACGATCGTCGTCGGCAGCTTCGCCTACCCCGAAGCCGAGATCCTCAGCGAGATCTACGCGCAGGCACTCGAGAACTCCGGCCTCACGGTCGAGAGGTCGTTCAATCTCGGCCCGCGCCAGACCACGATTCCGGCTCTCGAAGACGGATCGATCGACCTGATGCCCGAGTACAACGGCAACCTGCTGTTCTTCTATGACCCCGAGTCGACGGCCCGCACCACCGACGAGGTGAACGCGGAACTGGCATCCAAGGTTCCCGAGGGCTTCCAGGTTCTCGACGCCTCGCCGGCCGAAGACAAGGACGCCTACGTCGTCACCCAGAAGCTGGCGGATGCCGAAGGCCTCACGACGATCGGCGACCTGACCAAGATCGAGCCGTTCAGCCTCGGCGCCAACCCGCAGTTCGGCGAACTCGGCTACGGCATCCCGGGCCTCAAGTCGGTCTACGGCGTGAAGGACGTGAAGTTCGTCTCGATCGAGGACTTCGGCGGACCGGACACGGTCAAGGCACTCGTCGACGACGCGGTGCAGGTCGCTGACATCTACACGACCTCACCGGATCTCGTGAAGGAGAACCTGCTCGTGCTCGATGACCCCGAGAACCTCATCGCGGCCCAGAACGTGCTGCCGCTGCTCAACTCGGACATCTACAGCGACGAACTGGCCACCACACTGAACGCTGTCTCGGCCGCGCTCACCACCGACGACCTCATCGCCCTGCGCGACCGGGTCGAGGGCGACGAGAAGGCCCAGGCTGCAACCGCAGCGACCGACTGGCTCACCCAGGCCGGCCTGCTGAAGTAGCACCCTTCGGGTTTGTGCATCCTTGCGGGTTACAGCGCCTCCAACCCGCAAGAATGCACAGACCCGGGGGTGAGCAGGTCAGTCGATGGCCAGCGACGGCGAGGGCAGGTTGAACTCGTGGCGCAGGGCGCTGTTCGCCGCGTGCCAGCCGGCCAGGCCGTGCACACCGGGTCCTGGCGGCGTCGCGGATGATGACAAGTAGATGCCCTTCGCCGGCGTACGCCAGGGGTCGGGCGAGAGCACCGGCCGGGCGATGAGCTGGCCCACACTGGCAGAGCCGGTGGCAATGTCACCGCCGACGTAGTTCGGGTTGTAGTTCTGCATGTCCACGGCGGTCATGCTCGCCGAATCGAGGATGACGTCGCGGAAGCCGGGCGCGAATCTCTCGAGCTGCGCGGTGACGGCCTCGGTCTGGTCGATGTCGGAGTTGCGCGGCACGTGCGTGTAGGCCCAGAGCACGTGTTTCCCCTCCGGCGCTCGTGACGCGTCGAGGATCGATGGCTGCGCGACGAGAACGTAGGGGCTGCGCGCATGCTGCCCGAGCGAGACCCGCTTCTCGCCGGCCGCGATCTCGGCGCGGCTCCCCCCGACGTGCAGCGTTCCGGCACCGTGCAGTTCGGGGTTGGTCCAGGGCACCGGGCCGGAAAGCGCGAAGTCGACCTTCGCGACGGCGTTGCCATAGCTGAACGCGCCGAGTGAACGCAGGTATGAATCGGGAAAAGCCGACCCGGCCAGCCGCGCCAAAGCCTTCGGACTCACGTCGAACAGCACCGCGCGCGCTGACGGCAGCTCGGCAAGGCTGGTGATCTCGGTGCCGGTCACGATCTCGCCCCCGTGGGCGACGACATCCGCCGCCATCGCATCGACTATCGACTGGCTGCCACCCACCGGGATCGGCCAGCCCCTGGCATGGGCATAGGTCGCGAGCGCCAGCGCGGCGGCGGCCGTCGACGGGCTCGGCATCGGGCGGATCGAGTGGGCGCCGACACCGGTGAGCATGGCCGGGGCGACGGACTCGCGAAAGCGCAGGTTCCAGGTCGGCAGGCCCTGTTCGAGCACCCGCAGCCCGAAGCGCGCCACCGTGACGGGGTTGTTCGGAACGCGCACGAGCGGGAACCCGGTGAAGTGGGCGACCTCGGAAACGTGCTCGACCAGCGGTCCGAACAGGGACTGCCAGGCGGCTCCGTCCCGGCCGAGCCCCTCGGCGGTGCGCGCGAGGTCACGGTAGGCGATTCCCGCCCGGCCCCCGTCGAGCGGATGTCCGTACGACGCCTCCGGAAGCAGCAGGTCAATGCGTTTCTCGAGTTCGAACGCCTGGAAGAACTCCGACGCCAGGGCCATCGGGTGCACGGCGGAGCAGACGTCGTGGCGGAAGCCAGGAAGAGTGAGTTCGGCGGTGCGTGCGCCTCCACCGATGGTGGAGTTGCGCTCGTAGACCCGTACCGACAGTCCGGCACGAGCGAGGGTCACCGCTGCGGCGAGGCCGTTCGGACCGGCTCCGACGACTATCGCATCGAACTCAGTCATCGGTTACCGCTTTCGCAGGAGGCCGAAGACCCCCACAGCCGCGACGGCGCCGATACCGGTGGCGATGGCGGCTGTCGCACTGCGGTGACCGATGGCCCAGGTGGCCGGCGTCCAGGTCAACGCCTTGTCACTGAAGATACCGCGAGAGCCCTGGTCACCGGGGAGCGGCGCGTAGAGGTTGGTTCCGAGCATGGGCTCGAGCTTCTCGGGCGCCTGCTGGCCGTCGTAGCCGGTTTTCGCCAGCCACCAGTCGAGAAAACCCGCTACAAAACGGTTACCCAGAACCGTCGCGATCGTCGGCTCACCGACCCAGGTGCGCCGGCGCGGGCGGTCGGCGACATCAGCGACCGCCCGCGCACCGACCTCCGGCTCGTAGATAGGGGCGACCGGCATCGGGTGGTGCGGCAACTGCGACTTGACCCAGTTGAACTGGATCGTGTTGAGCGCGGGCATGTCGACGGTCGAGATCTTCACGTCGATACCGTTATGGAGAAGCTCTGTGGTCACCGATTCGGTGAAGCCCTGCACAGCGTGCTTGGCTCCGCAGTAGGCAGCCTGCAGCGGGATGCCGCGGTGGGCGAGAGCCGAACCGATCTGGATCACGTGGCCGCTATTGCGCGGCGCCATGCGCGAGAGTGCCGCGCGCGTGCCGTTGACAAAGCCGAAGTAGTTGACCGCCGTGGCGCGCTCGAAGTCCTCAGGCGCCGTGGTCAAGAACTCTCCGAAGACGCCGACCATGGCGTCGTTCACCCAGAGATCGATCGAGCCCAGCTCGCTCTCGATACGCGACGCCGCGTTCTCGACAGCCTCCCGGTCGGCGACGTCGGCGCTGATTCCCAGCGCGCGGCGACCCCGGCTCTCCACGTCGGCGACAGCCCCTTCGAGGCCCTCGAGGCCGCGCGCGATGATCGCGACATTCCAGCCCCGAACCGCGAGCTCCCGCACAATCGCTCGCCCGAGTCCGGCACTTCCGCCGGTTACCACTGCTACTCCGCGCTCTTCAGTCATTTCTCCATCCTGTCCGGCCACCGCCGGTCCGAGCCCATCAGCGCAGGGATGTACGGCGGATGCGGAGAATCGGCCGCCGGGGTTGCGCCCGGGTAGCTAACGCAGCAGTTCGTCCAGCGCGCTGAGCCCGCGGCTCACGATGCCCGCTCGTTCTGCGGCAGTCACGTCACCGCCGCGCCACCCGACCTTGAGGCCGAGATAGTCGAGCGGCCCGGCTACCGTGAGGGCGGCCCGCATCCGCTCGACGCTCAGCAGGGAGACCTGTTCCCCACCGACTCCGCCCGCGCGGGCTACCGGCAGGTGCTGGTCGGCCCAGGCTGTCACGTGGTCGCCATCGACATCCGCAGCGCCAGAGAAGATGAGCCCGCGCAGCACGCCGGCCTCCCGGGCAGCGCCGAGGTGGTCGACGACTCTGTCGGGGTCACGCAGTTCGATCGCCGACCTTCCCCAGTTGACCACCAGCCCGACCGGCAGCCCGTCCAGTGCCGTGATTTCATCGGCGAGCGAGAGGAACCCTTTTGCGGCGGGCTGCCCCGCGATCGCGGCATCGCAGTGCTCCAGGAGCAGGTCGGCGCCGTCCCACTCCCACCTGGCGAGTTCGGCAAGTGATTCGGCGAGCGCACCGGCGCTACCCCGGTCGCCCCGCGGCGCCGCGTGGAGCTCGACCCCGCGCACCACGCGCTCGCCCCGGGCGTCATTCAGCCGCAGTACCTGCTCGCGCAGTGCGGCGACGTCGGCCAGCGCTGACCGACGGCCGTCGGCAGCGGTCGAGGCCAGCCCGAATCCCGGGTCGATCGCAAGGGCGTCCATGGTGCCCGGGATGGTCGTGACCAGAATCGGCCAGCCCCGGTCGACGAGCGGTTCACCCGTCCACGGTTCCTCGAGACCACCTACCAGCGGGTCGTCGGCGAGCAGCCGGTAGTAGTCGTCGACGACCCCGGGCTGCTGCCTGGTGATCGCGGCATAGGCACCTGCGAAGAGATCCATGAGCCAATCCTCGCAGGCCGTGCTATCGAACGAGCCTGGTCAATCCAGTGCTGAAGTGCTCTCGCGCACGATGAGCTGCGGCTGGAAGACGATCTGGCGGCGTTCGATCTGGGGGTCGGCCGCTTCTTCGAGAAGGATCTCGACGGCGGTCTTGCCGATCAGCGCGCTGGGCTGGCGGACCGACGACAGCGGCACGACAGCGGCACTCGCGAAGTCGATGTCGTCGTACCCGATGATGGCGATATCCGAGGGCACGTTGAGACCGTTCCCGCGCAGCATAAGGGCCTGGAGCACCCCCATCGCGACGAGGTCGTTGGCCGCAAAAATCGCTTCAGGCCGGTCTTCGGGGCGACGCGCCAGAATATCGGAACCTACGGTCCGACCAGCAATTACCGAGAGGCCGTCAGTGGTGATGATCTCGAGGCTTGCTCCTTCGACCGCGGCGACGGCTTCCTGCGCACCGTGGGCACGATCCGACACCTGGCGGATCTCGAGAGGGCCGCCGACGAAGGCGATCCGGCGCCGCCCGCTGTCGAGCAGGTGGGCGGTCGCCATGCGTCCGCCGGCGACGTCATCCACCGACACGGAGCTGTAGGACTGGTCACCGCTCGAGCGGTCGACGAGCACAGCCGGGATGCCCCGAGAACGCAACGCGGCGAGCCGCTCGGTGATATCGCCGAAGGGCGAGATGAGGATGCCGTGCACGCGCTGCTCTTCGAACAGGTCGAGGTAGGCCGTTTCACGGTCGACGCTCTCGTCGCTGTTGCCGAGGGTCAGGGCGAGGCCGGCCTGGGCTGCCTGGTCTTCGGCACCGCGGGCGATGTCGGTGAAGAACGGGTTGCGAACGTCGAGAACGACGAGCCCGATGGTCTTGCTTCGCCCCGCGCGGAGTTGCCTGGCCGCGTCATTGCGGATGAAGCCGAGCTTGGTGATCGCATCGTGCACCCGCTCGACCGCGCTCTCCGACACCTTCTCGGGGTGGTTCATCACATTGGAGACGGTGCCGACCGAAACACCGGCAAGGTGCGCAACGTCGCGCACGCTCACTGTCGCCATGAAGGTCTCCTGACCTGATCATTCGTGGCTGACCTGCCGCGATTTCCCTATTGTGGGGCGTAGGCCCTCGTATCGCCAACAATGACCAATTTTCGTCGTTGGTAAATCGTGACTTGACTCGCTGACAAATTGCGTCATAGAGTGCATCCAGTCCAGCGTGTTAAAACGATTCAATCTCACCGTCGAGTTCAGGTATCAATGTCGATCACCCCCACTGCTCCAGCGAGCGCACCCACGCTCGAGCTACGCGAAATCGCGAAAGCCTTCGGCGCCGTCATCGCACTCAGCAATGGCAGCCTCCAGCTCCACGCCAACTCGATCCACGCCCTCGTCGGCGAGAACGGCGCGGGCAAGTCCACGATCGTCAAGATCATCGCCGGTCTCTACCAGCGCGACAGCGGCGACTTCACCCTCGAGGGCGAGACGGTCAACTTCATGTCGACCGCCGAGTCGAAGGCCGCGGGCATCGCGGTCATCTACCAGGAGCCCACCCTGTTCCCCGACCTCTCGGTCGTCGAGAACATCTTCATGGGTCGCCAGCCGACGAAGTCGCTCGGCCGCATCGACCGCAAACTCATGCGGTCGCAGGCCGTCGCCTTGTTCGACCGCCTCGGCGTGAAGATGGATCCGGACCGCCAGACTCTCGGCCTCTCCATCGCCGACCAGCAGCTCATCGAGATCGCGAAGGCCATCTCGCTCGACGCGAAGGTGCTCGTCATGGACGAACCGACCGCGGCCCTGAGCGGCGTCGAGGTCGAGCGCCTGTTCGCTGTCGCCCGCAGCCTGCGCGACGAAGGCCGCGCCATCCTGTTCATCTCGCACCGCTTCGACGAGGTCTTCGACCTCTGCGACACCGTCACGGTGATGCGCGACGGCGAATACATCGCCACCAGCCAGATCGCCGACACCAACGTCGACGAGATCGTGCGCCGCATGGTCGGTCGCGACGTCACCACGCTCTTCCCCAAGGAAGAAGCGGAGATCGGTGACGACGTGCTCGTGGTGAAGGGACTCACCGAGGCCGGGGTCTTCCACGACGTGAACTTCACCGTCAAGTCGGGTGAGATCGTCGCCCTGGCCGGGCTCGTCGGTGCCGGGCGCAGCGAGATCGCCCGCGCGATCTTCGGCGTCGACCCCTACAGCTCCGGCTCGGTGACACTGAATGGCAAGAAGCTGCCGAAGAAGAACCCGACAGCAGCGATGAACCTCGGTCTCGCCCTGGTTCCCGAAGACCGCCGCAAGCAGGGCCTCGTGCTCGAGACCTCGGTCGCGCGCAACTCGACCATGGCCATCCGCAAGTCGCTCACCAAGTTCGGCCTGCTGTTCTCCCCCGCCGAGAACGCGTCGTCGCGTGAGTGGTCGAGCCGTCTCGAGGTCAAGACCGCGGCCCTCGACACCGAAGCCGGCACCCTGAGCGGTGGCAACCAGCAGAAGGTCGTCCTCGCCAAGTGGCTCGCCCGCAACCCCTCGGTCCTCATCATCGATGAGCCGACGCGAGGTATCGATGTCGGCACCAAGGCCGAAGTCCACCGCCTGCTCTCCCAGCTCGCGGGCAAGGGCATGGCCGTACTCATGATCTCGTCCGAGCTGCCCGAAGTTCTCGGGATGGCCGACCGCGTGCTCGTCGTTCGAGAGGGTCGCATCACCGCTGACATCTCCCGGGCGGATGCCACCGCCGAGTCGGTCATGCTCGCCGCCACCCACACCGCCCAGGAAGTAGTTCGATGACGACCACTACCCAGCCGTCCACCTCGACAGGCTCGCGCCTGCTCCAGGGGCTCGGATCGTTCGCGCGTGCGCGCGAGACCGCGATTCTTCTCGCGCTCGTGATCGTGATTGCCATCGCGACGATCAAGAACCCCAACTTCGTGTTCAGCAACGACGGGTTCCGCAACCTGCTGCTCACGCCGTCGATCATCATGCTCATGGCCGTCGGCCAGGCCGTGGTCATCATCACCCGCAACGTCGACCTGTCGGTCGGATCGACCCTCGGCCTCACCGCCTACCTGACCGGTCGCCTGTTCATCGACGTTCCCGGCATCCCGATCATCGTCGTCTTCATCGCCGGAATCGCCCTCGGCGCTTTCCTCGGCCTGATCAACGGTGCGCTCATCGCGTTCGCCAAGGTGCCGGCCCTCGTCATCACCCTGGGAACGTTGTACGCGTATCGCGGCATAAATGTGCTCTGGACCGGCAGTGACCGGATCAACGCCTCTGACATGCCGAAGCCGTTCCTCGCCCTCGGTACCCAGACGATCCTCTACATCCCGATCCTCACGATCATCGCCGTCATCGTCCTGATCGTCGCCGGCTGGTACCTGCGGAACATCCGCGGGGGACGTGAGCTGTACGCGATCGGTTCCGACCCGGCCGCCGCCAACCTCTACGGGCTCAAGGTCACGCAGCGCGTGCTCGTCGCGTTCGTCGTCTGCGGTGCACTCGCCGGCCTCGCCGGGGTGCTGTACACCGCACGCTACGGAACGGTGAACTCGCAGGCCGGTGCCGGGTACGAACTCGACGCCGTCGGCGCAGCCGTCATCGGAGGCGTCGCCATCTTCGGTGGAAGCGGAACAGTGTGGGGTGCCGCCATCGGCGCCTACCTGCTGCTCACCATCAACCGCGCCCTCCCGATCCTGGGCGTGCAGGACTTCTGGCAGCGCGCTGTCGTCGGCATCCTGATCATCGGCGCCATCGTGCTCGACCGTGTTCTCGCCGTACGAACAGCTCGCAAGCTAGTGGAAGCGAGAGACAAATGACCACGACCGAATCCGTCATCACCGGCAACAAGACCACAGTCCGCACCTATAAGGACTACGGTCGGCCGCTCTGGCGCCGTCTGCTCATCTCGCGCGAAGCCGCGGTCATCGGGGCCCTGATCCTCGTGCTCATCGTCTCCAACTCGACGGTGCGCAACTTCGGAACACCGATCACCTTCTACTACCTGCTCCTTGATGTACTGCCGATCCTGCTCATCGCGCTGCCGATGACGCTGATCATCATCACCGGCGAGATCGACCTGTCGGTGGCAAGCACCATGGGGCTCTCGAGCGTCGTGCTCGGCATCCTGCACCAGGGTGGACTACCCATCGAACAGGCTGCCCTCGTCGCCCTCGTCGTCGGAGCCGTCGCTGGCGCGATCAACGGATTCCTGATCACCGTGGTGGGGCTTCCCTCGCTCGCGGTGACCATCGGAACCCTCGCGCTCTACCGCGGCCTCGCCGTCGGAATCCTCGGCACCACGGCAGTCACCGACTTCACCAAGTCGTGGAAGGACTTCGTGAAGTCGAAGATCGGCGACTCGTCGATCCCGACGGTCATCCTGATCTTCATCGTGCTGGCCATCATCTTCATCGTGCTGCTGCACTTCACACCGTTCGGCCGGGGCGTCTTCGCTCTCGGTCTCAACGACGAGGCCGCGAAGTTCTCCGGCATCAACGTCGAGCGCACCAAGTTCATCCTGTTCGTGCTCAGCGGCCTGATCTCGGCCCTCGCCGGCATCTACTACACGCTGCGCTTCGGGACCGCCCGCGGAGACAACGCGACGGGCCTCGAGCTCTCGGTGATCGCCGCCGTACTGCTCGGCGGCGTCTCGATCTTCGGTGGCCGCGGTGCGCTTCCCGGCGTCATCGCCGGCGTGCTCCTCATCGGCACCCTCGGCAGCGCCCTGCGCCTCGCATCCATCACGTCCGACGTAATCAACATCATCACCGGAACACTCCTCGTGCTCTCGGTGGTGTCCACAAGCTTCCTGGCCTGGCTTCACAAGAAGCGAACCAAGCCCGGGGGAAAGAAAACGGGGTCCCCAGCCGCCAAGAGCTAGGGAATCCAAGCAGTGTCGGTGCAATCACATCGACTTCCGTTCCATTGAATCCATTCAAAGAAGATTGAACCAAGGAGAACAAGGATGTTTCAGAAATTCTCGCGCACCTCGGGCGTAGCCCGCGCCGGCGCATTCGCTGCTCTCGCAGTGTCGGTGGCGCTCGTCGCAACCGGTTGTTCCGCAGGCACGTCTGACCCCGAGGCCAGCGGCGGAGCCGGTGGCGACGCCAACCTCGCCATCACGTTCGTTCCGAAGAACCTCGGTAACGCGTACTTCGACACCTCCGACGCCGGAGGAAAGGAAGCCATCGAGGAGTTCGGTGGAACTTACGACGAGCAGGCTCCCGCCGAGGGAACCCCCGACGGCCAGGTCAGCTTCATCAACACCCTGACCCAGCAGCAGGTCGGCGGCATCGCGCTTTCGGCCAACGACCCGACCGCCCTGTGCGACGCGGTCAACGAAGCACGCGACGCGGGCGTCAAGGTCGTCACCTTCGACTCCGACACCAGCGCCGACTGCCGCGACCTCTACATCAACCAGGCGACCTCGGAGGGCATCGCCAAGGTCCAGGTCGACCTCATCGCCGAGCAGATCGGTGACGCGGGCCAGGTCGCCATCCTGTCGGCTACCGCCAACGCCACGAACCAGAACGCCTGGATCGAGCTCATGAAGGCTGACCTCGAGGCCAACCACCCGAACATCGAGCTCGTCGACACCGTCTACGGCGACGACGACGACCAGACCTCGTTCGACAAGACCGAGGCACTGCTCCAGACGTACCCCGACCTCAAGGGCATCATCTCGCCCACCACGGTCGGTATCGCCGCAGCTGCTCGCTACCTGCAGACGTCTGACTTCAAGGGCAAGGTCCAGCTGACCGGTCTCGGCACGCCGAACCAGATGCGCGACTACGTCACCGACGGAACCGTCACCGCGTTCGCTCTGTGGAACCCGGCCGACCTCGGCTACCTCGCCGCCTACGCCACGAAGGCACTCATCGAGGGCACCATCACCGGTGCCGAGGGTGACAAGTTCGACGCGGGCAAGCTCGGCGAGTACACCGTCGACGCCGACGGCACCGTTCTTCTCGGTGACCCGTACACCTTCAACAAGGACAACATCGGCGACTTCGACTTCTAAGTCGGCCGCTCTCCCGTCACCAGGCGGGTTGTAGTCCAGCACCACCCCGGCCGGCAGCTTCGACT
>Ga0247803_1001727_pt1 | contig 11293 bp, 10 predicted proteins | sample UWRJL014104B1_FD_180928 | JGI IMG/M metagenome (GOLD analysis project Ga0247803, IMG submission 180928) | Plant litter microbial communities from Arlington Agricultural Research Station in Wisconsin, United States - UWRJ-L014-104B-1 | ecosystem: Environmental > Terrestrial > Plant litter >...
TTTTTGGATGCCCATTATCAATCTTCTAGCCCGAATATAGGATGACGAGGGACTGTGGAGAGGAGGGAGCATCGAGTAAGTGTTGATCTTGGGGGTGGGCGATTGGGAAACGAAGTATTAGCTCTAGTTAGAGTCGTTCTCGCATCACGGCGTTTAAGTATGTAACATCTCATACTATCACTTCGTCTTACCACGGCGACACATATCATCTCGCCACAGCTTCTTGAACATGCCGACAGAATTGTACTTCCGTGCCATGTCCAAGTCACTTTCGTTCCTGATACCCCCGTTTTCGAGAAGACCAAGAAAAGAGGCGGACTGAAATCCAAGTATGCTGAAGGATTACTCACACGGCAGTTCCGTGTGGTGAAAACCGAGCTTCACACCCATAATATCACACCCCAAGAACCTAAATGAACAGCTACTCGGCCACCTCCACACGCCTGGTCGATTTTAATTCGCTACAGTGATATAGCTTTAATAAAATAGCTTCAACGCAACTTTGTTGTACTGCTCATACTTATTCTTTTCCCATCACACCAGTACATGCTTGCTCAACTCCACATCATCCAAATACAATTTTTAGCCATTAAACTTGTAGCTTGTGCAGTACTTTGTACCCTAAAAGTACCTATGACGCGGGTCTCCCATGGTGCCGCCTCGGGCGCGGTTGTCTACGTCGAAGACGCGGTACACGTCAACGAGGAGGCGTTACGATGCGTTCTCGCTGCAGAGAGATAGGATCCTGTGCTTGTCCTTGTCGGAGTGGAGATTGAAGTGGTCGTTGTTGGGCGAGGTGCTGGCAGACGTTGTTACACAAGCCAGTCGGCGTCTCAAATGCCATCAAATTTTGGTGGCGGGTCGGCTAGTGAGTTTCATGCGTCTTCCAGTTGATCTTTGGACGGATACAAGAGCAGTGAAGGTGAACCGAGACTCGCGGTTGCCGTATTGGAGGAGCGGTGTGCTGAGAGCGGCTCCTGACTGTCGCAGGTTGTGCACTTCTTTACCCCTGCACTGTGCGAAATCCAGTTTCGCTCGACCGTATCAACGCCTGGACAAGGTTAGGATGGGAAAGCGGTGAAGAGCACGTGATTGATCTACCTGCTTCTACAACCATCTTGAAGTCGCTACCTTCTGAGCTTCGTGTAAAGGTGAGGTGGGTGTGGTTTGAAAGGAAAGGGGTACAGGGGAGTTGTTTATATTAGAGGAGGGAACTTTTGTCTAATCACATCATGCATGCTTTCCTCTCGCTCTAGCAGTCGTCGAATACACAGCACGCGCCTCAAACGCGTTCAGCTCCTTGTCATCGGATCAACGACTGATTTCTGTTGCGACCCACGACGCCATTTTGTACATTTGAGTTATGCATACGTTCCTCAAATATGATCTACTGACGCATACTTCGGGTTTCCGTAAGCCATATCGGGTTTTCGTAAGCCATACCGGGTTTTCGTAAGCCATACCGTCATTTTTTCCGAATGGCCCCTTCGCATTACTTTTAATGTATATGTGTTTGGCCGATCTTTATCGAAACACTTTTTAAAGCATACTTCGATTTCCAGCGGCCTCCACAAGTTGTAGACCTGTTCGAGACATGATCGGGATCAGATATTATGCATTCCGCGCATAATGATATGGTGCTGTCTCATAGTCTGATGAATAAGTTTATATGTGGATGCATAATGGTTCTTACCTAGGCTCGGGCTTAGTAGGATCCGTAGTTCCTGTTTTGGTCGAAGGAAGACGGATAGGTCGACGTTACGATAGGTGGCGTTATATACGAGCCGTCGATAGTCACATAATGATCGTTCCTTGGTTGCATGGGTGAGGGCGTCAAGTAGCTTGGTAACCGCAAGAAATTCGCAGCTGCTTCGCCCTTTTGATATTAACTCTTCAGGCTGTGTTCGTGTGCTGGATAATAGGCGCCAATACTGGGTGTTCTATCACGCTCCCACACATCATCTCTGGATTCGGTAAACCCTACACGATCTCGAAGGGTCGCAAGACCGCTCCCCGGTTGGCTCGATGTATGTTGTGATCCATCGGTTGCGCATCGTAGCACACCCAACCCCAAAATTCTACTTTCCATATCCTGTTCCGAATAAGACAGTAGCACATGAGGCGAGTTGGTCGCTTGCAACGCGGCAATCTGGTCTAGTTGCCTCATTTGGTAACCGTGTTTCAGTTCTCCGACTTTTGGATGAAAAAGAGACTATTGAAAAGCCGCATCCAGACGCAAAAGCGTCTCAGGACTTGTTTGTTCATGCCAGATACAGCCCCGAGACTAAGGAAAAGAGACGTGTCGCACAAGTGCTTTGATATGCCATCGTATTCCGAACGGGTCCTGAATCCCGTTAACCACGCGCCTTTCGCATACTCGTGGTCTCCGAGCATTCGTAAGCAAGTTATTAGGCTCTCGAATCGAGTCTCAATTCTCCGGCAACGACTTTGTTCTACCAGAAATGTGGAGCCTTCAAGGCACTCCACCTCAGGTTCGTCATCCCGGAATCTGGACGTAGTGTTATAATGCGGATCTCTTTGGATGCCGGATTGTGCGCTCGGTAATGCCTGCATCGTTGTTTGGCTGCGCATAATGGGATGAAGGGTGTCGCCGAACTTTCCTCGTCCGGAGGCCTAGTCTCCATTGTGTCTACATGGTATCGATGCCCACTCGAGAAGCAGTCGCACGTGTAGTTGAGACTCGGTCTTGAGAACAGAGGAGGGGGGTGTGAAGCAGTCGAATACAGTCATCGTAAATAGCATTGTGTGCTACATAGTCACATCTGATTGATTATATAGACTGCACGATGGGCCTGCTAGTCAAATACCACACTTTGGACATACCATAAACATACAATAATATCAATCGAGTATATTCATACTACCCAAGTCTCCCCTCATACCTCACCAGCTTCCTCTGTAAACCAACAGCAGCACTTTCACGCACCGCAATATACCCAAACACACTTGTGCTATGTTCAATGCAGCCAAAAACTATCGCTACTCCAACAAACAAACGCCAACGCTATGCCGAGGAAAATGACAGATAGTATCAGCGTCGAACGATACAGCTGTCAGTCCTCCTTGTAGAATAACTGAACGCAGCTACCGATACCTTCTCTTTGCCAAACACAATTGATCCTGGCCTGAGGATCGGTGAGATGCGTTAACAACAGGATTAACGCACCTTTGGTCCGACATCCTCCACCGGTGCCAAAAATCTCAAGCCGCAATGTTCAGCCCCGCTTTCTTCAACCCGTCCATGAACTGCTCTTTCACATCGCCCTTCTCCTCACCAACCTCAAGCTGCTCCATGAGCATCTTTTCGACAGCCTCGATACCGACCGTTTCGGCGGCACTGAGCTTTTCTTCTTTCCCGGCCTTCCTCTTCGTCGCTCCTTCAGCACCCTCCTCTCCAGCCACCATCTTGTCCAGCTCGAGCTTGCTGACACCGAGAGCGTGGATTTGCTCCTCGACAGTGCCTTTAGTGACCAGACGGACGACTTCGACCTCGCGGGTTTGCCCGACGCGATGTGCTCGGTTCTCGGCTTGAATGTCGTCCTGCGGGTTGAATGACGAGTCAAAGATGATGACTTTATTCGCACATGCGAGATTGATACCGGCGCCTCCAGATTTGGTGCTTAACATGAACACTGGAATCGACTCATCTTCGTAAAACTGGTCGAGCATCATCTGGCGCTCGCTGATGGGCGTCTGACCGTCAAGACGGAAATAGCCAATGTCCAGATCGTCCAGAACCCACTGCAAAATGTCCATGACGGAGGTGAACTGTGAGAAGACTAGCGTACGGTCACCGTTCGCCTTGAACTTCTTGAGCAGCTCTACAAGCTTGGCGACTTTTCCAGAGTCCATCCATTCCTTGTTCTTCAACTGGAACTTACCGAGAGCCTTTGGATATTTGACTGCCAGGGAGTGGCACTGATAGTCTTGGTACAGTTGTAGCTCTTCGAAGATAATGTCGGGACTACTGAGGGCAAATTGGTCTTCCTTCAAGCACGCCTTCGATATCAGCCGAATTTGTTTGTCGTTATAACGCTCGCGGAAGAGAAGCGGGTGTATGGCAGCCTGCCGAAGCTTCATCATGACGTTTGTCTGCTCTTTCGGGTTGAGGCCAGCGGCGCGGTCTAGAAGGATCTGACGCTGCCTCTGCAGCTGCTCGTTGTAGAGCTTCTTCTGGGTAGGCGTGAGTTCGCAATACTCAACGCGGCAAGTCTTTGTCGGCAGATGCTTCAGGACTTGCGCCTTCTTTCTTCGCAGCACGAACGGGGTCATCATTGATCGGGCTCGGTTGATGCGTTGGGTGGATAGGAGGGTGTCGTGAGTGTCGCTTTCAGTTACTTTGGCCTTGTGCTTGAATACGGTCGCCACGCTGTCCTTGACCTCCTCTTTGTTGAAGATGTCCGGCATGAGGAAAGCCAAGATCGATGTAAGCTCCTGCAGGCTGTTTTGCAGCGGAGTGCCGGTGAGAAGAAGGCGACATCTTGATGGAATTTTCATCAAGCTCTGATAGCGCAGCGTGGTAGAGTTGCGTAGAACATGGCCTTCGTCGTAGATGCAAGTTTGTGGCTGACATCGGCGAAGAAACTTGTTGTCCTCTTTCTTGAAGGCAAGATCGTATGTGGTGATGACCACATCAATCTGGCCTCTTGAAACCCCGTCGTGGATGTCATCTTGCATGGCGGCCCGATCGTTTTGCAGGCCATAGTAGAGCACGAAGTTGACCTGCTCGGAAAAGTGCCGGAACTCGCGCGCCCAATTTTCGAGCGTGGAGCCAGGGACAATGATGAGATGCGGACCCTGCGCGCCAGTCTCTTTGAGATGGGATATGAACGAGATAACCTGGCACGTCTTGCCCAGACCCATATCATCCGCGAGGATTCCCGAGATGCTGTTCTGCCAGAGGAGATGGAGCCAATTGAGACCGACAACTTGGTAGTCTTTCAACTCAATATCCTTGTTCATAATGGCGGGTTTCTTTAAAAGCTTCTGTTTACCAGCAGCCCGGTGTGCGATTTTCCGCAGGTCCTCGCCGTCAGAGTCGCTACCATGGCTTGTACGTGGGCTTTGGTACCCCGAATCGCGGGTTGAGCTGCTGTCACTACCGTCGTCCAGGCTCGTGATTGCGACCTCTCCGTCTTTAGCCGCACCAAAGATGTCAATACCCCAGCGAGCCATGGAAGTGACCATTGGTCTTCCGCGCACCTCGCATTGCTTGACGACCTGGTCGATTGTCTCGTATGCGTTCCACATATCTTTTGCAGACTCGACAAGCCTCTCGCCAAATGTGTACTTGGGCTTGCGTGCCTTCTTGCCCTTCTCCAGTTGTCGCGAGTCAACGTGGATCTTTTCGATCGCAGCCAAAGATTTGAACGGGCGCTTCTCAAAGACTCCGCGGATGTCATTCTCCTTGTGTGCAGAGAGATCGACCATGGCGTCAATAGAGCAGGTATTAAAAAACTCCAGCAAACTAGCAGAGTCGAAGATGTCTTCCTCTGCAGGCTCGCCGGCCTCGGAATCCGTGTCGGACGGAATGACAATGGCTTCATCGTCATCAAGCAAAACGGGATTCTGTTGCGGGCGGGGAGGTGTTGGTAAGGGAGACAGGGATCGGTTGCGCCGGCCACGCACAAGTCGTCCCTTCTTTCGAGGCTGATCGGAGCTGGTGGTAGCACTGGGCGTATCGTCTGGTGGTGCTACCGGCGCTATCTTCATGTAGCGATCCGCCAGATTCTTGACAGGAACGTTGATTGTGCGCTGCGCAGTCTTCTTCGGCTGCACGACTGGGTCGGGCGAGTCGAGACGAACGCCTGGTAGAGTGTTGAGGAAGCCACCATCCATGTCCTCGGGCGTCGTTTCGGATAGGTAGAAACTGGCATCGTCGTAGTGACCCTTTTTCTTGAGCAGCGCGTCATAGCGCTGCTTGACCGAGAAGTTTGGGTAGATAGCACCAAGCCTCACCACCTTGTTCCGCAAGCCAACGTCTGGTATATCGTCGTGCGTTCGCACCTCATCCTCTTCGACGGCAATTGCGCGGGACGGGCCTGTCTGCCGGGGCAACGGGCGCGCCTTCTTAGCAATTTGAGTTGCACCGAAGCCATCTGATTCTGCTGGTCGCTTGCGGGGGAGAGCAGCATTGTATGCGAACGAAGACATATCGAAGGAGCGCTTCTGCGGCGTTTCCTCGACTCGCGCGTTCCGCTCCTTCTCAATCTTGGACGGCTGTATATTGGAGCCCCGCAGGTAGTCGTCCTCGTCCGAGTCAGGCTCGACAGGCGGGTCGTCTGAGGTCAGGTCGATTGGATTGGGACGCGCGACCGGCTGGGGAAGGAGACTATACGTCCCCGGCGGTGCCATGGAGGCTAGGAACTGGCTCTGGCGCGGTTGCGACATGGCGGGCGAAGCCTGTCGGTCGACGGCGGGTGATGAGCGAATGACCTGCACCTGTGAAGGATTTTGCATGCGATTGCTCTTGGGCGTGAGCGGGAGGGTAGGTTGTGTGCCGGTCGGCGCGGCAAAAAAGGGAGAGCGACCATTCTCCAAGAGTTGAGTCGGCTGCGTGACAAAGGGCGCGAGCTCATCGCCGCTGTCCTCGGCCTCCGCATCCACGGCGCGAGCGCGATCGCGGGGCGGCGGCGGCGGCGACGACGACAGTATTGGATCTGGGCGGTACATTGTGTGGGACGAGATGGAGAGAACGGGATGTGTTTGCGGTTGGAATGGCGATGCGACGGGCTGAGAAAGCGACAGAAGCCAGTCAGGGCGACACACAAAGGGAAGCGGCCGTCGACAAAGAACGGGGCATTGTGGAGTCGGGGGTGAGTCGCTTTTCAAAGACGAGAGCGCGACTGTGGCGGGGACAAAGTCTTCGACGCGCCTCGCGCGTAAAGTGCTAACTTGGCGCACGGGCCCACCTCTGCATGGTCGATTCTGGTGAAGCATCGCCGTCGGGTCTGCGCCATCCATTCATCCACATGTCAGCAGACTACCAGTCCTCCACTCAACGCTCCAAAATGACAACCCGCCGGATCGTCAGCGATGAGAAGACCTACCTCGACGATGATGGCAAAGGAGCCTCGGAGCCGTCCATCATCGCGCCTGCGGTGCCCTCGTGTGTTCCCCATTTGCACAGTCTTTCCAGTTTTGGGCTCACATTCACGTAGATCCGTCATCTGGACGCTGTTGAGTTTTACCTTTGCCATGTTCACTCTGCCGATTGGCACCTACTTTTTCACGGTCAAATACGTCTTCGCGGGTAGGGCATCTCAACATGGAAGACCGACCCTTCACTGATATCAGGCAGGCAACACGACGTACGCAGGAGGCTTGGCTGCCCTCATGGCCAACGTCGTCCTCATCGGCTACGTGGTTATGGCCATGATGGACGACCAGGCCGAGCAAAAAGAGGAAGAAGAAAAGCGGAAGAAGGCCTTGTAGCGCATCATCTTGCAACTCCGAGGGCCATCAATCCGAAAATTACCGATTACTACATGGCTACCTCAAGTCTCTGCTCCTATCGCACGCCCGGACGCCCTGTGTGGGCGCGCCCGACATACTTGCCCGACTGCAAGTCGTCTTGTGGATCGCGTACCGATATCCTGATTATCTTCGATGCACAGTACAGTCCCAAGTCTATTCCAGCGCACATTCTCACCCTTAGTATAAGGAACGACATCCGGGTAGTCCGTTAGATCGCATCGCCCCCAATGCAAAGGGCACAATTCATGTTTGCAACGAAGCTCTCATAGGACACAGTCGGGAATAAAACGTACGGACACCCGTCCGACTAGGCAAGGCCAAACTCGTACTCTGCCTTCATGTGGGCCTCACGCATGCAAAGTCTCCGAACCAAGAATTACAGATTACTACATAGCCTCATCAGATCTCTGCAACCATCGTAGGCGCGAGTATAAAGAGTGAAATTTCAGGCATTCTGCCATCAAGCTCTACACTTTGCACAAAATCCCCTCAAGACTGCCTGCGACACCCCGGTCGCGCTTAAACCACGCCGGGGTAAATGATGATAACCTACCCATGGAGCCTCAGCCCTGTTCCGTCGTCATTATGACATGCGTGTAGCCACCGCACCCTTTCCATTTAGCATACCGACCCCCATCCTCGACACCGATGTCTACAGAAAGCCGAAACCTCATATATCGTAAGCAAGCATTTAGATGATGAAAGGTAAAGAGACTGGGAGCTGCCATCAAACAGCGGCAAACGTCTCGGTTTTCTTTCAACCCCTTCATCTAGTCTTTGCTAAAGCGCCTCTTGAACCAACTACGTCTCTTATCCGTGTTTTGTCGTTGCAGCACATCGGGCCTGCCCTCGGAGGCGGAAGGTGCTCCACTCGATTGACCCAGCTTGATAGGCTGGGCTTTCGCGGGGACAGGCGGAGGCGCACCGTAGCCATTCGCGCCGTTGGGCGGTTGCACGGGATACCCCATGTTTTGAGGTGCCGGATATTCCTCGAGTATGGGTCCTCCCCCAAAGCCTTGGAATCCGTACTGTTCGGCATCCGGTCGTCCCACAGGCGTCGCGCGCTCAACGGAGCTGTTGTCGCTCCCAGGCTCAGTGTAAGGGTCGCTGTGGCTGCCATTCGACCCATTGGTATTCACTGTGTCTCGCGATTGCTGATAGCCGTGGCTAGGGTACACGCCATTTCCTTGGTTGTGGCGGTTCCATGCGGGGTCGGACTGCATGCGATTGTTCCGCGTTCGGGGCGGACCGCCGACGGGACCGCCCATACTGTGTCCGGGGTCGACATAACTGTCGCGAGCGCCTTGTCGGTTACCATAGTAGCCACTGACTTGAGAGTAGCGATTCTGGTCGTGGCCTAAGTTTTGTCAGCGCTGGATCAAAAGCAGCTGGAGGGTTCTCGAGCGACAGCTGCGGAACGAATGACGCGGTGGTGGCAGGTAAGAAACCACCTGTCAACCAGACGTCAAACGGTCGCAGCGGTTGCCAGACGTCGCCCCAGCGTTATCCTGGATGTCAACTAACCTCCACCGCCGTAGTAACTGCTCCTACGGCTACCGTAGTTGCTCATCACCTCGGTTCCATCACCACCGCCTGCTCGCACTACGCCTGATCTCCGTCGGTACTCGCCATCAATGGCTGCCTCGAACGAGCGAATGGTATCGAGGGGGCGCTCCCATCGCGAGCGGGTGGGGTTTGAGAGGTCGGGCTCCTCTGTGGTCTGTTAGCAGGGCTCGGAGGGAGAGATATGCTGCAGGCGCGGGATCGCGACATGCCCAGAAATGGTGCGCGCGGGGGTATCTAGGAGCACGACATACCTATGGGATTCCCACTGTGATCCGTGTGGCTAAACGCCCTCAAAGACTGCAACGTAGGCTTCTCAAGCGCAGCGGCAACTAGACATTTCAGTCAGCAACTAGTCGTCAACGCACCACAGAGACGACCTACTAGGCTGTTGTTCCTCCATGGCAGCGTTTGGATCCGCCTTGGTGGCAGGGTGCAGATGGCTCTTGCGCTTATCCTCCCAGCTGGCTGTCCTGTCGTGCTTGGCCGAGTGCGAGTTGGAGTGTGAATGCTGGCCGGCGCTCTTGTCACTCTTGAAGCTGAAGGTAGATTTGGACCGGGGTCGTTGCGAAGTCTGCTGCTGCTGCTGCTGCTGGCCCGAGGGCACAGGCCTCTGCTCCATGGCGACGGACATGACTGGGGGTGGGACTTTGGGTGGGGCCGGTCTCTGGCGCGCGATGTCTGCGTAGGCGAGACGGTAACGATGGGAATTCAGGGAATTGTGAAGCTGATGCTAGGCGCGGTATGGTGTAGCGTCCGCGTAGATCGGATCGTGGTGGGTTTGGCGGATTTTCGCGCTGGCTGCGATGCGGTCCTGGCGTGCGCGCAGCTTGCTATGCGGATGCGGATGTGGGTACTGCAATTAGAGATAAGGGAGCCGGGCAACGATGCGGAAGACTGTGCGGGTGAGGGAGTATGCGCAGCCGGGGTGGTTGGCGGAGTGGAGCGAGTCGGCGGATGCAAGGTGAGGGTGAAGAAGAAGGAGCGATGCAAAGGGAGCGATGGAGGGTTTGGGGTGGGCTTGGGGGACGGCGCCAGGTAATGGAGGGCCCGGGTCGCTGATGTGTTGTTGAGCGTGCGTGGCCGGCCACCGACTTTGACCAGGCCGTCCAACGGGCGGGCTTGCGACAGGCTCGCGGGCGACGCGGGCGAGGCCAATGGCGCGGCCTGCCCGGGGCGAACGAGGTGCCGGGAGCGAAAATGCACCAACGAAGGCCTGGACGAAACGCGCAGCGCTGCAACGGTGGATTTTGGCCGATGGCTGGCTTGGAAAAAAGGATCGACCCAGGACGCGCGCGTCGTCAGCCAGCCCTCCCTGCAACTCCACTGTTATACAGCAGAGTTTCGCCTCCCCATCAATATTTCCAGCCCGTTGCCGCCACAACAAATACATCAGTCCAGGCCCATCGCGTCTAGCCGCACATGCAGCCGCCCAGAATGCAGTCGTTGCCCGTTGCCCGTTGCCCGTCCAGCGCCATGCCAATCCATTCCACACCACCATCCACTGTGGCCATCTACACGCTACCACCATTGCTGCATATCAATATTCCCAATCGGGGACGGAATTCCTAAGACATCCATGGCACCTCGTCAACCCCCACACGCACACCGCAAACCATGACATCAGACACCGAGTCCGACACAGCCCTGTGGATCCCGTCCAATCCTCCCTGACCGTCGATCCGCGTTGAGTTGATGGAAGCGTCCACGGGCGGGGCGACTGATCCAATCCTCTGAAACGCGACGTGTGGCCGACGCGCCTCTCATCCCCCAGAGTGTGTCCGACGCCCGTTGCAGGCCCATGGAGCACGCTAATCACCTGACTTGCATCCCTCTGCTTATCGTCATGACGGCCATTGATATTGCTCAACGCCAAGATGTTATTCACCCTCTATGCATTGATACCAGCGTGCACCACGACATCGAGACCAGCTTTGGCTTTACAACAAGTATTTACAATTCTCAACACACAATCTGACTATCCAAGTTTCCTTCCCAATACTCCAGACATGTCCAATCTACCCTGGTTACCCGCCTCCTAGCTGTGCGTCGGCATATTCACCGACGCCTTCGTTGCAACCGCATCCTCGGCCCTCCACAAACTCGTCACCGTCTTCTGCTGCGTGTAGAACTGGATACCAGGCTTGCCGTAGAAGGTGTTGGCGCCGCCGCCGGCGATCGACTTCTTGTTGCCGGTGAAGGAGAACATGGGCAACTACGCAATGTTAATGTG
>Ga0247803_1001729_pt1 | contig 11286 bp, 9 predicted proteins | sample UWRJL014104B1_FD_180928 | JGI IMG/M metagenome (GOLD analysis project Ga0247803, IMG submission 180928) | Plant litter microbial communities from Arlington Agricultural Research Station in Wisconsin, United States - UWRJ-L014-104B-1 | ecosystem: Environmental > Terrestrial > Plant litter >...
GTAGAGCGGATGGTCGTGGTACTGGTTGACGAAGCGCAATTCGGGAAGGCGACGCCGCGTGCGGGTCCAGGCTGCCACGGCATCGATCACGCTCGCCGTGGTGGTGCCCGAGTACTGCGGATACGCCTGCATCACCAGCACGCGCGTTGCGCCGTCTGCCAGCGCGGCGTCGAGCTGCGACGCGATCGACGGGTTGGCATAGCGCATCGCCGGGCGCACCGACACGCGGTGACCGCGCTCGCCGAGCCAGCCGGCCAGAAGCTTGGCCTGCTTCTCGGTCCAGACCTTGAGCGGCGAGCCTTCGGGCAGCCAGATGCTCGCGTATTTCGCAGCCGACTTGGCGGGGCGAACCCGCAGGATGATGCCGTGCAGGATCAGGCACCAGACCGCGCGCGGAATCTCGATCACGCGCGGGTCGTGCAGGAATTGGGAGAGGTAGCGACGCACCGCCGGTGCGGTGGGTTCGTCGGGCGAACCGAGGTTGCACCAGAGCACGGCGGTGCGTTCTTCGGCGGCTGGAGGGGAGAGGGGCATTCCGGCGCCGGATGGGTCTTTCGAAGGCATGCGATATTCTGGGGCATGACCTTGGAGACACCGGCCCTCGCGGGCGACGGCGGGCTGGATGTGAAGCGCATCCAGGCCATTTCGCTGGACCTCGACGACACGCTCTGGCCGATCTGGCCGACCATCGAACGCGCCGAGCGCGTGTTGCATGCGTGGCTGCTGCGCGAAGCACCGAAGACCGCCGAGTTGCTGCTCACGCCTGGCGTGCTGCGCGAACTGCGCGAGGCCACGGCGCGCGAACGCTCCGATCTGGCCCATGACTTGAGCGCCTTGCGTCGCGAATCGATCCGCGCCGCGCTCACGCGCGCTGGTGAAGACCCGGCGTTGGCCGAGCCGGCCTTCGACACCTTTTTCGCAGAGCGCCAGCGCGTCGAGCTCTACGACGACGCGCTGCCGGCGCTCAAGTGGCTGAGCGAGCGTTACCCACTGGTGGCCATCTCCAATGGCAACGCCGACGTCCATCGCACCGGCGTGGGCCGCTGGTTTCGCTCCGCGTTCAACGCACGCGAATTCGGCAGCGGCAAGCCGCATGCACCGATCTTTCGGGCGGCCGCGGCGTCGGTCGGCTTGCTGCCGCGCGACGTGCTGCATGTGGGCGACGATGCGGCGCTCGACGTGGTGGGCGCGCTCGACTGCGGCATGCAGGCCGCCTGGCTGGTGCGCAACGCGGACGACGAACGCACGCCCTGGACGCTCGGCGCACGGCCGCAATTGATCGTGCCCAACCTGCACGCGCTGTGCATGGCGCTCGACGACGCACGCTGACTTCGACGCCGCGACGGCGGAACTAATTCGAGACGAGCGACCCGGAAGGGCTGGCCACGGTTCGCGTGGCCGCTTTTTTTGGCTTTCTTCGAAAGGTTTCTGCCGCATGACGCACCGCCGCTTCTCCGCATTTCTCCTCGCCGCCGCCCTGTTTCTGCTGGGCGCCGTTTCCACAGCACATGCGAGAGACATGGTCAGCGTGGCGCGTGGCGAGGTCAACATGCGATCGGCGCCCGGCACGCGCAGCGAAGTCCAGTGGGCGCTGAGTCGCGGCTACCCTTTGCAGGTGCTGTCGCGCCGCGGGGGGTGGCTGCAGGTGCGCGACTTCGAGAACGACCGCGGCTGGGTGCTGCGTTCGCTCACCGCCCGTACTCCGCACCACGTGGTGAAGGCGCCGGTCGCCAATCTGCGCGCCACGCCGAGCACGCGCGGGCGCCTCGTCGGAAAGGCCACGCGCGGCGAGGTGCTGCGAACGATCGAGCGCAAGGGCGCGTGGGTCAAGGTGCGTCACGCCAACGGCCGCACCGGCTGGGTGGCGAGCCGGCTCGTCTGGGGCTGGTGAGGCCGGCGCGATCCGTGTCGCGCTAGGCAATCTCGAACTGCGTGCGCAACGCGTCGCAAAAAGCGGGCGAGCCGCCGATCGACAGGCTCACGACGTGGCGCGCCGCGCCGGGCTCGCCCGGCTGTACCGTCAGCATGCCTGTGGCCTCTTCGAAGCGCATCGTCTTGGGCACGCTGAATTCCTGATGCGATTGCAGGTCGAAGTCCCATTCGCCGCCGTCGTCCGTCGCACCGCGCCGGCCTGCGAAGGCGTCGTGCGCCCAGGCCAAGACGGCGGCGATCTCGGCATGCACGGCGGGCAGCTGTTGCGGCGCGACCGATGCCATCGCGTCGAAGCTGCCATTGCCGTCGGCGTCTTCGCTGTAGTCGAAATCGAGGTAGTCGAGCGTCATCAGGGTCCGATCCATTGGGCGGCGGCTTGGCCGCTGCGCACCGCACCTTCGAGCGTGGCGGGGTAGGGCCCGTCGATGTAGTCGCCGCAGGCCGCGAGCCCGGGCGCAACCTGCATCGGCGGGCGGTGCAGACCCGGCGTGCAGGCGAAGGTGGCGCGCTTCTCGATCACGGTCTGCACGATGCGCAGGCGCGATGCGCCGAGTTGCGCGGCGGCCTGCCGCAGCACCTGAGACTGCAGTTGCTCACGCGGCAGATCGCTGGCGCTGATGACCAGTGCGAGCAGCCCGGGCGCGCCGCCGAGCTGGCCGCGGTCGAAGGCGAACTGCGCCGGCGCGCCGGCGCCACTGCGCAGCGCCACCATCGGAGCGGCAAGCGGCGGTGCGCCGTCGGCGTAGAGGGTGGCGATGGCTTCGAAGCGCAACGCCTCGGTGTCGGCGAGCCAACGTTCGGCGTCGATCCCCGCGCCACGCACCAGGCGTGATGCGTCCCACGGTGCGCCGGCGATCACCACGCGATCGAACGGCTCGCCGTCGACCTGCCAATGGTCGACCCGAGCCACCAGCGAGTGCACGCGCCAGCCCGTACGCACGGTGGCCGCCCGCAAGTTGAGCCAGCGCACTGCGGCGTCGGGCAGCAGGGCGCCGAGGTCGACGCGCGGCAGCAGCAGGTCGGCGCCGCCGCGCTCGCCGAACAGCGCGTCGTCGAGCACGCGCAGGAACACGCTGCCGCTCGACGCGGCCACCGGCGTGTTCAGCGCGGACACGCACAGCGGCTCGATCAGTTCTTGCATGACGCGTGGCGTGAGCCCGGCGCAGAGCATCGCGACCGTGGCTTCGGGCGTGCACTTGAAGCGCGCGCGGCGCCACTGGAAGGCAGCGCGCAGCAGCGTGGCCTTGTCTTGCCAAGTCCATCCGCGCGCGGTCGCGATGCCCACGAGCAGATCGAGTGGGGCCGTCATGCGCGGCAAGGCCAGCCCGCCGCCGTCGGCAAAGCGCAGCGACAGCGGCATCCGATGCAGGGCTGTAGCGGGGTCGACGCCGACGGTGCGCATGAGCGCCAGCGTCTCGCGGTACGCGCCGATCAGGATGTGCTGGCCGTTGTCGAGCGGCGCACCGTTGTGGCCGGCGTCGATGCGTCGAGCCCGACCGCCGGGTGTGCGTGCGGCGTCGAACACGGTCACGAGGTGGCCGGCGCGCGTGGCGTCGACCGCGCAGGCCAGCCCGGCCCAGCCGGCGCCGATGACGGCGACCTTCAAATTCGCCCCAGGGCCTGCACGCGCCAGGCCAGCCAGAACTTGCGCAGCGGCGTGAGGCTCACGCGCTGGTTCAGCACCTGGAAGCCGTCGCGCTCGATCTCGCGAAGCAGCGCGCGGTAGATGCTGGCCATCATCAACCCCGGTTTCTGATTGCGGCGGTCGGCCGCAGGAAGCAGCGCCAGGGCTTCGTCGTAGCAACGGTGCGCGCGTTCGGCCTGGAACTTCATGAGCGCGACGAAGCGTTCCGAATGCACGCGGTTGAGCAGCTCGTGCGCCTTCACGTCGAACTGCTGCAGCTCGTTGACCGGCAGGTAGATGCGGCCGCGCAAAGCGTCTTCGCCGACGTCGCGAATGATGTTGGTCAGCTGCAGCGCCAGCCCCAGCTTGTGGGCGTAGGCGGTCGTCTGCGGGTCGGTCTGGCCGAAGATGTGCGCCGCGGCCTCGCCGACCACGCCGGCCACCAGATGGCAGTAGCGCTGCAGGCCGGGGAAATCGAGGTAGCGGGTCTGCTCGAGGTCCATCTGGCAGCCCTCGATGATCTGCTGCAGGTGACGGGCCTCGATGCCGTGCTCGGCGGCCAGCGGCATCAGCGCCAGCATCACCGGATGGTGCGGCTGCCCGGCGAAGGACTGGGCCACCTCGGTGCGCCACCAAGCGAGCTTGGTGGCAGCCACGCCGGGGTCGCGCACCTCGTCGACCACGTCGTCGACTTCGCGGCAGAACGCATAGAAGGCAGTGATCGCGGCCCGGCGCGGCTTGGGGAGAAACAGGAAGGCGTAATAGAAGCTGCTGCCCGAGGCGGCAGCCTTTTCCTGGACGTACTGCGCAGGATTCATCGCGGGGTGTCGTTTCGCTTCGCTTGTTTCATCGAACCGATTGTCTCCGCATCCGCAGCGCGCGCCAGGCGAGCAGCGGCGCATCGGCCGCGCCGACGGTGGGGCGCTGCGAGAAGGTGTCGAAGTCCAGTGCCTCGATCTTGTCGAGGATTCGCAGCCCGCCCTGGACGACCAGTCGCAGCTCCCAGCCGATACGCCCAGGCAGGCCATGCACCAGCGGTGCGCCTTGCTGCATGAGCGCGCGGGCCCAGGCGACTTCGTGGGCGACCAGGGCGAGGGCGGCGCGCTCAGGCGGCGCGACTCCGAGCGGGCGGAAGTCGTCGAACGCAGCGGGCGCGATGCCGTGCGCAGCGCAGTCCGCCAGAGGCAGGTAGAAGCGCCCGCGCGGCAGGTCGACGCCGAGGTCTTGCCAGAAGTTGATCAGCTGGAGCGCGCTGCAGACCGCGTCGCTCTGTGCAAGGGATGCGGCGTCGTCGACACCGTACAAGTGCAGCAGCAGGCGACCGACCGGGTTGGCCGAGCGCGCACAGTAGGCCAGCAACTGGGCGCGGTCGGTGTAGCACTCGCCGTCGCGTGTCTTCTCGATGTCCTGCACGAACGCCGAGAGCAGGTCGGCCAGCAGCGGCTCCGGCAAGGCAAAGTCGCGCAAGGCAGCGCCGAGCGGGCCGAAAACCTGGGGCCAGCGCCCCGAGGTACTGCCGCCGTGCGCCGTGGCCGCAAGGTCCGCGCGGAACGCGTGCAGGTCGGCCAGCCGATGGGCCGGACTGGCGTCACCCTCATCGGCGATGTCGTCGGCGGTGCGCGCGAAGACGTAGATGGCAGCGATTGGCGGACGCAGGCGGGGCGGGCAGAGCCACGAGGCGACGGGGAAATTCTCGTAGTGCGTCGGCGGGGGCGCGACGTCGGTGGGGGCGGGGCGTGACACCGCCGGATTGTCGGGCACGACGCGCGGTCGGCCGGATGGCCGCTTGATTCGTTGACAGCGTCGGACGCATCCCACAAAATTACTAACCCTCCGGTCAGTAATGGCCTTTCCGCGTCCTTCAAGGTTGGTTCATGACCGCATCGTCTCTTCGTTCAGCGCTTTCCTTTCCGCCGATGGCGCTGCTGTTGGCGGCGTCCGTCGCGGGGTGCTCGAAGCCGCCGCCGGTCGAAGAGCCGCTGCGTGCCGTCAAGGTGATGACGGTCGGAACCAGCACTTTCGACACGGCGCCCGAGTATTCGGCCGAGGTGCGCGCGCGGATCGAATCGCAGCTGGGCTTCCGCGTGGCCGGCAAGATCCTGCGACGCCAGGCTGAGCTGGGCCAGCACGTGCAGGCCGGCCAGGTTTTGGCGCAGCTCGATCCACAGGATTACCGATTGGCTGCCGATGCAGCGCGCGCGCAGCAAACGGCCGCGGCGACGAATCGCGATCTGGCCTCGGCCGACCTCAAGCGCTACCGAGAGCTGCGCGAACAGAACTTCATCAGCGGCGCCGAACTGGAGCGCCGCGAATCCACCTTCAAGTCTGCGCAGGCGCAGTTCGAGCAGGCTCAAGCGCAGCTCGCCTCGCAGGGCAATCAGGCCAGCTACACCACGCTCGTGGCGGACGTGGCCGGCGTGGTCACCGCGATCGATGCGCAACCGGGCCAGGTGGTGTCGGCCGGGACGCCGGTCGTGCGCATCGCGCAGGACGGCGCGCGCGATGTCGTCTTCGCGGTGCCCGAAGACCGCGCGGCGCTGATGCGGCCAGGCTCGCCGGTGACCGTGCGCGGCTGGGCCGGCGGCGCCGAACTCGAGGGCAAGGTGCGCGAAGTGGCCGCCAGCGCCGATGCGGTCACGCGCACCTACGCGGTCAAGGTCGCGATCGACGCGGCCACGTCACCGGCGCTGGGCGCCACCGTGTACGCACGGCCGAAGGCGCTGTCGCAGACCGGCGCCGCGGTGCTCAAGCTGCCGACCAGCGCTCTGCGCCAGGAAGGCAGCGGCAGCGCGGTGTGGGTGCTCGACAAGGACAGCATGACCGTCCGCCTGCAGCCGGTGCAGGTGGCCACGGCAGATGGAAACGAGGCGGTGATCGCAGCCGGCATCACGCCCGGCATGCAGGTCGTGGTGGCAGGCGTGCACGTGCTGGCTCCGGGGCAGAAGGTTTCGCTGTACCAGGGCAAATCTTCGGCGCCCGCGACGGCGGCCGTCGTGCCGGCGGCCCCGGCGGCAACGGCCTCTGCGTCGGCCGGTTCGCGCTGAGGTCGCCCCGATGACGACCCCCCATGAAGCAACCGGCAAGCCCGGTTTCAACCTCTCCCGCTGGGCGCTCGAGCACGCGGCCCTGACGCGCTACCTGATGGTGGCGTTGATGGTGCTGGGCTTCGCCGCCTACTTCCAGCTCGGGCAGGACGAAGACCCGCCCTTCACTTTTCGTGTGATGGTGGTGCGCACCTACTGGCCCGGCGCCACCGCGCAGCAAGTGGCCGAGCAGGTGACCGACAAGCTGGAGCGCACGCTGCAGGAAGCACCGTACGCCAGCAAGATCCGCAGCTATTCCAAGCCGGGCGAGTCGCAGATCATCTTCGAGATCAAGGATTCGTCGAAGGCCAGCGAGGTGGCCAACGTCTGGTACACGGTGCGCAAGAAGGTCGGCGACATGCGCGGCACGCTGCCGGGCGGCGTGCAGGGACCGTTCTTCAACGACGATTTCGGCGATGTCTACGGCGTGATCTACGCGCTGGAGACCGAGGGCTACACGCCCGCGGAGATCAAGACCTTCGCCGACGACGTGCGCCAGGGCCTGCTGCGGGTGAAGGACGTGGCCAAGGTCGAGCAGTTCGGCGTGCAGGACGAGAAGGTCTACATCGAGGTCTCGCAGAAGCGCGTGGCGCAACTCGGCCTGGACATGAACGCGGTGCTGCAGCAGATCGGCGCGCAGAACGCGGTCGAGAGCGCCGGCACCATCCAGTCCCCCCTCGACGTGGTGCAGGTGCGCGTGGCGGGGCAGTTCACCAGCGTGGAGCAATTGCGCGAGATGCCGATTCGCGGCAGTTCGGGCAACCAGCTGCGGCTGGGCGACATCTCCGAGATCCGGCGCGGCACCGTCGATCCGCCGGTGACCAAGGTGCACCACCAGGGCAAGGAAGTCGTGGCGCTCGGCGTGTCGATGGCCAAGGGCGGCGACATCATCGCGCTGGGCAAGGCCTTGCGCGTGGCCGTGGCGGACATCAGCCAACGCCTGCCGGCCGGTGCCGCATTGACGCAGGTGCAGGACCAGCCGGTCTCGGTGGCGACGTCGGTCAACGAGTTCGTGCACGTGCTGATCGAAGCGGTGGCGATCGTGCTGGCCGTGAGCTTCATCGCGCTCGGCTTGCACAAGGGCGGGCGCTTCGGCTGGTACATCGACATCCGGCCCGGGCTGGTGGTGGCGATCACCATTCCGTTGGTGCTGGCCGTGACTTTCCTGGCGATGAACTACTTCAACATCGGGCTGCACAAGGTGTCGCTCGGTTCGCTGATCATCGCGCTGGGCCTGCTGGTCGACGACGCAATCATCGCCGTCGAAATGATGGTGCGGAAGATGGAAGAGGGCTACGACAAGACCCGCGCTGCCACCTTCGCCTACGACGTGACCGCCAAGCCCATGTTGACGGGCACGCTGATCACCGCGGCGGGCTTCCTGCCGATCGGCATCGCGAAGTCGGTCACCGGCGAGTACACCTTCGCGATCTTCGCGGTCACGGTGATCGCGCTGGTGCTGTCGTGGATCGTGTCGGTGTACTTCGTGCCTTACCTCGGCACGCTGCTGCTGAAAGTGAAGCCGCACGACCCCGACGCACCGCCGCACGAACTGTTCGACTCGCGCTTCTACAACGGCTTCCGCCGTGCGGTGAACTGGTGCGTGGAATACCGCTGGCTCACCATCGGCGCCACGGTGCTGATCTTCGCGCTGGGCATCTTCGGCATGGGCCGGGTGCAGCAGCAGTTCTTTCCCGATTCGAGCCGGCCAGAGATCCTGGTCGACCTCTGGTCGCCGGAAGGCACGTCCTTCGCAGCCAGCGAGGACATCGCCCGGCGTGTTGAGCAGCGTTTGATGAAAGAGTCCGAGGTCGCCACCGTGACCACCTGGATCGGCAACGGCGTGCCGCGTTTCTATCTGCCGCTCGACCAGATCTTCCCGCAGAGCAACGTGTCGCAGATGATCGTGCTCACGAAGGACCTGAAGCAGCGCGAAACGCTGCGCCGCCGCCTTCCCGCGTTGCTGGCGCAGGAGTTTCCGGAGGTGCGCGGCCGCGCCAAGCTGCTGCCCAACGGGCCGCCGGTCGCCTACCCGGTGCAGTTCCGCGTCATCGGCACCGACCCGCTGGTGTTGCGCCAGCGCGCCGACGAGGTGAAGGCGCAGATGCGCGACAACGCCCACACACGTGGGGTCAACGACAACTGGAACGAGTCGGTGAAGGTGATCCGGCTCGAGGTCGATCAGGCCAAGGCGCGCACGCTCGGCGTGACCAGCCAGGCGATCGCACAGGCTTCGCGCACGATGTTCAGCGGCACCACGGTGGGCCAGTACCGCGAGAACGACCGGCTGATCGACATCGTGCTACGGCAGTCGCCCGACGAGCGAGAAGCCATCTCGGACATCGGCAACGCCTACCTGCCGACGGCTTCGGGCCGCTCGATTCCGCTGGCGCAGATCGCCAAGCCGGTCTTCAGCTGGGAGCCGGGCGTGATGTGGCGCGAGAACCGCGACTACGCCATCACGGTGAACGCCGACATCGTCGAGGGCATGCAGGGTGCGACGGTCACCGCCGAACTGCTGCCGCAGCTGCGTGCGATCGAGGCCAAGTGGCGTGCGGCCGGGCAGGGCGGCTATCGCATCGAAGTGGCCGGCGCGGTGGAGGAAAGCAGCAAGGGTTCGTCCTCGATCGTCGCGGGCGTGCCGATCATGTTGTTCCTCGTCTTCACGCTGCTCATGTTGCAGCTGCACAGCTTCAGCCGCTCGCTGCTGGTGTTCGTCACCGGCCCGCTGGGCATCGCGGGCGTCGCGGCTGCGCTGCTGATCCTGAACCGGCCTTTCGGCTTCGTCGCGCTCCTGGGCGTCATCGCGCTGATGGGCATGATCCAGCGCAACTCGGTGATCCTGATCGACCAGATCGAAAGCGACCGCGCGGCCGGCGTGCCGGCCTGGGACGCCATCGTCGAATCGGCGGTGCGCCGGCTGCGGCCCATCGTGCTCACCGCCGCGGCGGCGGTGCTCGCGATGATCCCGTTGTCGCGCAGCGTGTTCTGGGGCCCGATGGCCGTCGCCATCATGGGCGGGCTGATCGTGGCGACGGTTCTCACGCTGCTGGCGCTGCCGGCGATGTATGCCGCCGCGTTCCGCGTGAAGCGCGAAGAAAAGCCGGCCTCTATTAGCGTCTAAAATGCGCGGTTGCCGATTTCGAAACGGGTGGTCTGCATTCAGAGGCCGCCCGTTTTTTGCTTGATTCACCTGACCGCGCGGGTGGCGAAATTGGTAGACGCACCAGGTTTAGGTCCTGACGTTCGCAAGAACGTGCCGGTTCGAGTCCGGCCCCGCGCACCAGCACACTCTCACAAGGAAGACAGAAATGACCGTGAACGTTGAAACCCTCGAGAAGCTCGAGCGCAAGATCACGCTGACGCTGCCCGTCGGCACCATCCAGTCTGAAGTCGATGCCCGCCTGAAGAAGCTGGCTCGCACCGTGAAGATGGACGGTTTCCGTCCGGGCAAGGTGCCGATGAATGTCGTGGCCCAGCGCTACGGTTATTCGGTGCACTACGACGTCATGAACGACAAGGTCGGCGAAGCCTTCTCGCAGGCGGCCAACGAGGCCAAGCTCCGCGTCGCCGGCCAGCCCCGCATCACCGAAAAAGAAGAGTCGCCCGAGGGCGAGATGGCCTTCGACGCGGTGTTCGAGGTGTTTCCTGAGGTCAAGATCAACGATCTGGGCAACGCCGAAGTCGAGCGCGTCACCGCCGACGTGAGCGACGAAGCCATCGACAAGACGCTCGACATCCTGCGCAAGCAGCGCCGTACCTTCGCGCAGCGCGCACAAGACGCCGCCGCCCAGGACGGTGACCGCGTGACTGTCGACTTCGAAGGCAAGATCGAAGGCGAAACCTTCCAGGGCGGCAAGGCCGAGGACTTCCAATTCGTCATCGGCGAAGGCCAGATGCTCAAGGAATTCGAAGATGCCGTGCGCGGCCTGAAGTCCGGCGACAGCCGCACCTTCCCGCTGTCGTTCCCGGCCGACTACCACGGCAAGGACGTGGCCGGCAAGCAGGCCGATTTCATGGTCACCGTGAAGAAGATCGAGGCCACCCATCTGCCCGAAGTGAACGAGCAGCTGGCCAAGTCGCTCGGCATCGAAGAAGGCACCGTCGAAGGCCTGCGCGCCGACATCAAGCGCAACCTGGAACGCGAAGTGAAGTTCCGCCTGCTGGCGCGCAACAAGAATGCCGTGATGGACGCGCTGATCGCCAATGCCGAACTCGACCTGCCCAACGCGAGCGTGCAGTCCGAAGTCGCCCGCATGATCGACGGCGCACGCGCCGAACTCAAGCAGCGGGGCATCAAGGACGCCGACAAGGCGCCGATCCCCGAGGAAGTTTTCCGTCCGCAAGCCGAGCGCCGCGTACGCCTGGGCCTGGTGGTGGCCGAGCTGGTGCGCGCCAACGAGCTGCAGGCCAAGCCCGAGCAGATCAAGGCGCACATCGACGAGCTGGCCGCCAGCTACGAGAAGCCGGCCGACGTGGTGCGCTGGTACTTCAGCGACAACAGCCGCCTGGCCGAAGTCGAGGCCGTCGTCATCGAAAACAACGTGACCGACTTCGTGCTGGGCAAGGCCAAGGTCTCCGACAAGTCGGTGTCCTTCGATGAACTGATGGCGCAGCAAGGCTGATCGGCGTCCGATTGCCTTCCGC
>Ga0247803_1001730_pt1 | contig 11277 bp, 5 predicted proteins | sample UWRJL014104B1_FD_180928 | JGI IMG/M metagenome (GOLD analysis project Ga0247803, IMG submission 180928) | Plant litter microbial communities from Arlington Agricultural Research Station in Wisconsin, United States - UWRJ-L014-104B-1 | ecosystem: Environmental > Terrestrial > Plant litter >...
TCTGTCCTTGATGGCAACACCTATTGTCTTGGAACGAAAATTGGTAGCGATTCTCAATTGATCGGTAACCGTACTGGTAAGCAAGTTTTTTGGCGACATTTTGCCTACACTTACATTGTTGCTTCCTACCGTCGTCACACTGCTGTCCTCCACGCAATAAACACCTCGCCCGGCTATTTTATCATACCATTCGTTACCAACAATTCCATTGATTGCAGGAATAGAACCCGTGTAAGCGGACGCGTGCCCGGCGGCTGTTACGGTCAGGGCATAGCTGTAATGATTGTTGCGACAGTTGAACCCTTCATTCATCATCCGCTTGAAACCACCTTCTACATATTTATCATAATAACGGTACAGATAATCATAACGCATCTGATCCACCACAATACCAACCACCAGTTTCGGACGGGCGATCGACGTGGATTTAACAGCGGTCTTCTTGACAGTTTGAGCATTCACCAGGCATGTTAAAAGCATGCTCAGTGCTAAAAGAGATAATTTTCTCACAGTTTAGGAATTTGGTTTAACATAAATAAAAGGGTGGTCAGATTATTATTTTTTCAATGCTTCTTCTACCGGATTTCCCACATTACCGCTTGGCGGAAGGATATGAAGAAGTGCTGAAATGGTTGGCGCAATATCCGCAATGGTGGTCCGGCGTAAAGTTTCGCCTTTATTTACTCCCCAGCCGTAAAGTAAAAATGGCACATGGGTATCATAGTTGTACGGCGTTCCATGATCCGTACCCGTTCCATATGAGGCCGCAAACCATCCCGGCTGTACAATAAGCTGAATATCTCCGCTACGTTTCGCATTGATATTGTTTTTGTATAATTCCAGTTGATAAGTATTCAAAGGAGCGCGGCCAATGTCTTTCAGGTTGAGCACATCGGCAATTCCATCCATTGGGATCAAAGCATCCCGCAGCACCTGGTACACATCTGTCACGGTGATTTTCTTTTCTTTTAACAGTGAATCATTCAGATAAACCTGATAGTTCTCAAAAGCCTGAACATACTCACCTTCACCAAAAGCGGTGTTAAGTGATTTTACAACCGTTCTGGTAAGTGCTGTTGCGTCCATCAAGCCGGCAGGTAATTTATGTTCTTTCCAGAATGCAGGAACATCCATTGCGCCATGATCAGCTGTCAAAAATACGGTGTAATTTCCTTTGCCGGTCCAGCTATCAAGGAAACTAAAAAGCTCTGCAAATTCCCGGTCCAGATTCAAATAATTATCTTCCTGCTCCACCGAATTTGGCCCAAAAGCGTGACCAATACGGTCAGGTGTCGAAAAGCTTACGGCGAGGAAATCCGTGTCAGTGCCTTTGCCCATATTCTCCCCTTTAATTGCCGCAATAGCCATTTCCTTGGTCATGGTATTCCCCCAGGGAGAAGTAGTAATTACGCCAAAAGCGTCTCCGGCGGTGCCAATCAGCTCATGGGGAAAAACAGGCTTTTTAGCGCCTGAGAGTGTTCCTTCCCAAGGTTCGTCATCAGGAGTACTTTGTGTGTATTGGTCTAGCGGCAACAGTGTATTCCATCCTTTCCTGAGATATTCAGACGGCATTTTCTTGTCATTATACTGCTGCACCCAGGCCGGAAGATCATTTCTGTAATAAGTACTTGTCACAAAATTGCCCGTTTTGGAGTCAAACCAGTAAGCCCCATTTGCGGCATGACCGGCCGGAAGAATGGACGCTCTGTCTTTAATGGCAACACCAATGGTTTTGGATCTGAAATTGGTTGCAATGCGCAGCTGGTCTGTAACAGTACTAGTTAACAGATTTTTGGGCGACATTTTACCAACTGTCACGTTGGAACTGCCCACTGTTGCTACCGACTTATCTTCGGTACAATATACATTTGAGTGGGTTGTTTTATTAAACCAATCATTTCCTACAATGCCGTTAACTGCCGGTAACGCTCCTGTATAAACAGCGGAATGGCCGGCCGCAGTTACTGTAAGTGCATAATGATAATGGTTATTGCGACAGTTGAAGCCTTCATTCATCAGCCTTTTTAAACCGCCTTCTCTGTATTTATCATAATACCGGTAAAGGTAATCGTAACGCATTTGGTCCACCACAATACCGACGACCAGCTTAGGACGGGCCAGAGCAGTACCGGACGATTTCGTTGCAGCCTGGCCAAAAACCGAAGCATTGATGAAAAGGCAAGGTATGATAACGTATAAAAAGAATCGTCTTAATTTCATGATGGAAAAAAGATATGAAAAGATAAATATAAGGGACAAGTTACCGGAAATGGAATCGGCTTCTTATTCTAATCCAATTTTAATGTTATCGTATTTGTTATACGCTGTAAATATAAAGATGTACTACCATTAAAGTATAAAGCCGGATCACATTGCAGCGATCCGGCTTTAGCTTTCAAAGAAACTGGTTATTTTTTCTCACTTCCTCCCAGTGATCCAGGGGCGGTATTGGTCGTTTTATCCGTCTTACCTTTTGAAAAATCTCCGGCTTTAATAATGCTCAGTTTAGAGTAATCGATATATTTCTGCATGGCTGCTTTCACTTTTTCAGGTGTAAGCGCTTCCAGATTTTTCTCAAAATCAGCATCCCATTGCATGGTGCGGTTCAGGTACAAATTGTTTGTCAAGGTATTTGCCAAAGATGCATCCTGCGCCCTTCCCACTTGCCTCGATTGCAAATAACCTGATTTGGCTGCTTTGATTTCGTCCGCTGTAAAACCCTCTTTCAACGCCTTGTCAATCTCTTCCTTAAATGCTGCTTCCAGTTTTTCAGCATTTTGAGGTGCGTAAATGGCATAAGACATAAATGATCCGTTTTTATCCAGTGAACTCGCAGAGAATTGAGATCCCACTCCGTAGCTCAATCCCTCTTTCTGACGAATCCGTGTAGCCAGACGAGAGTTCAGAAAACCGCCTCCCAGCATATAATTACCCAGAATTAAAGCTGGATAATCCGGATCAGTATCCTGCAAAGGCATATTCATACCGGCCACGAACATGGCATTTGCTTTGTCGGGCGTTTCGGTAGCTTTGTTTTCAGGTTTGATCGCCTGGTAAGGGGATGCGACTCTGGTAAAAGGTTTTGCGCTTTTCCAGCTCCCAAATTCGTCATTCAATATTTTCTGAACCTGCGCCTGATCAAAATCACCCACAACCGTGGCAGAAGCATTGTTGGCGCCGTAGAAATCTTTGTGAAACTGTTTCAGTTCGTCAATTGTGGTGGCTTTGACGTTGGTTACAGCTTCATCAAACGTATCTACGTAACGAATATCTCCTTTCGGATAAGGACTCACAATGCGGCGGTACTGGTTAAAGGCAATGGCTTGCGGCTCGCTTCTCTGCGACTCTATTCCGGCCAGTTCTTCCTGTTTCAGTTTTTCAAATTCACCTTCATCAAATGACGGCGTTTTCAATACTTCTGCAACCAGTTTCAGCACCGCCGGAAGATTTTCCTTTGTCGTTTCAATAGTGGCTCCCGCTGTGTTGCTCGCACCAAAGAAATTCACTCTCGCTTTCAGTTTATCGAATTCGTCTTTCAGCTGCTGGCGCGTTTTGGTTTTTGTTCCTTTATCCAGCATTGAACCGGTAAGATCCGAAATCGTAGCCTTGTTCATCAGACTTTTTTCATCACCATAACGCAGGGTTATTTTGGCCGCTACAACGTTTCCACGCGTCTTTTTGGTCAAAAGAGCAGTTTCGATGGTATTGGGTTTTTCAATTCTTGTCGTACGCGTTTCGATATTGGAAGGGGAAGGATCAAAAGCTTCTCCCTCTGCAACCAACGCTTCTCCCTTGTAATTTTTTACCAGATCCTCCACTTTCGGAGCCTCAGGAATTTCAGCTCTTACAGGATTGGATTCGGGAACAAACGTACCTAACGTCCGGTTGGAAGGTTTGAAATAATATTGTGCAACGCGGTAAACATCATCCGCAGTCACTTTTCTGATATTGTCCCTGAACAAAAACGCCAGTCTCCAGTCGCCCGTTGCGATGGCTTCACTGATACTCAACCCCACTCGTTCTGCATTGCGGAATTCAAGATCCCAGTTTTTCAACAACGTCGTTTTGGCACGTTCCACGTCTTCGGCAGAAGGTTTTGACGTAGCCGCTGAATCCAGTGTTGCAGTAAATGCTTTGCGCGCCTCATCCAGAGACTTTTCTTTCAGTATCTCGGCCCCAAACAAAACAACCCCCGGATCGAATAACTGAAAACTGAACCCGAATTCTGAGGATGCTTTTTTCGTATTTACCAGATTTTTATACAGTTTACCATTCGGTTCCGCTGTAAGTACTTCCGTTAAAACCTCCATTGCCGGATAGTCGGCGTGCGATCCTGGCATGATGTGATAGGCAGCCATCAGCATTTGTACGTCACCAGTCCTTTTTAATTCCACAAAACGCTCACCATCCTGGGTGGGCTCTACCGTGTAAGAACGAGGCATCACTCTGGCAGGTTTTGTGATTTTGCCAAAGTATTCATTGATCAGCGCAATTGTTTTAGGTTCATCGATTTTACCGGCAACAGTCAGCACGGCATTGTCTGGCTGATAATATTTTTTATAAAAAGCCTGGAGATTCTCAATGGGTACGCGCTCAATATCCGAGCGGTTTCCAATGGTAGATTTCCCGTAATTATGCCATAAAAATGATCCTGACAAAACACGCTCCATCAATACACGGAACGGACTGTTTTCTCCCGATTCGAACTCATTTCGAACGACACTGAATTCGCTGTCAAGGTCCTTTTTAGCAATAAAAGAATTAACCATCCGGTCAGATTCCAGATCAAGTGCCCATTTCAAATTTTCTTCCGTTGCCGAAAATGTTTCAAAATAGTTAGTACGGTCGTACCAGGTTGTACCGTTTGGTCTTGCACCGTGCGAAGTAAGCTCCTGTGGAATGTTCGGATGCTTTGGCGTTCCTTTGAAAACCATGTGTTCCAGCAAATGCGCCATACCGGTTTCACCATATCCCTCATGACGAGAACCTACCAGGTACGTCATGTTCACCGTTATAGTTGGTTTCGAAGGATCCGGAAACATCAGTACTTTCAGACCATTGGCCAGGTTGTATTCCGTAATTCCTTCTACGGAAGTAGCCTTTGTAACACCCTTTGGTAATTCCTGTGCAATGATAGGGCCAGCCATAAGGGCCGACAGCATGAAGGCGATAATTTTCGGGCTCCGACCCGGTTTCGATATCATAGATTTGATGATCATCGCAAAAATGATTTAGTTTGGAAGACGTATTAACTCATGAAAATAAAAGAGATAAAAAATCTAAACAAATACTTCATGATAAACGGTAAAAACAATTGCCTGAATATCAGATCGGTTAAATTTTAGGACTTTACGCAACATAATGCCTCTCAATAACTGTATTGGGATCATATCACCAGACATTCACGTTTATTTTCAGGACGAGTGGGAAATGATCAATAAGATTCTCAGTTTTGCTAATAAGATTTTACAAAAGCATGATCAGACGAAACAAAATAAAACAGGTATTACTCTTTCTTACATTCGCTACGCTGCTGGGCTGTGCCGGAGGAATCCCTATTTCAACAAATACCAAATACCCGATCGAAGTGTTGTACGAAAATCAAATGCTGGAACGTCCGTATTCAGAAATTGGTCTGGTTGAAATCAGTAATGAGGATTCACTGACAGCAAGACAAACGCAGGATAAGAGAATGATGTTTCGTGGCAATGATGCAAAAACAAAGGAACTGCTCACTGCCAGACTGGTCCTGAAAGCGCAGAAAATCGGAGCGGATGCCATCATCAATGTTAAATACAAGTATTACACTTCCGTGAAAAGTGAGGGATATATGCTCAGCGGGCTGGCTGTCAGGTACCGCGGGGAATAATTGACTTTTTAGATTTAACATATCACTTTTTACTCTGATTATGCTATTCACAGCCGATTTATCCAATATGCCCGTTGAGGCAGAATCCCGGGTAATTATTCGTTTCCAGGATTGCGATCCCTTGATGCATTTGAACAATTCAAAATATTTTGAATACTTTTTTAATGCAAGAGAAGACCAGGTTTCCAAGCTTTACGGATTTAGCTATGAAGCGATGTTCAGGGAGCTGAGAACCAGCTGGGTGGTTTATCAGCATCAAATTGCATACGTGCGACCGGCGTTGATCAGTGAGTGGGTAAGAATCACTTCGAGAGTAATTTATTACAATGAAGACACCATGGTCACGGAATATTTTATGACCAATGATCTTCATACGGAATTGAAAACATTGCTCTGGAGTACTTCCAAGCACATCAGCATTACAACTGGAAAAAGAACGCCTCACCCGAAAGAGGTCATGGATTATCTTGCAGCAACCTGTCTTCCAGGCCTTGACTTCCAAAATTTACAATTCAATGATCGGATACACAGCATCAAGCAGGAACTGACCGCCGGCATCAACGGCTAGCATCTTTTTTAGAAATCAATTTCTTATCGGTGGAATCCCGGGCTGTTGAATCCATTGGCACATATGGAATTTTAATCACCGGTTTTTGAATGGGGACGAATCGGTTAAAACTGTGTGTAAACTGCATACTGACCCCTCCTGTTGTTACGGTATTATTCAGGTAAAAAGGATTCTGAATATTTCGGTTGTAAGCCTTCACGCGAACAGAACCTTTTGGGTTCAGCCAATATTCCAGTGTCCACTCTCCCAGCAAACTCGCTGCATCATAGGTGGTAGTAGTGTTGGTTGTTCCTGAACTGATCCGGCCGTCCCGCGTTACTCTGAAACGGTCATTAAGAAAACGATAGGAAAAGCGCAGCTGGATATTATTAAGTGCATTTTGATCCAAAGAAAGGCCCGAAACGCCCACTTCCAGATTTTCGTTGATCCCCGACGCCCATTTGCTTATTTGATTGGAAACCAGCTCACTTATACTGTTTCCAAGTATTTGTCCGCTACTCGCCGTTGTATTACTTTCCGGCAATAACTGATTGATCACAAGCAGACTACTCACCTGACGACTTAGTTCCTGTTCATCAGATTTTAGTTTATTCTGAAAAGCTTCAAGCTGACCTCTCCAGTTATTATTCAATGAAGGGTTGTCCAGTACCTTGAGATCATAATGGATCTGGGGAGACATAAGCCGCTCGGACAGTCCAATTGTAACCTCCACAGGATAGCGTCTTAACAATGCATCATATCCCGGGGTGGTGCTTGTTACGGAGCCCGTATTAGGCAGAACACCCAATAAAGAAGCCATTTGCGTATAACCGGCTTTTACATCCAGAATAGCGCCATATGGATCACCCGACCAGACGATTTTACTTCCCGGCTTGATGGTGAATTTTTTATTAATTACGTTTTGTAAGGTAAAATTGTAATCTCCTTTGTCAATTTCATAGGTGCCGACCATCGTGAAATCTCCCTTGGTATCGATATTCAGATTAAGCCGTCCATTTCCGTTGGCCCGGATAATGTCACCGGTCTGACGGTCAAAAATAATTTCGCAGGATGCATCGGGGGTAATGTTAAAATTGAAGTCCATCTTTATACCACCTGAAACCTGTTTTCTGGCTTCTTCGGTTGCTGATGTCGTGCTGTCTTTCAATGGCATCTGGCTCACAAACTGAATATAATCCTGGGTCGCAACTTCTGTCGCTCCATCCAGCGGAATGTATATCTTAGTCCCCTTATTACTCGTTACATTTGCTTCAATATTCAAATTGTCAATAGAACCAAAAACCGCCACAGGGCCCGTTACATAGGCAGTTCCGTAAAAAGTATCGTTATCCTTCGCCAGCGTGTTCAGAATTTTGAAGTTCCGAAGATCTGCATTAAAGCCCAGTGTAAAATACTTAAAGCCATCATGGTACACCCCTCCGCGCAACGTGGCTGTATTTCCATCTGCGTCGGTTAATAGAATATTATTTGCACTGATCTCACTTTCACTGAAATTGATCTTGTCATTAAAAGTAAACACCGACTGAAGGTAATCAAATTTCATTCGTCCTTTTTCAACTGCCAGAGAACCCTCCAAAACAGGCGCATCCACAACACCTTTGATCATCACAGTTCCCTGTGCTTTTCCGCTCACATCAGATATCAGCCCTTCTGCAAAAGGCTCAATGGCTTTAAAATCGATCTGGCTGAATACCGCTTTCAGATTTAGTGTATTTGTTTTTAGCTTTGGCCGGTAAGCTCCTGTCAGGTTCAAGACAGGTTTTGCATTTTTATTCAACTGCGCATCTATTTCTAACTGGCTCGATTCCTGGTCCCAGACGCTGTTTCCGGAAAAATTACCGAATTCGTATTGCGCATAACCGAGACTTTCGATGTTAAAACTGGCGTCCAGAACAACACTGTGATACACATCTTTAACCTTGGCAGAACCGTCCATAATACCTGCAATCTGTGTGTTAAGTACCGTATTAAGCGTTCCGAGGCGGAAATTTTTGATATCAAGCACTACGCTTTTATCAGGATCATCGGATAAAATTCCATTAAGCGATAATCTCTGTTTGCCGCTGATCAGGCCGACATTTGAAAATGTCACATTTTTACCCACAATTGAAATCAGGCTCTCTGACGGGACATTCCATTCTTCGTCCAGCAGGTTCAGTTTTGAGTTTTTGAAACCAATATCAAGTCCAGCCGGGAGAAAGCGGATTTCTCCACCCAAATTCGCCTTGTTTGTACTGCTCACCTGACGAATGCCACCGTTGAAGTCGATGTGATCCACATCCCAGGTCCCTTCAATTTCCAGTTTTTCCGTTGGTACCAAAGCACTTATTTTTTGCTGTTCGGATGTGACCAAAGCAGAAGCCAAAACCTCGGCACTGTTTACAAATTTGGAAGTCGTAATGTCTACATCAGAGCTCACAAACTGGTTAGTCCCATATCGTAAAGTATCCGCACTAGCTGTCAATGTCAGAAAAGAAGTGTTGTCCATCTTGAAGGAACCCTCCGCTTTTGCACCTCGGGAAACATAAATATCCGGACTGACAAAGGCAAGGAAGCGGGATAAATTTCTGGTTTCTACCTCATAATCAATCTGATACTTTCGTTTGATCAATTCAACCGGCTTGCCCGCGTAGTAACTTTGCCGGTTCAACTCGTTATCAAAAAAGTAAAGCTCATATTCTTCCATTACTTTACTGATGTCTTTCCAGGCCTGTGTCGGGAGAAAATCACCCTTTATTTTTGCCGTCAGAAATTCACTTTCAAGTAGCAAAGATCTCTGGTCAAGCTGTTGAAATGAGGATAAAACCAAAGTATCAATGACCAGATTTCGTTCGTTTTTGGTGGTAACCAGATAAGTATTCAACAGTTTGGCTTTGCCCAGAAGCTCATCCACTTTGTTTCCTGTCAATCGGATATCCAGTTCAGTTCTCAGCGTAATGGAATCTTTAATATATCCCAGTGCCAGGAGATTAGCTTTTTCTATGACGCCATGCACATCAAAAGAATTTTTTGGTTTGGACAGATCAAATTCTCCATCCAGATTAACCACCAAATTGGAATCTTTGGCGCTTACATGGCCATTGAAATACTGATTTTGCAGATTTCCTTTTAACTTGATGTTTCTGTAATTGTAGTTGCGAAATCCGACACGACTTACCAACGCATCCATATCCGTAGAGGCAAATTGCAATTCCAGTCCTTTACCAAAAATTTTTCCGGCAAAATCCAGTTTTTGCCACGTCTCTTCATCGTCAAGCAAAGCGCCTAAATTAAAATCCGTCGTGGTTAGGTCTCCCGAATAAGTGGTTGATTTGGCATCCGCAATATGAAATACAAGATCACCCGCTATTTTGCCAAGATTTGAAGCCACACTGGCATCAACGGCAAAGTCTTCCAGAGTACCTTTAAAAGTACCATCAAGCAAGGTGAGACCGAATTTTTGAAGATCCTTGTGTTTATCCCATTCTGGATAATACTGAACCAGATCAGCCGGCTCCACATGTGTCTGGGCCAGGCGGATATCCATAATACAACCTTCAATTTTTGGCAAGCCTTTAAAACCCAGATCACCAATTAAACGGCTGTTTTTACCAAAATAGAGATCTGCATCGGAAAGCACAAAGTCATCTACTTTACCATTGAAATTCCCGGAGATGTTCCAGGTTTCGTGAAGTTTATCAACATATTCGGAAAACAATCCCAGGTCTTTTGAGCTGATGTGGCTGTCGGACAAGTGTCCTTTGATAAAAACTTTATGATTAAAATCACCCAGGTCTCCGGATCGGTTATAAAGGAAATTGATTTCATCTTTGATAAAAGAATCACCGATGTGCGCTTCCAATTCCTTTAATTCCATTTTCTTTTGACAAAACAAAAACCTGGTATCAAGGTCTTTTACGTTCATACCCGTTTGTTTATCAAGCATTTTCAGGTTTTTACCAAGAAAAGAAATCGTGTCTCCCTGAACCAGAAAATCTTTCAATTCACCATTGAGCTTATTTAATTCAAAATGGGAATAATCAAAAATCCGGGCTCCCTTCCGACGCGCCTGCCGGGGATCGTCGTAGCGAAAAGTACCGTCCGTGATTCTGGATTTACCAATCACAAAAGGCGTATTATTTTCAGGAGCGTTGGCTGGTCGTCGTACTTTTGGTGCAGTAAGCTCTCCTATTCTTTCAATAAAACCATCAATATTCAATGAACCGGAACCTGGGATCACCATCAGATGTACATTCGGCTGGTACACATTCACTTCATCCAAATGAATTACTTTGGACGCGTTTTCAATGATTTCACCCAGATTTAGGTTGACATCGATCCTGCCGACATCGATCATCTGTTGCTGATTGGTATCCTTAACGGAAACACCTTCAAGAGAAACCACGTCAAACCATTTAATATTAACCCGCTCAATAGCAACAGGATAGCGCAACGCTTCTGATATTTTACCAGTTGCAATCTGAACAGCGAAGGTCTGCACGGAAGGTATCTGAAGGGCTATGGTGGCAATTCCCAGCGCCAGAAGCGCAAAGATCAGAATCACTGTCAAACCGTTGATGATTGCCTTCAGAAAATTTAACATATATAGCTTTTCAGCGGATGGCCGTATTTCTTTATAAATCAGACGTGTCGTTATTATCTAAGTTAACGTCCCGAATTACTAATTCTTTATTGCTTATTTTTGCAAATATTTTTTCCAAACATATGCATATTCTTGCCATTGAATCCTCCTGTGACGAAACTTCGGCAGCTGTTTTATCTAACGGTAAAATTCTGTCCAATGTTGTTGCGACCCAACTCATTCACACACAATATGGAGGTGTAGTCCTGGAACTTGCTT
>Ga0247803_1001732_pt1 | contig 11271 bp, 7 predicted proteins | sample UWRJL014104B1_FD_180928 | JGI IMG/M metagenome (GOLD analysis project Ga0247803, IMG submission 180928) | Plant litter microbial communities from Arlington Agricultural Research Station in Wisconsin, United States - UWRJ-L014-104B-1 | ecosystem: Environmental > Terrestrial > Plant litter >...
ATGCAAAAAATATTGGTGACAGCATGAAATCTTGCTGTTTCAGTGGATCTTACGACTAAACAAAAAAAAAAAGAGTGCCAAAGTTAAACAATGGCACTCTTTGCTTTTACAAAGCTATTTTTTCCAAAGTCTTTTGCTTGTTTTGCTATTCGGAAACTTCCCGAAGGAATTCGATCACCCCGTTCATATAAAGCTGCTGCTGATCGTACATGCTCAAATGACTTCCCTCGTCGCAGTACAGGTATTTCCCGTCGGCTACCTGGCGGCTCATCCATCGGATATGACCAGGATCCATCTCGTCATACCTGGCTCCAATCATCAGCGCAGGAACCTTAATCTGTTTTAAACGGGTGGATATATCCCAGTCTTTCAGACTACCCACGATCCCAAATTCGCTCGGTCCCTGCATAGCCATATAGTATGGCTGGTTAAGTTTCCCAAGCGTTCTGGTAAAAGGTTCGGGCCACTGCTGCAAGGGGATACGGCACACAAACTGACTGTAAAAATGCTGGGTCACCAAAGCCGAATACCTCGGATTGGTGTAATCTCCCCGTACCGAAAGCATGTTTATGCTGTCCAGTGCAGCAGCAGGGATTTGTTTGACCAGCACATCCTGAATATAACGGTTAAACTCCTTACCGCTCGCACACATGTTTGAGACGATAAGTGCTTTAACATGCTTTTGATATTTCAGCGCATATTCCATCGCAAGCAAACCTCCCCAGGAATGCCCAAAAAGATAAAAATTCTCTTTGCCCAGACCAAGCGCAGCACGAACCTGTTCGAGTTCCTCAACAGCGCTCTTCACCGTGAACCGGGTTGTATCCGAAGATTTATCCGAGTTACCAGAGCCCAACTCGTCGTAATAATAAAATTCAATTCCTTCCTTTGGAAAAAAACTTTCAAACACCTCCAGATAATCATGCGGAAATCCCGGGCCTCCGGCCAACAGTAAAACCTTAATTTCAGGATTGTTTCCAATCCGCTTTGTCCAAACCTTAAAAGTACCCGAAGATGTTTTGACCGGAATCATTCTGACACCTGCGGTTTGAATTTTCGCAGTGTCCAGGCCGTAATATTCTGATAAATTCTCACGAGCCCCTTTGCCCGTACATGACACAACAGCTACGGCTGATAAAATAAACAGATAATTGATTTTTGCTTTTAAATAGATTTTTAGTTTTTCCGGAAAAGCTTTCATATTGTCTTCAAAATTGTTTTCGCAAAACTGCCGCCAACGAACTTAAAAAGCATTCACCCAGGGTAATAAATACGGATGCTTTCCAAAGGTCATTTACTCTTTCCCGGACCTAAGCCAACGCCCTTTTTACTGAGCCTTGCCCTGATCCTGCTGAGGGACTGTGGCGTAATGTTCAGATACGTTGCAATGTGATAATTCGAGAACAAGTCAAGCAAATAGGGTTCATCCCTTAATAACTGTTCGTAACGCTCTGTGGCAGAAAAAATTAACAAGGTGGCAATTCGATTGTAAGCCATGATCAGGCTTTTCTCATTCAGTTTTGCAATCCAGGTTTCCAAGATATCTGAACCCTCAGTCAGCAACTCAATTTGTCGTTTTGTAAAATGTATAGCTATGATTTCCGAGGTAGCCTGAATGGAAAGATCCGATGGACGATCCGATAAGAAACTGCGGTAATCGACTGCAAAAATATTCTTAACCTGCGCATCCGGACTGTTAAAATGAAAAAACCAGGTTGTAGTTTTTCCTTTGGTATCTGTGAAATATGATACTCCGCGCCCTTCGACAATAAAGTAGACATCGTTGCATACCTGGCCGTTGTTTAAAAACAGCTCCCCCCTGGCTACCCTGACAAGCCTGCAATGACGGCTGATAAGTAATCTTGTATCGTCATCAAGTTCAACTTCATTACCGATAAAATCAAAAAAACTGTCTAGGTATTCATTCATTATTTAATGGCGGCAGCTTTTAAAATAATCTCAGCTACCTTTTCAGGCTTTGACAGCATAACCACATGACTTGCAGGAATGTGAAAAACAGTTGCATGAATTTTAGCGGCCATTTCACCTTCCAACTTGGGAGAAATGATCTGATCATTGTCCGAAACAATGTAAAAAGTTGGCTTATTTTTCCATGCAGGATTTGACACCTTAGCGCCCAATGCACTCACGTGAAGCCGCCCCTGCCCGGCCGCGATCAGCCTCGCCTGCTGCGCCGGCAAATCTTGTGCGAAGTACTTTACGATGGTTTCTTCTTTCAGCCTGATATAGCCGTCAGAAACGATAGGATCTGCAAAACCAGGTACATTTGGTATTTTCCTGACTTCGTAGGCATCTTTACTGATGCTTTCGAGGGTTTGGTCCTGATCCAATGCGTAAGCTGCGATATAGACCAAAGCCTTGACTTTTTCTGCGTTTCCAGCCTGAGAAATGACAACGCCTCCCCAGGAATGACCAACCAAAATTACACTCCCCTTTGCTTCATTAATCGCTCGCTCCACAAAGGCAACATCATCTTGCAGGGAAGTAAGTGGATTTTGAACAGCGATAGTTTGGTAGCCTTGTTTTTGTAAAATGGGTATTACATTGTTCCAGCTCGAACCGTCTGCGAACGCACCATGCACCAGAATTATTGTAGGTTTATCATCCTGTTGATAGAATAAATTAAGATTAAAATCTTTTGCAAATCCGTTCAGCGAAACATGGAGTGAAAGAAATACGATACAGGCAAGGCAAGCCCTAATTTGTCTTTTTGGTTTCATAAGATTTTTGATTTTTAAAGGAGTTTTTAATGAACTTGGACCTACGGAATGTTACTTATCAGCAGACATTATATCTAAACTATGGTATATAAACGCAGAAAAAAATAAGGCAACACGGCAGGAATTACATGGCGATCCTCTTGACGCTTTGGCATCAGCTGGGGCATCTCTTTCGGTATGCTGTAAAATTGCAACCACAGCCCATTTTGAAAAACTTGCTAAAATGAGCCAGATCATCAAATCCTAATTTGTAGGCAACAGTCTTCATATTGACGTCTTGAAGAAGCGCCATCCGTTTCGCCTGCAGTAACAAACGGCTTCGGATATTTGCACTGACCGACTTTCCGGTTTCCTGCTTGACTACATAATTCAGATAATTCGGGGTAACAGCTAATTGATCGGCGTACTCGCTCACTTTCTTGTTGACATGATACCGCCTTTCGAGTAGGTCAAAAAATTTCTTTGCCAATGTTGCCATATCGGCCCTAAATGAAGTGCGCAGCACAGTTGACTGCTGTCTTATCAAATAGATCAAAACGATCCTGAGATATCCCGATAAAACCTCTGTTTTCTGACTGTGGGAAGTCGACAGTTCGCAGCCTATACACTGAAAAACCCTCATCAGCGTCATTTTCGTGGTCGTATCGACATCGAATAACCGGGAAGTGCCAAAGGTCCCGCTAGGAAATGGCGACTCAGAATCTGCCCAGACCACATTCAACGGAAAGCGGACCGAAAAACCTTCCAGCCCGACGGCTGAGCCAATGTAAAAAGCCTGGCCGGGTGCAAGCAAAAGGATCATTCCTTCCGACACGGAATAATTTTCCATATCCAGCAGAAGCTGAATACTTCCTTTCGTAACCCAGATAATCTCACCAATCTGCTCCTGTCCGGGTTTGGATACGGAAAAATTTTCAGCGTTAAGCATTTTTATTTCGAAAGGCTCATTATGTCCATAAGTGATGGGCAGAGGCAGCCTGAGTGCCTGATCTTCAAAGAAATTAAGGTTTTTCATAAGAATCACGTTACCAATGGTTCGTGATAGTCTATTAAAAACTCTTGCCAATCATCAATCATTTGATTATGAGATACTTAGAAATAAAATTCAGTTTAAATTTTAGTGTTATATCGCTGAAAATGAAAATTAGCGACATATCGTTTCCTAAAAAATGGTGAAAAGGCGTTTTAAATACCCAGTTTTTTCATTCTGGATTTTAGTGTTGAGGCATTAATATCCAGCAGCTCGGCGGCGCCGCCAGGACCATATATTTTCCAATTGCATTCCCGGAGTGCTGACAAAATAAGGTCTCTTTCGCTTTCTGTGATCGTCTTAATCTTCAGGTCCGCACCCGCCTCGCCAAGTTGATGAACCTTCGGAATTTGTACGTCTGTGATCTGGCTGCCAACACATAGAAGAATGGAGCGGGTGACCAGATTTTCGAGCTCACGAACGTTGCCGGGCCATTGATAACTGACTAACATTTGTTTTGCCTCGTCCGAAAATCCAGTAATTTCTTTGCCGAACCGGTCAGCCTGTACTTTTAAAAAATGTTCGGCAAGTGGAAGTATATCAGCTTCTCGCTGTCTCAATGAGGGCAATTGTATCGGAAAAATGTTTAGTCTGTAATACAGATCCAGACGAAATCTTCCGTTTGCCATTTCTTCTTCCAGGTTACGATTTGTCGCCGCCAAAATCCGGACATCCACTTTTCTGCGTTTCCCTCCAATCGGTTCTATTTCCGTCTCCTGTAATACCCTTAAAAATTTAACTTGCAGATCCAGGGGCAGCTCTCCAATTTCATCCAAAAAGACGGTACCACCGTTTGCCTGCTCAAATTTACCGATACGCTTTTCGGTCGCACCGGTAAAACTCCCTTTCTCGTGACCGAATAATTCGGATTCGATAAGATGTGGCGGCATGGCCGCGCAATCCACAACGACAAGCTTGCCGCTACGGCGATGGGAAAGCTCGTGGATAAGTTTGGCAATCAGTTCTTTTCCTGTCCCGCTTTCACCTAGCAGTAAAACAGGAACGTTTGTTTCTGCTACGGTTTCCACATTCCTCAGAACAGCCTGAATCGAATCGCTTTCACCCACAATCTTTTTCAGCTCTCCGTCCTTGCTGATTATGTTTACGGGGTTTTTATGTTTCGACTCACTCTCCCTGACCATGTTTTTTTGGGAATGATGATACCAGGCGATATCGAGCATCGCCAGCACATCGCGCTCACGGAAAGGTTTGATCAGAAAACCGTAAGGGCCAGTCATTTTCGCAGCGGTAAAAACGCTCTTATCTGAGTTTGCCGACAGATACACAAAGGCTATTCCTCTCGCTTTTAGTATATGGGCAAGATCTATTCCTGTTCGCTCGCCTTTCAGAAATATATCTAATAACACCAAATCAGGCACTTGCACATCAATGATTTCAAGCGCATCATCCACAGACCGGGCGATAGGCAAAACACGATACTCAGCCTTTAAGAGAATGATTTTCAAGTTATTGGCTTCGATGAATTGATCCTCAACAATTAATAAGGTATCCTGCATGAATTTTATTGCTGATAAAGTTAGTTTTTGGGCTTGATCGTATTTTTATTGATATCAAGCCGCTTCATTTTAGAATTTAAGGTACTTGGCGGTATTCCCAGAAGAGCAGCTGCCCCATTCTGTCCGGTGACCCTGCCCCGGCACAATTTAAGAATCCTGATGATATGATCCCGCTCGTTTTCGTCCAGCGTCTTTATTTTTTTTTCAAGATACATACTTTCATTCGGCATATCAGAATCTGCCGTGGGAATGTCCACAACGTTGAGTGTATCACCTCGTGTAAGCAGTACTGCCCGTTCGATCATGTGTTCTAATTCTCTGATATTGCCTGGCCAGTTGTATCGCTGCAATTCCCGGAGCACCTTCCCGCTTAAAGATTTTATATCTTTGCCCGCCTTTGCAGCATACTTCGATATAAAATGACTGGCTAACAAAGGAATATCGCTGGTACGGTCGCGAAGAGGTGGCAGACGGATCGGAAAAATATTGATCCTGTAAAAAAGATCGCTTCGGAAATTTCCCAGGGCGACTTCTTTTTCCAGGTTTCGGTTAGTGGCTGCGATGACACGAACGTCTACTTTAATCACAGTTTTTCCCCCAACACGTTCGATTTCCTTTTCCTGCAGAGCCCGGAGAAGTTTGCCTTGCAGATCCAAAGGCATTTCCCCTATCTCGTCAAGAAATAATGTTCCATTATTTGCAAGTTCAAACTTTCCAAGCCTTCGTTCAACAGCGCCCGTAAAACTCCCCTTTTCGTGTCCGAAAAGTTCGGATTCAATCAAATTCGCCGGCAGCGCAGCACAATTTACTTTAACCATCAGCTTGGATTTGCGTGGCGAATTCGTATGAACGGAACGTGCAACAAGTTCTTTTCCGGTTCCTGTTTCACCTAAAATCAATACCGAACTATCCGTATAGGCAACCTGCTCAATCAGTTTATGGACAGCCCTTATTTCTTGGCTATTGCCAATCATATCAGACTTATTTACAGATATCTCCAGCTCCTGTTGCAAATAAATCTTTTCATCTTCCAAGCGCTCTTTGAAACGGCTGATTTCCGCCAACTGCTCAGAGATCTTCTCAGTTGAAAACAGGTTGGATGCCACGATTGCAAGCTGAGAACAAATACTTAGATACAATTCTTCTCTTTCTTTTACCAAATGGATATGCTGACTTGAAAATGTCAGAATACCAACGACTTCATTACCCACCCGCAAAGCATTTCCACCAATGCATGTCTGATCCGCCAGCTGGGCCGGTTCATAAAAAAAGGGATGTCCTGTGTCTTCAGCTTCCAGCTCACCGGCATCAAAATAACATACACCCGCCTCTTTTAATATATCATTGTAAATGCCTCCCTCATTTTTCAGGTAATGCTCTTTAGGAGTCCGGAAGTCGGGTTGAAGATCAAAAAGTGCGTTTTCGTCAAAAAGAAACGGCGACCGGAATTGTTGGTCATGAGATAGGGACCAAACAAGGAAATTGTCTATTTTGAATAATTCTCTAAGATGCTCTTTAATTGTTTCAACGAGCTTACTTTTATCTTTGATTGCGACGATGGAACTGTTAAACTGCATCAAGCGGTCACGCTCTTTATGCTGGCGCTCGTGCTCGATATTGACTAAATTGTTCTGGACTGCAACCGACAGTTGTCTTGCAACATCCCGGATCATAAGCAGCACATTTCTGGAAATTGTATTATTGTGATCAAATGCTAATATCCAAAAGCCAAATAAATCTTTCTCTTTCGTAAATTTTGTCATCACTACCTGACGAATCCCCCGGTCATAGTTGATCTTTAAATAACCCGGCAGTGGACGCGTAATGGCAGGATTTTCCAGGTCAAAAACCAACGGTTCGTCGCTTAAAAGCACCTTCCCTATAAATCCATCATCTATCGAAGGTGATCCGGAAAGAAGATTTGAATAATCGTAATGCTGTAAAGCGGCCAGACAAGGATCAACAAAATAAGTATCGATACTTGACTTGCCATTGTTGATTACCGCCAGATTCGTATGCGTAAAGCCGATTACCTCTTGAAGACTCTGATGAATTTCTTCCAGCAGCTCTTCATTGTTTCGCACAGACGCGAACCGTATTCCCAGTCCAATCAGCATATCCTTTTGCTCCAGACGTATTCGTACTTGCTCCTGATCAATTGTATAAAGGATGGCTTTGGAAAACTGTGACAGGATCAGTTTTATATCCGAGTTATCCAGATCGATTTGCACGTTGGAGCGGGCCCGGTTAAAAAACAGATATCCTATTTTAGAATCTTCCAAATAGATCGGATAAGTTGCTTTCTCGCAAATTCCATTTTGTTTTTCAGCATGAAAGAATGCAGGTTTGGTCATCTGGCTTGCCAGGCCTTCCATGCTGAAGATGGTCAGTTTGCAATCATCATTGGTGTTTTGGTAGCAATACTCCTGCACAGGAAATGGCCCGCTGTAAACGTCTTCATCTATCTGCTGCTCCCGTGATTCAGGCCGGATTACTCTCATATAACACCGGTGTAATTGCTCTTCACTCTTCAACATTACCACGCAGCTGTCGGCTTCAAACATCGGCAAAATTATCTCGGACACAACTGAATTTAAGCCTTCAATGTTTTGTACGCCTGTCAGCGAATAACTCAGATTGAGTAGTTTTAAATGCTGATCGTTATTTCCGGGCAAGAGTATACGCTCCTGAGCAAGAACGCGGATCACAGCCATATTGATGTTAATGGCAAGCAGCTTTAAAAGGTTTACTTTGTCAGAGCTGAAATCAGATGCATTTTGAAAATATAGAAACAGATTTCCGATAAAATCGTTTCTGTCACGCAGTGGAAAAACTAAAATCCGAGAACCATTTGCCGGAGTATCAGAAATATATTTACGGCACTTAGCGTGCTGCCAATTACCCTGAACCAAAAACTCGCCAAAACCGTCAAGCTCCTGACCATCTGCCAATAATACCTCTTCTGCGGAAAGTTCTTTGAGATCTACTTCTGCTAAAAAAAAGTGTTCTTGCCCAAGTGGCTCCTCGTTGTGAAACAAATTGCGAAGCAGATTAGATTCTGTATCCAAGATAAAGATCGCGGCTTGCGCATATCTGAGACTGGATTTGAGGGTGGTGTTAAAAATTCCGCTAAGATGCCCCATACGCTTCACCGATAAAAGTTCTGCGCCCACTTTCTGTATTAGATTGCTGTCCTCTTTCATCTTGCTTTTTTTGCAGGCTTATCAATTATTAACTTTTAGCACTTAATTTTCTTTGTAAACGGAAGATTTCATCCCAGTTATGTTACAAATTCCTTGCCAAGAATCAACACATTAACTACCAGATAATTAGATAAATACAAGTGAAAAAACATCATGATATATCGTGATTTTATCCCTTTCGATCATGATATTTCGTGATTCATCAGGTCAGTTTACAGACGGTATTTTTTTGTGCTAAGATTAGTCTGTTTTCCTTTGTAAATGATTTTTTTAGTAGTTAACTTCTCGAGTATTTTCGATTTGACAGCCCGAAAACCGGAATAATCATGTCAAAGCAACTGCTACCCCGCAATATTCTTTTTCCTATGAAATGTTTTTTTACACTGGCTATAATCTGCGCTTTCCCATACTTGTGTCTCGCACAGTTTTACCCTGCTCAGCCCGTGGTGCCCGAAAGCGATCTTCCAAAACTATTAGCCGTAATTCAAAATACATCTGAAAATATCCAGGATCGCCAGAATGCGCTGATCTCACTGGCAAATCTATACTACAACAAACCACGTAAGCGCTACGAGGATTTGGATAAATCAGCCGCGTATGCACAAATGGTACTGAAAGAAAATAAGTCTGAGCAGAGACCCCGCACCTGGCAAGAAGCCATCACGTTCGCTGCACTGGTAGATATAGATAAAAAGGAATTTGAACAGGCTGAAAATTTACTTCTACAGCTGTGCGGAAGCTTCAAAATTGAGCTGATGCTCCGGCTGGCCTATGCCTACTGCGAAGCCGATCACGATGACAGACAGCACGACTGGGCCAGAGCTACCGAGCTGGCCAACGACGTTATCCGGAGCAATCCGGAGATCCGAAGTACCATCCACGAGATCCAGGCCAGACAGATCATCGCTCTGGTTCACGCCAAACAACAGCAACCTACGGCAGAAAAAGAGCTGCTTGATATTGTTGCACAATTTAAAAAAGCGGGTAGCAGGAATTACCAGACTACCTTATCGGCGCTAAGCGAATATTGTTTTCATATCGGAGATCAGTCTAGGGCACTGTTTTACTCGCTTGAAGCGGTAAAGGCGATGAAAGCTTCAAGAGATTCCAGTATGGCAGGAGATATTTATGCCAATCATGCGATGATGTGGACCGACAACGACGAATTTGATAAAGGGGTTAGCTATATCAACTTGGCAATCAAGCACTACGCACAACGCGCAGGCAGATACAATCTTTCTGACCCTTTGTTTCTTTTTGATGTAGAATATATTTATGGCAAAACCAGCAGGCATCAGCAGGATCTAAAACAGATGAAAAAAATGCTGGCAGCTGCTCCGCCTCAAACAGTTTCGGACCGGATTTATCACAATGTAATTATGGGCCGTATATACCGGCGGCTGAAAAAATATGACAAATCGGAAATTTATTACAAAAAAGCATACAGTATCAGCAAAAAGTATGGAGTCGCTGTGCAGCGTACAACGGCTGGACTAGCTCAGCTTTATGCGGATTCAAAGCAATTTGCCAAGGCCAGGCCACTTTTATATCAGGAGCTGAAATTTCCGAAATACTTTTTCAACAATGGCTCATTCAGACACCTTCATTATATGGTTTATTTAACTGACTCAGCAACTGGTAATTATTATGATGCCATTAAACACCTAAGTATTTACAGCAATATCAGTCACTATGATCTGACCCAGTCCAGAGAACGGGAAGTGCAAAGGTTGCGTATTGCATTCGAAGCCCAGCAAAAAGAGGATGAGATTCAGATTAAAAATCAAAATATAAAACTGCTTGGGCAAAATGCAAAAATTCAGGAAGAGAGGCTGCGAAATGCAAACTTAAGTGCAGTAATGGCGGCCGTCGTGGCTTTATTCCTCATTCTTGTTTCAGTATTGATTTTATCCAAGTACAGACAAAATGCCCGAAACAGCCGTGAAATTGAGCATAAAAATACGGTGATCACCGAGAAGAATCAGATTCTGGAACATCTGCTGAATGAAAAGGAATGGCTTTTAAAGGAAGTCCATCACCGGGTAAAGAATAACTTGCATACCATTATTTGCCTTCTTGAAAGCCAGGCGTCGTATCTGGACAACGAGGCGCTGCAAGCATTGGAAACCAGCCAAAACAGGATTTATGCCATGTCTTTGATTCACCAGAAGCTTTACCAGTCCGACGATATAAAAACCGTTGATATGAAAAGTTACTTTGCTGACTTTCTGCTTTTTCTCTCAGAAACTTTTGGCACATCCCAACATATCGCGATTATCCAGCAGATTGACCCCGTCAACCTCCCAACTTCACAGGCTGTGCCTCTGGCCCTGATCGTAAATGAAGGGGTAACAAACGCCTTTAAACATGCGTTTCCATCGGAGCGGGATGGTGTTATACGGGTCTCACTTCACCAGTATGATGGACGGCTGTCGCTGATGATTGAAGACGACGGAATTGGCTGGAATGAAGAAAGTTATGATACTGTTAATTCACTGGGCATCCAGCTGATGAAGGGGCTGAGCGATGATCTGGGTGCTGAAATCTTTTTTGAAAATCATGCTGGCACAAGAATATCCCTTGTGCTTAAATTCAATGCGACCGAAAGAGAAGCAACCCATTCTTCGCTTTTTGCCTGAGGTGCGGACAGATAATAAATTCAACCAAACTCTTAACTTCATTTTTTCACCAATACAACAATTCTCCCGATACATACATTGAATCAGGGGCATGATTAGAGGAATTTTGTCATAAGCAATTGCAAACTCTTTCTGTGTAGG
>Ga0247803_1001736_pt1 | contig 11252 bp, 10 predicted proteins | sample UWRJL014104B1_FD_180928 | JGI IMG/M metagenome (GOLD analysis project Ga0247803, IMG submission 180928) | Plant litter microbial communities from Arlington Agricultural Research Station in Wisconsin, United States - UWRJ-L014-104B-1 | ecosystem: Environmental > Terrestrial > Plant litter >...
TCGACTAAGTCGATGACCGGCCATCTGCTGGGCGGCGCTGGCGGCATCGAATCGGTCTTCACGGTGCTCGCACTGCATCATCAGAAGAGTCCGCCGACCATCAACATCTTCAACCAGGATCCGGAGTGCGACCTGGACTACTGCGCCAACGAAGCGCGTGACCTGAAGATCGACGTTGCAGTCAAGAACAACTTCGGCTTCGGCGGCACCAACGGCACGCTGGTGTTCAAGCGCGCTTGAAGCGAGGCGTTTCATGCACACCCCCCCGGCGGTGAGTTTCCCGGCGGGGCGCTCGCGCAGTGCGGATCGTCTGCTGCTCGTTCTTTGGGGGCTGGGCGCAGGTTGTGCAGGCGTTGCGATCTCTCAACTCGGTGCAGCAGGTGCACGCGCTGCCTTGCTGGCGTCGAGCGTGCTGTGTGCCGGCCTCGCGTGCTGGCAGTTCAGGCAGAAGTTGGCGCCCGGTGTACTGCGGTTCGACGGACAGCACTGGTCGTTGACGTCCGGCCGATCCCACGCCTCGCCGGCTGGGCGTGCGCAGGTCGGTCTGGACCTTCAGTTCTTGATGCTGGTGCGGCTCGTGGCACCCCAGGGCGTCACGCGGTGGCTTTGGTTGGAACGGCGTGCCGATCCTGCACGCTGGCCTGACCTCCGCCGTGCGGTATATTCGCGCGCCCCGACGACCTCTGCGGTCGGCGTGACTGCGGATGCAGCGACGCTCGGCGTGCCTTCTTCCCTTCGATGACAGCTTCCCTACCGCCCGTGCCACCGGACGTCGGCCTGACCGATGTGGCTGAACCGCGGCCGGGTGAGGTCGATTTCCAACTGGTGCAACGCACCGTGGCTGGTGATCAGAAGGCCTTCGAGTTGCTGGTCATCAAGTATCAGCGGCGGATCGAGCGGCTGATTGGCCGCATGGTTCGTGACGTGGATCTGGTCGAGGACATCGCCCAGGAAACTTTCATTCGCGCGTACCGGGCGCTGCACCAGTTTCGCGGCGAGGCACAGTTCTACACGTGGCTCTACCGCATCGCGGTGAACACCGCCAAGAAAGCGCTGGTCGACATGAAGCGCGACCCGACCATCTCGGAAAGCGCGTTGCGGCCATCTTCATCGGAAGACGATGAAACTTACCGGCCCGGAAACGAACCAATCAGCGAAGAAACCCCCGAAACCGTGATGGCTGCGAATGAAATCGCGGCCGCCGTCGAGGCTGCCATGGACGCCCTGCCGGCCGAACTGCGGCAGGCCGTGACGTTGCGCGAGATCGAGGGCATGAGCTACGAAGAGATTGCCGAGCTGATGAATTGTCCGATCGGCACGGTGCGTTCCCGGATTTTCCGGGCACGGGAGGCAATCTCGGCACGGGTCAAGCCGATGCTCGACAACCAGTCCGGCAAGCGATGGTAAGCAGGTGAACGAATGAAAAACTCCCCAGACTCAGTGCGCGAGCTGATTTCCTCATTGGCGGACGACCGCCTCGAGGGCGAAGAACTCGCCCAGTTGGTCGACCGGCTCGGTGCCGACGATGCATTGCAGGCCACGTGGCGTACCTACCACGCGGTGGGCGATGTGCTGCGCGCAGGCCGGTCCGCCCCGTGCAGCGACGGCGGCGCCTTTCTCGCGCGTTTTCAGGAGCGGCTCGCCGCCGAGCCTGCGCTCGTGCGTCCGACGTCGGTGCCCGCTGTAGCGGCTCCGGTCATTCCTGATCTGCCACGCGAAGCCGCCAACGAGCCCGTCTTCCGCTGGAAGCTGATCGCAGGCGCCGCTTCACTGGCCGCGGCTGCGGCCATCGGCTGGAACTGGGTGGGCAGTGGGCTCGGAACGCCACCGGTAGGTGCGCAGATGGCGCAGCAAAGTCAGCCCGCGCAGCTGGCGCCGGCTGGAAATGAGAGCTCGGTGCTGGCTGCGCTCCAAGGTGCTGCGGTGGGCAGCGGGTCACAAGCGCCGACTCGCGTCGTGGTGGGCAACGACCGCGGCAGCGCGCAGGTGATGTTGCGCGATCCGCGCCTCGATCAGCTGCTCGAAGCGCACCGGCAAGCGTCGGGTGGCGCGCAAATGCCTTCGGGCTTTCTGCGTAATGCCACTTTCGAGGGCGCGGCTCGCTGAGCCGACCCCACCATCACCAAGCTTTCACAATGCCGATGAACGTCCGCCGCGTCCTGCTCCTGCTTTCCGTGTTTTGCATGGCACAGGTGGCGGTCGCGCAGACGCGCAGCGGTTCGGCCGGGTCCAAGGGTCAGACTTTGCTGCCAGCCGGCGAGGCGCCGTCCCTTGGCACGGTCGACTGGCTGCGCCGCATGCACGCGGCTTCGAGACAACGGACCTACGTGGGGACCTTCGTGGTCTCTTCGCCCACTGGGAATTTGTCGAGCTCGCGCATCTGGCACGTGGCCGACGGAGATCAACTCCTGGAACGGATCGAGGCGTTGAGCGGGGCACCGCGTTCGACTTTTCGCCGCAACGACCACGTCATGACCTTCTTCCCGGAGGACAAGGTCGTCAAGAGCGAAAAGCGCGAGAACCTCGACTTCTTCCCCAACCTTCCTGGCGCACCGGATTCGACGATCGGCGAGTTCTACGATGTGCGCCTGCTCGGAAAGGGCCGTGTGGCGGGCTTTGACGCGGACGTGCTCCAGCTCGCGCCGCGTGATGGCTTGCGCTTCGGTTACCGCGTCTGGAGCGAACGCCGTTCGGGTCTTGTCGTGGCGCTGCAGACGGTCGACGTTGAGGGGAGGGTGGTCGAACAATCTGCCTTCTCGGAATTGCAATTCGATGCGCCCGTCAAGACCCATGCGTTGGCGCAGATGATGGGCAACACGGCGGGATACCGTGTCGAGAAATCCGAGCTCGAGCGCACGACGCCGACGGCCGAAGGTTGGGCACTGCGCGAGCCAGTGGCCGGTTTCAAGCCGGTGAATTGTTATCGGCGAGCGCTCGACGGCGTCGCCAAGCCGGAGCGCACCATGCAATGGACGTTCTCCGATGGCCTGGCATCGGTGTCGCTGTTCGTCGAGCCCTACGATGCACAGCGGCCGGCGCGCGAAGCGGTGATGACGATGGGGGCCACCAGCACGCTCGCTCGCCGCCTGAGCGACAAAGGGGGCGACTGGTGGCTGACGGTCGTGGGCGAGGTGCCCCCGCAGACACTGCAGGCATTCGCGCAAAGCCTGGTGCGGACACGCTAGTCGTCGGTCGCGTCGCCTGGCGGCTCGTCGCTCCGGATGCTGAACCAATCGTCCATCCTTTATTCATAGCTCGGTGTTGTTCGCTGTTCTTTCACGGAAAGAGATCCCATGATGTTGCTCGAAGTCGAACGGAAAAAGCTCCATTCGTACGTGTTGGCCTGTGCGCTGGCGCTGACTGCCGCCAGCAGTTTCCTGCCGCTCGCCACGGCACAAGCCCAAACGCGCACGCTGCCTGATTTCACTGATCTCGTCGATCAGGTCGGCCCGGCCGTGGTCAATATCCGCACCGTCGAAAAAGTCGCGCAACGCGGCAGCGGAAACGGCGAGATGGACGAGGAGATGCAAGAGTTCTTCCGCCGCTTCTTCGGCCAGCCGGCGCCGGGCACCCCACGCCAGACGCCGCGGCCGAACCGCCCCCAGGAACCCCAGGAAGAAACGCGACCGCGCGGTGTCGGCTCCGGCTTCATCTTGAGCCCGGACGGCTTCGTGATGACCAATGCACACGTGGTCGAGGACGCGTCGGAGGTTTTGGTCACGTTGCCCGACAAGCGGGAATTCAAGGCCAAGATCATCGGCGCCGACAAGCGTACCGACGTGGCTGTCGTGAAGATCGACGCCACGGGACTGCCGGCGCTGAAAATGGGCGACGTGTCGAAGCTGCGCGTCGGCGAATGGGTGATGGCCATCGGTTCTCCTTTCGGGTTGGAAAACACCGTGACCGCCGGCATCGTGAGCGCGAAGCAACGCGACACCGGCAACTACCTGCCTTTCATCCAGACCGACGTCGCGATCAATCCCGGCAATTCGGGTGGTCCGTTGATCAACATGCGTGGCGAGGTGGTCGGCATCAACAGCCAGATCTACTCACGCTCGGGTGGCTTCATGGGCATCTCTTTCTCGATCCCGATCGACGAGGCGATCCGTGTGAGCGAACAACTGCGAACTTCCGGGCGTGTCTCGCGCGGCCGTATCGGCGTGAGCATCGACGAAGTGACGAAGGACGTGGCCGAGTCGATCGGGTTGGGCAAGGCGCAAGGTGCCTTGGTCCGCAGTGTCGAAGCCGGCTCGCCGGGCGAGAAGGCCGGTGTCGAAGCGGGTGACATCATCACGAAATTCGACGGCAAGGCGATCGAGAGGCCGAGCGACCTGCCTCGGCTGGTGGGCAACACCAAACCGGGCACCAAAAGCACGCTGACCGTTTTCCGCCGCGGCAGCGCGCGTGACCTGAGCGTGACCGTTGCAGAGATCGAACCCGACAAGCCAGCGCGCGCCGCTGCAGAGCGCGAAGAGCCTGCGCCCAAACCATCGGCGTCGGCAGCAGCCAAGTCACTCGGGTTGGCGGTCAGCGATTTGAGCGACGCGCAGAAGAAGGAGCTGAAATTGAGAGGCGGCGTGAAAGTCGAGGCCGCGACCGATGCCGCTTCGCGGGCTGGTCTGAAGGAGGGCGACGTGATTCTGGCCGTTGGAAACATCGAGGTCGCGAACCTCAAGGAGTTCGATGCGGCGGTCGGGAAGGCCGACAGGTCCAAGCCCGTCAGCGTGCTGTTCCGGCGTGGCGAGTGGGCCCAGTACGCGTTGATTCGACCCGCTCGCTAGCCTCGAAGGCGCGTCAAGTGGCCCCACCCGGCAGTCGGGTTTGGGGCCTTTTTTTGAGGTCTTCGCGTCATCGAAGCCGCTGAGAACGAAGTTTTTTTGGCAAAGCGGTTCGGCATCTTTGTTAGTGGTTGCAAACTTGCGGTCCGGACTTACGACTCGTTTCGGTAGAATGAGGATGTATTCATCGTCCATCGACACATAAAGGAACGGGTGTTCTTCACGATGCGGTATGTTCAGTGACAGTCCACCGTCGCTCCACAGATCACCCACACGTTGTCCCATGGATCATCCACCGTATTTGTTGATAAGCTGTTTATAACTTTCATGTTGCGACCCTGCAACGACCCCTTCGGGTCCTCCCTCGTCATGTACGCGCTTTCCTTTTTGCCTACAATGAAGTCCCAACTACTGCAGTTGCCATTGCTTGTTGGTTCAGGGCGCGTCTCTTTCGGACGCGCCCTTTTTTCTTGCCTGTCGCCTTCTGCGCACGAGGCAATTCAAGTACTTAAGCGTTCCCGTTGATGAATCACATCAGAAATTTTTCGATCATTGCCCACATCGATCACGGCAAGTCGACGCTCGCCGACCGTTTGATTCAACGTTGCGGTGGCCTCGCAGAACGCGAGATGGAAGCGCAGGTTCTCGACTCGATGGACATCGAGAAGGAGCGTGGGATAACCATCAAGGCACAGACCGCTGCGCTGCGCTACAAGGCGCGTGATGGACAGATCTACAACCTCAATTTGATCGACACGCCGGGCCATGTCGACTTCTCTTACGAAGTGAGTCGCTCGTTGTCAGCATGCGAAGGCGCCTTGCTCGTTGTCGACGCATCGCAAGGCGTTGAAGCGCAGACGGTGGCCAACTGCTACACCGCACTCGACCTTGGTGTCGAAGTGCTGCCAGTGCTGAACAAGATCGACTTGCCGAACGCGGATCCCGACAACGCCAGGGCTGAAATCGAAGACGTGATCGGCATCGACGCCACCGAGGCGATTCTGTGTTCTGCCAAGACCGGCGTCGGCATCGACGACATCCTCGAAGCTGTGGTCGCCAAGGTGCCGCCGCCGCGTGGCAATCCCGATGCGGCTCTTCGCGCGATGATCATCGACAGCTGGTTCGATCCGTACGTCGGTGTCGTGATGCTGGTGCGCGTGGTCGATGGCCGACTGGTGAAGGGTGAGCGCATCAAGATGATGGCGTCTGGCGCGATGTACAACGCCGACAACCTGGGCGTGTTCACGCCGGCCACCGAAAAACGCGAATCGCTCGAAGCGGGCGAGGTGGGCTTCATCATCGCCGGCATCAAGGAACTGCAGGCGGCGAAGGTGGGCGACACGGTGACGCTGATCAAACCTGGCACCGGCGGCGCAGCAGCCACCGCGACCGAAGCGCTCCCGGGCTTCAAGGAAATCCAGCCGCAGGTGTTCGCCGGGCTGTACCCGACCGAAGCGAGCGAGTACGACTCGTTGCGCGACGCGCTTGAAAAGCTGAAGCTCAACGACGCGTCGCTGCACTACGAGCCCGAGGTCAGCCAGGCGCTGGGTTTCGGCTTTCGCTGCGGCTTCCTCGGCCTGCTGCACATGGAGATCGTGCAGGAGCGGCTGGAGCGCGAGTTCGACCAGGATCTGATCACCACCGCGCCGAGCGTGGTGTACGAGGTGGTCAAGAACGACGGCACCGTCCTCATGGTCGAGAACCCGTCCAAGATGCCCGAAATCGGCAAGACCGCCGAGATCCGCGAACCCATCGTCACCATGCACCTCTATATGCCGCAGGAGTACGTGGGCGTGGTGATGACGCTCGCCAATCAGAAGCGCGGCGTGCAGATGAACATGGCCTACAAAGGCCGCCAGGTGGTGTTGACCTACGAGATGCCGCTGGCCGAAATCGTGCTCGACTTCTTCGACAAGCTCAAGAGTGTCAGCCGGGGCTATGCCTCGATGGACTACGAGTTCAAGGAGTACCGCTCGGCCGAGGTGGTGAAGGTCGACATTCTGCTCAACGGCGAGAAGGTCGATGCACTGTCGATCATGTTGCACCGCAGCCAGAGCGTGTATCGCGGCCGGGCCGTGGTCTCGAAGATGCGCGAGATCATTTCGCGCCAGATGTTCGACGTCGCGATCCAGGCCGCCATCGGGGTCAACATCATCGCGCGTGAGACAATCAAGGCCCTCCGCAAGAACGTGCTCGCCAAGTGCTATGGCGGCGACATCTCCCGCAAGAAGAAGCTGCTCGAGAAGCAGAAGGCGGGCAAGAAACGAATGAAGCAGATCGGCTCCGTCGAGGTCCCGCAAGAGGCCTTCCTCGCGATCCTGCAGGTCGAGGATTGATGACCCACTCCCGATGCGCCTGCGGCGCTTCTCCCTCCAAGGAGCGATACCGGCGGCCCGACGGCGCCGGTTCCGCGGTATCCCTGGCATCGGCTATCGTCGGCGTCTAACGCGGCGCACTCTATAAGAAGACAAAGAAGATGGCATTCCTCACCTCTCTCATCCTCGCCGCTTTCGCTGGCTATGTCGGCGCTTGGTATTTCGGCGCGGTCGAAGGCAACTTCGCGCTGCTGCTGTTCGTGGCGACGGTCGTCACCGGCTGCTTCTGGCTCGCCGAGCGCTTCTATTTCCTGCCGAAGCGTCGGCGCGCGGCCGAAGCGCTCGATGCATCGCTGGCGCAACGACGCGAAGAACTGGCGCGCCAAGGCATCAACGAAGTCGACCGCGTGGACGTCAAGGCGCGCGAGCGCCTGATCATGCAGCCGTGGTGGCTGGATTGGACCGCCGGCCTGTTCCCGGTGATCCTGGTGGTGTTCCTGCTGCGCTCGTTCTTGTTCGAGCCCTTCAAGATCCCATCCGGCTCGATGATGCCCACGCTGCTCACCGGTGACCTGATCCTCGTGAACAAGTTCACCTACGGTCTTCGCCTTCCTGTCATCAACACCAAGCTCACCGAAGGCAGGACCCCGGCGCGCGGCGACGTGATGGTGTTCCGCTATCCGCCCAAGCCGAGCCTTGACTACATCAAGCGTGTCGTCGGTGTGCCGGGCGACGAGGTGGCCTACCTCAACAAGCGCCTCACCATCAACGGCCAGGCGGTCAACAAGGACGCGGTGCCGGAGTATTTCGACGAGGAGACCATGCGTTACCTCAAGCAGTACACCGAGACGCTGGGTGAGAAGCCGCACAAATTGCTCAACGACGACACCCGTCGCGCCGGCATCTCGGAAGCCGAGGTGATGGCGTTCCCGAACCAGGAAAATTGTCGTTACAGTGTCGAGGGCGTGGTCTGCAAGGTGCCCGCGGGTCACTATTTCATGATGGGTGACAACCGCGACAACTCGCTCGACTCGCGCTACTGGGGCTTCGTTCCCGACAAGAACATCGTGGGTCGTGCTTTCTTCGTCTGGATGAACTTCGGCAATCTCAAGCGCATCGGCGCATTCCAATAAAAGTAAATATCGAGGGGTTGAGCAATGGCAAAGAGGGCATATCGGTCGATTTCGGCGGCCAAGCAGCGGGGCATTTCTTTCATCGGATTGTTGTTCGTGGCCGTCGTGCTGGCTTGCGTGGGCGTGGTTGTGGCGCAAGTGATTCCGACCTTGATCGAGTACCAGGCCATCGGCAAGGCCGCCACCAAGGCGGCCGAGGGCAGCACCGTGCCGGAAGTCCGCGCCATCTTCGACCGTGCCCAGGCCATCGACGACTTCAAGTCCGTCAGCGGCAAGGACCTCGACGTCCAGAAGGTCGGGGACAAGGTCGTCGTGGCCTTCGCCTACGACCGCGAAATCCATCTGTTCGGACCCGCTTACTTGGTCCTCAAGTACAAGGGCCAGGGCCAGTCCCGCTGACCGTGGCTGAAGGCGCTCTCGTTGCGCTGCAGGCGCGCCTCCAGCATTCCTTTACCGACGCACGGCTGCTTCAGCGGGCGCTCACGCATCGCAGCTTCTCGGCCGACCACAACGAGCGTCTCGAGTTCCTTGGTGATTCGGTGCTGAGCCTCGCGGTCTCGCACCTGCTCTACGAACGCCTGTCCGAACTGCCCGAGGGCGATCTGTCCCGGGTGCGTGCCAATCTGGTCAAGCAAGACACGCTGCACCAGTTGGCGCTCAAGCTGCAACTCTCGCCGTTGCTGCGCCTGGGTGACGGCGAGGCCCGATCGGGCGGCCCGAACCGGCCTTCGATCCTGGCCGATGCCCTCGAGGCCCTGATCGGTGCGGTCTACCTCGACGCCGGTTACGGTGCTGCCCAGACGGTGGTGCGACGTCTCTACGAAGCGGTCGAGATCACGCCCCGCATGGAAGCGGCCGCCAAGGACCCCAAGACCGAATTGCAGGAATGGCTTCAGGGGCACAAAATGAAGCTGCCGGTCTACCGCGTGAGCGGCACGCTCGGAGCGGCCCACAAGCAGACCTTCGATGTCGAATGCGAGGTGCCCGAACTGGGCCTGACCGAGCGCGGCATTGGCGGCTCGCGCCGTGCTGGCGAGCAGGCCGCGGCCGCGGCGATGCTGATCCGACTCAAGGCCCGCGGCACGAAATCAACATGACCCCTACCCACAACGATCCCAACGATCCCGGCGCCGATGGCGCATCCGATGCACTGCTTCCGCCCATCCCCGGCATGCCGGCCATGCCGGGCGTGACAGGCTCCGCAGAAAGCGGTGTCGCACATGGCCCGCAGCACTGCGGTCTGATCGCCATCGTCGGCAAGCCGAACGTCGGCAAGTCGACCCTGCTCAACGCACTGGTCGGCCAGAAGATCAGCATCACCTCGCGCAAGGCGCAGACCACGCGACACCGCATTACCGGCATGCGCACGCTGGGCGCGACGCAGTTCGTCTTCGTCGACACGCCGGGCTTCCAGACGCTGCACGCCAACGCGCTGAACAAGTCGCTCAACAAGACGGTGCAGGGCGCGGTCGGCGACGTCGACCTGATCCTTTTCGTGGTCGAGGCCGGCAGCTTCACGCCGGCCGATGCGCGCGTCCTCAAGTTGCTCGGCAAGGGCATTCCGACCGTGCTGCTGGCGAACAAGCTGGACAACGTGCACCGCCGCGGCGACATCGCGCCGTGGTTGCAGGACATGCAGGGCAAGCACACGTTCGCGGAGTTCGTGCCGATGTCGGCCAAGAACGCGAAGGACATCGAGCGCCTTTTCGGCATTTGCGAAAAGTACCTGCCCGAACAGCCCTGGTTCTATGGTGAAGACGAACTGACCGACCGCAGCGAGAAGTTCCTGGCCGGCGAGCTGGTGCGCGAAAAGCTGTTCCGCCTGACCGGCGACGAGCTGCCCTACACCTCGACCGTGATCATCGACAAGTTCGAGGAAGAGCCGCCGCAGAAGAAGGGCCAGAAGCGCCTGCTGCGCATCGCCGCGACCATCGTCGTCGAGCGCGACACGCACAAGGCGATGGTGATCGGCGACAAGGGCGACCGCATCAAGCGCATCGGGATGGAAACGCGCGTCGAGCTCGAGAAGCTGGCCGACGCCAAGGTGTTCCTCGAGCTGTGGGTGAAGGTGCGGTCGGGTTGGGCCGACGACGAGGCGCGCGTCCGCAGCTTCGGCTACGAATAGTTCGCAGGTGGCCACCCACCGCGTCTCCCACGAACCGGCCTACGTGCTGCACCGCTACGACTGGAGCGAGTCGAGCGTCATCCTCGAGGCCTTCACCCGCCACCATGGGCGCATCGCCGTGGTCGCCAAGGGTGCCAAGCGGCCGAGTTCCAACTTCCGTCCGGTGCTGCTGCCCTTGCAGCCGCTGCAGCTCAACTACGGCGGCGATGCGGAAATCCGCACGCTGAAGGGCGCCGAGTGGATGGGTGGCCACGTGATGCCGACGGGCGAGTCGCTGCTTTCGGGCTACTACATCAACGAACTGCTGCTGCGCCTGCTGGCGCGCGACGATGCGCACGAGGCGCTGTTCGACGCCTATGCGGGCGTGGTCGAGGTGCTGGCCAGCGACCACGCCGGTGCCCAGGCTGCCACGCAGGCGGCGGCGCTTCGCGCCTTCGAACTGCTGCTGCTGCGCGAGGTCGGCCTGCTGCCGGCGCTCGACACCGAAACACTGACGCTGTCGCCACTGTTGCCCGATGTGCGCTACACACTGCTGCCGGAGGCCGGCTTGCGGGAGGCCGCCGATGACGAAACCGCGCTGGCGGGGGCCGACTGGCAGGCGCTTCAGACGGCGCTCGACGATCGCGCGCCGTTCACCGACACGCTGCGCTGCGTCGCCCAACTCACCGGGGGCAGCAACGCTGCGCTCCGAGGCCAGTTGCGCGTGCTGCTGAACTACCATTGCGGCGTGTCCACCCTGCGGACCCGGCAGATGATGCGGGACCTGCAAGCACTCTGATCGCCATGACCACGTCTTCCTCTTCCACGGCTCTTTCGGTCAACCTGAACAAGGTCGCGCTGGTGCGCAACACGCGCCATCTGGGCATTCCGAGCGTGCTCTTCGCGGCGTCCGTCTGCCTCG
>Ga0247803_1001737_pt1 | contig 11251 bp, 10 predicted proteins | sample UWRJL014104B1_FD_180928 | JGI IMG/M metagenome (GOLD analysis project Ga0247803, IMG submission 180928) | Plant litter microbial communities from Arlington Agricultural Research Station in Wisconsin, United States - UWRJ-L014-104B-1 | ecosystem: Environmental > Terrestrial > Plant litter >...
AATAGTAATGGAAACAAGCAATAAAAAACGCTCCGTCGTAGTAGGTCTTTTCGTAATTATCGGACTGGTTATTTTACTCGTTGGAATACTTACGATTGGAAGCATGAAAAAAGTTTTTTCTTCCAACATAACCGTAAAAACTATTTTTGATGACGTTAACGGTCTTAAAGCCGGTAACAATATCTGGTATTCAGGGGTAAAAATCGGGACCGTAAAATCGCTCCGCTTTCTTCCTAACTCACAGGTTGAGGTGATGATGAATATTGAGGAAAAATCTCAGGAATTTATCCGTAAAAATGCGCTGGCGAAAGTAAGCACGGACGGTCTGATCGGTAATAAGATCATCGTCATATACGGCGGTACCCAAAAAGTCCCTTCGATCGAAGACGGCGACCAACTTGCTGTAGCGAAAGTAGAAAGTACAGAAGAAATGCTGAGCGTTTTGTCTGAAAACAACAAAAACTTGCTTTCAATAACAGACGCCTTTAAGAAAATAAGCAAGAATATTCTGGAAGGAAGAGGAACGGTTGGAATGCTTTTAAACGATGAAACACTTTATCGCGACGTTGATGCAACTTTGGCTGGTTTGAAAAAAGCATCAGTCAACGCTCAGAGCCTGACTGCTGCTCTGTCGACCTATGGCGCAAAATTGAACCAAAAGGGAGGCTTGGCTAATGATCTTGCAACGGATACAATCATTATGCGTGATGTGAGAGCAACAATGGTTCGGTTGAATGAAACTGTTGCCTCTGCGAATACGATGGTTAATAATCTGAAAACAGCAAGTGCTGATATTAATTCAAACACAAAAAGCCCGATGGGTGTTTTGTTACATGACGAGGGGACCGCATCAAATTTGAAAAATACGATTCAGAATCTTGAAACAAGCACTTCAAAACTGGACGAAAACATGCTTGCACTTCGCCAAAATTTCTTGTTCAGAAGATATTTTAAGAAAAAAGATAAGAATGATGCTAAAGCAAAAGAAGAGTTAAAAAAACAGGAAGAGAAGGAAACCGAAGTTAAGCCATAGGATTTGGTTTGGGAACTGGTTGTAGATCAGGACAATTATAATTTCATAACGTAATTTTACGTACTAGTACGAGGGATTTACTGAAGTACTTATAACTTTACATTATAATGTATTCTATAATGTTATTTCGCATAAGGAAAAAAGTTAGGATATTCGTTACAATTGTTCACAGGTTTTGAAATCATTTTAACACCCATATAATTCCAAAATAATATCTGAATGGCTCTATCACTTAACCCCGCACTTGACGTAAACTACCTCACTCAGATTTATGGTGACGACGCGTCCATTGTACAGATAATATTTGAAGCATTCCTGTCAGACTCGCTACCTCGCTGGAAAAGTTTAAAGTCACTTATCGAAGACGAAAATATTGCCGAAGCTGCCAGCGTCGTTCACGGAATTAAACCTTCCTTTACAATGGCTGGATTGACGGGTATCAGACTGAAAGTGGAAGCACTTGAACGGGATATTCATGATGAGGTAGAAACGAAAGAGATCGTTGCACATTATCTTCGGATCAACGAAGACGTAGAAAGGATCATTCCGATATTGGAAGAAGAGGCTGAGAAGCTGGGACATCTTGCTTCCTGAAAAAATAAAAAACATTACGCTGGCCTCTGGAATCTTTCGACTTTCAGAGGTCTTCGCTTTTATAAGCAGTTTTTCTTTTTGATTTTTCCCAGGCTGCACTCTGGCTTCCTTTGAAATATCGATTTATGCCAGCGATAACCGCATAATTCATCACACAGAAATAATACGGCACGAATAACGCTTTGATCTTCACTTTACGTCTTTCCAAGATCCATCCGGCTAATGCGCCTGCGTAAAAAAGAACCTGACCAGCCATAATGATATAGTAGATAAATGGCGGATCTTGAAGACATATGATGCCGTTTAAAATAAAAACAAAAATCATCAGAAATGGGGTGATTGTCCACCGAAGCACGCGATGACTGATATACTGGAACCAGAGCAGCGGGAAATTGAAAGGTAAAAATAATTTCTTCAGTCTGAGAATGGACTGAATTCCTCCCGCGGCAATCCTCACTTTCCGTTTGAGTTCTTCTTTGATATTATCCGATGAAAGCTCCGACGCATATGCATCCGGCTCATAAATAATTCTATATCCCTGTTGTGCGATCAGCATGGAAATCATAAAATCATCCAAGATTGTATCCGGCTCGACCTGCTGATACAGCGAACGCCTTACACTGAACAATTCTCCGGCAGCACCTACAACCGAGTACAATTCCGAATCCCATTTTTTTAGTGTCGATTCGTATTTCCAATAAAATCCTTCGCCGGCAGTTGCATCTGAAATTTCCTCCTGTGTTACTCTCTTTTCGCCAGATACGGCTCCCACTTTGGGATCTGCATAATGCCTTGCAATTAACACTAACGCATCCTTATTTAAAAAGGTATTAGCGTCTGTAAACACAACTACTTCGGTATCAACCTCATGCATGGCACGATGAATGGCATGGATTTTCCCATTTCTCGTCGGCGAATGCATGAGCTTGATTTCAGAAAAGCCACTAATTAAATCCGGAGTTTTATCAGATGATCCATCGGTGATAAATAATAGACTAAGCTTTTCTTTTGGATAATTCAGCGTAAGTGTATTCTGAATTTTTTCCAGTATAAGCTCTTCCTCATTGTAGGCAGCGACAATCAATGTTAGCGTCGGGAGATTTTGATTTAAATCAGGAACAACCCGCTTCCCTTTCAACGCTCTCCTGATTTTTATCAGAAAATAGAGAAGAATTCCATATCCAAGAAATGTGTAAAAAACGATAAACAAACCAAGCCAGAAGAGAATTTCCATATATTAAAATTTGACAGGGTATCCGAGATTTTTACTATCGACCGAATTCGAGAAATGCCATGTGATGGCCTTAAAAAAGAAAGGGATAAATTTGGTTTCCCTGTTTTTTATATAGCTGATTAAATTTCGCGGCACCACGAGCAGTAGGAAATAAATACAGAATATTGAAAACTTGGCGAAGGATGTATTTTTCCTGATAAACAAAATCCGGTTTCGATTCATGAAGAACTCTTTTAGCGTTGATTTTTTACCAACCGAAACCGATTCCTTATGGTAAATCAGGGCTTGCATATTGACATGAATTTCATAACCAGCTTTCCGAATTCGTTCGCACCAGTCAAGCTCTTCGTAGTATAAAAAGTAATTTTCTCCCATAAGCCCGGCTTTTCCGACTGCCTCTCTGGAAAGCATCATTGCGGCTCCGTGTGCGTAACCTGTGGGACCTGTAAGCGAATCATACTGGCCATTATCTTCTTCAAACTGACCAATACAAGAATTTCTGGCCGTATAGTAATTCATCTGAGTATACCCGGCATACTGGAGTATCCCAGGTTGATCGAAGTAGTGAATCTTCGGTGAAACGACGCCAATCTCAGGATTTTCATCGAGTGTGCGTACAAGTCTCTCAATAAGGTCAGGCGTTACCTCAGTATCATTATTAATTAGAAAGTAATACTCGCCAGTTGCTTTTTTTAGACCAATATTGTTGCCTCCCGCGAAACCAGTATTTAACTCCGATCTTATGAACTTGACAGCTGGATATCTGATTTGCCACTCCGGGACGAAGTTTTCTTTGCTACCGTTATCTACGACAATAATTTCCAGATCCGGATAAGTATTTACTTCTGTGAGTGACCTGAGTAAATCTTCTGTAATTTTTTGTTGATTAAAATTAACAGTAACAATAGAAACTCTTTTCATCCGGTAGAACTGTATCGACTAATTATGTATTTGATTGAAGAATTAATTTCAATCATTTGTAGAAGTATTTCAAAATTAACAATAAAAACATAGCTTTAAACAAAATTTGACGGGTAGCAAGATTTTTCCGGGCATAATGGAGATCTTCTGCCATAAAAACTTGTGAAAGTGTAATCAATTGTTAGAAAAGTGAAAATAACTCGTTTGCCAAGGATCAATAAAATTTCGGATTCAAAGTCTCCTGCTGATGGCGATGCCACTGTGGTGTTGGAGGCTAAATTGAAAGAATTGATTGAAGTAATCGAGAAAACTAACGTTGACAGCAAAAGCTCAAAACTTTACCAGCAACAAATCGCTGATGCATTCCAGCGTTCCCAATTTTCGCCAAAACAGCTCGAGCCCTACACATCGCTCGATAAGGATAATAATTTGTCCAGAGAAGAGCTCCTTGAAGGGTTAGAGAAATTGTTATCAGAAACAAAAATTGATAGTGAAATAAGTAAAAATTATTTACGAAAAAATGCCATACAAAAAGGTGTCATGTTCATTCTCGCCATTCTATTGATCGTAGTTGGGTTTGCAATGATCATCATGCCGGCACCGCCGAGTTTCGAAATTTTTACTGTTTTTTATATTAGTGCCAATGACGGAGTTACGATTATGGATCTGGTTTCGTTATTAATTATTTTCGGCGGAGTCTTACTGTTTGTTTTAAATTTCAACAAGAAATGATCTCCTTTCCAGACCCTCCCTCAAAAGTTAAGACCATTCTTATTGTAGAAGATAATCTACTTTTCAGGAAGATTATAGAGTCTTCTTTAAAAAAAGCAGGCTATACTTGTCTGCTTTCTGATTCTGCGACCGAAGCATTGGTTCTACTGGAAAAGGAAATGCCGGATTTAATATTATCCGACTATGATATGCCTGAAATAAACGGATTTGACTTTCGCCAAACTGTTTTGCTGATCCCGAAAATCCGTGACATTCCATTCGTTTTCCTGACATCCTTCACAGACGACTCAATGATGCTGGAAGGCCTGAATATGAATGCATTGGATTATATCAATAAAGAGACACCAATGCCAGTGATCATTTCAAAATTGAACAATATTATAAAGTCACTTGAAAATGAACACATCCGTTCCATTCGGGAATTAAGAATTGCTGCCGAAACGCTCAACGTAAAATCAGTCCCTGAGACAAGCCCGGAACTGCAAAGTTTTAGAATCCACTTTTGGCATAAGGGTTATCTGGGATATCCCGGAGGTGATTTTATTGACTTTATCAAGGTTGACGAACGTTATTGCTTCGCGCTTCTTGGTGACATCATGGGAAAGAAATGGAAAGCCTGGTTTTTTACTTTTGGTTTTTTGAGTTACATCCGTGCGGCAATCCGGTTTTGTGTACTCGACAATGACTTTACGCTGAAAACGATTGTTCAGAAAATTAATAAGCTGGTTTATCTGGATGAAAGCCTGCAAAATATTCTGTCAAGCCTCTCTTTACTTCTGCTGGACAATCAGACAGGTCAGATTTCATATACCGGAGCCGGCGATCTGCCCCTTATTAGTTTTGATTCGGAGCGGCAAAGCGCTACCACCGGTCTGTCGTCCGGCCTCTTGCTGGGACTTTTGGAAGATGGTTTTTACGATGAGCAGATAATTCAGATGAAATCCGGTGACCAACTTGCTATCTTCACAGATGGGATGATCGACATTCCATCAAATGGCTCAAAAAAAAGCGACTATCCTTTTTTTGTTGAAAAAATCAGGCCTTATCTCGGAAAATCTAAAAGTTTCGATCTTATCAAAACGAACGTTTTGGATCAGATCAATGATAGCAACCAAATGGACGACGCAAGCATAATTTTTATAGAAAAACAATAACCCATCATGATACTTAAAGTTAACCAAATCAACGACGTAGCTCAGGCGACAATTTTAACAGAGGAAGCAAGTCTGGCTAACGCCGATATGTTCAAAGAAGAAATGATAACGCTCATTGTCAACGGGACAAAGCTCATCATTGTAAGTTTTGAAAACGTGAACTACATAGACAGCTCTTTTCTGGGAAGTCTTGTAGTCGCTTTGAAATATGCCATGCCCAGAAAAACGGATATTTATCTCGTTGCCCTTAAACCGGATGTTAAAAATCTGCTCACGCTGATTCGCATGGATAAAGTTTTCAAAATATTTAAAAATTATGAGCAGGCCATGGAGACATTATAATTTCAGATGAGAGATCCAAATCACAAGAAGACATTTATTTTCCGCAATCAGGCAGAAGGTTTAGCTTCCATCGTGCGTAGCTGTGTAGATTATATTGAGGAACAAAATGAGTTTTTGTGTGTACCGGAAGACATTCATCCCAAAATTAAGTGGACTATTACTGAGCTACTTATCAATGGAGCAAAACATTCCGGTTCGGCCGAAAGCGAGCTAGTATTTACATTTGCTCTGGATCATTTGCTGATTGAAAAAGTAGATTCAGGAAATCCGCTTCATTTGGTGGTTAATGGGGAAACCGTGGAACTGAGCTGGCCTCTGATAGAAAATCTTAAAAATCAGCATTTCGAAGTATATCGAAATGGAATGGATTCATTACAGATTTATACAGAAAATAGTGAGATTGCACATTTCCGGGTACATGAACTTGAAGACGAAGAAATGCCGATGCTGCTGGTAAACACGAGCGAGCACTTCGGGTTGATGATTATCGCCAAAGCCTCAGATAAATTTAGTTACGCTTACAGATCCGAGACTGGCCAGAACATTTTCAGCATTGTTTTTAACTATTCCGAATAATTGTCATGGGCTGAAACACACCCATGCAACTACTTAATCGTGATGGTATTAAATATTATTTCAGCCATTTCGTCGACCCTCTTTTCCCAGGTATTTTGCTCGGCTATTGCCAGTCGCTCTAATTTTTTACCGCTATCGTCATTATTAAGAGCTTCGTTTAAAGCTGTTGAAAAAGATTCTGCATTTTCACAAAAAAACACGCTTTCGCCGGTAAAATCTCTCAGGTCAAGGTTAAAATCTGTCGCAACCACTGGCTTTCCTGCTCCGAGATATTCGAAAAGTTTTAGGGGGAAAATAGTAGCGCTAACTTCATCTTTCTTAAAGGGAATCAATGCAACATCAAATCTTTTTATGACGGATGGCATCGCTTCATACGGTACCGAACCGGTAAATTTCACATTAGGTAAATTAAAAAAAACATCGGGAATGAACTCTCGGGACACCGGTCCGACAAAAACGAAAGTTTTATCCACATTCATTACTATGACTTTTTGCAAAATATCGTAATCAATTCGCCTCTCAATTGCACCAAAATACCCGATTACGGGACCGGAAATTCCGCTTAAAGACGGAAAAACCGGCAGCTCAGGATCGAGTGCTTTCCGGCTATGAGAAAGGTCCGCCGCGTTAGGGACGAAATAAGTATTAGGGTTTTGGGTAACCTTTTCTGAGTAAAGCTGTTTGGCACTGCAAAGTACCACATCGCTTTCTTTAACTAAAATCTTTTCCGAAACGGCACCATGCCTGCTATCAAAGGGCAGAATTAAGGGATCAAGGCAATGGTAGATTTTAACAATCGGTTTCAAACCGCGCACAACATTGGGGTAATGAAAATTGAATGAATTAATAAAAATGAAATCCTTGATATTATTATCCCGGATAACACTTTTGATTTTCTTTCTTATCAATGACTCATTGAGCAAAAGCAGCTTACGAAAAAGCTTTCCTTCAGGTAAAAAATTTATTGATAAAAGGACAGGTGGGATCACGATTTTGAGGTTTGGAATTCCGGTATCCTTTATGTTGGCGTTAAAGGGCGAGTAGAAACCCTTACGTACCTCATTTTGCTTATGCTTGCGGTACTTGAAATAATCCTTAATCGTAAAAGGGTTCTCAACGTAAAAAACCTTATTATTCCGCGCAAGAAGCTTTGCAGTGGTGAAGTTTGTAGATTCTATTTCCTGATCAAATCTTGGCAGACCAAAGATGATAATTGTGTATCCGTTGAGTTTCATGCTCCAAAAATATCAATAATATATAGCAATCAACTTATGATAAGACCTAAAAAGGTTGTAATCAAAGATAAAAATTAATTTGATCGATATAACCAAATTAATACTACCGAATATTTTAACTTTGCCAATATACTTCGATAAGAACATATTTTGCCAAAACTGCAAATGGTTTATTTGAATGTTATATATTTGGTAAAACTCAACGTATCATCCTTCATGTAGTGTATGTTATTTAATTCTATCAATTTTGTTCTTTTCTATCTTGTAGTAACATTTCTTTATTTTATCCTTCCCTTTAAGAGTCGTTGGTTCTTGCTTTTGGCGGCCAGCTGTTTCTTTTATATGGCATTTGTGCCCGTCTATATATTAATATTAGGCTTCACAATCGTCATCGACTATTTCGCCGGGATATACATCGAGACTTCCGTAGGGCCAAGGCGAAAGATGCTGCTCATTTGCAGTCTTATAGCCAATGTAGGTATTCTGGCTATCTTCAAATATTTCAATTTTCTCAATGAAAACATTACGCTTGTTGCAGATAGCTTAGGCTGGCACAACCATATTCCGTTTTTAACAATGCTACTTCCCATCGGCCTTTCATTTCACACTTTTCAGGCGATGAGTTATACAATTGAGGTTTACCGCGGAAATCAAAAAGCTGAAAAACATTTTGGAATTTACAGCTTGTATGTGATGTTTTATCCACAGTTAGTCGCCGGGCCTATCGAGCGCCCCCAAAATATCCTTCATCAGTTTCACATTAAACATGAGTTTTCTTACTTCAATCTGGTTTCCGGATTGAAACAAATGGCTTACGGACTATTCAAGAAACTTGTCGTTGCTGATCGTCTTTCTATTTATGTAAATTCAGTTTACAATAATCCAGAGTTACATAACGGTTCTTCCGTCGTTATTTCATCCATTTTCTTTGCCGTCCAGATTTATTGTGACTTTTCGGGTTATTCTGATATTGCCATTGGCTCAGCCAGAACGATGGGTTTCGAGCTGATGACAAATTTCCGAAGACCCTACTTTTCTAAGACCATTCCTGAATTCTGGAGTAAGTGGCACATTTCACTTTCAACATGGTTTCGCGACTACCTGTACATACCGCTTGGTGGAAACAGAGTTGCAGCTCACCGGAGATATTTCAATTTGTTTATCGTATTCATGATAAGCGGTTTATGGCATGGCGCAAATTACACTTTTATTCTCTGGGGCGCCTTACACGGATTCTATCAGGTTGTCGGCCTCATCACGAAACCTTACGTAAGCAAATTTGAAACAAATGCCGGAATTCAAAATAACATTATCTGGCGTCTGTCAAGAGGACTTTTGACCTTTTCTCTGGTTACGTTTGCCTGGATATTTTTCAGAGCTAATTCCATTCATGATGCCTTCACGCTTATAGGAAACTTACGGTCTTTCGGCGAGGCTCCGTTTTTAGGTAATGGGATAAATCAATTTGCTCATTGTTTACTTGCTCTGACGCTCCTTTTTTCAATTGAATATTGCATGGAGTATTATCCCGAATTCACGCTATTTAACAACAGACGTATTTGGGTGCGCTGGGGCTCCGTGGTAGCTCTGCTATTCATAATTCTTGTGTTTGGAGTATTTAATGGTGGTCAGTTCATTTATTTTCAGTTTTAGAAATGCGTAGTAACGATTTTATTAAGTTTGGAAAAAGCCTAGTCATCTTTATCATAGTAATGGTTACTGTTGATTATGTGATAGGATTTTCGCTCGAAAAATTATATTTCAGTCTGAAAAGAGGTCAGTTCGCTCAAACAACTTTTTCAATTGACAGCACCAATCAGGACGTTATTATTTTCGGCAGCTCCCGGGCACTCCATCACTACAGCTCACCGATCATGGCGGAGAAGCTCGGCACCAACCTTTACAACGCCGGCCGCGATGGTCAGTTTATACCCTACTACTGCGCCCTGCAAGATGCGATCTTAAAAAGAAAAATTCCTAAACTGATCATTCTGGACGTCAATGTCTGGGAAATTGCTCCAAATGACGAAAAGTATGAAAAGCTATCCATGCTGCTTCCTTATATTCACAATCACCCTGAGTTTTTGAAGTATATTAAGGAAATCAGCGAATGGGAACATATAAAGTTGTTCAGTAAAACATATCCTTATAACTCGACCGTATTTGTTTCCTTACATGATTTTCTTTTCTCTGAATCACTGCCCAAAGATGATAATGGCTACTTTCCTTTAGACAGAACGATGAGTCTCAGCGATTTTAATAATTATAAGGCCAAGAAAATTATCTATGATGATAAACGTGAGAAAATGAAGGTTCCTTTTGATACAAAAGCAATTGAATACTACGACTATTTCCTTAAACAAGTTGATTCGCTGGGCATTCCTACGTACGTGGTCATCTCACCGACAATCTTGAAAGAACCTTCGACAAAGGAAAAATTACTGATAGAACGAATGGCAAAAAGCCATAAGTACGTTCGTTTTTTGGACTACTCGTCCGATCCTGAATACAATAATCAGTACCAAAAGTTTGCAGACGAGTTTCACCTTAACACCCAAGGAGCAACGGAATTCTCCTACGAAATTTCAGATTATATAAATAACGACAAAACCAGTTTCAAGTGAGTTCTTGTGTGAATATACAACTCATCAGATCGTTTGAGCGAAGTAGCCGAAAGGGTTAGCTTTATCATCTATTCAGACAGAAATTAACCCTTATGAAAGTTCTTTTCGACCATCAGAAATTCACCACCCAGCGTTATGGCGGTATCAGTCGATATTTTGCAAATATCATCGATCAGATCAGGGTGGCGAAAGATTTTGACTGTGAAGTAGGCTTACTTTATTCTCAAAATCATTACCTCAAACCCAATTTCAATACCTTGGACAGGTATCTGGCCCGGCCGTTAAACACAGAAAGGCTGGCTCGAAAATTATATGATATTAACGAGGCTTACTGTAAATATCTGATTGGCCGGAACGATTTTGATATTTTTCACCCCACCTATTACGACACCTATTTTTTAAGGAATCTAAAAAAACCCCTGGTAACTACTATTCATGACATGACATATGAAAAGTTACCAGAATATTTCTGGGCGCAGGATCCGCTGACCCGGGATAAAAGACTTCATACAGAGAGAGCTGATGCCATCATCGCGATATCCGAAACAACTAAAAGTGACCTGATAAAATATCACGACGTAGATGAAAGCAAAATTTCGGTGATCTATCATGGAATAGATTTAGAAGCTCCCTTGATGGTTGATCCGGTTGCGGATTTACCGGAACATTATCTTTTATACGTTGGAGATCGCAGTGGTTATAAGAACTTCTATCTTTTTATAGATGCGTTTAAAATTCTCTCTGAAAAACACCCTGATCTTAACGTGATTTTGACAGGAGGCGGTAAATTGGGTATAGCTGACCTC
>Ga0247803_1001738_pt1 | contig 11247 bp, 11 predicted proteins | sample UWRJL014104B1_FD_180928 | JGI IMG/M metagenome (GOLD analysis project Ga0247803, IMG submission 180928) | Plant litter microbial communities from Arlington Agricultural Research Station in Wisconsin, United States - UWRJ-L014-104B-1 | ecosystem: Environmental > Terrestrial > Plant litter >...
GGGGCCGCCGTGGGGCGGATTGGAATTCGGATTGTAGGCCATGGCAAAATTGTGGGGTCGAGTGACGGTCAGCGAGTTCGGGAGGAGGACGACGATGGAGCCAGCATGGCGAGGCGCAAGTGAAATATGCCCGCCGTTGCTCTTGCGGCTGCGTTTGCGGAGGTTTGGACGCCGCCGACCACGACCACGACACTGCATGTTGCGATCACTGCGCTAGTCTTGCTTAGTCACTAGCGTGTTTCTCACGTGGTGGAGCGCCCTGTCGTCAACACTATCACTTTTGATCTTTTGGTTTTAAAACCATGCCGTCAAACTGCCAAGTCTATACGGCTCTAGGCTGCCGGCGGACGAAAAATGGTCGAAGATGGTGGACACTCTGGTGCAGATGGTGGACACTCTGGCGCAGAATGTATGCCTTTTCGGAAAGGTATGGGTCCTGAACTGCGCTAGCGTGGGCCTAATCGACAGCCAAGTCCAGATGCTAGGTTCGAGAGGTTCGTATTGGTATGATATAAAGCTTCCCCATTATCATACCCGTCCGAAATCCATTGCAGCTCACCACGGAAACACATCGCCTCTTCGAAACATTACATCTCTTTGAACAAATTTCCCCCGTGTACAAGGAAAAAGACTTCTTCCATTTTATTGCATCATGGCTATGGCAGAGCTCGGTCGAATGTTCAAGACCAGATGGATCAACCCGCCCAAGCCAGTCACAGAATCGTACGAAGGGAGGAACGTCATTGTCACGGGAGCCACCTCTGGCATCGGACTGGAAGCTGCGTATAAATTCGCTGCATTAGGTGCATCCAAGGTCATCATTGCCGCTCGAGACCTGAACAAAGGCGAATCGACCAGAAAGTCGATCGCGCATCGACTGGGACGGTCAGATCAGTTGGAGGTGTGGGAACTGGAGTTGTCTTCCTACGACAGCGTTGTCGCTTTCGCCAAGCGAGCGGAAACACTGGATCATCTCGATATCGCCATTCTCAACGCAGGAGTGCAAAGAACCCACCGTGTGGAATCGCAGCATGGATGGGAGGAAGATCTACAGGTCAATACCCTGTCGAGCACTCTTCTCGGCATACTGCTCTTGCCTAAGCTAAAAGCATCGAGAGCATCCTCACAGCACATTCCAGTGCTCGAATTTGTCAACTCTGGCCTCCACCGAGGCGCCAACGTGACTCCGGAGATACACAGCGAGTCATCGATCATCGAATGGTACAACAGGCCCGAAAACTTTGGAGGATTCCCTCAGTACAGAAACACCAAATTCCTCCTGATGTGCGCAACAAACCAGCTTGCCGAGGCAGTTTCATCCGGAGAAGTCATCGTTACTTCCATCTGCCCTGGAATCGTGATGACAGGTCTCGGCCGGGATCGTTTCTTCCCTGGAGTCCAAGTTTTCATGTTCATCCTGCAAAAAATCATTGCTCTTTCCCCAGACGTAGGGGCCAATCCGATCCTTAGTGGAACAACGCAAGGAGAGAAGGTACACGGGAGGTTTTGGAAATCAGATCAGGTTCAGCCTGTGTCATCCAACCTTGCTGGAGAAGAAAACCGGGAGCTGAGCCTGCGGATATGGAACGAGATTGTTGCTGCGTTGGAAAAGGATGTTCCGGCGGTGACGGAGGCTTTGAAGTCAATATCGTCGAGTCGCTAATAATCTATCATGGGGCTTTATACATTCCTTAGCAGAGAAAGTTATTTAATATCAGAACATTTCCCACCTTCTTCAGATCGCGGTTGATATCTTGTGAATATATCATGTCTCAAACACAATCTACTATATTGCTTGCGCTTCTCGCTGGAGCTCTGGCCAACGGATGGTTCGCATTTGACAGGGCTTCAGACGGTTGGACCGTGCACGAATGACGTTGTTCGTGACAACCAGAAACTGGACCTCGACGGAACCTTTCTGCCGCATTGTCATCGCTCCTCGCCCAATAACACGCCGTGATATTGTGCTGCTTGCAAGTTTCGCTAGGCGTCCTTCTGGATGCCCAAACCGCATCTGCGCCGCCCACACGGGACCTCGTCACTCCTTCGCTACCTGTTCCCCCACTCGAGCTTACGGGCACGCGCGCAGCTCTCACGGTTCCGCCACGAAACCCTCCCCTCCCTCAAGCACCGCACCCAATCGCGCATTTACAAATACATCCTATACCGCCAAGCACGCAAACTCAAGGGCAAGCTCGGCATTGTCCAGCGGTTACGTGGGCACACGAGAAAGCTCCTAGGCAACAGTTCACTTGAAAATGAGGCGAGGCTTCGGCGACAGAGGCTGCTAAAGAGCTCCGAATCCAAAGCACACCAGAGCAGAGCTATGAGCTATCAGGACTACGCGCCGCGTGAGGCAGGCGCGCGAAGGAAGAAGTTGACGGGATATTTGAAAGCGGCAAACGAGCTGAGGCAGACGTACCAGCAGCAGTATGCACCAGCTTGGAGCCGGGGCGAGGCTACGTACGAGTACGACGATGATACGCCTGGAGAGTTCCCGGATGCAGCAGTTGTACGGAATGGAGATGAAGAGATGATCCTCTTCCCCAGCTATGCGCGGTCACACATTAAGAGGAAGGTGTGTATGTCGGACGAGGAGCGGAGGCAATTGCTGACACGCGTAGCCTGAAGCACAACCGGGCACCATACAAGAAACTCCAGGCGACGGCCGCGACGTACGAGATTCTGCAGGCGCTGGTGACGCCGAGTTCTGGAAGCAGCAGTGGGACAACTACGAAGATGATAACGCCGTGGTAGACGTCGACGTACGAGGCTGGATATACTCTCCGCACAAGGGGCAGATGTCTAGGAAACAGAGGCTCTTCATAGGGCTTGCGCGACAGCTTGTAGGCATACAGGCACCACCAGCTGGATCGAAACCTTCGAGCGCCCCTGAGAGCGAACGCAATAGCAGGGAGACAAGCCCGGGGCATATCGGCCACCGCGAACGGGCACAAGCTCGGCAAGCCCAACGGGACGAATACCTGGCAGCGAAAGAAGCCGAGGAGATCCTGCGGAAGGGCGAGAAGGAGGCCGAGATGGCAGCCAAAGGTGCATATAGCGAAAAGCCCTCGACAGATGACCCAGACAACATACAAGAATACCGCACAGACAATCCAGAGCACGCGCGCGTGCGAGAGTTGTCTAGTCGGCCGTCATTAAGTTCATTGAAAAGCGATGAAAGCATCACCCCGCTCCAGAAGCGGGCATCGTGGAACCATCCTTCAGACATGAGCGCTGCTGAGCTCGCGGAGGCCAACACACGACTCATGGCAAGACTGCGCCATTTCCTAGCAATACCTATGGCAAACACGCCGATCAGCGTCTTCTTTTACAACAACGAGATTTCGAAACAGAGGACGATCTACACAAATCCTTCTGGTCACTTCAGCATCAGCGCAGCATTAGACTTTATACCAACACATGTCCGTATTCTTGCGTCGGACAAGCTTTCCGCGACTGAGCAAGTCATCATCACGGAATCGAGCGGCATCAGTGTCATCAGCGATATCGACGACACGATCAAACACTCTGCTATCAGCAGTGGTGCCCGTGAGATCTTCCGCAATGCCTTTATCCGCGATCTCGGAGACCTTACCATCGACGGCGTCAGGGAATGGTACACCAAGATGGCCGAGCTCGGTGTGAAGTTTCACTACGTCTCTAATTCTCCGTGGCAGCTGTATCCGGTTATCGCCAAGTACTTCTCGCTGGCTGGCCTACCAAATGGCTCATTCCATCTAAAGCAGTATAGTGGCATGCTCCAAGGTATATTTGAACCCGTGGCGGAGAGAAAAAAGAGCACGCTCGATAAGATCGCGCGCGACTTTCCTGAAAGAAGGTTCATCCTCATTGGTGACAGTGGAGAAGCTGATCTGGAGGTGTACACCGACTTTGTAATGGAAAACCCTAGCCGAGTGGTCGCAGTCTTCATTCGGGATGTGACGACTCCCCAAGGCGGAGGGTTCTTTGACCCTTCCGTGGGTTCCATGCCAGGAGATCGGTCATCTTCCGCGTCTCCACGGGAAAGTGGAAACACTTCAGACAGACTTCAGGCGTCTGAAGAGGATGATCCGGAGTACAAAGCTGCCATTGCCGCCTCACTTCGTGACTTGGAAGCAGAAGAAAGGAGACGTTCGAAGTCATCCTTCCCTGCAGTCGACGAGGACCACCCAGAAGCTCGACCTAGCCTTCCTGCACGAAAAACACAACCACCCACTTCGGCTCCCCCAGTTGAAAATCTAATAGATCTTTCGTCCGAGAACGAAACGGAGTCGTTTCCCGCTCTTCGACGCGTGAACACAGATACACCCGTTGGAACGACAGATCATCGCGCATCTGTAGCTTCGTTTTCAAGCGTGAAAACCGCACCCCCACCACCTAGGAAACCTATGGCACTACGGAGCTCTTCTGGGGATTCGAGATCGCAACTAGCATCCACAAAACCTCCTCCTCCGCCAAAACCACGCCAGACCACGTCGAATGTGCAAAATCCGGACCGACCCTCACAGGCTTCCACCAGCACATCTTCACGACCACCTGTTGCGCCGAAGCCCAATTTGCCATCTGAGCAATCGTATGCTGGCATGGCCCGTGACAAGCTTGCTTCAGTCTACAACAACCTTCCTTCAGCCTCCGGATATCTTACTTCTCAAGACCAGCAAGAGAATGAGGCCTCAGATCGATGGACAAGCTCGCGAAAAGTTCCTCCACCTCCCCCACCACCCCGTCGTGGCGTAGTCGCCTACCCCATTGCCGCAGCCTCCTACGTTGGTACCAAAGCATCAAGCGCATGGCAACATGCACCGCCTATCCCTCACCGCTCTACCCGTCCTAACGCACAGTCACAAGCTCAACCCTACACCACGTCGTCTTCCCGCGAAGGATTAAACCGTACTAGCACGAGCTCAACTGTTGGGTCCAGTCTGGGTATGAACGGTGGAAATGGAGGTGGAGGTGGTGTATATAATAAGAGGGAGGAGTTGTGGAGGCAGAGGTGGGCCAGGGCGGAGGAGATCTTGGGCGAGCAGGGGGTTTTATTGAGGAGTTGGAGGGTGGGGACGGATGCCATAGGCGAGGCGGAAAGGTTGATCAAGAAGGATGATAGAAAGAGGAGTGCGAATGGGAGTGGTAGTGTGAGAGGGAGGTAGTACACCACGACGACAACAATATTCCTACTGTGAAGCCATGATGGAAGTCGCTCTAAAAGATCTATATTTCCGATCGACACTTTTTAGGAAACATGAAACTTTATGACGCCTTACTGCCTTCCTGTCGGAAGCTCTTCTTGTGTGCTATTGTGAAAGTGGACCTCATTGGCCAAACAAGCGAAGTACCCCTGCTCTCCCGCTGACCAATGCAGTCAACGTCATAAGCCCAAGGTCGCAAAAGCTCCATCAATCCTACAAGCCCTCGCCATCGACTACTATAATCCGCCGTTTCAACAAACATAACTTCGCATCGCAATGGCTTCCACAACGCTCCCCCGATCAGCACTACGCACCTTATCCCGAGCTATCAAACCAACCTCAAGAACCCCAAGAGCCGCCACCCGCTGCCTGCACCAAAATGCATCACCCATCACATCCTCACCCCTCCAACACAGACCCCAGGCGCCGCGATGGGTCCAACATACAGCGACCTCAGGCGCAAGCATCGGCCGCAGAACAATGTTCATCCAAACCGAGACAACGCCTAACCCAGACGTACGTCCCTGCCACCCCATCTCTATATGCAGCCCGACCTTCACTAACACTCAACACAGGCCCTCAAATTCAACCCCAACCAACGCGTCCTGCCCGAAAGTATCCCTTCGACGTCCCTCGAATACCTCACACCCCGCTCCACCATCGCGCCCCCACACCCCTCCCCACTCGCCGCCCAACTCATAAACATCGATGGCGTAACTTCCGTCTTCCTCGCTACAGACTACATCACCGTTACGAAGGATAGCGCGACGCCCTGGGCGCATGTAAAGCCTGAGGTCTTTGCACTGATAAACGAATACATCACCGGCGGCGCGCCGATCGTAAACACAGTTGAAGACCGCGCCGGCGAGAAAGGACAGGAAGGCACAGAGACCGACTCCCTCGCTTACGATGAAAACGACAGTGAAGTCGTGGGTATGATTAAAGAGCTACTAGAGACGCGCGTTCGGCCGGCTATCCAGGAGGATGGCGGGGATATCGATTTCCGCGGTTTTGAAGACGGACAGGTGCTGCTAAAGCTTCGCGGCGCGTGCCGAACGTGCGATTCTAGCACCGTGACGCTGAAAAATGGCATCGAGAGCATGCTGATGCATTACATTGAGGAGGTCAAGGGTGTGCAGCAAGTTATGGATCAGGAGGAGGAAATTGCGATCAAGGAGTTTGCCAAGTTCGAGGAGAAGCTGAAGATGCAGAAGGGGCCGGGTGCTGTGACTGGGACAGTGGGGAAGGGGAGTTTGGATTATGTTGAGGGGTGAGGACAGCGATGAAAGCCGCCGCACATAAGTTTCGGAGCGTACGAAGGGGGTCGGACGAGTGAAATAGCCATGACGATCATGTTCGAGATATTGTGTATTTGTATGCTTTCACAAACGGTTGCGAAAAGCAGCATTGTCACGATTGCGTTGTGGTACGACCTAGCTTGGGTGTACAATGTGCGTCGTAAAAGCAAGACGACCAGTACGAGACAACAATCGCTGAGACCCTATAGATAAAATGTACAGACTCCAACCCTCACATCCTAGTTTTGAATGGGTTGATCGATAAAAATTGATGTATTACAATGAACCTCTACGCCGGAAAAGCACGCGAACCGCAGAACTAGTAGCTGTACCAGTGTCCTTAAAAAACTTATGCATGCGTTTCTTCCAACAAACAAAATGCCACCTTGATCCCACCCGCACGCTCGCCCTCCAAAATACTAACCGCCTCATACGCAGCCCTAGTCTCCGCATTCAATCGCTTCAACCCCTCAACCACACCGCCTACCTTCTCACCTCCAACCTCGACCTGAATTCGATGCGTGGATTTACCATGCACGTCAGAATTCGTCTCTTCCCCAGGTGCATCCCCGACCCTGACATACTGCACATCCCTCTGCACCGCAAGATGTCCCAGCCGTTCTTTCGGATGTAGACAATCCACATCCTCATCCAGAATACGCTGAAGACAATCCAGAATCCCCAATTTCCTCAAAAAGATCTCGCAGGAGGGAATATCGCCTTGAGAATCGATATAGATAGCACCAACCACACTCTCCACAATATCGGACAGGAATTTCGGCGCGTCGTTCAAAGCGAACAGATGCCAAGGGAACCTGCGATCCTCCCCAAGAGCAACTAGAATCTGTTCTCTGGCCTCCTTGTGCCGTCGAATCGCCACGTCCCTCGCCTCTACGAGCATCCACCCAGCTCTGAGAAATTGCCACAGGCATCTATGATGTGTTTCTTTCTGAAGTGTCCCGGGGTTCGTCTGCTCCTCTTGCAAAGTCGTCTCGAACATGCGGAATGTGAGGAAGGCAGCGTTTACCATGGAGGTGCGAATCCCATGCATCTTGTGTTGGCTGAGTTTGGGCGTATGCGCGAATAGACGTTTGGAGATGATGAGGTCGAGAACGGCGTCGCCGAGGACCTCTAGACGCTCATACGAGCAGTTTGCGAGGGGGCCTATGTAAGAACCGTGAGTGAGTGAATCCAACAGGATTATCTTCTTTTTGAATGTGTAGCCGACAAGAGATTCGACCGTGGAGAGGTTGTTGATGGAGACATCAGTGGAGGTAGCGTTGAAAAGGGTAGAAATCGCTGCTGGGATGGGCGTCCAATTCTCCAGCGGGAGTAGTGTCCGAACGCATACGAACGCTTTGTCGAATCCACCAACAACATATGAGGCTCCAATCAGCGACTCCAGGACATCAGCAAGAAGCTTTGAAGAGACTGTACGCATCTCCTCTTCTTTCCTTGATTCGAGAATATCACTGGTGTAGTGCGGTACCCATTTGGCGCCGGTGAATCGCTTCGTGAAGATGAACTTGTCAAGGCCAGCTGCTAGCGTTGCACGAGCGGCGAAGTCGTTGGACACGATCTTGCTCTTCTTCCCCGTTAGGTAGCTTTCGGGCCAGGCGAGGTGGACAGCCATGAGATGGATTGTGGCGATGACTGAAATTCGACATAGTCAGCAAAGTTCATCGAAAGGGGTTCTAACAGCTGATGTCTTGGACTAGGATCCACGCTGTTCTAAGATTCCACGCGGTTTGCTTCTCCGAGTTACGTACACTTGAGGATGCAGTCGCCGAAAAACTCTAGTCTAGAAAAGGATTTTGGTCAGCAACATAATCTCATCTCAGGGGCATGCAAATGTTTGCATGGAAGGAACCGAATACACGTACCGCTGATAATCCTCCTCTTCCCCTGTTGACGAAGCCGTCAGCGTCCTAAGGATCAAGGGTAAGTGACACTGCGCAAATGCGAGAGGAGCCAAAAGCGTAGTTCTTAGCGTCTCTGCCACCATATAAGTCTCGAATTTGTACAAGATCGACGGCATGAGCCGCGCAAAGGTAGAATAGTGGGCGGGGAGGTTGTTTACAAGACACCCTGGCACCGGAAATTCTATGACTTTGCTGTACGCGTCGTTTCTGTGTTGGCTTTCTGGCACTACATGGAGAAAGTCCCGCCGTTTAGGAACGCGTGTCGCCTTGATGCTATGCTCTGGCGAATCCAAGATGAGTGCTTGAGGCAAAAATCTCCTATATTCGCCTTCTATTGACACCACTCCCCATTTGGAAACATTGCAGGCTCCTTGTTGGATTAGCTCAGAAGCCAGTTGTGCTCCGTCCGTCGAAGCGCTCCATTCTTGAAGCTTGGTGTAGCTCCAAATACTGCCAGAAGCATCGCTTGGGAGAAGTAACCATACGTAGTCGTCTATGCCATTCGACATGCGTCCACGGAAGGCAGAAGACAGAAGCTTGTGGGTGATGGCTCGCATAAGTGCAATCTCATTATCAGAGACGGCTGTATCTGATAGTTCTGAGCTGTGAACGGACCAACGCTCAGTCTCGTTCCAATATAGCGTGATAGACGGCATTTTAGGCATCTCGATTGGCGTGAGAAGTATCATCCGAAGCGATTCCTTTGAATTTTTGCTGAGCTGTAACAAAGTGCGATGATACACAAAGGGATTCTGTTGCTGATGCTCAGCGACCGAGATCCACGGATTCAGAGTTTGCGAAGCCTGAATGAGCGAAGGGGTGTCATCCGCTATCTGGAATTCTGCTGCAAAGTCATCGGCTTCCTGTCGGACAGGGAGTAAGTTGTCGTTGACGAGTCCGGCCGTATGTAAAGCACGATACGCTTCGAAGGAGGCGTCCTTCATGGCCATGCGCTCTGTCTCCCAACTCTCAAGGCCTCGCCTGGTTCTAATAGCAGCGTCGACAGAAAGTGGAACTGGCGCGTGGTGGTACGGTTAGCGATAGCGTCAAGCTTGGTGTTCTAACGTTACCTACGGGTCACTTCAGCGAAGATTTTGCTGCCTTCCACTTCTGTAAACTTGTATTGTGGCCGTAAGTCCACGTAAACGCTTGAGCCGAGGGTTGCGCAAAAAAGGTAGAGGTGCGACAAAGCACTCTGGAGCGTAAGGAGCGCACTATAATGAATCGTCAAGAGATTGTTTGCGCGCGGGAGTTGTCATATGTGCTGTTGTTGATGGGAGTCGACCTACCCTGTGCTTTTTACACGATAGTAGCGTTCACCAGGTTCGCCCTGATTTTCCCTTTCTTCTGCCTGCTTTACCTTGCGCTGATCATCGAGATACGCCTTTCTCATTTCTTTCTCCATGGATTCCCAGCTCTCCGGTCCTCGTATATTGTCAACCTTGGGAAGGAAAATGTAGTACTTCGACTGCTGTTTCCTAGCTCGCCCACGACGCTGCACGAACGATTTGAGATTCTTAGGGCGCTCGAAGCAGATGACAAGATGACAGCTTGACACATCGATACCTTCCTCTAGTACACTTGTGGCAAGAATAAGGTTGGTTTCTCCAGCGCGAAATTTGGCCAATGTATCTTGCTGGTTCTTCGGCTCGGCGAAGTTCGCGACGTTTGCTTTCCGCTTCGAGGATGCCGAGGTGCCCACAAAGGTACCAACACCGAATTTGTCTTTAATCCTGGGGTGAATCGATAGGATCTCCGCCAAAGCTGCGACCCAGACACGTTGCTCGACAAAGACAATGCCGGTGCATTCGGGACCCGCCTCCACTACAAGAACATCCACTAAGGCTTCCACCTTGTCCGACAAATCTTGTGGGGAAGTGAATGGTGCCTGTGGGACAAGCTGTGTAGGGAGTCGCTGCAATATCGTGGAGAGATGCTGCCTGTCTTGATTTGTCCAGTTCAGAAGCTGCTGGTCTGAGCCCCGCATCATTCTCTCAAAGTTGGCAAGGCATTGCCCAACATACCTAAAGTACGGCCTTAAATTAATGAGCTTTCTAATAGGGCCTAGTAGAAAGCGCGCCATCTTCATGGTGAAGCAGTATACATTCGAACAGAGGGAGACGTACCACTCAGATACTGAAGTCCCAAGTTCCTCCGCCATAGTTTTGGCCTTATTGTGCAGCATCTTCAATTGCTCGTAGCAATAGGTACTCCGCTTCGATATGAATTTCTGCAGCTCCATTGTTATATCGTTGCCCTGCTGCTGTTGAGCAAGTAAACTGACCACATACGGGTCAGTCCCGAAATCGTAGCCTTGGAACTCCGCTTGCAAAGCAGCAAGTAATGGCGATACAGCTGGTAGGGATACTGCATAATCAATTCGAAGTAGTTGAGGCCTATGTACAAAGCCGAGGAGCTCTGAGCGATGCTTCTTTGGGGTTTTAGTCGTGGCGTTCATGTTTTCTTCAATTTTTCTGGACTGATCAGTGAGGCTGAGTTACTCTGATGAATGACTTACTGGAGAGCGACGGTACTAGCTGTGGCCTTCATTACTGGGCTAGCACTCAATCCAAGAATACTCGGCAGATGCGTCTCATCTCCAGGCTTGGTTAAGGGAAGATAGAAATCGGCCAGTATAAGGTTTGCGGGATGGCTTTGAGTGCAATGGTGTGCTACAGAACGATTAGTTAGACAGACGACTCCAAGGTGCAAAGTACCATGCCTTCATCAAAGATGATGAGAGCTAGTTTACTCATCTTGACAAACCCATGCCTGAGTGCATCAAGCAGTACTTGATGAGTCGACAGCACGATTCGGACATTCTCGAGGACTAAATCC
>Ga0247803_1001740_pt1 | contig 11243 bp, 7 predicted proteins | sample UWRJL014104B1_FD_180928 | JGI IMG/M metagenome (GOLD analysis project Ga0247803, IMG submission 180928) | Plant litter microbial communities from Arlington Agricultural Research Station in Wisconsin, United States - UWRJ-L014-104B-1 | ecosystem: Environmental > Terrestrial > Plant litter >...
TGGATTTAAATAGGAGTAGACTATCTTCTATAAGTATATATAAAGAGTAGATGAAGTCCACCGTGAATAAAAGTCAGAAGAGAAAGCTCATCGAAGTCGACAAGCCCGAGCTTACCTTTCGAGTGAGAGGCCACAAAGTGGATATGGCCTAGGTTAGCCGGTGGATGAAGACTCATGTGTTGACCCCTGATTCCGAGGAACCGGTCAGACTCCTTATGACTGGTCCATTTCCTTAGCACCGCTGTAGGGCTCGGCCCGACGCGCGCTGACAGCAGCGGGTTGGCTGCGCCGTAGAGAGTCACGTGCTGCGCTCGACCCGCTCGACCCGAGCAGTTCGAGCGCTGGAAGTATATAGTCAACGGCAGAGACTTTCCTGTATGCTTCGTAGTCAAAACTCAATACAGATTATACCCTTTGGAATCATTGCCAGATCAAGCAGTCTCGTTACGTTATTCACCGAACCCGGTTCTGTGGATTGGTTTATATCACACCCCGTACGAGGGCAGTTGACTCCTTCGCTCGATCCAATTGAATACTACCTCGGCTCCTTGCACCAAGCTGTGCGCCCCTCACCCGGTTCAGGTTCAGTAAGCAGTGACCCGTAGCATCATGGTCTGTCCGACAGTAAGCCCTATTCACCTGAATCAGTGGTCGGTACGTCTCCCCCCGTGCTATCATTAAACCCACATACAAACTGACCGCACATAGTCACTCCCTCAGATGTGAACTGCAAAACACCATACAATTGTATCCCAATTCATACGCCGGCAGTAGACAACCGCGTCTCCGGCTTCCTAAGCACCGCCCTCGCACTCTTCGCCCCCCGCTCGTGTATTTTCTCCAACGCCAACGCACTGATTCCCCCCAGCCCCGTAACCTTCCACTCCTCAAACACAGCCAGCGCCTTCATCCTCTGCTCCACCCTCTTCCCATGCATAGCCACCAGATAAAGCGGCGCCGACATACGCATAAACGCACAGCCAATCGTCACCGTGTAGAGGAATGCGGTTGCTTCGAGCACAACGTCGCAGTAGTCTGTGGGATCAACGTGCACGACGGGGAGTTGCGGGGCGATGATGGAGAGGAGGAGACGCGCGGTCGCGAAGTAGGCGATGCATAGGGCGGTGTATGGGTTACGATATGTGGTGGATCCGGCGGGCGTCTTCCAGGTAAGCTCGTAGCCCTTCTTGTCGGCCGTGTCTTTGTACTCGGTTTCTAGGATGTTGATGGCGCCGCGGACTTCTTCGAAGACATCCGCGTCTTCGAGCTGTTGCACGAAGTCCGCATCTTCTCCATCTTCCAAGCGCACGTGGATATCGGATAATCGGGAGATGAGCGTTAGGAGCCGTTGCATGATAGGAAGCCGCTCATAGTTGAGAGCATTACACAACGCTCTCTCGGTGGACACGTGATTCTTACCACTTTCTTTGGAAGTGAGATATACAAACACCAACTGCGTCCGAATGTGGAAGTAAATCTGACACAAAACCCCCTCCCAGCACTGCTCCGGCCCAGCTACCTCGATCATCTTTGCCGCCCCGTTCACATGTGCACGATACGCCGACGCGGTAGTTGCATGCATCGCCTCAAAGATGCTGAGAAGCACCGAGGTTGAAACCATGTGCACGGTGATCTCTTTCTTGAGGCGGAGAAGACGGCTGTGCATGTGTAATGCCCGGCCGTAGAGGGTGCATGCGTCTTGGAGTAGAGGAGCGTTGCGCGTCTTCACGCCGCTGAAGGCGGAGGCGGTGGCTTGCACGGCGATTTCGAGGGCAGTGTTTGTACCATCTGCGGAGAAGGTGGGGAGCTTGTGCAGCCAAGTGTGCTTGTTTTGGATGTCTTCGCCTTCGCCGGTTGCGGTGAAATAGGACAGGAAGGTGCTGTAGAAGATTTCGTTCAGGGGGTTGCGATGGGATATTTGTAGAGTCCATTGCATGGTTTGTGGCACGTCGTAGACTACAAGTGTCGCTGTATCACGGATTTGTTCCTTTCCCGACGGCTTCGACTTCGCTTTCGCGGTCATGTCGATGATAATGGGCCCGTTTCCGGGACCTGGACATGTGCGCCCGAATTTGAGACACATGTGGCAATTGGGAAGCGTGGCGTCGCATTTTATGCGCTTCTTGCGACATGTTGCGCAGGCGTTTGTTCTGGGTGGCATCGTGTGTTTGCCTGGGTGAGGCCGAAGAGCTATGGGGTTGTGGCTGGAGGTGTAGTTATACGAGCAGATTTGTCAGCGTGATGAGGCTGTCTGACAACTTGTTCGATGCCGGCAACGCAATCACTAGAGAATGTTTCTTACATGATGTAGTTCTATTTATAAAGGAGCTGCGATAATACAAGGCCTCCGTCATATCTTTCAGTGCGAGATCGAGCGCATCGTGCCCATATCGTGGCTCGAATGCGAGCGGATGACTCTAACAAGAGCTTTGATTGCTAGCTCATGGTTCGATATGGACGCTAGACGCTAGACGCACTCGATCCTGTATTTGTATTTGAAAGATCACCGAATCCTTACAACACTGACCAGATGCAAGGATCGTCGGAGGATCGCCGTATTGAGATTGTGGAAAGTAGGCGGTGGTACGTGCTTCCTTCGCGAACATGCTGGAGGCGTCGACGTGAAAGCATCACCCTTGCTCGAACACTCTTGTCAGCCCCGCGAACACAACAAACAAGGTTGTGCGCAACGACAACTGTGAAGCCATGCTGAGTGCTCCTCGCTGCTGTCGCTGCCACTGCGCCAGACACTCCACGCCGTGTCACGTCTGCCCACCACCCCCGCTTCCCCGCATATCGTAGCAGACAAAGCGATCGCGACAGCATCAGCAACAGCCCACATGGACGATCGCGAACGCCAGCGCCAAATGTCGCTGGTGCCATATGTGCCGGCAGAGTCGCGAGAGATTGTTCTGTACGTTCGCAGATTCTTTGCAATAGCTCATCCTCGCTCGAGAGCCTCTACTGACCATATTGTCCAGACGGCACGGCTCCGCAGTGGTAGTTTACGACCAGCACTCGCGCCAACTCTCCCTCCGCGATGCTTCGCGCTCGACCGCCGTTGATCCGCCCTCGTGTCCTTACTGCCACCGCGCCTACCGAGAAAGCTCACACGATACCGACGAATCGGTCGAAGAGGAACACCCGGCTTCTCCGTTGCACGATGGCGACCCCGGCTTCGTCAACCCAGGCTACTTTCAGATGCTGCAACAGAGTCAACCCGGCTCCAGTGAAGTGTCGCGCCCCTCTTCGCCGCACAAGCAGCTCGCACCGCCTCCGATAGGACACGCATACAGCGAGCTGCACACTCCTCCCGGCGCGGAATTCGTGGGCAGCACGCCCATGCCGCCGAGGCACAATGGCATTTCGACGCGAGCGTTCAGTCCGAACTACTTCAAAACTTTTTTTGTTGAGGAGCGAGAACTCGGAAGAGGTGGCAAGGGCGTGGTGCTTTTGGTACGGCACATGCTGGACCAGGTCAACCTCGGCCTCTTTGCTTGCAAGAGAGTGCCCGTGGGGGACGATCACGAATGGCTGGAGAAGGTTTTGATCGAAGTGCAGTTGCTGCAGAATCTGTCGCACCAAAACCTGGTCTCCTACCGACACGTGTGGCTCGAGGACTATCAGATATCGACTTTTGGACCCAGCGTGCCATGCGCTTTCATTCTGCAGCAGTATTGCAACGGAGGCGATCTCCAGAGCTACGTACTGGGCAACGCGAAGAGTACCATGACAACGGAGCAAATGAAAGAGCGGTTGAGACGGCGATCGAAAGGTCAGATGGAAGCGCCGCAGGACTTGAACGAACCCCGCCGTATGCACTTTGAGGAGATTATCTCGTTCTTCAAAGACATCACCTCCGGGCTCAATCATCTGCATGCTAACGGATACATACACCGGGACCTCAAGCCAAGCAACTGTCTGCTCCACAATACCGGGCATAAGATGAAGGTACTCGTCAGCGATTTTGGAGAGGTGCAAGCTGCGAACGTGGTGAGGAAGAGCACTGGAGCTACGGGCACGATCTCGTATTGTGCACCAGAAGTACTACGCCATGTGACTCCAACTGGACCACTGGGCAACTTCACGACCAAATCAGACATCTTCTCTTTAGGCATGATCGTCTATTTCATGTGCTTTTCGCGACTTCCTTATCGCGAGGCGGACGGCATCGATGAGGATAACGAGGACCTGGATAAGCTCCGGGCTGAGATATCCAGATGGGCGGGTTTCGATGGCGAGAGGCAGGTGCGGAGCGATCTGCCTGAGAAGCTGTATAGTTCTCTCAAGCACCTGCTGGCGTTGGACCCCAATGAGCGCCCGGCGACCGACGAGATTCTTCTCGCGCTCAAGTCGTCGTCTGTTCTTGATGAGTTTAGTGGATTCGCTGGCCCTTCTGGACTAAATGACATGGGTCCAAGGATCTCACGAGCAGACACACCGAGCCCAGGACCGGGACAGACTCACCGGAAGAGAAGCTCCGTCAACTACACACGCCCCGGCCGCTCCAGCCTCAGCGCTACGGTCACTGGCCACTCTTCGCCCAGCCCGTCTCCTTCTCGATCATCACATAGCCCTCCTCTCGAAGCCTCTGTTATCCTTCGACACAGGACGATTGAGAAAACCGATGGTCCCCGCAGTCCCTCGCCTGAACGCTCGCCCCGCCTCATGCTACCTCCACCTCCACGTGCCGCGGCACACACCAGCCTCTACTACCTCCTACACAATCCTACTTTCATCAGCATCACTAAGATATCCCTCTTCGTCGCGAAAATCTTTTCCTTGTTCAGTCCGTGCCAGCCTTTTGCGGCGGATCCGTGGGCGGCGTATCCGATTCTTTGCTTTGCTTCTCTCGATTTCTTGTTTGTGGGATTTGGAGTTACGGTCTGGGGAAAACATCTGGGGTTTGGCGGGTTGGGTGGCTCGTTGGTGCTTTTGGGGATGCATATCGCGGTTGTGGGGCTGTTGGTGAGGCTGGATAGGCTTTGTTTGACGAGGGCTGTTACGTGGGACGGGGTTTGATTATGATACCATCTTGCGCGTCTTTGTATTGGTATAGCCTGCATTGTCATTCTTGGTCTGCTTTGTTGTGAAACATAGACCTGGAGCTGGCGGCACAGAATTTGAGAGCTTTTTGGAGCGGTGTCTACGTCTTGTTGAAATGAATTCTACCTGTCTGCACTCGGGGGAGCTATCATGTTCTAATGCTTAATAGTCCGAGTAACGCCTTCTCATCTGGACTGCCCTGCACATTCTTAGATTCGTAGCTTTCAACATAATGAATGCAGGTTCGTGACGAGATCAGAGGTGATCGAAATCCGAATGGCTGGCGCTGCATGCATCTGATTGGTGGAGCGACTAGCGTCGGCGGGTCTGTTGTGTTTACTCCGATGACAACAACACGTCCCGCTCTCGACTTCGATTCCTTGCACTTTCCGCAACACGCACCAGCGCCCGATTGACCGCGCCTTGGAGAGTCTCTTGGACGACTGCTTCTGCCTCCTATAGTTACGGAGCATCTCTTTTCTCAACCCTAGACCTGCATCTCCCACGCGACGCGACCGACGGACCCTCCGGTCTGCCTTTCCCCAAATGCAGTCCTCTCCACCACACAGTGACGGGAAGGCGCGTGCTATACGGGAGCTGTCGGCCAGTCTCAATCACAGCCAGCGCTCCATTTCACCAGTCCAGCCCGCGCCTAGCGACTCAAATCCGACCAAACGTTCTGGTTTTGGCACGGATACCCAGGATACCCTCGACTTCTTCGACAACGAGGATGTGTTGATGTCAACACAACACAGGATCGACGAAGACACAAACACACTCCCGCAGTACCCGCGCATGCGTTCGACTGCAAAGAAGATCAACTCGTGGCGCCCGCTCCACTCCGAACCGCCAAACCCCGATACATCAATGGTAAACAAGATGTTCAACGACTTCAGCGGGTCCGAGGAGGAGGATCTGTCAATAGAGCAGGCGCGCGGCGGCAATGGAGGTCACCGCAGCAACCGTAGCACGCCAGCCAAGATGAACTCCCGCGCCTTCGACAGCCTCTACGACATCACACCCCCGACCAACCGCTCGCGCAAGTCATACGTCGCGGAGACGGGCAGTCTGCGTCGCGACGCCCAGATCCGCCGTGCCTCGCGCAACGATATGGACGTGAACGCGTCTCCGCGTCCGGCGAGTGCCCGCCACTCGCTCGCAGCGGCTAGCAACCAGGAGCGCAAGCATCCGTCTCTTGCTCAGCTACACGCAAAAGTCTCCGAGGATGAGTCTTCTTTCGTCGAAGAGCGCCCGGCTACTGTTACACTCCAGCACAAGAGCACGCGATGGGGCAATCGGCGGCAGACTTCGCTGCAGACCGATGGCAATGTTGATGCCTCCCCACGCGTAAATGCTACACCGCGATCACGGCCCGCCACTGCCCAGAACATGACCGCCCAGTCGTTCGTGCTGCCCGACATGCCCAACCTCACCGAGCTAGTCTCTGGGATGTTCGAAGATGGCACTCCCGTCTTCTCCAAGACTGCCCCCCTACGGTCTCGATTTCCCGGACCCAATGGCGGTGGGCGTCGACAGCCAACTCATATCCCTGTGGACAGCGTGCCGATCCCGCACGACGAGAAAGCCATCTTTGCGGCACTTCAGCTGCTCCAGAACAAAGTTGCGCAAATGGAGCACGAGCGTGCAGAGGCGGAGAAGAAGATGGAGGAGCAGGAGCTGGAAATCATTGAGCTCAAAGCAACGACACAAGCGCAAGAGAGGCTACGACGGAGCGATAGCGCGCTGGGCTCAACGGACGGCGAGGGCTCGGGTAAAGGATCGTGGAGGGTCGAGAGGACGCGTAGGTTGCTCGAATAGCCGGTTTTTGCGATGTGCTAATTTAGATACAGGCCTCGATGCCACAGTCCAGACCCTTCGTACCAAGCTCGACCGCACCGAGCGAAAAATATCTGTTGTCGAAATCGAGAAGAAGCGTCTCAGCGCTGAGCGCGACAACATGGCCAGCCAACTTGGTGTTGCATTCCAGACCTGCGAGGAGCTAAAGATTGAGAAGGAGGCCCTTCGTTCCGAAAACGACGCGCTCCGTCAAGAAGTTGATTCGCTCCGGGCCGAGAACGAGATGCTTCGCGACCAACTGGACCAGGAGCAGGCGGATCACCGCGAAGAGACTGTCCAGCTTCGCCGTCAAGTTGACCAGACTGAGGATGCGACACAGAGACAGAATGTGACTCTGCAGAAAGAATTGGCCCGCGCTCGTACTCAGCAGGATGAGCACACACAACAGCTCGCGCGGAAAGAGATCGAACTTCGCAAGGCGCGTCAGGAGCAGGCCGAGTACGCCCGACTGAAGGCGAACCACGATGCGCTCAAGTCACAGCTAGCATCCCTCAAGGCTAAGCGTGATGAGGATATGCGTCGCTGGTCCAGTCAGGAGGCTGCCCTGAAATCCAAGGTGGAGACCCGGGATGAGACCATCCGCATCTTCCAAGACGCGAACCAGGAGCAGACCAACGAGGCCATGCGACTTGACAACGAGCATCTCCGAGATGAACTCGCGCAGCTGGCCGCCCAGCACGAGGGGGCAGCTCGACACGCTGTCGACATGACGCAGGAGGTCCTGGGCCTGCGTCAGGCGAATGGCCAGCAGAGGAGTGCCCCGGCCCCGGTGTCGATGGCTAAGGACAGCGTCTTTGACGAGCCTCAGCGAAAATCGAGCCATCGACGCGAGGAAAACACTCGCACGCGCATTCGTAACCGTGTCCAGGAGGAGTCACGCAACAGCAGAGTGAACGCCTCGTTCCAGTCCAGCCACTTCGAGGAAAGCCCGCGCAAATCGTATATCAGGATTTCTCGGACTTCTCGCACGTCACTCCCAGCAGATGTTAGCCGCAGTGCGTCGGCGCCGATGCCTCATCACCAGGGCGCTGCAGTTGACAGCGATGCTGACTCAACGACCGACATCTCTCTCACACCACGTGGTACACCATACCTTATGCGTGGTGGCGCTTCTGGATTGCCGTTTGCCGCTACTGTTCAAGCCCCTGCTGATCTGGACCTTACGGAGCTGAGCTTCATCGATAGCGCCCAGATTGCGCGGCTTCGTCGGCAACTAGAGGAAGAGCGAGCTGCTGTCCGAGGCCGCGCGGTGTCTGTCCCGCTCGAGCTGACTACCCGTAATGACACCATCAGGTCGGATCGACGTGCGCGTGAGGATACTGTTCGATCGGAGCGTCAGGCTCGCGAGGACACTATTCGCTCTGTCACTTCTGCAAAGAGCGCTCGCCAGACTTCTTTCCCACCCAAGTCGTCGATGAGGGATGCCACTATAAGGACCACTGCCACACAGTTTGAGGAAGATCTCACTGGCAACGTGTCTAACATCGATGCGACGAATGCAGACCCTACCCAGACACGGCAATCCGCGGTTGACGCGTCTCTAATCAGCAACACGAGCCGCCGTCGCCGCAGTGCTCCTACCGAGATGACCTCCGCTTTCATCGTCCCGGACATCAAGATTGACACGCGCAAGCAAACTACTATGAAGATCGATCTGACCCAGAATATCCACAGCAAGCACCACGACAACGACAACTGCACCTACTGCCGACGACAAGCGACCGATGCCACGACCGACCCGCTTCGCGTTCCAAAGCTCGTGCCGGTGTCCTCGCGCATGCCCGATGATGTTGATGCCACTCTTCGACCCTCTCGGTCACCCAAGGAGGCTCTGGCCCTTGTTGTCAAGGAGCTTCAGGACGAGCGAGCTCACTTGCACATGGAGCTTGCCGTTATGCGCGCCATGCTGGAAGCACACGATCCCAGCCTCGGCCGCAAGAAACGCGTTGCGCTCGAACAAGCTGTCGCGGAGCTCCTCGCCAAGATCCAGACTCGGGACGACCAGATCTACCATCTATACGACGTGCTTGAGGGCCAGCGGGATCACGACATCACCGAGCAGTATGTCGACGACGTAACGGAGCAAATTCGTGCCGAGGATGCAGAGGTTGAGAAGAAGACCAAGGACAAGAAGGTTACCATCCAGAGCTTCCATGAGGACGAGGGCGAGGAGAGTGGAGAGGAGCTGCCATGGGAGGGCTTTGAGGATACGGCCGAGCGCGACTTTACTGGCAACGGCGCGAGGATTGGTGTTTACTAGATGGTTTTTCTAGTGTGGTGTCTTGGTTGAGCGAAAATTGTGAGCAGAATTGTTGGCGTTTGGGTATTGTGTGGCTGGACCATGGCGTTTTGTCGGATGGGGCATTTTTAGGTGTTTTCTTTGCATGGCTGTGGAGTTGCCTACCGGGCCTTTCCTCTTCTTTTTTACGCGGCAGTTGCGAGTCTTTTGTTTGCCCTGCTTTCGCTTTCGTACACAGCTGATTGGTGGTCTCCTGTAGCGTTTGGTCTATGAGCTTCGACTCGCCTTTTGGGTTTGAGTTGGCTTGTGGATCTGGGCTATGGTCGAGACTATGGGTCTAGTAATGTTTGAAGTGGATGATATGGATACAGAGGAGAGAATGGCTGGCCGCGGTATTTCGTAGTGGGTTTGATGCTTGATTGCATACCCGTGATGTTGAATCAAAAATTGGTCTACTTCATACCCGACGCACTTTCTCTATCTCGTTGAGTGCACTCCCCTCGCCCGCCTACCTTTTCCGCGCAATTACCCACACAAAGCGCGCATCAGCAGCATCGTCACTAATCTCCCTTACAAGCACCTCCAAACCACACTCCTCCACCATCTTCACACTTCCCTCCTCGCCCCAACTACTCCAGTACACCCACCCCTTCTCCTCACCCAACCAATTCTCATTCACAACGTTCTCGTTCTCGTCCGCCGCGAAGTTCGCCAGGAACAGTCCCCCGGGCTGCAGCCAGGCGGATATCTTCTGCATGAGGGTAACTTGCTCGGCGCGCGGGAGGTGGATGATGGAGTAGAAGGCTAGCACGGCGGCGAAGGTGGCGTCCGGGAAGGTGAGGGCTGTCATGTCGCCTGGGATGAGGGTGAGGCGGTCTGAGGCGAGGGAGGAGGGGTGCGGAGACAGCGGCGGGGAGAGGTACGGCGTGAGGTGTGTGCGGGCGAGGTTTATCTGTGTGGGGGAAAGATCGTTGGCGGTTATGTGGAGCGGGGTGTGCGGATGTTGCAGCAGGGCTTGCGTTACGGGGACGCCGGCGCCGCAGCCTAGTTCTAGGACTTTTGTGGGCGCTGCATTGGGGCTATTCTCTTGGAGTAGGGATAGAAGCTGCGCGAGGTACTTGAGGCGGAAGTCTTTGGTGTCGTTTTCCACGAAGGTGGTGTAGTAGGTTTGGGCGATTGCGTCGTAGGAGGCCGCCATGCGGGACTTTAGGTCTGCGGGAGGAGCGGTGGGTGTGGACATTTTGGAAGGGTTGAGTGAAACTTTCGGATTGTTGTCGAGGTAGTGGACGTGGATGGATGTAGACGTAATCCGAGGTTTGAAGGCAGGCAAACAAAACGGATAGGAATTGGCAGTGTTTTATAGCAGCGAGCTGTCAGCTTGTGAGTCAAGCTGAATGGAGATTGTTTTTCGTGATCTGGTATGCTGATTTGTATGAGTCAAGACGGTACATGGTGATGGGTTGAGTTGTGGGGTTGGCTGGAAAGGGTTAGTGTATGCTACCCCACGTTAGCTCTACGGCGCAGACTAATTACGCCATGCACAACTGGAATAGACATCTGACGGCTGGTAGACTGTGGGCATGAGCACTGATCGTTCAACGGGAAGCCAATTGTCAAAGCAAAGCATCCGTTCCTTGCTCGCACACTTATTGGCGGGCCAAACCTCGAGATACCTTGTATATGCTTTCTGACAAGTTCACAGTCGCAGCTGCAGCTGACGATGCGTATAATGTAGCACGCGATTGCACTGCGGCTTTGGCTTTTCGAGCGTCAGCAACCTTCTCCACATCTGTACCCCGTTCCTCGAGTCCACACTTGCAGCACCGTCAAGAAAGCTGCGAAGTCCCTTCTTCGGACAAGAATCAAAGATGTGTTGGAAACACCTGCACCTGGGCAATTGTTCTTCTAGGTGCTCCCGGAAGCTTTGCTTGTGAGAGCGTGGGGTAAAAATATACAGTCTGTGTCATGACTACCTAGGGTTTGCCCATGTGCGGGGACCCCGTAAATAAACGGCTGCGCCTATTTTACTAAACCCTGATGCACATGAGAAAGTATATTCCTAAGCAAAACATTCCTCGAGCTTAGATACAACCTGCTTCTG
>Ga0247803_1001741_pt1 | contig 11241 bp, 9 predicted proteins | sample UWRJL014104B1_FD_180928 | JGI IMG/M metagenome (GOLD analysis project Ga0247803, IMG submission 180928) | Plant litter microbial communities from Arlington Agricultural Research Station in Wisconsin, United States - UWRJ-L014-104B-1 | ecosystem: Environmental > Terrestrial > Plant litter >...
CCATAGCTCAGGCAGGTTGCCCGTCTGTGGTTACAACGATTTGGGAAGCTAACGATGAGGTGATCAGTTATTTGTCGGTGACATTACATAAATATTTAAAAGATGGCCAGCCCATTGACAGGGCGATCCAGTTGTCGCGGCTGGACTTCTTTCAAAACAGCAAGTACAAAAAATTTTCGCACCCGTATTACTGGGCCAATTTTACATTAATCGGGAATAACGAACCTGTTTATTCAGGATCTTTTTTTCAGCAGGCTCCCATTGCTGTGATCGGAGGCGGAAGTATTATTTTATTTGTACTACTATTTTTTTTACTAAAAATCAGGAGGAAAAAATACACTTCAGCATCAAACGGGATCTGAAATATTCAAAAAATAAAGGGCCCGAAATAAATTGCAAGCCCTTTATTTTTCCCGGATCAATGGCAGTTGGGATTGCCGTTGCAGTTTGATTTGGGAGGCTGCACGTCGTCTTCTACGGCTTGTTTGGCATTACCTGAAACAGGAGAAATTTCTTTTTCTGAACAAGCAGAGGCAAGCAATAACATAAGTACAAATGACAATAGCGTTTTCATAAGATATCCGTTTAGCAAACTTCCACCGCGGAAATTCAGTGGTTAAGGGAAAGTGGAATGGACATTCCCCCCGGAATCCGAAAATTTTTATTGAAAACAGGTTACTTTTTTTTGCTGAAAGGAATAAATAGACAAAACCCTCAACGATGTTATGGCTCAGTTTACCGATCAGGAAATAATTGATACATTATTGAAGCGTGAAAAGCGCAGTACAAATGCTGTGGTGGAGCAATTGTATCGTCAGAATAAAAAAGTGATTTCCCAATTTGTATACACCAGAGGGGGAAACGAAATGGATGCCGAGGATTTGTTCCAGGAGCTGATGACCATATTTTTAAACAATGTATGGCACGGCCAGTTTGTCCTGCGCGACAATGTCAAGATCAGTACTTATCTGTATGGAACTGCCCGGAACAGATGGTTAAAAAAAAACCAGAGTAAAAATTCGGGTTATCAGCGAAATTTTAAATTCTGGCAAAACCAGAATAATGAAATCCCGGATGAGCCCGATCCATTGCACCAGATGATCGAAGAAGAAGAAGATGCCGGAAGCCTTGCCCTATTCCTTAAGCTCGACGAACAGGATCAGGCCATTTTAAGGGCTTTTGTTCAGGAAAAATTAACGATGGAAGAAATTGCTGAAAAATTTGAACTGACCAATGCATCAGCGGCTAAAACCCGAAAATACCGGGCAATGGAAAAATTAAGAAAATTAATTGGCGTATTCAAAACAATAGGACCAAATGAAAAGACCAGATAACAAATTGGAAGAACATGAGTGGATTGAGCAATATGTGAAGGGGAAAATGACATCAGAAGAAAAAAGCGACTTTGAAAACGAAGTGAGAGATGATACGGAACTTGCATTGGAAGTAAAACATTTCCAGCGGACCCATTTGCTGATAGAAGAGGCTTTTCTGGAAGAAGGTGCGCTTGCCACGATCCGCAGTTTGCAGGCCAGTGATCGGAAGAAAGAAAAGACTGTCCACATTTTCAGGTATTTTTCCATAGCTGCATCCATCAGCATTTTGTTTATAGCATACCTGTCACTTAGCATGCCGGAATTCCCGGATTCCGAAAATGATTTTACCGTTGTACGCAGCACCAATGCAACCAGTATGTCCGCAAATCAACGGGCGGTTTTTGATCAGTTTTTTGAAGGACAAGCGCACATTGTGGAGGGGCAATATGTCATGGCGGTCCGCAATTTTGAAAAAGTACTCGAATCGGATGATCTGAGGCCATATTTTCGCGAAGCCGCACAATGGCATTTGATCGTTGCCTATATGAAAAGCGGAGATCTTTCACGTGCTCAGAAGCTGTATAAGAACTTCGACAATTGCACGGATTGTGAATATCAGGTAAGCCGCGTGAACAGGTGGAAAATCTGGTGGCAAATTAACCTGCAAAAACTGGTCTGACGGCCCGCCGGTATTATCATTAATGTAAATTCCTCTAACACCACAGACAATGCGCTTACCATGGAACCGCAGATCCGAAAACCTGACCGAACTCCTTGGCGGATTTCCATCGAAACCTTTACCCGCAAAACTACTCGGACATGTGGTTGCTGCTTTTGGGACGAGCGTGGCAGCACATATCCGGAAGATAAAATTACGCCCCGACAGAGAAGAAGAACTAAACCGGGAAGTTTTTGTAGAACTCACTTCTTTGCTTCTTGATAAATACCACGACTGGAATAAACTGAAACTTTCGGACGTCCAAAATCTGATTCCCGATGTGATTATGGCCACACGCTGGAAGTTGCGGATCAATGGATTCGAATATCCTGAAACCACTGGACAACTCGCCCGGGAAGGAATGGCGGTTTTGCCGGGTTTAAAAGAAATGCTGAATAATTTCCTGAAAGATAAGTCTGATACAATAAGAAAATCACTGGTCCAGAATTACATAAATACCACCAGAGACGTGGAATCCGTGACAGAACGGGCGCTCAGATGCCAGATTGCATATTTGAGACACAACGCAATAAACAGACAAACCATTTTGATGTGGAATGAAAATTATCAGCTTGGTTTAAAGGGCAGGAGTTTGGAAGTCTATCTGAATGAGCAACTGGCATTGTATACGTATTTTTTTAAGGGTGAAACCAAAGCTGTTTTTCTGAATGAAATTCGGATCAGGCTCCGCGAATATGTCAATGCACGTATTTCCGGCCGGGCAAGAGATCTGGTAGAAAAGGATATTATTCAGGATATTTTTATGGCATTTTTCAACGAGAAGAAAGTGCATTCTAAAAGTCCTGAGCAGTTTTTTGTAGATAAAAGTCTTCGTTCCTACTTTGTAAGCCTGGAAAGAGATAAAAAGATCATTGCAAAATATCGGACAGAATATCAGGCAAGACCGGACATTCTGTTCGTGGAGGATACCTGGGTCGAAGAAAAGGAAGAAGGATTTTCGGATGAATTGCTTGTCATTTTGAAAACCTGTCTGAAAAAACTTAATAAAAATTGCCGGGATATGATCGATAAAAGAATATTCGGGGATTATTCTGATTCAATATCTTTGGCGGATGTGGCGAGTCTATTGGATGTTCCATATAAAACTTTGGAAAAGCAGGCTTCGGTTTGTTATCAACAGCTTCGCGAATGTGTGATTTCTAATTCAAAACAGAGAGGCTTTCGCCTGAAAACAATATGGATGAATCGTTGAGAAGCCGTATTATCAATGCTGCAAGAACCGGAAAATTAACGGAGGAACAATATCGCATTTACCTCAAACTTTTGGACGAAGATCCGTACTTTTCAGAGGATGTGAAATGGGAAGAATTCTGGGAGCAATATCTGCCTGTTAGTCATGATGAAGCGCTTTACAATGCTGCTTCCAGCCTGAAAATTTCTAAAAAGGAGCCGATTATAAGGAGGGTTAACTATGCAATTGCGGCAGGCATCGCCCTGTTTCTGGTTTCGGGATGGTTTGTTTTGCAGCAGTTTTTGAAAAAAGACCGGCCAACTTTTGCAGGCGCCAAAACTGTGGAATTGTTCAGCGGAGATGGTCTTGTGGAAGGACAGCTTGGTTATGCCGAAGGAGACATGGGCATTGGGGAGCGTACGTGGCAATTGTGGGAATCGAAGGACCAGAAAGAAAAGATCAGCTATCAATTTTGCAGTGATACGCTCCGGCTCTATTTCAGGCAAATTGAGGATACTACTGCATTTGTTTCAGATTATCGCCTCACTTATCTTTCAAAAGACCAGAGCTATTATCTGGTTTCCAAAACCAAAACAGCTTTAAAATTGATTCCTTGTACTGCACAATCCCGGAAACTTGCTGAATGAAAGTCTATATACCCTGCCTCATTTTATTTTTCTGCGCACACATGATCTATGCGCAGCAAGCCATTGAACCCTGCGACTGTTCGGTCTTAAACAGCCCTGAGAAAGAATATTTTTCGGATGAAAAACAAGCGGATTCATTGTTTCAAACCTACATCACGTCGCTTTGGAAGTACTCGAAATTGAGGAGACTGGAAGATCCTTTCATGATAAAGGAAGCCGGTGCCTGCACTTCTCCCGTATCGATGGTTTGTGAAACGGTTCTGGCAAGCGGGCGCAGGAAAAATATCCGTTTGGTACTGTATAATGATTACTTCCTGAAACGGCTCAATGCGCGTAATAGTCCGGTCACGCTGGCAGACAAACATGTATTGCTACATGAACTGGGGCATCACGTCCTGGGTCATCATAAAAATGCACGCAGCATCGAAGCGCTTAATATTCCTTATGATAAAGAAGTTGCAAATCCCAGGCTTTGGAACAAATATGGTGCGGATAATCCTATGGCTCAGGAACTTGAAGCGGATATTTATGCAGTATGGGCTCTGTCTAAACTTGAAAAAGGCTTTACTGTGGACAAGCTGATAAGGGAATTTAACGGTAAAATGATGGCCGATCTGAATAAACGTCCTGATCTGGCCAGGCAGAGCAGCAGCAAACATCCGCTGTTTAAAGACCGTATTGAAACCATGAAAAAATACGAAACCGAAATGCTCCGAAAACAGGAGAAAATTGTGGCGCGCAATTATTTCGCTGACATTGCAAGTTCGGCATACCTGGCCCTATGGCCGGAATCGTACGTGTATGACATATCGGTCAGCGCGGGGACAGCCCTGACGGGAAAGCCTGATTTTTCGGTTTCAGGCGAGAAAACAGATGCATTTTTGTATCCCTTAAAAGAATTTAAAAATTATCATATCGGTCTGTCAGTTAGTCGCTTTCGTTGGGACAAGCCGTTACAATCCGAATTGGATGTTCAATATTCACAACATCAGTACGGCACCACGATTAATACCAGTGAAGGGGAAAATCTGATTGAAACGCTGCGTATTCATTATCTGACTTTTTGCCCCAAGCTGACATGGAATAGTATTGGTGCGTCCAACCATTCCATGTTGCGTTCTCTTCGGTTTGGGTTATTCTCGAGTATTGGGCTAAATGCGCGGCTGCCGATCGGCAAAGTGGATTACACCAATTTTATCGCTTCTGCTTCGGTGCCAAAATCGTCGTTTTCCTTTGGACCAAAAGTCACGGTGGGTGCTGCTGTCTTAAGGAAATCTTTCCTTCCCCGCGGATTCAAAGTTTTGTTCAGTTATGACCCGCAATGGATCCGGCTGAAAGCTGAGCCAAAACCAAAAACCATTTCGCACAACCTGGAAATGACCCTTCAATATTCCATTGTAAGAAAATAATTTTATTTTTTTCTGAAAGCTGTTACCTCTCTTGCCCGGCGGGAATATATTACTACAAGACCGCGACCCGCTGTATTTGTTTGGAAAAATTTATACGCATTCCTGGCGCCGACATGAATCAGTAAACCCTCTTCTATCATTTTTAGCCCGATGTTCGCTTATGAAAAAGCTATCTATTTTCGTTTTATTACTTACCACTTCCAGTCACGTTTTTGCCCAGGAGTTAAAAGTTGCTCCAATTGTCGGGATCAATTTCACCAATAATATTTTCTCCCAACTCTACAAGGAAGAAATAAGAAGTGGTTACGCAAACGCGAAATTTCAGCCTTTGCTGCGGTTTTCACTCGGAGGCATTGGGGATTACGCCTATACAGATAACCTGAGTTTCAGGTCCGGTTTACTTTTGAATTTTAAAGGGTCACAAGTCAAAGGAAGTGACGAAACGGGAAACGAAACCGTAAAAATTAAAACTTCTTACCTGGAAATACCTCTATGGGTTGCTTACAGGTTGGGAGAAACAGGAATTTTACTGACCGGCGGTCCCAACATCGGTTTTGCAATGGGTGGTAAAGTGAGGTCTAAAGGTAAAATGACTTACTACGGAGAAACAGAGACATTTGACGATACTGATCAACTCGATATTGGCGGTGATGCCTATGAAGACGACGTTAAACCATTGGATATCAGTTTCAGTATTGGTGTAGCCAAGGAAATATCAATGGCCGGCAAACTGCTTGAAGTTTCGGTAAATATTCAGCCGTCGCTGATGTCGTGGAGTACCACATCAAAGATAGAATCGAAGTATTCTGCGCGAAATTTTGTAGTCGGTTTCCGGGCTGCTTATTTCTTTTCCTTTAAATAGTTTAAGCACCGGATTAACGTACGCAGGGTCATTCCTCAAATTCAATTTAACGAATCTATGGTATGAAAACTTTTACAGCTTTATCGATCATCATCTTACTAAGTTTTGAAGGGTTGCATGCGCAAAATACCCAAAAACAGGATTTGATATTTAAGAAAAACAACACCATTCTGGAAGCGTCCATTGATACCATTTATGCCGGCGTCATTCATTACAAGCTGTTTTCGCAACCTGGCGGAAGTATGCGCAGGTTAAATTTAACAGAAGTTTCCAAAATCAAATTTAGCGACGGTACGACAAGCGAAATAACAAATGGAATAATGTCATCCGGGCTCGAAGTGGCAATAGACAGTATGCCAATGTCCAGGGAAACGGCTAAAAAGCAAGCAGAGAAGGAAGTGATATCTTCTAAAAAAGAGAGCGAAATTATTACTGAAACCAGGAAAAGCACACCAAAAGAGCCTGAAAAGAGTAATGTTCTGGTAGAGAAAAATGCGGTAGAAACCAACAGTTCCAAACAGCCGCGCAGTGAACCGACAAAACCTTTTCATATGCTCAGCACAGGTATTGGCGGTGAATTTATTTATTATCCGGGATTTGTAAATAAATCGTGGTCCAACAAAGGATCGGGCTTTGCACTGGATTATGCTTATGGCGGCAGTATCAGAGTCGATTTTCGGCCGGTGGAATTCGCCGCTTTGTCCATTACTGCCGGTTATAGTTCTTTTGAACTTGAACGTCGTTTCAAACCGGAGCAAGACCTGACTTTGGAAACGCTGTATAGTGAGAACCAAACATTTACGCAGGTACCTCTTTCTGCGGGATTGAAGTTTTTTGTCAAAAATAAATATTACGTAATGCCTCAGGCGGGAATAAGTCTGGTCAAAACAAAGGTGGAAACCAGCGCCGATCATCCTTCTCCTGATGTGAAGGAAAGTTACAATACAAAACCGGTCAATTACGGCCTGGGAGCAGGTATTGAAGTGGATACAAAAGGCGCAATTTTTTTCGATCTCAGCTTCCGTTACCAGTATCTTGATGTTAAGGATTTTAATGTAACGTCATTATCGCAATCTTACTCAAAACCACTCAGTTCGATCTCCTTTCGGGTTGGTATCGGTTTTAGATCAAAATAATTTTCCTCCTCTATCTTTTATATTTTTTAACCGGTATGATCATGAAAACTACGCGCTATTTCGTTTTGTTTCTATTGATTTTTACAACTATTTTTCAGGCCGGATGCCGTAAAAAAACCATTGATATTGCGGCACCAGCCGTTATTATTGATGGTACGCCATCCGTAGCTTCTATGTCGGGACAGTCGATCAGCTTTTCTGCTGATCAGTTGCAATTTTCGGTTGACCTATACGTCGTTAATAAAAATGGACAGCACGTTGCGGGTCTGACCAGGAGCAATTTTTCGATTTCAAAGACTTCCACACTTACCTACACTTTAAATGATGTTAAATCAGTAGGGCAGACTGCCAAAGCCGGATATTCAGCCATGATGTTATTGGACCAATCGGGCAGTATTTCTTCTTCTGATCCGAATAATCTCAGGATTGAAGCCTCCAAAATTTTTATCAAAAGTCTGGGCGCAAAGGATAATGCTGCGTTGTCAAGTTTTAGCGGAAGTTCGATTTTTTATCACCGTGGATTTAGCCGTGATACTTTGATGCCTTTCAAAACACTGGACTCATTGCGCGGCAGAGTTGGCGGAGGAACGCCGTTATACGAGTCCGCTATTCTGGCCACCAATTACACTGCTTTGAAAGCGCCGAATGAAAATAAAGCCTTGCTCGCATTTACCGACGGAGAGGATACCGGATATTCATCAATTGCGGCGGTAATAGCCAATTCGCTCAAAAACAATATCCCGATTTATTCCATTGGATTGAGCAATAGTGTCGACGAGGTAGTGCTTTCTCAAATGGCAAATGAAACGGGAGGAGCGTTTTTCTGGGCAAAGGATGCCAAGCAGCTGGTCACTTCCTTTGGTACATTAGGCAATTTGCTTCATGGTTCCGCCCGGCTTTACAGAACTTCCTGGACTGTAAGGCGGTCGAGCGGAACCTGGAGAGTCGGCGACGTGGTGACGGGTACGATTGTCATTACACTCCCGACAGGAGAATTGGTCGATTCTGCTTTTTACTTCAAAGTGAAATGAACTGCCGACTTAAATGACCATTGCGCCAAGATTTTCGCTGGCCGCTTCTCCGGCCGCTTTTTTGATCAGATCCATATCAGATTTAAGACGCTGACTGAAAAGTGCAATGTCAAAACTGTGCACAACGATGTTGCAACCCACTTTCATCCATTGGATCTGGCGTTCGGGTTCCAGTGAAAAATGGATTCCAATTGCTAGTCCGTGACTTCTGGTTTTTTCGATGATGGCCGTAACTGCTTTTTCAAAATCAGGATGATCGTATTGTTCCGGGATTCCCAAACTTACCGAAAGGTCGTGTGGGCCGATAAATACAGCGTCAAGACCGGGAACGGACAGAATTTCGTCCAGCTTTTCCATGGCAGGAACACTCTCAATGTTGGCAATGCAAATATTGTCTTTATTAACTTTATCCACATAATCCTTCACATCAGCCGGAATTTCTCGAATACTTCTCAGATAATCATAAAGCAATTCTCCTTTTAACGGACGGTATTTTGTTGCTCCTACAAGTTCAATAATTTGGTCTTTGAATTCAATATATGGTGCGACAACGCCCAATGCGCCTCCGTCTATAACCTGACAGGCCAGGAAAGGATCTGGACAAGGAATCCGGACGATCGGCGTAATGTCCAGAGCACGGAATTGCCTGCAGAGAGCCGCCAATTCATTTCTTCCGAGCGGAATATGCTCGGTATCAATAAATACAAAATCAAGTCCTGCACGCTTTACAGCGGCCGGCCACATCGGGCCGGTAGCCGTGATGCAGGTTCCATATACGTTTTCTCCGCTATTCAGCTTTTGTTTAAGGCTTAGATTTGACATAAAAATTTGCCGGATAAATTCTGTTTTAATATTTATGTGCCGCTAATCTGGCGATTCTCGTGTTTTTTTACGGTCGTAAATCAGTTAAAACGGACCTCGAACCGCACCGGCCGCCCGGTGTTTACTTCAAACTTTTTACATTTCACCTGGCACTAATTTTCCTTTATCAGCCAAATCTCAGTAACCTGGGATCCTCTTTCGCCTTCTCCGCAAGTCCAGACAAAAGTTACTTTTCCATCGGTTATTGCAGTTTTTGGTAAATCAAACTCAAAAGTTGGCTTTTCTCCTGTTCGCAAAAAGTCATGGATAAGCTGTCCGTTTTCCGTTGACATTTTCATTTTTGAACGGAACCTGCCGGTATAGGAAATCCTGATCTTGTAGCTTGCATCAGGATCAAGATCATCATAGTGGATTTTCAGCGGCTGCTCATACAAAGTTTTGGCCTGTTTCATCCATACTTTCGGCGTGATCTGCCCTTTGAAGCCAGTCGCTTTAATTTCATCCACCCATTCTTCTCCCACAAGCCCGACGCCAAAACCCGTGCGTGGCGAAAGTAAACTGCCCGGATCCTTTTCCCAACTGAGATTGGGAACCACGCGATGCCAGCTTTCGGGATCACCAAAATGGTCATAAAAGCCTCCCGGACCAGGGTCGGTGCGGTGTAATATTTCATTTATTTTTTGAACCCTTTCTTCAACCGATTGCAGCTTTTCTATTTGTTGAATTTGATCCAAAAGCCATGGCGAATCATTTATCGGCATGTTCATTAAATCAATGAAATTGCCTCTTCCCGACATGGCGCCATGTTTTTTCATGGTCAATTGTGCACCAATACTTTTAAACAACGAATCGGCAAGCGACTCGCATTTTGCCTGATAATCAGGAAGAATGGGCTCTTTCCACGCTTTTTCCAGCGTTTCTCTTGATTTTTTCAATGCATCGGTAGCTGTTGCTGCTGTTGCATTTGCCAAAATCCGCTTTGCTTTTTCTTCAAGATCCGTTTCGTAAATCAACCGTTCACGTGTGTAAGCATCAAAGTAAGCCCGGATCAATCCCATCTGGAAACGGGGATTTTGCAGCATTTTCAACGAAGCGTCTTTTTCTATTTGCTGCCATTGCAGAAGTGTGCGGTTCACACCTTCATTGGCAAGTAATTCTCCTTTCCAATTGCGTTCCAAAGCGGTCAATCCCTGAGCAATGGCTTCGGTTTTGCGCGCATCTATAAACAATCTTGCGTAATCTCTGAGTGTTTCGATGACAGGTGTTTCCGGGTCCCAGTCCTGATCGCTCCATACGAATTTATTCACGTCATCATTGGTGCCCTCCGAATAACTGATACTTCCCACGCCAAATTCGTCAAATGCATTGTGAATGGCTTTTTCATCGTGTGGACGCGGATTTATACTTTCGCGTCCCAACGTCATCGCATAAGCAAGATCCCAGTTTGGAACCGGATACTGACAGCTGTAATTGTGGGTAATGTCGGGATAATGCCTGATCGGAATGGACGGTTTTACGAGTTGACGGATTTGCTGAACCGGAAGTTTTATCCATGGACCAAAAACAACACCGCCGAACCATGCATATTCTTTGTTTACATGAGCGAAAAAACTGTCGAACCACTTTTGTGTTGGCTTAAAAACCTGAGGTGAAACCCAGATTTTTGCATTGGGATGATACTTTTTTAACAATTCAGCTTCTTTTTCCAGCCATGCAAAAAGGACATCCGGTTCAAGATCTCCAGGATCTCCTGCAGGAACAAACACGGCATTTAACATTGGCAAAATCGAAAATATTTCCTCCCTTTCTTTCAATTCTCTTTGAATGGAGTCGGGGTGACTGTAATTTTTCCCAAGATTGGGATACCAGATCGAAACGTCCAAACCATATTCTTTGCAAATTCTGGATTGTTCCACAATCATTTTAATGGCAGGCAGTTTCATATGCGGACTGCTGAAATCATCGTCCGTTCGGGGAGGCATGATTTCAATATGATTGGCTCCAAAAAGTGCCAGATCACGAATGTACTGGTCGAATTGTGCTACACTGAAAGCGTCGTAAGCATTGGTTTTGGGTCGGTAGCCAAGCTGATGTCCGCGAATGGGGTA
>Ga0247803_1001743_pt1 | contig 11230 bp, 9 predicted proteins | sample UWRJL014104B1_FD_180928 | JGI IMG/M metagenome (GOLD analysis project Ga0247803, IMG submission 180928) | Plant litter microbial communities from Arlington Agricultural Research Station in Wisconsin, United States - UWRJ-L014-104B-1 | ecosystem: Environmental > Terrestrial > Plant litter >...
GCTGCCCCTGCTGATAAAAATGTCAAGGCTCCGCTCACCTGGGAAACCATTCAGCAAAAGGTGTGGGCTGCCACTTTGCGCAAGCGAACCAGAACTGAAATATTCGTAAATATTTTCTCGGCAATCGCTTTAATGATCGTCGGACACTTGCTGTTCACGTTTATAACCTACGACAGACTTTCCATACTATGGGATGAACTTGAACTGAATGAAAGCTTCTTCCTATACGTTTTAGGCGGTTTTGTTGCTCAAATGATCGATGGTGCGCTGGGGATGGCTTATGGCGTAACGTCCGCCACTTTCCTGCTGACAATCGGTGTTCCGCCATCGGCAGTCAGCGCAAGCGTTCATACTTCTGAAATTTTTACGAGTGGTGTTTCCGGATATATGCACCTTAAATTCGGAAATGTAAACAGCAAATTATTCAAGAAAATCCTTTTCCCGGGCGTGCTGGGCGCAATTCTTGGAGCTTACCTCCTCTCGTCACTGGAAGGATACATTTACATTATCAAACCTTTGGTGGCAGTTTACACCCTGATACTGGGAATTCTTATCATACAAAAAGCGTTGAAGAAACGTATTGAAAAGCGTCCTATCAAGAAGATCGGATGGCTGGCATTGGCAGGAGGAACGCTGGATTCCATTGGCGGAGGGGGCTGGGGGCCTATTGTGACATCAACATTGATTGCAAGGGGACGTCACCCGAAATATACCATTGGTTCGGTAAATCTGGCGGAGTTTTTCGTGTCGCTGGCAAGTTCTGTCACCTTTATCACCATCATTGGATTTTCTCACTGGCAGGTGGTTTTGGGGCTGATTTTAGGAGGAATGGTAGCTGCACCGATTGCGGCAAACCTCTCGAGACGATTACCTATAAAAACAATGATGATCATGGTTGGTACCATCGTAATTATTGTGAGTATGAGGATAATTTACATGGTCCTTTTTGGCTGACAGATAATGCCAATAGCTGCTGGCTTTTGGCAACTCGCTCGGGCCAGTCGGTAGTAAGATCAATAAAAAATTAAGTAATCAAAAGATCTTTTGATCAACAAATTAAGAAGTATTCATTTCCAAAGCTAAAAGCAAATAGCTATCAGCTTACAGCTTATTTTTATATGAAAAAGCAAACCAAAGCAATACGTACCCAGTCGAAAAAAACCCATTACCGTGAGCATTCTACGCCATTATTCCTGACAAGCAGTTTCACTTTTGAAAGTGCAGAACAGGGAAAAGCGCTTTTTGAAGAAACGGAAGACGGAAATATTTACAGTCGTTTTTCCAATCCGAGTGTTCAGGAATTTGTAGACAAAGTTTGTCTGCTGGAAGATTGTGAGGATGGAGTAGCGACTGCAACAGGTATGGCCGCGGTATTTGCGAGTATGGCTGCGCTGTTGAAAAGCGGTGATCACATCTTGGCTTGTCGTGCGCTGTTTGGATCTGCACACCAGATCATTACGCAAATTATCAGCAAATGGGGAATCACGTATACGTACTTGGATGCAGATGCAAGTGAGGCGGAATGGGAAGCTGCTGTATTGCCTAACACGCGCATGATTTATCTGGAAACACCTTCAAATCCGGGTCTGGACCTGGTGGATCTGTCAATGATTGGCAGAATTTGCAAGAAACATAAATTGATATTTAATGTAGATAATTGCTTTGCCTCTCCTGCATTGCAAAATCCCGTTGAATTCGGTGCTGATCTGGTTGTTCATTCGGCAACGAAATTTATGGACGGACAAGGACGTGTTTTAGGAGGAATTGTGGTTGGTAAAAAAGAATATATCAAAGAGTTACGCTTTTTCTGCCGCCAGACCGGCCCGTCGATGTCCCCGTTTAATGCATGGGTATTGAGTAAAAGTCTGGAAACGTTAAATTTAAGGATGGAAAAGCACTCTTCGAATGCTTTGGCACTGGCGACAGCTTTGGAAAGCCATCCTGATGTAAAAACTGTAAAGTATCCGTTTTTACCTTCACATCCTCAGCACGAACTGGCTAAAAAGCAAATGAGTGCTGGAGGTGCAGTGGTAACAATTGACCTTGAAGGTGGTTTTGAACGTGTGGCGGCATTTATGGACGCACTGGAAATTGCATCTCTTTCATCAAACCTTGGAGATACAAGAACGATTGTTACCAATCCTTACACGACGACACATGCAAAACTAAAACCGGACGAAAAACTGGCTTTGGGAATTACGGAAGGTCTGATACGCATTTCAGTTGGTTTAGAAGACATTGAAGATCTGATCGAAGATTTCACAAACGCGGTCGAGGTGTCGGTTAAAAGTGATATATTGGAGTAAATAAAAGATGAAGGACGCAGAGAAATTCGGTGAAGCTTGTTAAACTCCGTCGCTGTCTGTGCAATAATATAAGACAATCACCATGAACACTAACATATCCTCTTTACACGCCGCCATTGAAGGCAAAAGTGAAACAGAATCACTGGCTATCCTGGCTGATCTGTTTCCTGGCGAAGTTGTATTTTCGACAAGCTTAGGCTATGAAGACCAGGTCATTACGGATTTCATTTTAAAGAACAATCTGAACATTTCCATTTTCACTCTGGATACCGGCAGGATGTTTAACGAAACGTACATGACATTACAAAAGACGAATAACCGTTACGATTCCAAGATTAAGGTTATGTATCCGCAGACGGAATCCGTAGAGCAGCTTATGTCTTCAAAAGGACCTCTAAGTTTCTATGAATCGGTTGAAAACAGGAAAGAATGCTGCTTTATCCGTAAAGTAGAACCGTTAAACCGGGCTTTGAAAGGAGCAAAAATATGGGTGACGGGTATCCGGGCAGAACAGTCGGGAAACCGTCAGTCTATGAGTAAGCTGGAAATAGACGAAGCACATGATCTGATTAAGTTTCATCCGATCCTGGACTGGAGTTTTGAAGAGGTCAAAAGTTATGTAAAATCCAATGGAATTCCTTATAATCCATTACATGACAAAGGTTTTGTAAGTATTGGATGCGCACCTTGTACACGTGCCATTCAGGAAGGAGAAGATTTTCGTGCGGGACGCTGGTGGTGGGAAGATGAATCGAAGAAAGAGTGTGGGTTGCACGCGAAATAGCGGCTATCGGAAAACCGTTGTGAATAATGAAAGTTCAGGAGTTAAAATAATAAGTTCTTATTGCAGCTAAAAGCCAATAACGGTCCGCCGCGCGGCTATAGCTAAAAGCTAAAAAAACATGTCAATTTCAGTTAAAGAAGTGTCGGATATCAGTGATCAGGAAGCAGACGAAAGGCGTAAAACACCTGATTATCTGGATCAGTTAGAAGCGGAAGCCATTTATATCATGCGCGAAGTAGCCGGTCAGTTTGAGCGTCCTGCTTTGTTGTTCTCCGGTGGAAAAGATTCCATTACTTTGGTCCGTCTTGCCCAAAAAGCATTTGCACCTGGTAAAATCCCTTTCCCTCTTGTTCACGTTGATACAGGACATAATTTTATTGAAGCGATTAATTATCGTGACGAACTTGCAGAAGCCATTGGTGCAAAACTCGTTGTACGTTATGTAGAAGATACCATTAAAACAAAAGGCCTGAAAGAGCAAACGGGTAAAAACGCAAGCCGTAACTGGCTGCAAACCTTTACTTTGCTCGATACCATTGAAGAATTCGAATTCGACGCCTGTATTGGCGGTGCCCGTCGTGATGAAGAAAAAGCCCGTGCAAAAGAGCGTATTTTTTCTTTCCGTGATGAATTCGGTCAATGGGATCCAAAACGCCAGCGTCCTGAACTTTGGAACCTGTTTAATGGACGTATCAGCAAAGGTGAAAATGTACGTGTTTTCCCGATTTCAAACTGGACAGAACTTGACGTTTGGGCTTATTTGAAAAGAGAAAAAATTGCATTGCCTTCGATTTATTTCGCTCATGAACGCGAGTTGATTTTAAGAGACGGACGTTTGCTCAATAACACTCCGGTCATTGAAAAAGACGAAAACGATCAAATCGTTACCCGTCAGGTACGTTTCCGTACAGTTGGCGACATGACTTGTACCGCCGCTGTGGAATCCACCGCTGCAACTTTGGATCAGGTTATTGCTGAAATTTCTATTTCAAGGATCAGCGAACGCGGAGAAACCCGTATCGATGACCAGCAAACCGAAGCAGCCATGGAAGACCGTAAAAAGGGCGGATACTTTTAAATGAGTTTAAAGTTTATAAGTTTAAAGTTCTCAGACTTTAAACTCGAACGACTCATAAACTTTATACTCATAAACTTATATACTAAAAAAGTGGATTTACTACGATTTATAACAGCGGGATCAGTCGATGATGGCAAAAGCACATTGATCGGACGACTGCTTTACGATACAAAAAATATATTAGCAGACCAGATGGAAGCCATTGAACGTGCGAGCAAAAGCCGTAATGATGGTGAAATCGATCTTGCATTGCTTACCGACGGACTTCGTTCGGAACGTGAGCAGGGAATTACCATTGATGTTGCCTATAAATATTTCCAGACTCCAAGCCGGAAGTTTATCAGCATTGACGCGCCAGGGCATATTCAATACACCAGAAACATGGTTACCGGCGCTTCCAACGCTGACTTGGCCGTCATTCTTGTCGATGCGCGCCATGGTGTGGCCGAGCAAACCCGCCGCCATTCCTTGATCGCCTCCATGTTGGGTATCCCTCATGTTGTGGTGGCCATTAACAAAATGGATTTGATCGGAAACTCGGAGGAGGCATTTCTTGAGATTGAAAAATCTTATATTGAACTGGCTGAAAAGCTGAATATCAAAGACCTGACGATTATTCCGGTAAGTGCTTTGAATGGTGATAACATTGTTGACAGATCGGTGAACATGCCTTGGTATAAAGGTGAAACTTTGCTTTCTGTGCTTGAAACGGTGAATGTGCTAAAAGATCAGAATCAGGAAGATGGCCGTTTTGCGGTACAATACGTGATTCGTCCCCAGACAGAGGAACTGCACGATTACCGTGGTTACGCTGGCCGGATCCAAAGCGGAACCTTCAAAAAAGGAGATGCGATCAAGGTTCTTCCTTCCGGACAAGAGTCGCGCATTGCAAAAATTGAATTTGGAGGAAACGAAATTGAGGAAGCCTCTGTTTTAGAATCTGTAACGATTTTGTTGGAAGACGATGTGGATATCAGTCGTGGCGATATGATTGTTTCGGCAAATAATTCTCCCATCGTCAGCCAGGATCTGGAAGTAATTGTGTGCTGGATGGATGACAAAAAGACATTGAAGCCAGGTAATAAATATGTTCTTCAGCATGGAACTTCGAGGTCACGCTGTTCTGTGAGAGACATTGAATACCGGATAGATATCAACTCTTACGAAAGATTGGGTGATGTGGAAAGTCTGAAACTGAATGACGTTGCAAGAATCGTTTTACGTACAGCACAACCGATCGCTTACGATCCGTATCAAAGAAACCGGGCAAACGGTGCTGCAATTTTGATCGACGAAACGTCAAATGTGACTGTGGGCGCGTGTATGATGGAGTAAAAAAACACTAAATTGATCGTGCCAATTTATTATTTGCCCCGATCAATTTTTTAATGAGAATTAATATACTATTCCGATAGGTTTAAGAATTATATCACCATGAGTAATTTAGTAATTTCAGAAAAGGTAGCTGATGTAGCAAAACGGGACATCATTGATTTGAACAACAAAATCAATGCGTTCAATACTGGTGAAACTCCGGAGGAAGCTTTCCGTAAATTTCGTCTGACGCGGGGTGTTTACGGGCAGCGCCAGCCTGGTGTACAAATGATCCGGATCAAACTTCCCTTTGGACGTATCACCGCGGATCAGCTTGTACGCATTGCGGATACCTCTGATAAATTTGCGACGGGAAATCTGCATGCTACGACGCGCCAGGATATTCAGCTTCACTTCGTAAAACTTTCCGATTCGCCACAACTTTGGGCCGATCTGGAAGATGCCGGAATTACTTTAAAAGAAGCTTGCGGTAATACAATTCGTAACGTTACGGCATCATCGGTAGCAGGAATTGATCCAGAAGAACCGTTTGACGTAACGCCTATGGCTCATTCGATATTTACCTATTTCCTTCGTAATCCCATCAACCAGGATATGGGACGGAAATTTAAAATTGCGATTTCTTCCTCAGAAAAAGATTCGGCTCTGGCTTTTATCCATGATGTGGGCCTGATCGCGAAAATGGGTACAAATGAGGCAGGCGAAACGGTAAAGGGTTATAAAGTTTTGCTTGGTGGAGGATTGGGTGCCCAGCCTTTTTCTGCACAAACTGCATTCGAATTTTTAGAAGAAAAAGAAGTAATTCCTTTTATTGAAGGTGTGCTACGTGTTTTCGACCGTTATGGAGAACGTGTAAGACGCCATAAAGCCAGGATGAAATTCCTGCTCAACGATATGGGATTGGAAGGAATGATGGCAAAAGTGAAGGAAGAACGTACTGCGCTTAAAAACAAAGTATTTACAATCCCTTCTGACTTGTTCGAAACACCCGTGACTTCTGCTGATTATGCTCCGCGTAATTCAGTCAGTGAAGAAGTTATTTTGGATATCGCTTCTCAAAGCATTGAAGAATCAAGCATTGAAACGTTTAAGAAATGGCTTAAAACCAATGTTTTTGAACAAAAACAAAAAGGCTGGTATGCAGTTCAGTTGCGCGTTTTGCTTGGAGATATGCATTCCGATACAGCACGCAGCCTCGCAGATGTTGTAAGAAAATATGCTGCCGACGATATTCGTGTGACGGTTAATCAAGGATATATTTTGCGTTTTGTTAAAGGCGAAGATCTGGTTGCTATTTACCAGGAACTGAATAAATTAGGACTGGCCAGTCCGGGTTTTGACAGTACGATGGATATCACAACCTGTCCTGGAACGGACACTTGTAATTTGGCAATCTCAAGTAGCTACGGAATTACACGTGTTTTGGAAGATGTCATGAAGGACGAATTTCCCGAAATGATGTATAACCAGGATATTAAGATAAAAATAAGCGGCTGTATGAACGGTTGCGGACAGCACAATGCGTCCAACATTGGTTTCCACGGCAGCTCCATCAAAAACGGCAAACTTGTACTTCCTGCTTTGCAGGTATTGCTCGGCGGAGGATTTTCCGGCGACGGCGTTGGTTTGATTGGCGATAAAGTCATTAAAGTCCCGACCAAACGCGGACCGGAAGCACTTCGTGCGATTTTTAATGATTACGAAGCCAATGCATTCGACGGTGAATATTTTAATCAATATTATACCCGCCAGACGAAAAATTATTTCTTCCAATTATTGAAGCCGATTGCGGATCTGTCTACGGTTCAGGACGACGATTACCGTGACTGGGACCATGACGAATTATTTAAAACCGAAATCGGTGTGGGTGAATGTGCGAGCGTTTTGGTTGACCTTGTTGCCACTACAATTACGGAGGGACAGGAAAAATTGAATCTTGCGAAAGAAAACTTCGAATCGGGTATCTGGGCTGATGCGATTTATCATGCATACAACGTCTTGATCACCGGTGCCAAAGGGTTACTGATGACGAGAGAAGTAAATACAAATACGCAGTACGGCATCATTAACGACTTCGAAAGTAACTTCGGTCAGCAGTTTAAATACGAAATTCCGTCAGAGTTTATTCTCCCTGATTCAGAGGAAACACCTTTCCGTTCCCTTGCTTTCAGTATTAATAAATTTGAGCCGACAGAGGCTTTTGCCACTTATTTCATTGGTACCGCCGGCAAATTTTTAGATTTTGTACGCAGCACCCGCGAGGCGCAGTTGATGGAAACCGGCGAACCTGTTTTGCAGGAGCTTTCATTTGGAAAAGACAGTTAGTAGCGAATAGCTATTGGCAATTAGCCAGTGCGGCAGCAAAGTAAAATCTTTATAAACTCAATCAATTAAAGAAGTCAGGTCTGTGTGCTCTAATCACAAGTTCTGACTTCTTTGACAATATTGTAGAGCTAATGCCTAATAGCTATTAGCTAAAAGCATCAAACAATGAAACTTACATTAATAGGTGCTGGTCCTGGTGATCCTGACCTGATTACCTTAAAAGGGATTAAAGCTTTGCAAAAGGCCAAAGTGGTCCTATACGATTCTCTAGCCCATCCAGCGCTTCTGGAATACTGCCCCGCTGATTGTGTGAAAGTTCTTGTTGGAAAACGTTTTGGAAAAACAAGTTGCGGACAGGACGAAATCAACAATTTGATCGTAGAATATGCAAATCAGTATGGCGAGGTAATACGTCTGAAGGGAGGAGATTCCTTTATTTTCGGCCGGGGTTACGAAGAAATTATCTTTGCTGCACAACACGGCATCGAATCTGAAATAATTCCGGGAATCAGCAGCAGCTATGCTGTTCCGGCTCTGGCTGGTATTCCGTTGACTTCAAGAGGTTTGAGTGAAAGTTTCTGGGTGATCACAGGAACAACGAAATCACATGCTTTGTCGAAAGATGTTGCGCTTGCAGCACAATCTACTGCCACTGTTGTTGTTTTAATGGGATTGCACAAACTGGACGAGATCGTTGGGATTTATGCGGGGATTGGTAAAATAGACGAGCCCATTGCAATCATCCAAAATGGGACACTTGAAAATCAAAAAGTCGTATCCGGCAGGATCAGTAACATTCAGCCGCTTGCAAAAATCAGTGAAATCAGTTCTCCGGCTATTATCGTAATTGGCCAGGTGGCTGCATTGCCTGATTTATCGCTGGAAAGTATTCAGACATTGATCAAAAGAGAGGATCTTCTCCCGGGATAAACTTTATTTGACTTACGGCATCCTGAGCAGCCACTTGAAATCAGGAAAGCTACTTTTACCTTCAAACTCCAAAAAATAAAGTATGCCGGCAAGCAGAAGATAACTTATAAAAAGCCATTTTTTCTTCTGCTCATACGCTTCTCTCTGATGAAAATAGTCGTAAACCATGGATGCAGAAAAGCCCATGATCATCAGAACAAAACAAAAAACGCCGCAATCCGTGCGATAACGTACGTAGGCACGTAAGGCCGGAGCTCCCAGTATCAGATACATCAGCCACATACCAAAACCCATCCGGTAAAGGTACATGCTTAAACGTTTATCGTTCTTTATATCGAATAATCCTTCTAACACAGCGCATTAACAATTGTTTGAATAAGTGAAGCTAAGAAATATTAAAAAGAAAAGCTAACATTTTATAAACATACGTTATATATGTAATATTGTAAAAATGTTTGCATGAACAGAACCGTTTCAAAAATATTTCTTTTTTTACTCAACGCGTTATCGCGTCTCTCCTGGAAAAATGCTTTCAGACTTTCGACAGGTTTAAAATGGCTCTTGTTTGATGTAGTTGGTTATAGAAAAGAAGTAATAAAAATTAACCTCAAAAACAGTTTTCCCGAAAAATCGGACTCAGAACTGAAAGCAATCGCCGAACGATTTTATCTCCATTTCACAGATCTGATTGTAGAAACCATCAAATTCCGCACAGCCAGTCCGGATGTTGTACGTGACCGAATTCGCGGTGACATCAGCATTATGGATGATTTTTACGCCAGCAAAACCAACATCATTTACCTGATGGGACATCGGGGAAACTGGGAACTGGCTAATTTGTTCTCATCTCTTTGCTTTACACATGAGTGCATCGTGGTGTACAAGCCGCTGCAAAATAAAGAATCAGAAGCCTGGTTTTTCGACCTTCGTACGCGCTTCGGTGCAACTCTGGTACCGATGGACCAGATTTTCCGCGAGTTGCAAAAGCCAAGAGAAAAACCATATGTTGTTGTTTTGGCCAATGACCAGTCGCCCAACCCCGGAACAGCTTTCTGGACCACCTTTCTGAATCAGGATACCGGCGTTTTCAGAGGCGTAGAAACCATTGCCAGACGATATAACCTGACTGTTCTTTATGCTGATTTTAGCAAAATACCTGACAAAAGAGGCTATTACCATGTTGATATCACCACGATAACACAGGAGCCGAAAAAGGTTGCCAACAACGAAATTTTAAAAAAGCAGTTGGGAATTCTGGAACAAAATATTTGCACACAGCCTCACAACTGGTTGTGGAGCCACCGACGATGGAAACATAAAAGACCTTCCAACTTAAAACCGGAGCAACTCGCAAGCATTGTAGTATAGATTCAAACTAATTTTATCCGGTTACAAAAAGTGCTGAAATCCGGAACTTATTTCTTCTTCCTGTTGCTTTTATTCTGCAAAAGCACATCAAAATGAAGAAATTTATCACTTCGGTTTTACTAAAACTTCTGGGTGTCATTTCTAAGCTGTCCTGGAAAAATCTTTACAGGCTGTCTGATTTTTTTCGTTTTTTGATCTTTGACATCATTCATTACCGAAAAAAAGTGATCCTGGAGAATCTGCACAATAGTTTTCCGGATCAGACCGAAGATACCATTCAAAAAATAGCCAAAAAGTATTACCGTAACTTTACCGACATTATTTTCGAAACCATCAAGCTGCATTCCATTTCTAAAACGGATTTGCTGAGGCGCTTTGAATTTGACACCTCTCTGCTGGACCACTATTATGAACAGAGAAAAAATCTGGTTGTAGTTGCAGGTCATCTCGGAAACTGGGAAATGCTTAATTTATTTGCATCTGCCAGATTATCATACCAAATTGTGGTCGTGTATCATGAACTGGCAAATAATACCTTTGAGGATTGGTTCAAGAAAATAAGAACACAATTTGGTACCGAAATGGTCCCGATGAAAGACGCACTGGTAAAGGCGGTCGAACCACGGGAAAAGCCGTTTATATTTATTCTGATCAATGATCAGTCGCCCACACCGGAAAAGGCCTACTGGACGCGATTTTTGAATCAGGAAACGGGCGTTTTCAGGGGTGTCGAACTTATTGCAAGAAGGCTCAATTCGCCTGTTTTATACATGGGTGTTTTACGAAATGAATGGAAAAGAGGTTTTTATAAATTCTATTTTAACCTGATCACCGAGTCGCCGAAGGACGAACCGAAAAACAGCATACTGGAAAGCCAGATTAATTTTTTAGAAAAAGATATTTTAAAACAACCGGATAACTGGCTGTGGAGCCATAGAAGATGGAAACATCGCAGGCCTCAGAATTTGCAACGCTTTCAGTTACTGGAGGAAAATAAAAAGTGATAAAACCTGTCAAATTTCTTATACTTCGTTTTTCATCCATTGGCGACATCGTCCTGACTACACCTGTAATCAGATGCCTGAAACAACAACATCCGAATGC
>Ga0247803_1001745_pt1 | contig 11219 bp, 7 predicted proteins | sample UWRJL014104B1_FD_180928 | JGI IMG/M metagenome (GOLD analysis project Ga0247803, IMG submission 180928) | Plant litter microbial communities from Arlington Agricultural Research Station in Wisconsin, United States - UWRJ-L014-104B-1 | ecosystem: Environmental > Terrestrial > Plant litter >...
TTACCGTGGCAGATCCTAATCCTGGTTTTAAATCGCCGTTTATCCTGGGCTGGGCCGGAATGCGCGGTGTGGTTTCTCTGGCAGCCGCCCTTTCCGTTCCGTTGTTTATAAAAGAGGGGCAGCCATTTCCCCATCGCAATCTGATCCTGTTTATTACTTTCATTGTCATTCTGGTGACGCTGGTTTTTCAGGGAATCACGCTTCCATGGATTATCAGGAAATTAAATATCAAGGACAGGTTAGCCTCTCTGTCCAGGCAGGAGCAGAAGCTAATCATTCAGAAGAAAATATCGAAACATTCGGTGAAGTTCCTCAACGACAAGTATGGTGAGGAGCTTTTACAGAATGAGCGCCTGCATAATCTGATGGCAAGATTCAGGATGGACCAGGATCTGGTGCATCCTGATCAGCAGGATGCGAGCGATGAAGCCGAGGACGTTTTGTCGGATTTTCAAAAAGTGTATCTGGAAATATTGGAAGAGCAGCGGAAATTGCTTGCTCATATGAATCATCATGCAGAATTTGATGAAGAACTGATTCGGAATTACTTGTCACTAATTGACATTGAGGAAATAAAAATCAGGAGAAATGTTTGAATTTCTTAATTTTTTATTTGATAATCGTAAACAAAAGACAGTGCCGTTAAATTACTTTTACGTTTGAAAAACAACAAATTAAGAATACATTTTATGGAGGTTACAAATATTAAGGCATTCGGTACCGAGAGTTCTCAGGCACCACTTCAGGAACTGAATATTCAACGGAGAAAAGCCACGGCTCACGACGTGGAAATTGAAATTCTGTATTGCGGCGTTTGCCATTCCGACTTACATCAGGCAAGAAACGAATGGGGCGGTTCGGTTTATCCGATAGTACCAGGTCACGAAATTGTGGGTAAAATCACTGCCGTTGGTGATCATGTGAAGAAATTTAAAGTTGGGGATTTGGCCGGAGTGGGTTGCCTGGTAGACAGCTGTCGTGAATGTGAAAATTGTGCAGACGGACTGGAACAATACTGTCTTGTTGGCGGTGGCTATACCTACAATGGTGAAGACAAGTTTTTGAAGCAACAAACCTTCGGCGGTTATTCAGAAACCATTGTGGTTGATGAAAACTATGTGCTCAGTATTCCTGAAAACCTTGATCTGGCAGCAGCCGCACCTTTGCTTTGCGCCGGAATCACCACTTATTCACCTTTAAGGCACTGGAACGTTGGGCCGGGTCAGCGGGTAGGAGTGGTCGGCATTGGCGGATTGGGCCATATGGGTATCAAAATTGCAAAAGCAATGGGCGCTCATGTGATCGTTTTCACAACTTCGGCTTCAAAAACAGAGGATGCCAAACGTCTTGGTGCTGATGAAGTCGTGTTGTCCACAGATGCAGAACAAATGGCAAAGTATGCAAACAGCCTCCATTTTGTTTTGGACGCAGTTTCTGCTCAGCATGATATCAATGCGTATTTGCAACTACTCAAGTTGGACGGGACGATTGCATTGGTAGGTTTGCCGGAACACGAACTGCCGATTGGCGCGTTTAATCTGGTTGGCATGCGTAGAAATTTTAGCGGTTCCTCCATTGGTGGCATTGCGGAAACGCAGGAAATGCTTGATTTTTGCGCAGAACACAACATCGTTTCCGACATCGAAATGATTAACATTCAGGACATCAACGAAGCGTATGAGCGATTGCTGAAAGGTGATGTGAAGTATCGTTTTGTGATTGATATGGCTTCTCTGAAAGAAACGGTTTAAGTAACCTGACTATATCGAGCTAAGAGGTGAGCGGCATTTTGCTGTTCATCTCTTTTTTTATTTTCAGGTTAATTCATTATCCATCAGCATTATGAAGGCTAAATGGACAAAAGAGAATCCAGATAATTGCCAGTTACCAATTCTGATGGACGGGCAGCATTATAATCTATTATTTTTCCGTCTTTCCCGATCAGTATGTATCGCGGTATGCCATTGATTTTATACAAATGCATGACGTTATTGGTGTCAATGCGTATATTACGAGGTGGTTGTATTGCGTGCAACCCTTGTAAGGATGGGTTATGCCTTAAATATTTTTTCCACACATCCTGCTTGTTATCCTTTGATAAATACAAGAAAACCAGCTCTTTTTTATTGATATAGCGTTTTACCAGTTTTTTAGAATATTTAAATTCTGAGACACATGGACCGCACCAGGTTGCCCAGACATCTATATAAACAAGTTTACCTTTCAAGTCTGAAAGCTTGAATTCTCTTCCGTTTGTATCAAGCATGGTGAAGTCCTTCAGAGGCATTCCACCTTTCAATTCTCCTTGCTCGATCAAAATATGTTTCAGCTCGGCCAGGTAAGCAGAGTGCGGGTAATCTTTTTCGAAAGCTTTCACTGTATTTAACAAATCATCGTAGGCAATTCCAATAAGGAAAGCATCCGTTGCCAGACTAAGAGCGAGAAAAAAGTCAGGATATGCAGCTAATTGTGGATTTTTATCTATTGCACTTCTAATAAATTCGTATTTGCCAACTTTTTCCTCGTCAACATTTTCCCAGTAAAATTCAAATAGTTCACGCAGCTTGTAGGCCACATGTTCCTTCAAATTGAGGACATAAAAGGAAGATTTAAATTTCAATAAATAAGGGTTAACAGAAATCCCTAAAAAGAAGTTAACCGGAACTGCTCCTGTCGCATTTTTGCCAGTGCTAAGGTCGTTCTTTTGCATGTCGGTTAACCGCATTTTATGAAGATCAAACTCTAAACGATGGTCGATTTCGTATTCGGCATTTATATTGATTAACAAATCCTTGTAGTACCGCGAAAGGGATTGATCCTGTTCTATCAATGAATCCAATTCCTTGTAAGACGACCTTATTCTCAATAAATATGCTTCTTTTTCCTGATCGGTACTTCTATGGATCTCATCATAATGTACTTCCCGAAAAGTTCCATGCTTACGGCTGATCGCATCCGATTTTTGGAGAAATCCATTGAATTGATCCAAATTTCCTTTGAAAACTGAAATATCTTCCTCAATATTTACATCTAGCCTTGTACCCGGTTCAAGATATACGCGTGGCAAAATCGGCGAACTTTCCGGCTCCAAGAAATGTAGATGTATCGTGATACTGTCCTGATTGTTCAGTTTTATACTTACAAAACCGTTTGAATCAAATTTCGGGTGAAAAAGTATTTCCTGCTTATTACGCAAGACCGACATAGAAAAAGCGGTCATTTCTTTACCTGCACAGGCGTTGCATCTAATGTTGATTGTCGTTTCGTGGTTCCTTGTAATTAACCCATTAAAAATGAACACAAAAGGAATTAACGAAAGTAATGAAGGGTATATTTTCATGCATACAATTAAATCATTATTTGATTAAATATAAACTTATCCAGGGGTGAGTTCAAATATTTTAAAATCTATATTAATTTAGAATCAGATTTCCGGGTGAGGGCTTATTTCAAAATGCATGTTTTCAGCTGTCCATAAACGGAGTTCCGGTAATGCTTAATTTTGGTAGCAGCATCTTCATCCTGTTTTCGTGATGGAAAGACGGCAATTTACAAAAGAACTTTTGGCTGGCGTAACAACCGTTGCGCTGATGGAATCATTGTTAGCCTTTAATGCGGTTGCCAGTCCGGCAAAACCAATTTTAAGTCATTGGCCGATAAGACAGAACAAAAAGGCAAGGTCCAGTGTCTTTACCGGCTCGGTCTGCAAGTATGCTTTCTCCAAATAATAATGGGGCCTGGCCTTGTAAGCTATTATTCTGGCCTGGGTTGCTAGCTGACCAATTATTCGCTTCTTTTGCACACAGACACGATTTTAAAGAAGTTAGCAAAACACAATTGAATGAAAAACCGCCCGGAAGTTCTATTGCCGATGATCGTTTTGATGATTATTAACACATTGTTTTCTCATCAAAGTTTTGCTCAAAAAAAAATGGCTGCAAACGGGCTGGACTATCACTTTTCCTGGGATGGTAAATCTTCCGTTTTGAAGGTTGATTTGTTCTACAATACACACGGAGCCGACAGCACGGTTTTTCAGTTCGGCAATCCAAATCCTGGCGGACTGACCAATATTTTTGGCATTCTTCATAATCCGCAAACTGATCTCGGTGATTCGTTATCGATTCATTCAGAAGATCGTAAACTAATCGTCAGACACAAAACAACGGGCCTGAAAAAGTTGCATTATGAGATTGACGGGACACCCGTTCTGAATCCAAAAAGAGCGAGACCCGACGAAGCTTTCCGTCCAGGTATTACGCCAGGGTTTTTCTATTCACTGGGTTATAATCTGTTTATGGATGTGGGTGACAGCACCTACACCGAGCTATCATTTGTCTGGGACAACTGGCCAAAATCGATGCCTTATTTTGTATCAACGAATCCGAAAGCCAAACCCGGCGACCGTCAGGTGGTGAAGAATGAGGAGCGAAATTCTGTGCTGATCCAGATGAACGCAAATTTGCAGAAAAAAGAATATCTTGTAAACAAAATCCCGACGTATCTGATCACTTCCAAAGGCGAGACCGCCAGTGGCATGCAGGAGGGAATGGATCCGCTGGTCACCAGATTTATCCCAAACGTCAGAGAGTTCTGGCAGGATTATGACTTTAAATTTTACTTTGTAAGCATGATCCCTTTGCTGACAAAAATGCCGCCCACCATGACCGGGATCGGACTGAAAAGCGGCTTCGGGACACGTTACAGCGGGCCATTGGATACGGAAAAAATAGCCACGGTCGCGCATGAAGTTTCCCATACCTGGATTGGAGTACGCATGCAACTCAAGTCCATCGGGATGGAAAACGAATGGTTTAATGAAGGCTTCAACGATTACATTGCCATTTACAATCTGGTAAGGGCCGGTATGTTTGACAAGGCTGCGTTTTTGAAATATACGAACGAAGAAATTCTGGACAAATATTACAGAAATCCTGAAAACACAACGCCGGGGGATTCGATTGAAAAGAATTTTTGGAAAAGCAAAAATTTTGAGAAAATACCATATCACCGCGGTTTTATTTATGCTTTTTATCTGGACAACCAGATCCGCCTGGCAACGGACTCGCAAAAGAACATCCGTGATTTTCTACTGCTTTTATACAAACAAAACCGGAAAAACAAGAAACAGGTTTTCCTGGTTTCAGATTTCACAGAAGCAATGTCTGCCTTCCTGCCGAAAGATCAGATCAATTCTGAAATTCAAACGTATATGCACGAGGGTAAACTGCTCGATTTCGGAAAGGTGAAGTTGATAGATGCATTTCAGCTAAAATATGAAAATCAAATCCCTCAAATCAAAATGTCGGAATCCGCCGATATAAAAGGTATTTACCGCTGATTATCGCTGTGTCTTTAAACATTTTTGTTCTCTTCAATAACCCTGACCATCTCAGAATTAAACGAGGAAATTCCTGTTCCTAAAATTGAAAAGAAATCAAGGTCCACATTTTCGACCTCGACAATGGCTTTTTGCAGAACCACTTCTCCTGCGGCGGTCAGCTTAATGGTTTTCGCCCGCGTGTCCGTCTCATGCTCCTGACGCGTAACGAATTTTTTTTCTTCCAGCGTCCGTAAAACCTTTGAAACCATCATCCGGTCTGAATTGCTTTGATTTGCAATGTCGACCTGCGTAACCGAATCGCTGCTCCTTGAAAGCCAGGCCAATGCGGCTAACATGACGAACTGTGTATGCGTCAAATCAAGAGGATCCAAAACCCTCTTTTGTTTTCGTTGCCATAGCATGGTGAGTTGCCCAAGCAGATATCCAGGGCTGTCATTCGGACTCAAAAAATGAAATTCGATTTTTTCAGGCATATTTTTCTTGTAGCATTTGTGAGGAAATCAGATCAAAATCGTGCTGGTTGATCTCAAAGAAACCAAAACGAAATGGATATCCCCAACTTTTTTTGTTCTGAATAAACTCCAGTTCATGGATCAAAGGTAAGATCGAAACATCCTTACTTTCAAGAAAGTCAATGCTGTGTCGCGAAGGGCAAAAGTTTTCCGAAATCTGAATCTGATATATGTCGTCATTCATGACTTTGCCAATCGCGGTAAATTCCTGACACTTATCGGGTTTGCCTAAGGTTTGCTTTCCCGAGTAGTAAATAACAAAATCGTTTTTTCGCATACGCCTCAACGGTGACGCTTTGCCGTGGCATGCCTGTGCGATTCCTTCTGCAAGGCCTTTTTTTACGTGATCTTTGGATGCCACCAGGATCCAGTATTTGGTATTAGGTTTCTCTTGTGTCATAAATCTGGTATACATTAAATAACGTCCGCAACTGTGTTTTTTTGGTTGATATATTTTGTTGTTACAAATATAGTATATGTGACTACTATATAATCATATTGACAGATTTTATTTTAACCGACTTTTTTCAAGAGATTTTTTGACAGGAAAAATCAATTTTCCAGCCTCAATTCAATATTTTTGTGGTCTCCGAAAATCTCAATGATGATATCAAAAAGCGTTGGCCCGTTGTCATTTTCAAGTTCCAGAAGTTTCTCCTGAAACAGCCTCACGTTGTATGGATAACCTTTTTCGATTTTCATCTGGTAATTTTTTCTCGTTTCTTCAACTCCCAGATCTTTCTTGCTTTTGGACACATTCTGCCATAAAACCAGAACCAACTCGCCAGGATCATAAACACCAAAGCCACCGTAAAGAATGTCATTGAGCGCATCCAGGCTGTGCCCAAGTTTCCAGTCGATGCCTTTCATGAAAAGCTTGTCTATTTCTTCATAGAAAGCGGGCAGGTCGGAGAAGTTATCGGCGTTGATGGTGATGCTTTTTTTAGTCATTTGAAAACGGATTTATTGCATGATTTACACCACAACAAATAATATTGGCAAAGGAATAAATAGATTTTGGATCCTGCGTACTTTATATCCTTTATTGAATAATAAGTTACATTCAAATTCAGACGCCATGAAAAATTACTATCCCCTCAAGAAAATCTTCAGAAGTAAAAGCCTTAGGAAAACCACAGCCAAATTCCCCTTTTGCTGGTCATGTAAATAACAGTTCTTTTCAAAGTCACTGCCGTTTGGGTGCATGATGAAAATGTTTATATGCTGTCTTGTGACTTACCGGATAATTGTGGGTCTTACAAGGGTACGTACCCGCGATGCTTTCATGACATAGTTATACCTCCAAACCCTCCGTGTATGGATAAAAAAAAGCGATCTGACCTCCGACTTTACGCTTACCCATTGCCCGCTTACCTATTCTCTAACTTTAAATCTTTTTTGAATGATGAAAAAAACATTACTGACTTTATTGTGCTGTCTGCTCCTGAACCTGGCGGCATATGCGCAAATTGAGGTTTCCGGAAAAGTAACCGACGCCTCAGGGGCAGAATTGCCCGGAGTGAGTATCGTGGTCAAAGAAACGACCACCGGTACTGTCACCAATGCAAACGGGACCTACACAATTCCAAATGTCCCCGGTACCAAATCCATTCTGGTATTTTCCTACATCGGCTATAATTCTCAGGAAATAGCGGTAGGCAACAAAAAAGTCATCAATGCCATTTTAACACCAGGTGACAATCAGCTCAACGAGGTCGTGGTGATCGCCTACGGAACAAGCAAGAAAAAAGACCTTACCGGTTCCGTTACCCAGATTGACGCCAAAACGATTGCGGTGCAAGCCAACTCTACGGTAACCAGGGCCCTGGAGGGCGTGGTGCCTGGTTTGCAGGTCTCGTCTGTTGATGGCCAGCCTGGTCTTGATATGGGCATACGTGTTCGCGGAGCAGGTTCTACCAGCCAGAACAGCTCCAATGCGCTGATCGTGATAGACGGCGTACCGGCAGAAATGGCAAATGCACTGGCCTCTATCAGCCCCAAGGACATTGCCAGCATCAGTGTATTGAAAGATGCTGCTTCTACGGCGGTATATGGGTCAAGAGGAGCAAACGGCGTTGTTTTAGTGACCACGAAAAGAGGGACAAAGGGAAAAACGAGAATCGGATTTGAGGGACGGTGGGGTGTAAACTACGCCGGCTCGCTCGAATATGACAAAATCACAAATTCGAAGGATATCTACGAATATGCGTGGCAGGCGATTTACAATTCGATTCGCTATGGTGTGGCCGGGGATCCTTCTACCAACGGGACGTCCACTACCAATTTGCTAAAGCCAAACATGACACATGAAGCTGCGGCTCAGTTCGCCAGTGCTCATTTGTTTGACTATTCAGGCTCTCCAACAAATTTCTCATCAAACTTGCTGGGCAACTGGATGTTGTATGATGTTCCCGGAGCTGTTTACACGCCCACAGGAAGCGGATCGCAAGCCAGCTCCACCATGTCGGGCGCCTATCTGGTCAATCCTGACGGTAAGCTGAACCCAGACGCCAGAGAACTTTATAAAGCAGGAAGCTACGATGATTTCTTCCTGGAAAACAAGCTGCGCCAGGAATACAACCTCACGGCGAGCGGTGGCACCGACAAGATCGATTACTTCACCTCGCTGGGATACCTGGAAGATCCGTCTTACATCCGCGGATCAAAATTTGCCAGGTATAACCTTCGTTCAAACGTGAATGCACAACTGTATGACTGGGTTAAGGTTGGCGCAAACATAGGTTATTCCAACCGTACTACGCAGTCGCCGGCTACGCGTTTCGGGCGGAATCCGGGATCGGCAACTGCCAACGTTTTTCGCTGGATTAACGGTCAGAGTCCTTTGATTTCTCTGTTTGCAAGAGATAAAGATGGTAACATCAAGAAAAATGCGGACGGGACAGATATGGTCCATGTAAAACTGGGCGACACTTACTCGCCCGTAGGGCCAACCAAAATACCCACCTCTGAGGCTAACCTGATCAAATTGCTGGATGACGACATCGACACACGTGCGTCGAGTGACCTGAACCTGAAAGGATATGCCACATTTAGTTTTCTTAAAGATTTCAGCCTCACCACCAACATGTCCTACGACCGGTTTTCGGAAACCAGAACACGTTATGGAAACAGCGGAACAGGCCCTTACGTGGGTGTAGGCGCTTTTGGAAAAACCTATCAGAATGTTGCGATCCTGGATGCACAGCAATTGCTTAACTGGGGACATAGCTTTGGAAACCATGCTTTTACGGCTATGGCCGGTCATGAGTACTACGAATACAACATGGATAACCTGAACTTTAACTCCGCCAATGCGCTGATTGATGGCTTTCCTGCCTACGCAAACTTTGTGGCCAGGTACTCAGGAGGAACATTTGCTTCGCCGGGAGGTGCCATTGATAAAACGGCGATGGAAAGTTACTTTGGCCGCTTGAGTTACATTTTTAACGAAAAATATTACCTGGAAGCCTCCGTACGCCGCGACGGATCGTCCAAATTTAAGTATAACAACAACCGTTGGGGTACATTCTGGTCAGTGGGAGGAGGATGGAGACTAAGTGCAGAAGATTTCATGAAGGGTACACAGTCGTGGCTCAATGACATGAAAATACGTTCCAGCTACGGTGTGATCGGAAACCAGAGCGGTATTGGGAACTACTCTGGCTACCAGTTGTGGTCCTATGGCGCAACCTATACTTCCAGTACGTCGGGAACGGGTACCCCTGCTACCTACACGCTTACGCAAGGCGCATTTGTTAATGACGGTCTGACCTGGGAAAATACGCATACGCTTGATGCGGGAATTGATTTCACTTTGCTGAACCGCGTTCACGGCTCCGTGGACTGGTATAACAAGCACACGGTAAACTCCGTGTACAACCAGCCGATTGCCAGTTCTCTCGGACAAAGCAGCCTGGTAAAAAACTCTGCCGGACTGCGTAACCGCGGAATTGAAGTGGACGTAACAGTTGACATTATTAAATCCAAGAATATAAACTGGACCATCGGGTTAAACGGAACGCATTATACAACCGTGCTTACCAAGGTTCCGGTGGGCGTTGGTTCAAAAGAACTTAACGGTAACTGGACGGCCGGTGTGGACGGCTGGGCGGCAAACGGTGGAGGCTCTACCGGTGAAATCGCGTACCTGCGCGGTGTTGGTAAAGACTATTACAATCTGTATTTTTTCAAATATGGCGGCGTGGATCGTAACACCGGATTGCCACTGTTTCACCACCGCGTAACCCAGGCTGATCACACTGCGGGGAAGTTCGCCGATACAGAAATTGGTGCTGATATTAAAACTACCGATTATTCTCTCGCAAGCCGCTACGAAATGGGCAGCGCATTGCCGAAATGGATTGGCGGATTTACCACTTCCTTCCGTTTCAAACAATTCGATTTTTCTGCAATCCTCGCCTATCAGTTGGGAGGCAAGTTCCTGAGTGTGGAATATGCAAACGGACTTTACATCAATGGTAACATCGGCAGCGCAATCTCTTCGGAGCTGATTGGCAATACCTGGACGCCGGAGAACCCCGATGCAAAGTTCCCAATGGCTTTTTATGGTAATTCACGCTATACCAACGGTGCCACAATCGGCAGCTGGATGTATTCGGATCTGGGCCTGTTCAGCGCTTCTTACCTGAACATCAAAAACCTTTCGATCGGCTACAATCTGCCGGCATCGTTGCTCTCCAAAATCAAAGCAAGCACTTTCCGCGTGTTTGCATCGGCAGATAATATTGCGATGATCGCCGGACATTCCGGATACGACCCGCGCATGTCGCTGGTAGGCGGACTGGAAGTAGGTGCCTACGGGTATCCTTACATGAGCACCGTGTCAGTTGGTGTTAATCTCTCTTTCTAGGAAAATTTAAAAAAGTAAATTCGACATGAAAAAATATATTCTAATTCTTTTAGCGACGGTCATGTTCAGCTCTTGTGCTGACAAGCTGGATATTACACCTCCCAACAACATTACCGACGAGCAAATACAACAGTTGCTGGCTTCCGGTAATGCTGAAACCATTAAATTGGTCATGGGAAGTATGGCCAATAACATGCCGCTTCTGTTCAATGTTGCCGGTATCGCAGGTGTGGGAAATGCAGATATGTATTACAGCAATCAGGGACTGGATATCATGCGAAGCCTGGAAGGCAATGACATGGTTCTCGGCGACGTGGGCGGGCTGTCCGCGCTGATCGGTGCGCCTGAATATGGCCTGGATAATTTTATTACGAGTTCAAACAACAAGAACAACGTTTACTGGAATTACGCATGGAACTGCATCAATCAGGCCAATAAAATGCTGAACTTCCTGACAGACGAAGTGATTGGAACCAACGCCTTCCTGAAAAAC